>Ga0209092_10000078_pt1 | contig 80989 bp, 66 predicted proteins | sample FraStrMetagenome_FD_187446 | JGI IMG/M metagenome (GOLD analysis project Ga0209092, IMG submission 187446) | Marine eukaryotic phytoplankton communities from Arctic Ocean - Fram Strait ARC3M Metagenome (SPAdes) (version 2) | ecosystem: Environmental > Aquatic > Marine > Oceanic | place: Fram... | reverse complement strand
AAAGCGGGTGCAAATATAAAAACTTATTTGTTCTTTTTACCATAAATAATGAAAAAACCAACTTTATTTATTCGACATCTTTGCAACGTGCTGATAAACCAAAACTTACAATATAAAATAATTAGTAAACTAACGGTTAAAGCAAGTGTATTATCTATTAATTAATGTTTTTTTTATTCCAAAATGATTGCAACTCAAAAAAATCAATAGAAAAAGCTGATTCTTGTCGTTCAAGTATATTTTCCTGAAAAGATCTTTCCAAAATATCCTCAATCAAATAATCTTCTTTATTTTTAAAAGGATCGTATTTTTCTTTTAGAGATATGTCGAATAAATTTGCTGTAGTATTGTACCAAAAAGCTCTCCAGCTAGTTCTAAGTTCTTTCACTAATTCAAAACTCGTCCTACCAGTCTGCCTGTGTATTAGTTTTGTTAAAATTTGTCCTTCCGTTCTTGTGAATTTTTTTAGTTTATCAGAAAATTCCTTTTCAATATATTTTTGAACTCTTTTGGTATATTTTTTTTTATCTCTTTTTCTTTTGGTCGTTTTTAACCTCTCCGACATTGTAATCAAACGTTCTGAAGCTAGCTTTGCATAAGGATATACTTTTCTTGTTTTTCGCCTAAGAATAAGATATCGCCTTCTATCTTCTTTTGAAGTAAATTGCAATTTATTTAATAAAATAACTTCCTCTAAATCAATAAATTCTCTTGGAATTGAGTCTCCTTTAATAATGTAATAATAATTGGTTGTATCAATTTTTTCTTGATTATTATTTTTATCAATTTGCGAAAGAACAAATACGGGCATTAAAATAAAAAAAATCTGGATTGATAATTTTAAAACTTTCATTTAGTTTGAGATATTTTTTTGATAGTTTCGAAAACTGATTCAAAATTAAACAAAATATGTCTTTGACTTATTAATTAATTATTAATTTTGAAGACTTTAAAAAATGTAAATTAAAAAAAATGGCAATGTCAATACTAACAAAAAAATCAATTTCCTTTTTAGAAACTTATTTAAATAACGCTTCACCTACAGGCTATGAATGGGATGGTCAAAAAATATGGATGGACTACTTGAGGCCTTATGTTGACGAATTTATTACAGATACTTATGGTACTGCAGTTGCTGTTATTAATCCCTCTGCAAAATACAAAGTAGTCATTGAGGGTCATGCGGATGAAATATCGTGGTATGTAAATTATATAAGTGATAACGGTTTGCTTTATGTGATTAGAAATGGAGGCAGCGACCATCAAATTGCCCCTTCTAAAATTGTCAATATTCATACTAAAAAAGGTATTGTTAAAGGAGTATTTGGTTGGCCTGCAATTCATACTAGAAATAGAGCAAAAGAGGAAGCTCCCAAGCCAGAAAATATATTTATTGATATAGGAGCCAGCTCTAAAGATGAAGTAAAAAAAATGGGAGTTCATGTAGGTTGTGTAATAACCTATCCGGATACCTTTCATATTTTAAATAATGATAAATTTGTTTGTAGAGCAATGGATAACCGTATGGGTGGTTTTATGATTGCAGAGGTCGCTCGATTACTTCACGATAATAAAAAAAGTCTGCCGTTTGGATTATATATTACCAATTCAGTTCAAGAAGAAATAGGATTGCGTGGAGCACAAATGATAGCAGAGCGAATTCAACCAAATGTTGCCATTGTAACAGATGTTACCCACGACACTACTACACCTATGATTGATAAGAAAAAAGAGGGACATCTAGAATTGGGTAAAGGACCTGTAATAGCTTATGCTCCTGCGGTACAACAGAAATTAAGAGATTTAATTATTGAAACAGCTGAAAAGAAAAAGATACCGTGTCAACGATCTGCGCTTTCAAGAGCAACAGGTACTGATACTGATGCTTTTGCTTATAGCAATTCAGGAGTAGCTAGTGCTTTAATTTCTCTTCCTTTAAGATATATGCACACTACAGTAGAAATGGTGCACAAATCCGACGTAGAAGCGGTCATCAGCTTAATTTATGAATCTTTATTAAAAATGAAAAATAATGATTCCTACAGTTATTTTGACTAACTAAATCTTATTAAAAATTTATTCTTTCAAAAGCAGTTAGCAATTAACAATGAATAGAAATATTTGTCATCTTTTATTACTAGTTTCACTAATTGGTGTCGCTCAAAAAAATGAAACTATTTCAAATAAAAATTATTTTATAACCCCTGAAGTTTTTGCCGGAAAAACCCATTCTGCAAATAATGGTTTTCCTGAGTTAGCACTAAATAAAGGGATTTCGGTTCATTTGGGAACTTACCAAGATAATAACGCTCAAGAATGGGCCTACAGATTGCGTTATCCTAAAACTGGAATTGCCTTTACTTTTACCGATTATGGAAATAACAAATATGTTGGCTACTCATTTTCATTAATGCCTTTTCTCGAGTATGGTTTATTTAAAAAAATTTTTAATAAACATTTAAAAATGAATATAGGCTTGGGATCTTCTTATTTTACTCAAGAATATAATGGTACAACTTACTCGTACAATAATATTATCGATAACAACAACAGAGCTATTTCTACAAGGTTTACTTGGGCTTTTAAAGCTTTTTTATATTATGATGTGCTGAATGAAAGAAAAGCTTCCTGGAGATTAGGAGCTGGTTTTCATCATCAGTCAAATGGCCATACAAGTTTGCCTAATCAAGGATTAAATACTTTTTTATTAAGTTTATCAAGGCATTCGGGGCTAAAGACCAAGAAAAAAGGAAGTATAGAAGATAATTCGATTAAAAATAAAAATTTTGGAAAATCAATTGAAAATTACTTCAGCTTTCGTTCTGGATTTGGAATAAATGTTTTATCAGAAATGTATAATGATAAAAAACCGGTTTATACATTAGCAGCATCTTATGGAAAAATTTTAAACAAAACATTCAAAATAGGCGTTGGATTTTACTACAGGTATTACGATTCTTTTAATACCTTTATTAAAAATGATCAGGAGTTAATAATTGAGCAATTCAATCATTTTACTGAAAATGCATTTAAATACTCAACTAGCTATGGAGTGTTTGTTACCTCTGAATTATATTTAGGTCATGTTGGAATTGAAGTTGATTTGGGTTATAATATTTACAAACCATTTTATGAAGTAGAATGGAAATTGCAACAAGGATTTTATTGGGATTTTTATAGTGCTGATGGAACTTATGAAACTAGGTATGTTTATGGTGAATTAAATTCTAAATATCAATTAAAAAAATCGATATTAACAAGACTTGGCTTAAAATATTATCTATTTAACAATAATGAACATCCTAACCATAATATTTTTGTGGGAGCAACACTAAATGCAAATCTTGGTCAGGCAGATTTTACAGAATTAAATTTTGGCTATGTATATCGATTTGGAATAAAATCAAAATAATCTTTCTAAGTTTTTAGATACTCTAATACGTTATTTTGAATTCTTTCCTCCATATTACTTAAATCAGCTCTATTAAATTTTTCTCCTGTAATATTTTCGTATAATTCGATATATCTTTTAGAAACGACATCTATGTATTCATCACTCATTTTCGGAACCGATTGTCCTTCCAATCCTTGAAAACCATTTTGTATTAACCATTGTCTAACAAATTCTTTAGAAAGTTGTTTCTGTGGTTCTCCTTTAGCTTGAAGGTCTTCATAACCATCTGCATAAAAATATCGGGAGGAATCAGGTGTATGAATTTCATCTATTAAAACAATCTTTCCTTCTTTTGTTTTACCAAATTCATATTTAGTATCTACTAAAATTAAACCTCTTTTAGCAGCTAATTCAGTTCCTCTTTGAAATAGTTTTCTTGTATAATCTTCTAGTACTTTATAATCCTCCTCTGAAACAATTCCTCTTTTTAAAATATCTTCTCTAGAAATATCTTCATCATGATCTCCTGCTTCTGCTTTAGTTGCAGGGGTAATTATAGGTACGGGAAATTGATCATTTTCAATCATTCCTTCTGGCATGTCAATATTACAAAGGGTTCTTTTTCCTAATTTATATTCTCGAGCCGCGTGACCACTCAAATAACCACGAATAACCATTTCAATTTTAAATGGTTCACAAGCTATACCTATGGCTACATTTGGATCTGGGCTTGCTAATAACCAATTGGGGACTAAATCTTCGGTATCGCGCATCATTTGTGTGGCTATCTGATTTAGTATTTGACCTTTGTAGGGAATTCCTTTAGGCATAACTACATCAAAAGCACTTAACCTATCGGTCGCAATCATTACTAATAAATCATTTTCTAAAGTATAAACTTCTCTAACCTTCCCATGATATATATTTTTTTGACCTGGAAAATTAAATTGAGAATTGATAATTGTATTGCTCATTTTTTAGTCGTTATTTTCAATCGCCTTATAGGCTGCAATTACTTTTTTTACTAATCGGTGACGTATAACATCTTTATCGTCTAGATGAATAATACCTACTCCATTCACATTATTTAAAACTAATAATGCTTCTTTAAGTCCTGAAAGTGTGTGCCTTGGTAAATCTATTTGGCCAGGGTCACCCGTAATCATAAATTTGGCATTTTTTCCCATACGAGTCAAGAACATTTTCATTTGTGCATGAGTTGTATTTTGAGCTTCATCTAAAATGACAAAGGCATTATCCAAGGTACGACCTCTCATAAATGCTAAAGGTGCTATTTGTATTACTCCTTTTTCAATTAATAATTCTAATTTTTCAGCAGGAATCATATCTCGCAATGCATCGTATAACGGTTGCATATATGGATCTAACTTTTCTTTTAAGTCACCAGGAAGAAAACCTAATTTCTCTCCGGCTTCTACTGCTGGACGTGTTAAAATAATTCTTCTTACTTGTTTTTCTTTTAATGCCTTTACTGCTAAAGCAACACCTGTATATGTTTTACCAGTACCTGCAGGACCTACAGCAAATAACATATCATTTTTAAACATTAATTGAACCAGCTTACGCTGATTAGCAGTTTGTGGTTTTATTTTTCTACCATTAACACCATGAACTAAAACAGCATTAGAACTATCTGGTGTTTCGTAATCATCTCTACTCCTACTCAATAAAACCCTTTCAATAACGTTTTCATCTAATTTATTATACTTAGAAAAATGATCTAATAACATAGCGAGACGTTTATCAAATTCTTCTAAAACTTCTTGGTCTCCGTAAGCTTTTATTTTATTTCCTCTTGCAACAATTTTTAATTTAGGAAAAAGCTCCTTTAACTTCTCAATATTTATGTTTTGATGACCGAAAAAATCTCTCGGGCTTATTTCAGATAATTCAATAATTAGTTCATTCAAAAGCAGTACATTTAAAATTATTAATACTATATAAAAAATTGTTTTTCTCTAACACAAAAGTACAGTATTTTTGTTGTTATTAGTTTAAATAAATATTAACAAAATGCCACAAGCTATTATCACTTTAACTACCGACTTTGGCGAGAAAGATCACTTTGCTGGTGCAGTTAAAGGGGCTCTTTATAGTGAATTAGAGACCATTCGAATTGTTGATATCTCCCATTGTATATCGCCCTTTCATATATCTGAAGCTGCATACATCATACAAAATGCTTACAAAAGTTTTCCTTCAGGAAGTATTCATATTATTGGAATAGACTCGGAATTAAATCCGGAAAATAAACACATAGCTGTTTATCTAGATAATCACTATTTTATTTGTGCTAATAATGGAATTATTTCTATGCTAACCTCTGAGATTAAACCTGAAAAAATTGTTGAAATTAACGTTCATGACAATATTGAATCTAATTTTCCTGTTTTAGACGTTTTTGTTAAAGTTGCTTGTCATATTGCTAGAGGAGGTACTTTGGAAGTAATTGGCAAACCCATTTCTAAAATAAAACAACTTACTGGTATTAAACCTGTAGTAAATCCTGAAAATAGTCAAATAATTGGAAATGTTATTTACATTGACAACTATGGAAATGTTATTAGCAACATAAACAAAGTTCTTTTCGAAAAAATCGGAAAAGGAAGAAGGTTTACCATACAAGCAAGATCTATCAAGTTTTCAAAAGTTTACAATCGATATAGTGATTTTATTAATTTTGATAATCCAAAAAATAAGCGCGTTGAAGATGGTAAAAAATTAGCTCTATGGAATTCATCAAACTATCTTGAGCTTTCAATTTATAAGAGCAATCCAAAAACAGTAGGTAGTGCTTCTTCCCTGTTTGGTCTAAATTATAGAGATACTGTTAGTATAAATTTTGAATAAATATATGTTTACTAGAATTGTTAAAATGGAATTTAAGAGTGAAGAGGTTGTTAACTTTTTATGTAAATTTAATAAGGTAAAAGAAAAAATACGCGCTTTTGACGGGTGTGCTTTTTTAGAATTATATCAAGATAAAAATAACAAGAATATTTTTTTTACTTACAGTAAATGGGAAAAAGAATCTGATCTAGAAAATTATAGAACTAGCGATATTTTTAGAAGTGTTTGGGCAACAACCAAACCAATGTTTCGTTCTAATGCAAAAGCCTGGAGTATTGACATATTATACAGCTTAAAATAATATTTATGCTTGCAATTTTAAAAAGAGAAATTAATTCCTTTTTCTCAACTTCGGTTGGGTCTTTGGTTATTGCATTATTTTTAACTTTAAACAGTCTTTTACTTTGGTTTATACCCGGTGAATTTAACATATTGGATAATGGGTTTGCTGATCTATCATCCTTTTTTATAATTGTCCCTTGGATCTTTTTATTTTTAATTCCTGCTGTAACGATGAAGGCATTTAGTGAAGAAAAAAAAATGGGAACTTATGAGCTATTAGCTACCAAACCCATTTCTTTAAAAAACATTGTTTTAGGAAAGTATTTTGGAGCTATCATTTTAATTTACTTAGCATTAATACCAACAATGATATATGTTATAACCATCTCAGAACTTACAAATAATTCAAGTAACTGGGACATTGGAAGCACTGTAGGTGCGTATATCGGTTTATTTTTTTTAATTTTAGCTTACGCCGCTATAGGTATATTTACATCAACAATTTCAAAAAATCAAATTGTAGCTTTTATCAGTTCCGTGTTTCTTTGCTTATTTATTTATTATGGATTTGATATTATCTCCTATTTCATTCAAATTCCATATTTTGAAATCAATACTCTTGGAATCAAATCACATTTTGACAATATCTCAAGAGGGGTTGTCGATACTCGTGATTTAATTTATTTCATTAGTGTTTCAGTATTTTTTTTGATTTTAACAAGTATTAATTTAAGAAAAGATTAATGCATATTAAAAGACAAATAATTTATGTTTTAATAATAATTATCCTAGTTAATTTAGTAGGAAATTTTTTTTATAAACGATTTGATTTAACTCAGGATAAAAGATATACATTATCAAATTCAGCAAAAGAAACAATAGCCAATATTGATACTCCAATTTTTATAGATGTTTTTTTAGAAGGTGACCTCCCACCTGAATTCAAGAAATTAAAAGTTGAGACAAAGCAATTACTTCAAGAATTTGAAGCATTTAACCCCAACATAAAATTTAAATTTGTTGACCCCTTAAATGAAAATGGAGATATAGAATCATTGCTGAAAATTGGCGCAAAACCATCTCAGATAGAAGTTAAACAAAATGGTAAGATTAGCATACAACAAATTTTTCCTTGGGCAATAGCATCCTTCAAAGGTGATTATTTAAAAATTCCGTTACTTAAAAATCAGTTGGGCATAACCTCTGAAGAAAGAATAACAAATTCTATACAAAATTTAGAATATGCTTTAGCAAATAGCTTTAATCAATTAACACATCCAAAAAGCCGTAAAATAGCAGCCTTAAAAGGAAATGGAGAATTAGATGATAAATTTATTGCTGATTTTTTTTCCACCCTGCGTGATTCCTATTACATCGCTCCTTTTACACTGGATTCTTTATCAAATTCGCCAGCTAAAACACTTGAACAGATTAAAGAATTTGATTTATTGGTAATTGCTAGACCAACAAAAAAATTCACTGAAAAAGAAAAATATTTATTAGACCAATACATAATGTCTGGTGGTTCAACCCTATGGCTTATTGATAAGGTTCAATTTGTAAACGACAGTATTGGTGGTAATGATTTCGCTTTTGCTAGAGATTTAAACCTAACTGACTTCTTTTTTAGATATGGTATTCGGATTAACTCCAACTTAGTAAAAGACTTGTATTCTGCTCCTATTATACTTGCTAGTGGAGAAGAAATAGAATCTCAATACAATCGGTACCCATGGTTTTATAATCCCCTGTCAGCGAGTAATTCCAAGCATCCAATTACAACCAATATTGAAGGGGTTAAGTTTGAATATGCCAGCAGTATCGATACTTTACCTAATGGTATTAAAAAAACTATTCTTTTAAATTCTTCACCTCTTTCTAAAATTGTCGGTCTACCGAAAGAAATCAATATTTCTAAAGAAATAACAACTAATTTAAAAATAGTTAATGAAGGACCAACTGATTTAGAGTTTAATAAAGGAGAACTACCACTTGCCGTGCTATTAGAGGGCACTTTCAAATCAGCCTATTTAAATAGAGTAAAGCCACTAAAAATAATTAATCATCAAGAACTTGGCCAAGAAGCAAAAATGGTAATTATAGCTGATGGAAGTATAATTAAAAATCAGCTACAAGGAAACAGACCTTTAGAATTAGGATTCGATAAATGGACTAATAATTTTTATGGAAACAAAGAGTTTTTACTGAATACTGTTAACTATTTATTGGACGATAACGGACTTATAAACATTAGAACTAAAGATATTTCTATTCCTTTTCTAGATCCTATCAAAGTATCAGAAAATAGAACTTTTTGGAAATGGATCAACCTCCTATTTCCACTGTTATTATTAACCATTCTAGTTCTAATTTTTAACTATATCAGAAAGAAGAAATATACCTGAATTTGTTAATAAGTTTCTTTTACTTTAAAACGAAATAGAGTACAAATTGAAATATATTTGTGGGTAACGTGAATTTTATTCTTGTTAAACCATAACTTTTAACTCAACCATAAAATATTCAAATGAAATTTATAGTATCCAGTTCATATTTACTAAAACAACTGCAAGTTTTAGGTGGAATTATTAATAATAACAATACATTGCCCATATTAGATAATTTTTTGTTTCAATTAGATCAGAATTCTTTAACGGTTTCTGCATCCGATTTAGAAACAACTATTTCCTCTAAATTAGAAGTCGAAAGTAATGAAAAAGGTAGTGTATGCATTCCAGCAAGATTATTATTGGATACCTTAAAAACCTTTCCAGAACAACCTTTAACCTTTTCCATTGAAGATAACAATACTATCGAAATAAGTTCAAATCATGGAAAATATGCATTGGCTTACGCAAGTGGAGAGGAATTTCCACAAGCAATCCAGTTACAAGATCCAAGTGCCACGGTTATGTTAGGTGATGTATTAGCAAATGCCATAGCGAAAACAATATTTGCAGCAGGAAATGATGACTTACGCCCCGTAATGAGTGGTGTGTTTTTTCAATTCTCAACGGAAGGGTTAACATTTGTCGCCACAGACGCCCACAAATTAGTAAAATATTCGCGTGAAGATATTTCGGCTTCTCAGGCTGCTGAATTTATTATGCCAAAAAAACCTCTAAATTTATTAAAATCAATACTGGCAGGGAGTGAAGAGCAAGTAACTATAGAGTATAATAATTCTAACGCTAAATTTTCATTTGATAATACTGAAATGGTCTGTAGATTAATCGATGGAAAATATCCAAATTATGAAGCAGTTATTCCAAAAGAAAATCCTAACAAGTTGAATATAGAACGAAGTCAGTTTTTAAATTCTGTGCGTAGAGTTTCTATTTTTTCAAATAAAACGACTCACCAAATTCGTCTAAAGATTGCTGGAGCGGAATTGAATATTTCTGCAGAAGATATAGATTATAGCAACAAGGCAGAAGAACGTCTAACTTGCGATTATCAGGGAGACGATATGCAAATTGGTTTCAATTCTCGTTTTTTAACCGAAATGTTAAATAACTTAACCAGCGATGAAGTTTCACTTGAAATGTCAATGGCTAATAGAGCAGGAATCTTAACTCCAACGGATGGTCTCGATGATGGTGAATTTGTAACAATGCTAGTGATGCCTGTGATGTTAAATAATTGAGAACTTCAATCATAAAAGTTTATATTAAATAATTATTTTTATTAACTATAGGTCATTAATAGATTAATAGAAGAAAATACTATTGTTCAGTCTTTTTTTCAAGACCAACCCTAACATTATTAATTTTGTATCATGATCCACAATGACACAATTGTAGCTTTAGCTACTCCCTCAGGTCCAGGCGCTATAGCAATTATCCGTCTATCGGGTAAAGATGCTATTAAAATTGCGTCCTTAGTTTTTAATTCTGTATTGGGGAAAAAATTAGCTGATCAAAAAACTCATACGGTACATTTAGGAAATATATTTGACGGAGAACGTGTTATTGATGAAGTGTTAGCAACAGTGTTTAAAAACCCTAAATCCTACACGGGTGAAAACGTAGTGGAGTTTTCATGTCATGGAAGTTCTTATATTCAACAGGAAATTATTCAGTTATTAATCCGAAAAGGTTGCAGAATGGCGACTGCTGGTGAATTTACTTTGCAAGCTTTTTTAAACGGAAAAATGGATCTAAGCCAAGCAGAAGCAGTTGCCGATCTGATAGCTAGTGATTCTAAAGCATCACATCAGTTAGCAATTCAACAAATGCGTGGAGGTTTTACTACAGAAATTGAAGAACTTCGCGTACAACTCTTAGATTTTGCATCACTTATTGAATTAGAATTAGATTTTTCAGAGGAAGACGTTGAATTTGCCAGTAGAAATGATTTTCAAAAACTTATAAAAAAAACAACTTCGCTTCTAAAAAACCTTATCGATTCTTTTGCAACTGGGAATGTGTTAAAAAATGGAATACCCGTGGCAATAATTGGTCGTCCAAATTCAGGAAAATCAACTCTTTTGAACGTTTTACTTAATGAAGATAGAGCTATCGTAAGTAATATAGCAGGAACTACTAGAGACACCATTGAAGACGAAATAACAATTGATGGCATTCGCTTTCGTTTTATAGACACCGCTGGAATTAGAAATACTAAGGATGAAATTGAAAAAATTGGAGTAGAAAAAGCCTTGGAAAAATTAAAAAACTCTGCTATTTATATTTATTTGTTTGATAGTACCGAAATGGATATGAATGACGTAAAAGTTGAACTAGAGAGTTTTTCTACAACCTCGAGTCAATTAATCGTTGCCAATAAGATTGACAAAGCATCTAAGAGTGTTTTAAATACAATTAAAAACAGCGTATTACCAGTATTAAGCATTTCTGCAAAAAAGAAAGAAAGTATCGATCAATTAAAAAAATCACTATTAGATTTAGCCGGAAAAGAAGCTCTAGATAAAAATCAGTTAATAGTTACTAATTCAAGGCATTATGATATTCTTTTAAAATCTCTTGAAGAAATCATAAAGGTTCAAAACGGGATTGATCAAAACTTATCAGGCGATTTACTAGCAATCGATTTAAGACAAGCGCTATATTATTTAGGAGAAATTACGGGAAAAGTAAGTAATGATGACTTATTGGGTAATATTTTTGCTAATTTCTGTATTGGAAAGTAATGTTATGCTGGATATCTACAAAAGGTAAACATATAAAGTTAAATAATAAAGCAGACTGCAACAACTGATTGATGGTATATAATATATATTAAATATTTTTTTAAGACAGTTAAATGACTTTACAGTATCATTCCTGCAGCGACTGTTTCGTGCGTAACATCGTCTATTAAAATAAAACTTCCAGTAGTCCGATTATCTCTGTATTCATCAATCATTAAAGGTCTTGTTGTTCTAATCTTTACTCGAGCAATATCATTCATACATAAATCCTTATTATCTTCTTCACGACTATAGGTATTAATATCAATCTTATACATAATACTTTTTATCATTGCTTTTTGCTCATTTGAAGTGTGTAATATAGTATATTTTGCTCTTGGTTTAGCTTTCGTATTATTTAACCAACACAACATAGTGTCAAATTCTTGAATAGCTCTAGGTTGATTTGCAGTTTTTACTATCATATCTCCCCTACTTACATCAATGTCATCATTTAAAGTAATCGTTATAGACATTGGTGCAAAAGCTTCATTTAAGTTGCCATTCATAGTATCAATAGACTTAATAGTTGAAGTAAAACCAGAAGGCATAACTGTAATATGATCACCAGGTCTTAAGATCCCACTTACTAAACGACCTGCATATCCTCTGTAGTCAATAAATCTATCTCTTTGGGGTCTTAAAACTGTTTGAACAGGAAAGCGTGCATCAATTTTATTAATATCGCTACTTATATGTAAGTTTTCTAAAGTATTTAGTAATGGAGCACCGTGATACCAATCTATATTTTTTGATCTATTAACTACATTATCACCATCCAGTGCACTTATAGGAATAAAACGAATGTCCTTCGCATAAAGCTTAGATGAAAATTGTTCAAATTGGACAATAATTTGATTGTAAATTTCTTCCGAATAATCGATTAAGTCCATTTTATTAATACAAACAATTATATGAGGTATTTGTAGTAATGAAGCAATAAAAGCGTGTCTCTTTGTTTGTTCAATTACTCCATTTCTTGCATCAATCAAAATGATAGCCACATTTGCAGTAGATGCTCCGGTGACCATATTTCTAGTATATTGAATATGACCTGGAGTGTCTGCAATAATAAATTTTCGCTTTGGAGTTGTAAAATATCGATAGGCAACATCTATTGTTATACCTTGCTCACGTTCATCTCTTAGTCCATCAGTAAATAATGCCAAATCAATACCCTTGTAGCCTTTTCGCTTACTTGTTAAAGCAATATCTTCCAGCTGATCTTCAAAAATAGCTTTACTATCGAAAAGCAGTCTACCAATTAAAGTACTTTTTCCGTCATCAACACTACCTGCGGTTGTAAATCGTAATAATTGATTATTATCTATTTGCATAATTGTTATAATAAAAATTAAAAGTAACCTTGACGTTTTCTATCCTCCATTGCAGAATCACTTCGCTTGTCATCACTCCGATTTCCTCTCTCTGTTTGTTTTAATGTAGCAACTTCAGCTATAATTTTTTCTACGGTATCTGCATCTGATTCAATCCCTCCAGTAATAGTAATATCTCCTAAAGTTCTAAAGCGAATTTTTTTAGTTTTTATAGATTCATCATTTTGTAAGATTAAATGCTTTGAAACCGGTATCCATGAATCATTTCTCCATACCACATCTCTTTGGTGTGCTTTGTATAAAGAAGGTATCGCTATATTTTCTCTTTTGAGATAATTCCATACATCCATTTCTGTCCAATTACTAATTGGAAAAGCTCTAAAGTGCTCTCCTTCAAAATATTTACCGTTTAATATATTCCACAATTCAGGACGTTGATTTTTTGGATCCCATTGACCAAAATCATCTCTATGCGAAAAAAAACGTTCTTTTGCTCGTGCTTTTTCCTCATCTCTTCTTCCTCCTCCTATTGCACAATCAATTTTATTATTCTCAATAGTATCCAATAAAGTCGTTATCTGTAGAGCATTTCTAGTAGCGTTTTTTCCTTTTTCTTCTGAGACTCTTCCTTGGTCAATAGATTTTTGAACAGAGCCAACAATTAATTCTACTTCAAGTTGATTTATTAATTGATCTCTAAAATGAATCGTTTCAGGGAAATTATGTCCAGTATCAACATGTAAAAATGAAAAAGGGATTTTAGAGGGATAAAAAGCTTTTTGTGCAAGGTGAGCAACCAATATAGAGTCTTTACCTCCAGAAAATAATAATACTGGGTTCTGGAATTGAGCCCAAACTTCGCGAAGAATAAAAATAGCCTCAGATTCTAATTCGTCTAAATAGTTTAAATAGTACTTTTTCATTTTAAATTAATTCTAATTTAGGTTTGATTTTTTGAATAATCAATTTTACGGCTTCTGCTATACCTGTTGTTGTGGTATCTATTTTTAAATCTGGGTTTTCAGGGGTTTCATAAGGAGCACTTATTCCAGTAAAGTTTTTAATTAGTCCTTTTTCCGCTTTAATATAAAACCCTTTAGGATCTCTAGTTTTACAAACCGCTAAGGGAGTATCAACAAAAATTTGAATAAAATTTTCATCCTTTACTGTATTTTTCACAAATTCTCTGTCATTTTTGTAGGGTGAAATGAATGCAGATAAAACTACTAAACCTCCGTCAATCATTAGACTTGAAACTTCAGCTATCCGTCTAATATTTTCTCTCCTATCAGCTGGAGAAAAAGATAAATCACTATTCAAACCCTTTCTTACATTATCACCATCCAATAAATAAGTACTTATATTCATTTTATGCAGTTCTTTTTCAAGCGCATTAGCAATGGTAGATTTTCCCGAACCAGAAAGACCAGTAAACCAAATTAAAAAAGAACCATGATTGTTGAGTAAGCTTCTTTGGTTTTTTGAAACTGAAAACTGATTTGGAATTATATTTTCTTGCATTAATTATTTTTTTTCTTTAGTCCTAAAGGAATTCTTATCCATATTCTTTCATGAAAGTAATAAAGTATAAATTTACTAATTAACTCCAACAAGGCAATAAAAAGAGCTATTTCATTAAATTCATTCAAAACAGCTCCTGATATTAAAAATGTAGTCGTTGTTGCTACCAATCGCCACGAAATGGTTTTTAGTAGAGATTGTTGTTTTGAAAATGTAAACGATTTAATAAATTGTAACCAAACTCTCTCGTGAGTATAATAAATTAATAATTTAATAAAAAACTCAATAACTCCAATTTTTAACGCATTTTCAAAACTGCATTGGTCCACCAAACAAGTAATGACAAAGACCACTAAAAAAGTATCTGTAGTTGCTATAATGCGCCAAGAAATCCCTTTTACTATACTTCTTTCATGAGATTCATTAATCATATTATCTAATTAGACACTAAAAAATGTGGATTCAATAAATTCTGTTTGTTATATTTTAGTGGTTCATTTGTGGTTACATCGATTACTTTTACTCCTACAGCTTCACAAATAGCTTGACCTGCAGCCGTATCCCATTCCATTGTTGGAGCAAATCTTGGATAGATTTCTGCTCCTCCTTCTGCCACGATACAAAATTTCAGGGAACTACCTTTTGAAACAATTTTAGTTTTATTTTTCTTTTCAATTTTCGAAATATAATTTTTAGTAGTATCATTTAAATGCGATCTACTCCCAACAATTCTTAGAATATTGTTATTTTTTTCTGAAGGAAAAATTTCAACTGCATTATTAAAAATTTCATCGATAATTATAATATTAGTTTTTAATGATGCTTTGTAAGATTTTGAAGAATTATCTGAGGTAAAGTATAAGGTTTTCGAAGCGGGTACATAAATAACACCAATAATTGGTTTATTATTTTTTATTAAAGCGATGTTTACTGTAAACTCACCATTACGCTTAATAAATTCTTTTGTACCATCTAGAGGGTCAACAATCCAGCATTGTTTCCAGTTTTTCCTTTCCTCATAAGTTAAAATTTTATTCTCTTCGCTTATAATGGGAATTTTAGATTTAACTAAGTGCTTGTTAATTATTTTGTTTGCGTTTTTGTCTGCCAAGGTAAGAGGAGATTCATCTTCTTTATAGACCACATCAATCTTGTTTGAATAAACTTTCATAATCGCTTCTCCAGCCTCCACAGAGGCAATAATAGCAATGCTTAAAAGTTCTTTCATATCAAAGAATTTAATAATCAAATTTACAAAAAACGAATCATTAATTAAGTGACTTTTTTCAGTAAATGAATAAATAAAATTTAAGGATTCTTTTTGTTTGACTCGAAAAATCTCCTCTTAAATAAATCCCAAAGAATTTTATTAACCTAGTATTTAAGTTATTTTTGTAATCACTTAAAATTAGTACTATGAAATATCTATCTATATTATTTTCGACCCTTCTGCTTTTTGCATGTAATTCAAATAGTGATACTTACACTTTGAGCGGGAAAGCAATAGGTTTTGAAGATGGCACCAAAATAATCGTCAGCGAAGTAATAAATAATCAGCCAAAAGCAATAGACACTCTAGAAATCCAATCAGAGTCATTTATTGGTGAATATCCAAATAGTGAGGTTTTAAAACTAAACTTACTTCAGGTAGAAAATATGAAATCGACTATTTTATATTTTCCGGAAAATATAAATTTGAAAGCAACCATCTTCAAAGATAGTATCAATTCATCTTTCGTTAAAGGAGGAGCTCAAAATGATTCCTACCAAGTATTTACCGCTCAATTAAAGAGATTCAATAAAATAAAAAGCGAAAAAGCACAGCTATTTAAACAAGCCAGAAGAGAACAAGATGGAATACTAGCTCAAAACTTACAATTAGAACTGAATAACGTTGCTGTTGAAGAAAATGATTATAAAATTAAATATGTAACTGAAAATCCTAATTCATTATTTTCAGTTTTATTACTAACAGAATTAGTAAGTAAAAAAGAAATTTCTAGTGTAGATGCTACTAAAATCATTAATTCTTACAGTCCAAAAATAGCAGCCTCTTCAAGTTCTAAAACCTTAAAAAATACAATTGCTGCCATGAAGAAGGCAGAGGTTGGTGGGCTTGCTCCTGACTTTTCAGCCCCTACTCCCTCTGGAGAAAATCTAGCATTAAGTGACGTTTTAGGAAAATATACAATTATTGATTTTTGGGCTTCTTGGTGTAAACCTTGTAGAAGAGAAAATCCAAATGTGGTAAATGTATACAACCAATACCACGATAAAGGATTGAATATTATAAGTGTTTCATTAGACAAAGCAGGCCAAGAAAAACGGTGGTTAAAAGCTATTGAAACGGACCAAATGAATTGGGAACATGTTTCTAATTTAAAAGGATGGAACGAACCTATTGCTAAAATGTACAATGTACGCTCAATACCCGCTACTTTTTTATTGGATGAGAACGGAACTATTATTGCAAAAAATTTAAGAGGACCAGCGCTAGGTCAAAAAATAGCTTCTTTATTAGACAATAATTAAATTCCTTATCGAGTATTCTGCTATTTTATATTTTTTTTAATTTAATTAAAATAAATAATAATAATAAAGGGACCGATAATAGAGCGACAATCCATAGTTGAGTTTCGATCAGTGATGGAGCCATAAGAATCGTTAAAAAATAACCCGCTAATGCTCCTCCAAAATGTGCGTCATGTCCTATATTTCCTAGACTATTTTTCATACCATAAATAGAATATAATAAATATAAGATACCGAACAACCAAGCAGGTATTGGAATGGGTATAAAAAATAAGTACAAACTCATATTGGGATAAAATAAAATAGCTGAATATAAGATTCCAGATACCGCACCACTGGCCCCGATGGCACTGTAATGAAGTTCATTTTTATGAAAGTAAAAAGAAAGAAAATTACCAACCAACAAACTAGCTAAGTAGATTAACACAAAATTGGTTGCACCAACGGATGATAGTACAACATTTGCAAAAAAATACAGGGTTAACATATTAAATAATAAATGAGAAAAATCCAGATGTAAAAAACCGGAACTAAACATTCTAAATTGTTCTCCCCTTCGAATAGCACCAATATTAAATTTATATTTTTCGAAAAATGAATAATCTTTAAATCCTTTCATTGAAACCAATACATTTGCTGCAATAATGACAACTGTTACTAGATGCATATTTCCCATAAACTTTATTCTATAATAAAACAATAAAATTAGTTAGTTTTGCTGTAAATTACACTATGCAATTACTAATTTATATTTTAGTTTATCCTTTTTTATGGATTATGTCTATACTACCCACTAGGGTATTGTATGGATTTTCCAATTTTTTGTTTTTTGTAGTTTATTACCTATTTAATTATAGAAAAAAAGTAGTTCGTGAAAATTTATGCTTATGCTTTCCCAAAAATTCATTGCATGAAATAAAATCCATTGAAAAAAAATTCTTTCAGCATTTATGTGATATGTTTGTAGAATCGATAAAGTCGATTAGCATCTCGGAAGCAGAAATTAGAAAACGATATAAGTTTACCAATATTGAGGAAATCAATAAAATTGAAGCTGCTAACAAAAGTATCCTGCTTATGTGTGCTCATTACGGAAGTTGGGAATGGATATTTATAATTCAAAGGTATGTTACTACTGATGGATATGCGATTTATAAAAAAATAGAAAATAAATATTTTGATCAACTCGTTAGAAAAATTAGAGCGAAATACAACACCAACTTAATCACTAATAAAGAAACTTTTACTAGTATGAGAGAGCATAAAAGGTTGGGTAAAAAAGGGATTTATGGTTTTTTATCAGATCAATCTCCAAAATTAAAAAGCGCGTATCATTGGAGGGAGTTTATGAATATAAAAGTACCAGTGCACACGGGGGCTGAAAAACTTGCAAAGGAGTTAGATTTAGCAATCGTATTTTTTAAAACTAAAAAAGTAAAAAGAGGCTATTACGAGACCACTTTTAAAACGGTTACTTTAAACCCTAATGAATTTGAAAATTATCAAATAACAGATTTATTTATCAACTACTTGGAGGATATGATTCATGAAGAACCTGCTTATTATTTATGGACCCACAAACGTTGGAAACACAGAAATAATGTTCCAAAAGAATTTCAATAAAAGACATTAATCAGCGATTAATTTAATTTCGTTAATCATTTTATCGGCTAAAAGATTGGCTTCTTCCTGAGATTTTGCTTCGGTATAAATTCTTATAATAGGTTCGGTATTTGACTTTCTTAAGTGTACCCAGTTTTCTTCAAAGTCTATCTTTACTCCGTCTATTGTATTAATTTCTTCGGAAGCGTATTTTTGCTCCATCGTCTTTAAAATTCTGTCAACATCTAATTGAGGTGTTAATTGAATTTTTTTCTTGCTCATAAAATAAGAAGTATAGGTTTTTCTCAGCGAACTTACCGAGGTTTTTAGGTCTGCTAAATAACTTAAAAACAATGCGATTCCCACCAAGCTATCTCTACCATAGTGCAATTCTGGATAAATAATACCTCCATTTCCTTCGCCGCCAATTACCGCATTGGTTTCTTTCATTTTTGCAACTACATTCACCTCTCCTACTGCGCTGGCCATATAGGTTCCGTTTCTCTTTTTAGTAATATCATTTAAAGCTCGCGACGAAGACATATTAGAAACCGTATTTCCTGGAGTGTGCTGCAACACATAGTCCGCAACTGCTACCAAGGTATATTCTTCGCCAAACATATTGCCGTTTTCATCTACAAAAGCCAAACGATCTACATCTGGATCTACTACGATACCAAAATCAGCGTGCTTATCTACTACCATATCCATTAAATCGCCCAAATGTTCCTTTAAAGGTTCTGGGTTGTGAGGAAACTCACCGTTAGGAGTACAATACAACTTTACTGGTTCAACACCTAAGGCTTCTAAGAGAGCCGGTACTGCAATACCACCCGTTGAATTAACACCATCTACAACCACTTTAAATTTTGCTTTTTTTATAGCCTCAACATTAACGAGCGGTAAGTCTAAAATTTCATCTATGTGCAAATCTATATAGGCATGGTTGGTCGTTATTTTTCCCAAATTGTCCACCTCAGAAAAACCGATTGGTTCATTTTCTGCAATATCCAATATCATTTGACCTTCCTTAGCATTTAAAAACTCCCCTTTATGATTTAACAATTTAAGAGCATTCCATTGTTTTGGGTTGTGACTTGCGGTTAGTATAATTCCTCCATCGGCATGATCCAATACTACAGCAACTTCAACAGTTGGCGTAGTTGATAAATCTAAATCTACTACATGAATACCCAAACCTACTAAAGTATTCATCACTAATTGTTGCATCATATGCCCTGATATACGCGCATCTCTACCAACTACCACTTTATAATGATCTTTAGCTGCTTGTTGTTTTAGCCAACAACCGTAGGCAGCTGCATATTTTACAACATCTAAAGGGGTTAAGTTCTCTCCTTGTTTTCCTCCAATAGTTCCTCTAATACCAGAAATAGACTTAATTAATGTCATCCTATAAATTTTAAACAAAGATACTTTTAAATCATAAAAACTTCATAAGCATTTTGTAATTTGTGAAAGTATTTTTTTAAATTTAATAAATCATTTAATGTTTAATTTAGAGTTAAAGTGAACTATTTAGCACATATTTATTTATCTAATGAGGAAGGAGAAATTACCTTAGGTAATTTTATTGCAGATGGTGTAAAAGGAAAAAAGTTTATTCAATTTCCTTTGGGTATTCAACAGGGGATTTTATTACACCGAGCAATTGATAGTTTTACCGATACCCACCCTATTGTAAGAAAAAGCACGAAGCGATTGCATAAAAAACATGGTCACTATAGCGGGGTTATTGTTGATATACTGTATGATCACTTTTTAGCAAAAAATTGGACGCAATACCATTCAGTTCCCTTACACAAATACATAGAAAATTTTTATAACTTTATCATTTCTAATTTTGACAGTTTACCCCCTAGAATTCAAAAGATGATGCCTTATATGATTGAGCAAAATTGGTTATTAAGTTATGCTTCAATCGAAGGAATAGGTGAAATTCTTGACCAAATGAATCGACGAACAAATAACAAATCAAAAATGAATTTAGCGGTCTTAGAATTAACTACTTATTACAAGGAGTTTGAAGAAGAGTTTACTTTATTTTTTAAAGACTTAAAAAAATATTCAAAAAACAAAATAATAGAATTAAAAAATTTATGAGGCGATTCATTATTATCATAACAGCTCTTCTATTTATTAGCTGTAACGAAGACTCTAAACAAAAACATTTAGTTTTAAATACTGAAATTACAACTGAACTTACTAAAGAATCAAAGCAAGGTTTAATTGTGGATAGTGCGATGGTGGTATCTGCTAGAGCAGAAGCTTCAAAAATTGGTGTTGACATTATGAAATTGGGAGGTAATGCATTCGATGCCATGATCGCTACAGAATTAGCTTTGGCTGTAACCTATCCTGTAGCTGGAAATATCGCTGGTGGTGGATTTATGGTTTATCGAACCCAAAATGGAGCGGTTGGTGCCCTAGATTATAGGGAGAAAGCTCCTCTTAGAGCTACAAGAAATATGTATTTAGATAAAAAAGGAGATTTTATTTCCGAAAAAAGTAAGCTTGGTGCACTGGCAGTTGGGGTTCCAGGAACTGTAGCAGGAATATTTGAAGTTTATAAAAAGTTTGGCTCTTTACCTTTAGATCAACTATTTAAACCTGTTATCGATTTGGCAAAAAACGGATACATTGTCACTAGTAAACAAGCATCAAGACTGAATCAATTCAAGAAAATCATAAAAGACGTTAATTCAGAGGAGTCACTGTATACTCAAAATTACAAAGAAGGCGATACTCTGAAAAATGTGGCATTAGCAAATACCCTAATTCGAATTTCTAAAAATGGTAGAAAAGAATTTTATGAAGGAGAAACCGCAAGAACTATGGTCGATTATTTAGATTCAAAAAATGGAATTATCACTTTAAAAGATTTTAAAGCCTATGAAGCGATCTGGAGAGAACCTATTGTTTTTAACTATAAAGATTTAAAAATTATATCGATGTCTCCTCCTTCCAGTGGTGGCATTTGTTTGGCTCAAATTTTAAAACTTATCGAACCCTACCCGATTAAAGATTATGGCCATAATACTGCTAAAACAATACAATTAATTACGGAGGCAGAACGAAGAGCCTATGCTGACAGAAGTTTTTATCTTGGAGATCCAGATTTTATAAAAATTCCTTCAAAAAAATTAATAAGCACCGATTATTTAAAGGGAAGGATGGAACAATTTTCCTTTGAAAAAGCGACCGATTCAGAAAGCTTAAGTTACGGGAGTATTCCTAGTTTTGAAAGCTCAGAAACCACTCATTACTCCATTGTTGATCCTTATGGGAATGCAATAGCAGTAACGACTACTTTAAATGGCGCTTATGGTTCCAAATTATATGTAAATCAACTTGGCTTTTTTTTAAATAACGAAATGGATGACTTTAGCGCAAAACCAGGAGAACCTAACATGTTTGGATTAATTGGAGGCGAAGCCAATGCGATTGAACCCCAGAAAAGAATGCTTAGTTCAATGACGCCCACTTTGATCGAAAAAAACAATACATTTTGGATGAGCTTGGGCACTCCAGGAGGCTCAACCATTATCACATCGGTTTTACAAACCGTATTAAATGTATATGAATATGGGATGACAATGCAACAAGCTGTCGATGCTCCTAGGTTTCATCATCAGTGGTTACCAGATGTAGTGACCTTTGAATCCGATTCTTTTTCTAGCCAATTAGTAGATTCGTTAAAAAACAAGGGATATAAAACGCAATCAAAAGCAGGTACGGTCATAGGTAAAGTCGATGCCATAAGAGTACTGCCAAATGGGAAGCTTGAAGGAGGTGCCGACAAGCGGGGTGATGACACAGCAGCAGGTTATTAATTGTAAATCAATAATTTATCTAGTTGCCAAATAAAGAATTAATCACAAGAAACCTTTATCAAATTAGAAGCGTCAAATCCTAAGATTTCTGCTTTACGAGCATCTTCACATGCGCCAAGTTTATCTTTTAAAAAATAAAATTTTAAAACACCTCTATTATTATAGGCCTTTGCATAATTAGCATTCAATTTAATTGCTTTGGTGTACTCAACGATTGCCCCTTGGTAATCATTTAAGTTTTGTTTAGATATACCTTTATTTAAATAGGTTTCAGCATTAGGAACTTCATCAGCAAGTACTACTTTTTTCTGTATTTCTTGTGTTTCAATTTTTTCATCTGTATCTGATTTCAGTTTATCATTACAAGATATTATTATAAAAGTAGAAGCCACCAAGTAGAAAGCATTCTTAATAATTTTCGATTTATTAAACATAATTTTCTTTATTAATTGATTAATATTAATCATTTTTCTTTCTAATTTTTTTATAAAGCCGAACACTTAACATCAATAATATACCAAACAATACAATACCAAACACGCCCCAAATCCATGAAATTGCACTTTTTAAAACCACCAAAAATACAATTGCAAATAGTAATAGGGTAGCTACTTCGTTCCAAACTCTCAACCTAAAAGAATTGTATTTTACAATTCCATTTTGTTGTTGATGATAAATTTTTTGGCATATAGCATGGTATAGGTAAAGAGCAAAAACAAAAGACAATTTAACCAACATCCAAGGTTCTGATAGGTAATAAGGATTTAAATACAACATCCAAAATGCAAATAAACTCGCTAGAATTGCCGATGGCCAGGTAATAATATACCACAAGCGCTTGCTCATAATTTTATATTGAATTTGCAAAATTGACTTTGAAGGTTCTTCTTTATCTTCTGCTTCGGCATAATATATAAAAAGCCTAACACTATAAAATAGACCTGCAAACCATGTTATTACAAAAATAATATGTAAAGCCTTTAAGTATAAAATATGCATCTTATTGTTTTTACTATGTTATTCAAAAATAGAATTCTTATTATGTTCCCAGTTATTAATCCAATTTACCATTACATCTACCCAATCATCATTGTCATTCATGCAAGGTATGTGTTTATAATCTGTTCCGCCAGCTTCTAAGAAATCTTCTTTTCCTTCCATAGCAATTTCTTCTAAGGTTTCTAAACAGTCAGAAACAAAAGCAGGAGTAATTACAGCTACTTTTTTCTTTCCCATTTCAGGAAATTTTTCCAACTCAAAATCAGTGTAAGGTTTTAACCAAGGATCTTTTAGTAAACGAGATTGAAATGAATTACTATACGTACCTTCTTTGAGCCCTATACTTTTAACGATTGCTTTAGTTGTTTCGAAACATTGGTGTCGGTAGCAAGTATGATGGGCCACTGAATTTCGCTCACAACAACTACCATCTAATTTACAATGATTTTTGGTAGGATCTGACTTTTTAATATGTCGTTCAGGAATGCCATGATATGAAAATAACACATGATCGTAATCAAATCCCTCTAAATGATTTTTGATATTTGCACTCATTGCTTTTATATATTCGGGTTTATTGTAAAAAGTAGGTAAAATATCCATCGTCACATTTGGATAGTGTTCTGCAACTATTAGTTCTGCTTTTACAGTCACTGTTTCATAAGAAGACATAGCGTAATGTGGGTAAAGAGGAACTAATAATATTTCATCTACACCCTGATCGACTAAGGCTTTAAAGCCTTTTTCCATGCTCATACTGCCATAACGCATTGCTAGCGCAACGGGAATTGATGACTTTGAACTAACTTTTTTAGAAAAACGCTCAGAGATAACCACCAATGGAGACCCTTCTTCCCACCAAATCTTTTTATATGCTGCTCCTGATTTTTTAGGTCTCACTTGTAAAATAATTCCTTTAATCAATAAAAAGCGTTTCCAATAAGCAATATCAATAACTCGCTCGTCCATTAAAAATTCGCCTAAATAACGCTTAACATCTTTTGTTTCTGTTGAATCTGGTGATCCTAAATTGATAAGTAAAACTCCTTTCATATTATGATATTGAGTATTGTTTTGGGGTGATTCCGTATTTCTTTTTAAATGCTGCAATAAAATGACTTGAAGTGCTATATCCTAATTTTGAAGCAATTTCATTGACATTAAATTGTTGTTCTATAAGAAGTGTTTTAGCAAGTTCCATTTTATAATTTAATAAAAAAGTAAAAACAGGCGAGCCATAGTATTCTTTAAAACCACTCTTTAATTTTTTTATATTTAAACCCACCTGCTTTGCTAATTCTTGTAAACCAGGGGGATTGTTCATTTCTTCAATAATAATTTCTTTTGCTTGTTTAATTTTACCAACGGTATCACCGTTTGGCACGTAAGGACAATTAGCATTGGTTGCATCAGTAGTTGTATTAAAATAATGACTTAATAATTCGTAAACTTTGCCTTTTAAATAGATAGGTCGTAATGAATCCGTAATTCTAAATGATATGAGTTGTTTCAAGATCATTTGTTCAGAAACTTCAATCAATTTAGGTTCAATAATTGGTTGTCCGTTCTTATAATTTTTAAAATTAAATAGTACATTTTCTTTTCCAGAAAATAAACTATGGAAAAAATTCAATGAAATTAATACCACGTTTAATTGCGACTGGGGCGGCAAGGTGTATAGTATGTTCATGGACTCATCTTTATAATGTACCATACTTGAATCATTCTCTTTAAGGGTAATGGCGCAGTGTTCTATATTAAAGGCTATTCTGACCTCATTTTCGGTACAAAAAAATAATTGAATGTAATTGTTGGTCAATTTTGTTTGAAAATTATCTACATGATCCGTTAAATTATTGAAATAGAGGACCTTAAACGCATCTTTTTCTTCAACGAGCACATGAGCACTTTTGTCGATATTTTTATATTTTTCCATTTAATTTTTTAACGATAACATTTAGGTTTCATTTATTAATTATTTACAAATTTACAATAAAAAATAGCAGCAATTTAAAATTATTTGTTAAGAAAAGAGGTCATTGATTATCATCGCAAACTGTTAAGTTTTATGATAGTTTTAAGAAAAAATCATTCCTTCCGTTTTATTTAGAATTACTCTAAATTACACCTTGTAACTTCTTACGATAAATTTAGTACTTGTATCGATATTTTTCACTTAAATGATTTGGTACTTTTGTCGATACTTATAAATATTCTATAAATGAGTTTAAACGAATCACCTCAAAAACTTTATAATGTTGGCTTAAATTACAAAAAAGCTGATATTAGTGTTAGGGGCGCTTTTAGTATCACCAAAGAAAATCAAGTCTTATTATTAAAAGAAGCTAAAGAGAACGGCTGTGAAGGTTTATTTGTAGTTTCTACGTGTAATCGAACTGAAATCACTGGTTTTGCTGAGCATCCATTTGAACTCATCAGCCTTTTGGTTAAATACTCCAAAGGAAAAGTAGAAGATTTTATACATGTTTCCAACGTCTATAAAAATAAAGCAGCAGTTAATCACCTCTTTAATATTGGTGTGGGCTTAGAAAGTCAAATCTTGGGTGATTACGAAATAGTTAGTCAGCTAAAAAATTCATTTAACCAAGCTAAAAAGCTTGGAACGACCAATGCCTATTTAGAGCGATTGATCAACCTTGTTTTACAAGCAAGTAAAGAGGTAAAAAATAAAACTAAGCTTAGTTCTGGAACCACCTCGGTTTCGTATGCAGCAGTCCAATATATTATGGATACTATTCCAGAGTACAACAATAAAAAAATATTAAATTTTGGACTAGGTGATATTGGTAAAAATACGTGTAAAAATATTTTACACTATACCAAAATAAATGATTTAACACTCATTAACAGAACGCATAATAAAGCAAAAAACTTTAAAGAGAAAAATCCTGAAATCACCATTAAAAACCTAAATGAATTAACGAATGAGCTCCGTCATACAGATGTACTAATTGTCTCAACTGGAGCAAATTACCATACGATAACTCAACAACACATTGAAGAGGATAAAGAAATGTTAATCTTAGATTTATCGATGCCAGAAAATGTTGATTTAGCTCTAAAAGAAAGACCTGGTATCACCCTAGTGAATGTTGATGAACTCTCAAAAATTACTGACAAAACCATCGAAACTAGAAAAAAAGAAATTCCATTTGCTGAAACTATTATCGAGCAATATAAACAGGAATTTAACGATTGGATATCGTACCGAAAATTTGTTCCAGCTGTCAATGCATTGAAAGAGTCTTTACAAACAATTCAGGGACATGAAATAGATTTTCATCGAAAAAAAATTAATAATTTCAATGAAGAACATGCAGAACTTATTACTTCACACATGATTCAGAAAATTACCACTCAATTTGTAAAGCACCTAAAGGATGATGAAACTTCAGTAGATCAAAGTATCGAGGTTATCAGTAAAATATTTAACTTGAAAGAGCTTAATCTAACAGAAAATGATTAAAATAGGGACCCGATCTAGTGAATTAGCACTATGGCAGGCAAACACTGTAGCAGCACATCTAGAAGAATTAGGACACATTACGAGCATTATAAAAATTGACTCTTTAGGAGACCAAGTTCTCGACAAACCACTCTACGAATTAGGTGTTACTGGTGTCTTCACCAAGAGTTTAGATGTGGCATTATTAAACGGGCAAATCGATGTAGCGGTTCATTCACTTAAAGACGTTCCAACAAAGTTACCAGAGGGTGTTGTTCAAGCAGCGGTTTTAAAAAGAGGAAATTATAATGATGTTTTGATTTTAAGAGAAGATGAAAATTTCTTTGAAAATGAGCAGGCAACTATTGCAACAGGTAGCTTAAGACGAAAAGCACAATGGCTACACCGCTATCCTAAACATACCATTGTTGGCTTGCGTGGTAATGTTAATACCCGATTGCAAAAACTTAAGGAAAGCTCTTGGAATGCTGCGATTTTTGCATTAGCCGGTTTATCAAGAATAAAACTTCTACCCAAAAAGCATAAGCACATTAAATTAGATTGGATGACTCCCGCTCCAGCTCAAGGTGCAGTAATGGTTGCTGCACTTGAAAAAAATAATCATGTAATGGATATTTGCAAAGAGCTCAACGACGAAGAAACTGCGCTTTGTACTCATATAGAACGTCAATTTCTTAGAGTTCTAGAAGGTGGATGTACAGCTCCTATAGGAGCTTTAGCAACCATAAAAGAAGAAGAATTAAGTTTTAAGGGTGTTTTATTTAGTCCAGATGGTAAAAAGAAAATTGAGTTTAGTAAAACCGCTTTAAAAAATGAAGTAAATGATCTTGGAGAATTCGCAGCGAATTACATATTGTCTAAAGGTGGAAAAAAAATAATGCGAGAAATCATTGAAGTGGACAAAACCATTAATGTGTTCTCTACAAAATATCTATCTAAAGAATTAACTTCTAAGCTTCAGTCTGAAATTGGTATTTCGATGAGTGATTTTATATCTATCAAAAACCAAAGGATAAAATTAAAAGATATAAAAACACCTATTAAAAATGCTGTTTTTACCAGCCAAAATGCGGTAGAAGCCGTTTTATTTAATTATCCTGTTGAAGAATTAGAATTTAAAGACATTTATTGTGTTGGAAGAAGGACCAAGCGATTAATTAAAAATAAAATAGGAATTATTGCTCATGCTGAAAGTTCAGCTGAAAAACTTGCACTTTATTTAAAAGAAAAATTAAAAAATAAAGAGATTGTCTTTTTTTGTGGCAACAAACGAAGAGAAGAACTACCAAAAATTTTAAACCAGAGTGCTTTTAAAATTCATGAGATTGAGTGTTATCAAACGGTCTTAACTCCTCAAAAGATCGATTTAAAATTTTCTGGCGTATTATTTTACAGCCCATCAGGAATTGAAAGTTTTTTACAAAATAATACGACACAAAATCGGATTGCATTTTGTATTGGAGAAACGACAGCCTCTGAAGCAAGATTACATTTTAACACAGTTATTGTTGCCAAAACCACCTCTAAAGATGGAGTTATTAATGCCGTTAACAACTATTTCGAAAATCCAATAAAAGTGTCATGATAAACAGAACTAGACGTCTCCGTAAAACAGCAAATATTCGTAGATTGGTTAAAGAAAACAACCTAACCGTAGATGACTTTATATATCCAATTTTTATAGAAGAAGGAGAACATATTGAAACGGAAATTAAGTCCATGCCCGGTATAAAACGTTTTTCACTGGATACTGTTTCTAAAGAATTAGATGAGGTAACTGCACTTAATATTCCGGCAGTGTTATTGTTTGGTATCCCTTCGGAAAAAGATGACACAGGAACTGAAACCTGGAGCGATGATGGAATTATTCAAAAAGCAATTCGTTATATAAAGAAAGAATACCCTAATTTATATGTGATTACCGATGTTTGTTTCTGTGAATATACAAATCATGGCCATTGTGGGGTCTTAAATGATCTAGAGGTGGACAATGAGGCCACTTTAGTCAATATTGCTAAGCAAACCCTCTCTCATGCAAAAGCTGGTGCCGATATGGTGGCACCGTCTGGCATGATGGATGGTACAATTACTACCATGAGAGCGGCCCTAGACAAAGAAGGGTATTATGATCTTCCAATAATGGGTTATACCGTAAAATATGCTTCTGCTTTTTATGGTCCATTTAGAGATGCAGCGGACTCTGCTCCATCTTTTGGAGACCGAAAAACATACCAAATGGATCCCGCTAATAGAGCTGTTGGTCGAAGAGAAGCAGCTTTTGACCACGCAGAAGGTGCAGATATTCTAATGGTTAAACCAGCACTCTCCTATTTAGACATCGTTAGCGATTTAAAAAATAACTTTGACCAACCTATAGCATGTTACAACGTTAGTGGGGAATATGCAATGATAAAAGCAGCAGCTGAAAAAGGTTGGATTGATGGGGAACGTGTAATGATGGAAAGTTTATTATCTATGAAAAGAGCAGGTGCAGATATCATCATCACTTACTTTGCAAAAGAAGCAGCAAAAATTTTAAAAAGAAGGTAAACATGAATTTTGATAGATCGAAAAGGCTTTTTGAGGAAGGTCAAAAAAACTTAGTTGGAGCAGTTAATTCTCCTGTTAGAGCTTATAAGTCTGTCGGTGGAACTCCCTTGTTTATCAAAAAAGCAAAGGGAAGTAAGATTATAGATGTCGATAATAATCAGTACATCGATTTAGTCTTGTCCTATGGCCCTATGATTCTAGGGCATCGTCCTAAAAAGATTGAAAAATCAATAGTAAAAGCGTTAAAGAATGGATATACTTTTGGTGCTACCTCAGCGGGTGAGATTGAACTAGCAAAAATAATTTGCGACGCTTTTCCTGGTATGGATAAAGTTCGTTTTGTTAATTCAGGAACCGAAGCTGTTTTGAGTGCTTTACGTTTGGCTAGAGCTTTTACGAATAAAAATAAGATTATAAAATTTTCGGGTTGTTACCATGGTCATACCGACGCTCTTTTAGTGGCAGCTGGTTCTGGATTGGCAACGCTAAGTCTTCCCGGATCTAGTGGGGTCCCAAAAGAAGCTGTGCAAAACACTTTGATTGCAGAGTATAACAATATTGAAAAAGTTAAAAATCATATCAACAAACACGATGATATCGCTGCAGTTATTCTGGAACCTATCACCGGAAATATGGGGGTAATAGTACCCTCACCAGAATTTATATCGGAATTGAGAAGAATTACCAAAGAAAAAGGAATTTTAATTATTGCCGATGAAGTCATGACTGGATTTAGATCCAAATTTGGAGGCGCTCAAGAATTAATAAATTTAGAAGCAGATATTACTTGCCTTGGAAAAGTAATTGGAGGAGGATTTCCTGTAGGTGCTTATGGTGCAAGAAATGAAATTATGGAAATGGTTGCTCCCCTTGGCGACATGTATCAAGCGGGAACTCTTTCAGGAAATCCCATCGCAATGGCTTCTGGCATCGCTACTTTAAAAGAATTAAAAAAACAAAACCCCTTTGACACCTTTAATAAAGTAGCTGAAAAAATAGAAACAATACTAAAGGAGGCAGCTAAAGAAAACAACGTAGCGCTTCAAGTGAATCGATTTGGATCGATGATTAATCCTTTTTTTTCAAAAAATAGAGTTGTAGATTTTAAGACCGCTCAAACTTCCGATACCAAAAAATTTAAAACATTTTTTTGGAGTATGATTCAAAATGGTGTGTTTTTGCCACCTTCTCAATTTGAAGCATGGTTTTTATCTACAGCACTTTCAAACAAGGATTTAAAAATAATAGAAAAAGCAATTTACGCAGCGATGCAAGCAATTGATCAACATCATAACTCATAATAAATGTATAAAAACGATCTGTATTTAAGAGCGCTAAAAGGAGAAATAGTAGAGCGTCCGCCTGTATGGATGATGCGTCAAGCCGGAAGGTATCTTCCTGAATTTATTAAGATTAGGGAGAAATATGATTTCTTTACGCGTTGTAGAACCCCTGAATTGGCTTCCGAAATTACAGTACAACCCATTAGACGTTATGGAATGGATGCTGCCATTTTGTTTTCAGATATTTTGGTAATACCACAATCAATGAATATTGAAGTGGAGATGAAACCTGGTGTTGGACCCTGGCTACCAAACCCCATTCGAACTCAAAAGGATCTTGAACGCGTAATTGTTCCTGATGTCACGGTCGAGTTGGATTATGTCATGAAAGCCATAAAAGCATCAAAAGAGTTATTAAACAATGAAATTCCTTTAATTGGTTTTGCGGGATCACCATGGACTATTTTATGTTATTGTGTTCAAGGGCAAGGCTCTAAAAATTTTGATAAAGCAAAAGAATTTTGTTTTACGCAACCTATTTTAGCCCACACCCTATTACAAAGAATTACAACTACAACGATTGCCTACCTTAAAGAAAAAGTAAAAGCGGGTGTAGATGCTGTGCAAATATTTGATTCTTGGGGAGGTATGCTCTCGCCTGCTGATTACCAGGAGTTTTCCTGGCAATATATTAATCAGATAATAGAGGCTTTAAAAGATGAAGCTCCAGTAATTGCATTTGGAAAAGGCTGTTGGTTCGCTTTAGAAGAAATGGCCAACTCGAAAGCAGCTGCATTGGGAGTTGACTGGACTATTAACCCTCAAATAGCAAGAAAATTAGCTGGAAACAAAATTACATTGCAAGGAAATATGGATCCAAGCCGATTGTTATCTCCTCCATCCCAAATTAAAAAAATAGTAACGGAAATGATACGAAATTTTGGTAAAGACAAGTATATCGTAAATTTAGGACACGGTATTTTACCAAATGTTCCTCTAGAAAATGCCAAAGCATTTATTGATGCTGTTAAAGAATTTGAAGCCTAATTTGGTATGAAAAACTTGATTCAAAAATACAATATACCGGGGCCAAGATACACCAGTTATCCAACTGTTCCCTATTGGAATAAGGATGGAATAGCAATTGACGATTGGAAGCACTCGACTCTAAAAGCCTTTGAAGAAAGTAATGAATCGGAGGGGATTAGTCTATACATTCATCTTCCTTTTTGTGAAAGCCTTTGTACCTTCTGTGCTTGTCATAAAAGAATTACCAAAAGACATACCGTAGAAGAGCCTTATATGGATACGGTACTTAAGGAATGGAATTTATATTGTGATTTATTGGAAAAAGTACCTAAGATTAGAGAAATACATCTTGGAGGAGGAACTCCTACTTTTTTTTCTTCTGAGAACCTAAAAAAACTAATTAACGGTATATTTAAAAGAGCAGAAAAGTTTAAAGAGTTTGAATTTAGTTATGAAGGACATCCAAATCACACTACTAAAGAGCAATTGCAGACCCTATATGATTTAGGTGCACGAAGAAACAGCTTTGGAATTCAAGATTATGATCCAATAGTTCAAAAAGCAATTAACCGTATTCAAAGCTTTGAGCAGGTTAAAAAAGTAAACGACTGGTCGCGTGAAATAGGTTATAATTCTATAAGTCATGATTTAATCTTTGGATTACCATTTCAGACCGAGAAAAGTATTCGAACCACTATAAAAAATACCATTGCGCTAAAACCAGACCGAATAGCCTATTACAGTTATGCGCATGTTCCTTGGATAAAAGGGGTTGGCCAAAGAGGTTTTGATGATAACGATTTACCAAAAGATGATGAAAAAAGACATCTATACGAATTAGGAAAACGACTTTTTTTCGAAAATGGCTATGTAGAAATTGGAATGGATCATTTTGCGCTAAAAACTGATACCCTTTATAAATCCTTACTAAGCAAAAAGATTCATCGAAACTTTATGGGCTATACCGCAGGTAAAACAAAATTAATGATAGGTTTAGGAATGTCTTCTATTAGTGATTCCTGGTATGGTTTTGCTCAAAACGAAAAAACAGTTGAAGGATATGCAGAAACTGTAAATAACGGTATAATTCCAATTTTTAGAGGTCATTTATTAACCGAAACTGACTTAATTATCCGTAAACATATTTTAAATTTAATGTGCAATTTAGAGACAGAATGGAGTTTAGGTTTACCCCTTCTAATAAAAAAAGAGATTATCGGACGATTACAAGAAATGGTGGCAGACCAATTAATAGAAATTACGGATAACAAAGTAATCGTAAAAGAAGAAGGTAGAATGTATATTCGGAATATCTGTATGGCCTTCGATTTAAAGTTAATAGAAAATAAACCCAACACCAGACTATTTTCCATGACGATTTAGCATCTTTTAAGTTAAAAAATAAGGTTTTACTTTTAAATAAACTTTAGAATCATTTAATTATCTTTGTTAGCTATGAAAAAAAACGAGGGTTTTATTGAAGTTTATGGAGCAAGAGTTCATAATTTAAAGAACATTGACATTAAAATCCCCCGTGAAAAGTTAGTTGTTATCACAGGTCTTTCTGGAAGTGGTAAATCCTCCCTTGCTTTTGATACTATATATGCTGAAGGTCAACGACGGTATATCGAAACCTTTTCAGCTTATGCCCGACAATTTTTGGGCGGCTTAGAGCGACCCGATGTAGATAAAATTGAAGGTCTTTCTCCCGTCATTGCCATCGAACAAAAAACAACCAGTAAAAGCCCAAGATCTACTGTTGGTACCATTACTGAGATATACGACTTCCTAAGACTTCTTTACGCAAGAGCAAGTGATGCCTTTAGCTATAACACTGGAGAGAAAATGGTAAGTTATAGTGACGAAAAAATTCAAGAGTTGATTTTAAATGATTTTGAAAATAAAAAGATTTCTATTTTAGCTCCAGTAGTTAGATCAAGAAAAGGTCACTATCGTGAATTATTTCAGCAAATTGCGAAGCAAGGTTTTGTAAAAGTACGTGTAGATGGAGAAGTAAAAGATATTGTTAGCGGAATGAAACTAGACCGTTACAAAAATCATGATATCGAAATTGTAATTGATCGTCTAAAGATTTCTGCAGAATCAGCCTTAGACAAAAGACTAAGTGAATCTATTATAACTGCTATGTATCATGGAGATGACGTGTTGTTAATTTTAGATAATGAAACGAATAACACGCGTTATTTCAGTCGGTCTTTAATGTGCCAAAGCAGCGGAATATCGTATCCAAATCCTGAACCAAATAATTTTTCATTCAATTCACCCAAAGGAATGTGTACAACATGTAAAGGGTTAGGAAAATTATATGAAGTGAATGTTAATAAAATTGTTCCTGACCAGTCTATTTCTATTGCTCAAGGTGCACTTGCACCACAAGGATCTCAGAAACAAACTTGGATTTTTAAACAGTTAGAACTTATTGCTCAACGCTATAACTTCAAGTTGTCAGATCCTTTTAAAAAAATCCCAAAAGAAGCTATTGATGTTATTTTATATGGCTCCAATGAGAAGTTTGAAGTAGCATCTAAAACACTAGGGATCACAAGAAACTACAAAATAGAATTTGAGGGAATCGCTAATTTTATAAAAAATACTTTTGAAGATAATGAATCTAAATCTTTAAAAAGATGGGCGAAAGATTTCATGGATCATACCGATTGTAACGATTGTAAGGGTTCAAGACTTAGAAAAGAATCACTTTACTTTAAAGTAAATGGAAAAAACATATCGGAGCTTGCGCAGATGGATATATTAGAATTGGCGGATTGGTTCCATGTGGTGAAGTCTAATTTATCAAAAACTCAAATTAAAATTGGAGAAGAAATTATTAAAGAAATAAAAACTCGATTACAATTTTTAATAGATGTTGGGCTTACCTATTTAACTTTAGACAGAAGTTCAAAATCGCTTTCAGGTGGAGAAGCGCAACGGATTCGTTTAGCTACCCAAATAGGTTCTCAATTAGTTGGAGTTTTATATATACTCGATGAGCCTAGTATTGGCCTTCATCAACGAGACAACGAAAAGTTAATTGATTCGCTAATAAAACTGAAAAATATTGGAAACTCCGTTATTGTCGTAGAACACGATAAAGAAATGATAGAAGCTGCTGATTATGTAATCGATATTGGCCCTGCTGCAGGAAAGCACGGAGGCATAATTGACTCTAAAGGGACTCCAAAAGAAATATTAAAACATCAAACATTAACCTCTGATTATTTAAATGGCAGAAAAGAAATAGCTATTCCATCAAAAAGAAGAAAAGGAAATGGCAAGAAATTAAAATTATCTGGAGCATCAGGTCACAATCTAAAAAATGTATCCATAGAAATACCCTTAGGGAAAATGGTTGGAATAACGGGAGTGTCTGGAAGTGGAAAATCAACATTGATCAATGAAACCCTCTATCCTATTTTAAACGCATATTTTTTTAATGGTGTAAAAAGACCTAAGCCATACAAAAAAGTAGATGGACTAAAAAACATTGATAAAGTGATCGATATCAATCAGTCGCCAATAGGTAGAACTCCTCGATCTAATCCTGCCACTTACACCGGTGTATTCTCAGAAATAAGAAATTTATTTTCAAAAGTACCGGAAGCTATGATTCGAGGCTATAAACCAGGTAGATTTAGTTTTAATGTTGCTGGCGGACGTTGCGAGACCTGTAAAGGTGGAGGTTTACGAGTGATAGAAATGAATTTTTTACCAGATGTTTATGTAGAATGTGAAACTTGTCAAGGAAAACGATTTAATCGAGAAACATTAGAGATAAAATATAAAGGAAAATCTATTTACGATTTATTAGATATGACAATTGAAGACGCTTGTCCTTTGTTTGAGAATATTCCAAAAATATATAGAAAATTAAAAACTATAAAGGATGTTGGTCTTGGTTATATTACCTTAGGACAGCAATCGACCACTCTTTCTGGAGGCGAAGCTCAACGAATCAAATTAGCGACAGAATTATCAAAAAGAGACACAGGAAATACTTTCTATATATTAGATGAACCTACTACAGGGCTTCATTTTGAAGACATTAGAGTTTTACTCAATGTACTCAATAAGATTGTTGACAAAGGAAATACGGTAGTTATAATTGAACATAATTTAGATGTAATAAAAACAGTAGATTACATCATTGATATTGGTCCAGAAGGAGGAAAAAGCGGTGGGCAAGTATTAGCAAAAGGAACACCAGAAGAAATCATAAAAGTAAAGAAAAGCCATACAGCCCGTTTTCTCAAAAAAGAATTAAATTAGCAAAACAATCCCTAATAAAGATTTATTCACGGTAAAAACATTATATAACTATGAAAAAAGAAAGAAATCCAAAAAATTGGAATGAGGTTAAAACAAATGACTCTTGGGCTATTTTCAAAATCATGGGAGAATTTGTGAATGGATATGAAAAGTTAAGTAAAATTGGTCCATGCGTATCTATTTTTGGTTCTGCGAGAACCAAGCCGGATGATAAGTATTATCAATTAGCTGAAAACATAGCTAAAAATTTATCTGACAATGGATATGGAGTCATCACTGGCGGTGGCCCAGGAATTATGGAGGCAGCAAACAAAGGAGCTTATAATGCTGGAGGAACCTCGGTTGGATTAAATATAGAATTACCCTTTGAACAACACGACAACCCTTATATAGATAATGATAAAAGCATTGACTTTGATTATTTTTTTGTAAGAAAGGTAATGTTCGTGAAATACTCACAAGGTTTCGTTGTAATGCCCGGAGGGTTTGGAACTTTAGATGAACTTTTTGAAGCAATAACTTTAATACAAACTCACAAAATTGGAAAATTTCCTATTATTCTAGTTGGAAAGAAGTTTTGGAGTGGTCTAGTTGATTGGATAAAAGAAACACTTCTTGATTCTCATAACAATATTAGCAAAGAAGATTTAAATCTACTAAATATTGTTGATACAGAAAATGAAGTTATTGAAATCCTAAATGATTTCTATGAGAAATATAATTTAGAACCTAATTTTTAAAAAAAAGCAAACTATCCCCACCCTATGAAATTTATTATATATGTAGCTGTAGCTATTTTTAGCCTCAGTTCTTTTGCACAGGAAACAGTTAATGTTATGTTTTATAATTTACTAAATTTTCCAGACGCTGCTCCTGGTGGTCGATCAGAAATATTAAGAAATATTTTCACAGAGTTCAAACCTGATTTATTTCTAGTCTGTGAACTACAAAATGAAAGGGGCGCCGATGAAATTTTAAATATTTCTCTAAATTACAATACTAATAATTACTCGCGTACCGATTTTATTGCCAATCAATCTGGAAGTAATAGTTTACAACAATTATTATATTACAGTAACGAAAAGTTTTTATTAGAATCATCTGAAATATTACTAACACCATTAAGAGACATAAATAAATATGTATTAAAATTAAACACCTTAGATCAAGCCTCCGATCCAATATTAATCTATATTTATGTTGCTCATTTAAAATCTAGTCAAGGATCATCAAACGAAGATCTTCGTTTGGAAATGGTAAATGAGTTCACCGATGATTTAGAAAATTTAGATTCTAATTCTTTTGTGTTGTTTGCAGGAGATTTTAACTTATACTCATCAGAAGAGCCTGCATATCAAGAAATTTTAGATGTAAGTAATGCTATTGTCATGGTAGATCCAATAAACACACCTGGAACTTGGCATAATAACGAAAATTTTCAAGATATTCACACACAAAGTACGCGATTAGGTTCAGGTCCAAATGGTGGTGCAAGTGGAGGACTTGACGATCGCTTTGATTTTATTACAATTTCTGAAAATATAATCACTAATCAAAATATTAAGTATGTTCCAGAGAGTTACAAAGCTCTCGGAAATAATGCGAATTGTTTTAACTTAAATATTAGTGACGAGACCTGTACTGGTGAATATAGTCAGACATTAAGGAATCAGTTGTATAGCATGAGTGATCATCTCCCGGTAATAATGAAATTGGAAACCACGAAAGAATTTGTTCTAAACAATCAAGATTTTTCATTTGTTGAAGATTTAAAAATTTATAATACACTAGTATCTGACAATTTAACATTGGTAATACAAAACTCATTACAAAATAGAGCATCCATTCATATATTCAACATGTTGGGACAAAAAGTAAAAACAATAATTACAAACAATAATAATACTATCCAAATTGATACTTCAGATTTAGAAAGTGGTCTGTATTTTTTGATATCTGATGAATTAAATGGGATTCAAAAATTTTTAAAAATATAATTGCACTCAAAAGAATACATATCATTTGTATTTTTTTTTATTGTTACGCTGGTTCACGCGCAACATCAAATTAGTATTAATGCATCTTTAGTACCCGAATCAAAATCTATAGTAATTGAACAAGAATTAGTTTATGAAAATAATTCTGATTCAACTTTAACTGAAATATACTTAAATGATTGGGCTAACAGTTTTTCAAGTAAAACCACTCCGCTTGCAAAAAGATTTGCCGAAAATTATCAAGCTTCTTTCCATTTTGAGAATAATAAAAATAGAGGGCATACTAAAATATTAAAAATCAATAACAGTATTGATGAATCTTTAAATTGGAGTAGACACAGTCAATTAGATATTATTAAAGTAGAGCTGGACGAAAGATTATTGCCTGGTGAATCATGTATTCTAAAATTAGAATATAAAATTATTTTACCCGACGATAAGTTTACGCGTTATGGTATTGCTAAAAATGGAGCTATTAAAGTCAGATACTGGTATTTGTCACCAGCGGTATTCGACAAAAAATGGCAGATATATAGCAATAAAGATTTAAATGATTTATACCTCGCTCCAAGTACTTTTAAGATTAGGTTTAAGACTCCAGAAAATTATGAATTAATCTCCGATTTAAATGTAATATCAGAAAGTATTGATAACAAAACAAAGATAACTCAACTAGAAGGGAATCACAGAATAAATGTGAAATTACAATTTTTAAAAGTTTCTAACTATCAAGCACTAGAAACTGATAAATTTTTAGTTTCAACAAATCATAGTCATAAAAAAATAACGCCAATATCACAGGCATTAATAATTGACAGAATCACTCATTTTTTAGATAAAAATTTAGGTGAGTACCCTCATGATAAGATGATCATAAGCGAAATAGACTATGAGCGAAATCCTGTTTATGGTTTAAACTTATTGCCTGAGTTTATTAGCCCTTTCCCTGAAGGTTTTGAGTATGATATTGAAATGTTAAAAATAATGACTCGAACCTATCTAGAAAATACTCTTATAATTAATCCTCGAAAAGAGCATTGGCTAATTGGTGCATTTCAAGTCTATTTGATGATTCATTATATAGATACCTATTATCCAACTATGAAACTAGCAGGTAATTTGAGTAATCTTTGGGTATTAAAATTTTTTCATGCTTCCGAATTAGCTTTTAATGAACAGTATTCATTTCTATATATGAATATGGCGAAGTATAATCTTCATCAAAAAAATACGGTTGCTAAAGATTCGTTACTAAAATTTAATAAAGACATCGCTAGTGACTATCATGCCGGTAGTGGATTGGTTTATCTTTCTGCATATATTGGTAAAGAATCCGTATTAAAGTCCATCAAAGAGTTTTATGTTGAAAATAAATTAAGCCTAGTTACAGCCATAGATTTTAAAGAAAATTTACAAAAAAACACTAACAAACCAATTGATTGGTTTTTTAAAGATTACATTGATAATCGAAGTAGCATTGATTTTAAATTAAAAAATTTAGTGCCTCTAAAAGATTCTTTAAAAATTGATATCATCCATAAAAAAAACACCAAACTCCCTGTATCAATTTATGGTCTCAATAAGCAAAAAATTATATTCAAGAAATGGCTTGACCCATTTGACTCCTTAGTTACTTTAAAAATACCTACTAAGAATATTAAAAGAATTGCAGTGAATTTCGAAGGTGAAATTCCAGAAATAAATCAAAGAAATAATTATAAGAAAATAAAAGGACTAGCCAATAAACCATTTCAGGTTCGACTTTTTAAGGATGTGGAAGACCCACGTTACAATCAACTTTTTATAATGCCCGCCTATAATTATAATATTTATGATGGGATTACAATTGGTTCCAAGTTCTATAACAAAGCTGTTTTAAGAAAACCTTTTCAATATAAAATAACTCCCATGTGGGCACTAAAATCAACCAAATTAGTTGGTAGTGGATCTGTTTTGTATAAGAAAATGCCAGAGTTTGGAAATTTATATTTCTATAGAGTTGGTTTTTCCGGAAGTTATTATTCTTATGATAGTGACTTATTCTATAAAAGATTTAGCCCTTTTGCTTCAGTAGGTTTTAGAGATAGTAAAGATTTAAGAAATAATAAGAAACATATAATCAATATTAGGAATGTTACAGTAGACCGAGATAAAAACCCAAACGTAGCGCTTGAATCTCCCAACTATAGTGTTTTTGACATCAATTATGTGTATTCAAATCCAAACTTGATTAATTATTATAGGGCTAGTGTTGATTATCAGATATCTGCTGATTTTAGTAAAATTTCAACAACTTTAAATTATAGAAAATTATTTAATAATAATCGTAAAATTGATATTCGTCTTTTTACTGGAATTTTTATAAAAAACAATACAAAGCTAGACGATCATTATTTTAGTTTTGCTTTAGATCGACCCACAGATTATTTATTTGATTTCAATTATTATGGAAGAAGTGATGCCTCTGGTTTATTTAGTCAGCAGTTAATTATTGCTGAAGGTGGTTTTAAATCAAAATTACAGCCTGCATTTTCAAATACTTGGATGGCTACGCTTAACCTAAGTACCAACATTTGGAGATGGATTCAAGCTTATGGTGATCTAGGTTGGATAAATAATAAAAACCAAGGGACTGAAGTTGTTTATGACAGTGGAATACGTCTAAGTTTGGTAGAGGATTATTTTGAATTATTTTTTCCGGTATACTCGAACCTTGGTTGGGAAATAGCTCAACCTAGATACGATCAAAAGATACGATTCATTGTTACGCTTGATGTTAGAACACTTTTTGGTTTATTTACAAGAAAATGGTATTAATAAATCTTAGCTTTAGTTGGTTAAAACTTATGATATATAACAATGTTTATATAAAATTTTGCGTATTAAAATTTGAAATAACTAGACATAGTAAAAAAAATTAAAAAATTAGATAAATTTGAGAATAAATAAAAGATCAGCTGGAACGTTTTTTAATATGACACTGATTTCAGAACCATAAAAAGAAAATTAACAAACATATATAAAGTGCTAAAAAATAATATTATGAATAATAAATCAGAAAAAGAGGAAATCAAAGGATACATATCATTTAACATAAATCTTAATGAGAACACAGATGACTTATACGATGATATGGATTACGAGATCTGTGGAGATGTAGCGCCTATACAAATTTCAATATCTAATGATTCATCTCATGACAAGTCAGACCAAATCTCTAATCAAATCCAATCTATAGCAAAGGATACAAATTCTGAAGTATTTAAAGCAATCAAAGAAATGAGAGCTGCAGCACAATCATATTATTTTGAAGAAGAAAACATTGGAGGAGAACAAGCTATCTTTAGTGCAGATTTGTGGTTTTGCGAAAAAGGTAAAGAAGTGAGGTTAGATAGTGGAACATATATTCGAAATACTGGAGTTCCGCCTTCAGGAGTAAAGTTTCCATTATATGAAATTTTTGAAGATGTACACTACGATGACCATTGCTGGACGGATCATGAATCAAATCAAACCCAACAATCTGTTCATAAAAGCTATCAACATTTAGCCTCCTTCATTCTCTTTTATGCTGAATTTTTAAGCTATGGAGAAAAAAAAGAGCAAGATCATCCATTAAACGCTGTACAAAATTTGATGTTTAAGTGGAAAATCATTTTAGATAACGATAAAGGCGATACTAAAACACTTGAAGCACTTGAACTTTTTGATAAAATTAGAGAAGGAATTGAAACTTATGAAGATGGTTTCTTAAAAATAGGGCAAACAATTTCAAATTTAAAACTTGATGATAATCAAATTCTCACTTTTGTTGAAGCATGTGTTGAAATGTATTTATTTACGAACTCTTCAGGCGGAAAATTCAATGGATATGAATTGCTTACTAATGATGAAGTTAATTACAGGTTCAACAAGGGCTATGATGAAGAAACAAAAAAAACTTTTGATAATTTCAAATTTCTTAAAACTATTAACGATTCAATTGGTGATGATAAAGTCGTAAAGATTTTATTAGATATGATTAAGGATAACCGAGAACATGAGTGATGAGTGTAAATTAGAATTAGGTATGCTTTAATTAGAATATCTATAATTTTGGTATATTTTAGAAATCTATGAAATTGCTCTATTTTTTTTTAGGTTTCTCATAATTTAAAAAAAAGGACTTAACGCATATTATGTAGTAAGTTCTCATAGTTAACGATTTGGACATAAAAGGTAACCATCTAATGAATAGTATAAATTCTTAAAGAATTATATCAAACATAAAAAATATTCATAAAAGCGCAATATTTTAATCTAAAAATTGATTATAATTCAATAATTAATTTTTTTTTGAATAAAAAATGAAAATTGTATAAAATTTTCATTTTCACTATTTTTGCAGCAAATAAAAATTAAAAAATGCACAACAGTCCTGAGACAAATAATAAACTAACATTCGAAGATTTTAAGAAGGAAGTTTTAAGTGATTATAAAACTGCTGTGACAAGTCGAGAATGCAGTTATTTAGGACGAAGGGAGGTTTTAACTGGAAAAGCGAAGTTTGGTATTTTTGGCGACGGAAAGGAAGTCCCTCAACTTGCTTGGGCAAAGGCATTCAAAAATGGTGACTGGAGGAGTGGGTATTATAGAGATCAAACCTTTATGATGGCGATAGGCAAATTAACCATCCAACAATTTTTTGCAGGTTTGTACGCGCACACAGATCAAAAAGCTGATCCTATGAGTGCTGGAAGACAAATGGGAGGTCATTTTTCAACACATAGTTTAAATGAAGATAATTCTTGGAAAAACCTGGTTAAACAAAAAAACAGTAGTCCTGATATTTCTCCAACAGCAGGACAAATGCCAAGATTGGTTGGTTTAGCACAAGCTTCAAAAATATACAGGAATCAAACAGGCTTAGAAAACTTTACTTCTTTTACTAATAATGGAAATGAGGTTGCTTGGGGCACTATAGGGAATGCTAGTACTAGTGAAGGGTTGTTTTGGGAATCAATCAATGCTGCAGGAGTACTTCAAATACCTATGGTAGTGAATGTTTGGGATGATGATTATGGGATATCCGTCCACGCTAAATATCAGACTACCAAAGAAAATATTTCAGAAATTTTAAAGGGATTTCAAAGATCAGAGGATTCTAATGGATATGAAATTATAAAAGTTCGTGGATGGGATTATCCGAATTTGGTAGAGGCCTATCAAAAAGCTTCAAAAATAGCTAGAGAAGAACATGTCCCGGTACTAATACATGTTAATGAGCTTACGCAGCCACAAGGACACTCAACGAGTGGATCACATGAACGATATAAGGATAAAAATAGATTGAATTGGGAGAAAGAATATGATTGTAATGTCAAAATGCGAGAGTGGATCGTGGAGAACAACCTTGCTACTGAAGAAGAATTAACAACTATTGAAAAAACAATAAAAAAAGAAGTCAGGGAAGGAAAAAATGCCGCATGGAAAGCTTTTTTAAAGCCTCAAATTGAGGAACAAAAAGAAGCCTTAACACTTATTAATAATGTAGCGGAACAAAGTGCTAATAAGGTATTTATAGATACCATTTCCTCAGCTTTAAATGCTAGAAAAGAGCCTTTACGTAGAGAAATTATAGGTGCTGCCAGAAAAACACTTCGCTACTTGATTGGTGAAAACTCAGTTGAAAAGAAACAATTAAAAGATTGGATCGAAAATTATTTTGAATTAATAGAACCTAAATATAGTGCTCATTTATATTCAGAAGCTAGTGATAATGCTTCAACTATTCAGGAAGTTAAACCAATCTATGATGAGTCATCAGAAGATGTCGATGCCAGAATTTTACTTAGAGATAATTTTGATGCAATTTTAACAAAATATCCTGAGGTGGTCATTTTTGGAGAAGATAGTGGAACAATTGGCGACGTAAATCAGGGCCTAGAAGGGCTTCAAAATAAATTTGGAGAAATTCGCGTTACTGATACTGGAATTAGGGAAGCTACTATATTAGGGCAAGGAATTGGGATGTCGATGCGAGGGTTACGTCCTATCGCCGAAATTCAGTATTTAGACTACATTCTTTATTGCTTGCAAATTATGAGTGATGATCTAGCAACAGTAAGATATCGAACTAATGGGAAGCAAAAAGCACCCCTAATCGTAAGAACTCGTGGGCACCGATTGGAAGGTATATGGCACAGTGGATCACAAATGGGAGGATTAATTCATTTGTTACGTGGTATGTACATATTAGTACCAAGAAATATGACCAAAGCAGTAGGTTTTTACAATACACTTTTAAAAACGGACGAACCGGCACTAGTTATTGAATGTCTAAACGGTTACAGGTTAAAAGAAAAAATGCCTATTAACTTAAATGAAATAACGACACCAATTGGAGTTGTTGAGACTGTTAAAAATGGAACTGATATTACCTTAGTTTCCTACGGAAGTACCTTGCGTATCGTTCAAGAAGCATCTGTAGAACTACAAGAAGTTGGAATTAGCACAGAGGTCATAGATGTTCAATCGCTATTACCCTTAGATTTAAATCATGATATAGTAAAAAGTATTGCAAAAACAAATAGACTACTAGTCATCGATGAGGATGTACCTGGAGGTGCTTCGTCATACATAATGCAACATATACTAGATATACAAAATGGTTATCAATACTTAGATAGTAAACCTCAAACCTTAACTGCCAAACAACATCGTCCTGCCTATGGAACAGATGGCGATTATTTTTCAAAACCACAAATAGAAGATGTATTTGAAAAAGTATACGATATAATGAACGAAGTAAATCCAAAAGATTTTCCAAAAATGTAATATTTTATTTTATCTTAGCAGGAGAAATAAAAAAAAACCGACTATGTTTTTAACTAATTTAAATAACAATAATTACCAGCCTTAACAAAAACTTGTCGAGATATATAAGCCTGTCAAGTTTTTATTTGACAGGCTTTTTTTATGGAATAAATTGAAATAATAAATAATAGAATAAAAAATAGAATATTATGTGTGGAATTGTATGTGCATTCGAATTAAAACAAACCTCTAAAAAATTACGCCCTCAATTATTAAAGATGGCAAAATTAATAAGACATCGTGGCCCAGATTGGAGCGGAATTTATAGCAACAATAAAGTGATTATGGCGCATGAACGCCTAGCGATTGTAGATCCTACTTCGGGAAAACAACCGCTTTTATCAAAAGATAAAAACTTAGTTTTAGCTGCTAACGGTGAGATTTATAACCATTTGGAATTACGCAAACAATTTGAAGACTACTATCAGTTTCAAACAAAATCTGATTGTGAGGTTATCCTCGCTTTGTATAAAAAAAAAGGTGCTTCGTTTTTAGATGAATTAAATGGAATTTTTGGTTTTGCTTTATATGATGTTGCAAACGATTCTTATTTAATCGCTCGTGATCACATGGGGATTATTCCACTTTATATGGGTTGGGATCAAGATGGAACTTTTTATGTTGCTTCCGAATTAAAAGCATTAGAAGGTGTTTGTTCAAAAATTGAATTATTTCCACCTGGACATTATTTAGATAGTAAGGTAGGTGAATTGAAAAGTTGGTACCAACGTGATTGGATGGAATATGATTTGGTAAAAGAAAATGAAACAGATATAAGAGTATTAAGAACTGCTCTTGAAGAAGCTGTACACCGTCAATTAATGAGTGATGTTCCTTACGGTGTTCTATTATCTGGTGGATTGGATTCATCTATAACTTCTGCAATTGCTAAAAAATATGCAGAAAAACGAATTGAGAGTGATGACAAAGATGCCGCTTGGTGGCCTCAACTCCATTCTTTTGCAACTGGATTAGAAAACTCACCCGATTTAGCTGCAGCTCAAAAAGTCGCCGATCATTTAGGGACCATACACCATGAAATAAAATTCACCATCCAAGAGGGAATAGATGCGATAAGAGATGTTATCTATCATTTAGAAACTTATGACATTACAACAATTCGTGCATCTACACCTATGTATTTAATGGCGAGAGCGATTAAAGCAATGGGGATTAAAATGGTACTTTCTGGTGAAGGAGCTGATGAAATTTTTGGAGGGTATTTATATTTCCATAAAGCGCCTTCTGCAAAAGATTTCCATGAAGAGACAGTCCGTAAGTTAGACAAATTGCATATGTATGATTGCTTAAGGGCAAACAAATCCTTAGCTGCGTGGGGAATTGAAGGACGTGTCCCTTTTCTTGATAAAGCATTTATGGACGTTGCAATGAACATCAACCCTAAAGATAAAATGATCAATGGAGAACGTATGGAGAAATGGATACTTAGAAAAGCTTTTGAAGACTTACTTCCAAAAAGTGTAGCCTGGAGGCAAAAGGAACAATTTAGTGATGGCGTTGGTTACAGTTGGATTGACACCTTAAAAGAAATGGTTGAAAAAGAAGTAACTGATAAACAATTAGCGAATGCACATTTTAAATTTCCAATTCAACCGCCTACAAGCAAAGAGGAATTTTATTATCGTTCAATTTTTTCAGAGCATTTTCCGAGCAATGCAGCAGCTAGATCGGTTCCTTCAGTCCCATCTGTAGCTTGCAGCACTCCTACTGCTTTAGAATGGGATGAAAGTTTTAAAAACATGAACGACCCTAGCGGAAGAGCAGTAGCAAATATTCATGATGAAGCCTATTAATTTAGAATTTCGAGATTCATTAAGGAAGCCATTTTTTTTTGAAATTTGGCTTTCTTTTTTCTAAAAAAGCATCACGTCCTTCCTTAGCTTCTTCGGTCATATAAGCAAGACGGGTAGCTTCACCTGCAAATACCTGTTGCCCTACCATACCATCATCAGTCAAATTCATTGCAAATTTTAGCATTTTGATGGAAGTGGGTGATTTAGCTAATATCTCTTGTGCCCATTGAAAGGCAGTATCTTCTAGCTCATCATGAGGAATAACTGCATTGACCATTCCCATTTCAAAAGCTTCAAGTGCCGAATAGTTTCTTCCTAAAAAAAATATCTCACGTGCCTTTTTCTGACCCACCATCTTGGCAAGATAAGCGCTTCCATAACCTCCATCAAAACTGGTTACATCTGCGTCAGTTTGTTTGAATATAGCATGTTCTTTACTAGCTAGAGTCATATCACAAACTACATGTAAACTGTGACCTCCTCCCACTGCCCAACCAGGAACTACACAAATTACTACCTTGGGCATAAATCGAATCATACGTTGTAAATCTAAAATATTGAGTCGATGATAGCCATCTTCTCCAACATAACCCTGATGACCTCTTGCTTTTTGATCACCACCACTACAAAAACTATAAACACCATCTTTAGAAGATGGGCCTTCTGCGGAAAGTAGAACTACACCAATTGATGTATCTTCTTGTGCATCATGAAAAGCATCCAGTAATTCACTCGTAGTTTTTGGTCGGAAAGCATTACGAACATTAGGGCGGTTAAATGCAACTCTAGCTACACCTTGACTTTTTTTGTAGGTAATGTCTTCATATTTCTTGACAGTTTTCCAATTTGGAGATTTCATAATTTTAATTTTGAGTTAAATATAAAAAGACTTAATTAGAATATTCTATTCAAGTTATAAATTGTCTGTTTATTTAAATAAAAAGAATAATGTTAAATAAATTTATAATTTTATTCCTTTAAAATTATAAAATCAAATTTTGATAATGACATAAAAAATGAATAACTTGGAAACTTAATAAATATCTTCAAAAAAAGATCTAATTAACAATGAAAAAATCTCTGTGTTTACTATTACTGACTCTGTTTATACTCTCATGTCAAAGTGATAATAAAAAAGTAACTGCATCAACTAATGAAATAAATAAAACGGAGTTAGATATAAAAAATCTTAATAAAGTAATTGTTTCTGATTTAAATAAAAATAATGAAACAGAAAATTTTTTCGAGTTAATAACTGAAGAAGAAACATCAATTAATTTTATAAACAGAGTAAATGTAGATGAATATAAGAACTTCAAATCTTACCCTCAAATTTATAACGGAGCTGGGGTATCCATTGGAGATATAAACAATGATGGATTACCAGATATTTATCTAGCTGGAAATTCAGTTAAAGATAGATTATATTTAAATAAAGGAAATTTCAAGTTTAAGGATATTACAGAAGAATCAGGTATTGGCAAAGAAAATTATGGTTGGTCTTTTGGGGTAAATATGATTGATATTAATGCCGATGGTTATCTAGATATTTATGTATGTAAAGCGGGGCCCTATAAAGAAGAAAAATACTTGAGAAATAGGTTATTCATAAATAATGGAGATGGCACGTTCAATGAAGAAGCACAAAAATATGGTTTAAGCGTTCTCGGTTTTAGTGTTCAGTCTGCTTTTTTTGATTATGACCTCGATGGAGATTTAGATGTTTACATTGCAAATCACCCGCCAACTGAAGCAAAAAAAGGAGGCGCAAAAAATTTAACGAAACTTGTTGACGAAATCAAAAAGGGGATATTAAGAACTGATGAATTTTACGAAAATGTAAATGGGAAATTTGTAAATAAAACAAAAGAAGCAAATTTATTAAACTATGGTTACAAGAATAGTTTAATCGTAAGTGACGTTAATAAGGATGGATTTCCTGATTTATATGTTTGTTCTGATTACAGCCAACCAGATTTATATTATTTAAATAATGGAAATAAAACATTTACCAATATTATAAATGAAAATTTAGAACATATCACATACAACAGCATGGGTAGTGAATTATCTGATATAAATAATGATGGATATCTTGATATTTATGTAACAGACATGGCACCATCAGACCACATAAAATCAAAAGTATTTATGGCTTCAATGGATACTAAGAAGTTTCATTCTTTTGTTGATCATGGAATGCATTATCAATACATGTTAAATACACTTCAACTAAATAATGGAGATAATACCTTTCGTGAAATAGGTCAACTAGCTGGAATTGACAAAACTGAATGGACATGGGCATCTTTATTTTTAGATATAGACTTTGATGGAAATAAAGATCTTTTTATCACTAATGGAATAAAAGAAAACACCAACGATAACGATTTAAACGAAAAGCTAAAAAGCAGACAAAAAGAATTAAAAAAACCTACTCTTTCTTTTGAGGAATTCATGGAGGTAGTTCCAAAGATGATTACACCTAATCAAGTTTATAAAAATAATGGAGATTTAACTTTTACTAACACGTCTTCAAATTGGATTGACAATAATAATTTTAATTCTAACGGAGCAGCATACGCAGATTTGGATAATGACGGTGATTTAGATTTAGTCTTAAATAATATGGATGCTGTTGCTAGTGTATATGAAAACAAATCTGAAGAGAGATCTTCAGGAAATTTGATAGCTATTAAGTTAAAAGGGCCTAAAAGTAATCCTTTTGCCTTGGGTGCAAAAATAAGTATACCTTTTGAAAATAAAACTATTTACCATGAGCATTATACCTCAAGAGGTTATCTTTCATCTACGGGATATAAAATTATCATAGGTCTAGGCTCAGAAAAAATAATTCCAGAATTAATTATTGACTGGAATGACGGAACTACTTCTATAATTAACGATTTAGAGGTTAACAAAGAATATGGGATTTCATACGACAAAACCACAAAAACTGCTATTGAATCCAGTGTAGTGAAAAATAAAATGATAGAAGAAATTGATTCAGAAAATTTAAATATTGGTTTTTCTCACAAAGAAGATAAAATCAATGACTTTAAAAAACAAGTGCTTCTTCCCTACTCACAATCACAAAACGGTCCTTTTCTCGCTAAAGCTGATGTTAATAACGATGGATTAATTGACTTTTATGTAGGAGGTGCAGCAGGACAAGTAGGTGCGCTTTACATCCAAAATAAAGATGGGAAATTCAGTATTAGTAACAAAACACCTTGGGATTATGATAAAGCATCTGAAGACTTAGGGGTTTTATTTTTTGATTATGATCAAGATGGAGATAGCGATTTGTTTGTTACAAGCGGGAGTGCTTCATTTGATGAAAATGATCCAAAGTATCAAGATAGACTCTATGATAATGATGGAAATGGAAATTTTACAAAATCTAACAATATTCCAAAAAACTATACGAGTAATCAAAAAGTAATTGCTAATGATATTGATAACGATGGAGATTTAGATTTATTTATCGGAGGTAGAGTAATACCTGATAAATATCCATATTCACCAAAATCTCAACTCTTAATTAATGAAAATGGTGTTTTTGTAAATAAAACAGGAAAATTTGCCCCGGAATTGTTAAAAGCAGGTTTAGTAACAGATGCTGTTTTTTCAGATTATGATATGGATGGTGATGAAGATTTAATAGTAACAGCCGAATGGAGTCCTATTAAAATATATGAAAATGATAATGGATATTTTAATTCTGTTTCACTAACTTCACTTCAAGATACTGAAGGAATATGGTTTAGTATAGAAGCAGTAGATTTAGATAACGATGGTGATGAAGACTATTTACTAGGTAATTTAGGACTTAATTCTAAATTTAAAGCTAGTACTAAAAAACCGTTTCATGTATTTTGTGATGATTTTGATAATAATGGAACTTATGATGTCGTTTTTTCAAAAAAATATCAAGGTGAATTAGTCCCGATGCGAGGGCGACAGTGTTCATCGGAACAAATGCCTTTTATCTCAGAAAAATTTGAGAACTATTTGTCCTTTGCAGAGGCTAGTATTGGGGATATTCTTGGAGAAGATAAACTAACAAATGCTTTACACTATCAAATTAAAAATTTAAGTAGTATTTGCTTAATCAATAATGGAGACAAAACATTTCAAAAAATACAATTACCCCTTGAAGCACAGGTTGCACCAATTATGAATTTTACAGTAACCGATATTGATGATGATCAGAAACCAGAAGTCATAGTTATAGGCAACTTATATCCAACAGAAGTTGAAACTATTAGATATGACGGATCAATTGGTACGATACTGAAGTTTGATAATAATCAATTTGAGGTGGTCAAAAATTCAGAATCAGGATTAATTATACATGGTGATTCCAAAGACTCGGATATTATTAAAATTAATGATCAAAAAGTACTTTTAGTAACCAATAACGATGCCCCATTAAGTATATATAAAATTAATTGATTGCCAGTAAAAAATAACTAATTCTTTAATCTTTTAATTTTTATTTGACTAATCAACTATAAGATCTTCTAACTAAATTAAAAAGGTGTAACAAAAATATAAGCAACAAAATTAAAATTATTATGAAACAAACAAAATCCTATCAATCCTCATTTATATCAGTTACTATTCTATTTTTTTTATGGGGATTTATTACAGTTCTAGTAGATAGTTTGGTCCCACGATTAAAGGATGTTTTTGAAATGTCATATGCAAAAACGGTATTAGTTCAATTCGCTTTTTTTACTGCATTTTTTGTTGTTTCCTTGCCAGCAGGTGCTATACTTACAAAGATTGGATACAAAAAAGGGATTGTTTTAGGTTTAATAATAATGGCATTAGGATGTCTATTATTCTATCCTGCGGCGGAATATAGAAATTTTAATGTTTTTTTAATTGGTTATTTTACTTTGGCTAGTGGTATTACTGTTCTACAAGTAGCTGCAAATCCTTATGTTGCCTTATTAGGATCTGAAGAGGGAGCATCGAGTCGTCTGAACCTATCACAAGCATTTAATTCTCTTGGAACGACTATTGCGCCAGTAGTGGGTGCTTTATTTTTATTGAGTGATTCTGTAAAAACATCAGAGGAAATTGATCTTCTTGATATAACAGATAAAGCAAATTATTATGCAGCAGAGGCAGCGACAGTCCAAGTACCATTTTTGCTCATCGCTACCTTCATAGGAATATTAGCTCTTATCTTTTCTTTTATAAAGTTACCAAAAGTTATGGAAGATAGTCCTAAAGGAGGTTACTTAGCTTTATTGAAAAATAAATTGATGATGTTGGGGGCGCTTGGAATATTTGTTTACGTTGGCGCAGAAGTCGCTATTGGGAGTTTTTTAGTCAACTACTTTGATGATATGAACTTAGCAGTAATAGTTGCTGAAAATAATACAATGATGAGTATTGCTAATACAATAGCCAGCACTTTCAATAAAACGTTTTCTAATTCTGATCCCAAATCATTATTAGGAATTTTTATAATTTTTTATTGGGGGGGTGCAATGATAGGCCGATTTATTGGTGCTTATTTAACAAAGATAATGTCACCTGGTAGAGTACTAAGTATTTTTGCTTCACTTGCTATAATATTGATTATAATATCAATTAATACAGTTGGTTTATTGTCAATGTGGTCTATTCTGGCGGTAGGCTTATTTAATTCAATCATGTTTCCAACAATTTTCACTCTAACACTAAGAGGTTTAGGTGATTTAAAGGCACAAGCTTCTGGTTTACTGTGTATGGCAATTGTAGGTGGAGCAATTATTCCTTTCGCTTTTGGAAGTTTAATAGATGGATTTGGATTTAAGACAGCATTTATACTTACAATAGTTTGTTATGGATACATATTATATTATGGAATGATTAAGTCAGCAACAAAATAGTTGGAAATTGAAAATATTAATAGTTGGAGGGACTGGTCTAATAGGTTCCCATTTGAAAAATCAATTAATTAGAAAAGGATTTTCGATTAATATCCTAAGTAGAATAAAAAGTAAAGATTTAAATACTTTTTTATGGGATATTAATGGTGGCTATATAGATCTTAAAGCTTTTAAAGGCGTTTCTGGTGTAATTAACTTAACAGGAGCAAATATTGCGGGAGCCAGGTGGACAGAGAAAAGAAAAAAAACTCTTTATGATAGTCGTATTCTCTCAACTAGATTACTTTTTGAAACCATAAGAAAGAATAATATTTTAATTGATTTTTTTATTAATTCTTCTGCAATAGGATATTATGGCACAAAAAAATCATCTAAAATTTTCAAAGAGGACAATGTATGTGGGTCTGATTTTCTAGCTAAAATTTGTCTTGATTGGGAAACCGAAGCCTTACGATTTAATGAATTAAACATCCGTACCATTATTATTAGAACTGGAATTGTTTTAACCAAACATAAAGGTGCTTTTGAAAAAATTAAACTTCCTATAAAATTTGGAATATTACCAATATTTGGTGATGGTAAACAACCGTTTGCTTGGATTCATATAGACGATCTAATAGCTATCTTTATGTATTCAATTACTAATAAAAACTATATTGGTCCCTATAATGCAGTTGCTCCAATTAATAATACCTATTTAGAATTAAATACAAAAATTGCAGAACTTTTAGGCAGAAAGGTGATACAGATTAAAATTCCTAATTTTCTTTTAAAACTTATTTTTGGAGAATTAAGTAAAACCTTGACTAGTGGCAAACAAATAGCTGTAGAAAAGTTAATCAATAGCGGATTTGATTTTAAATTCAAAAATTTAAATACTGCATTATCCAATCTTTTGATTGAAAATAAATAAAGTATTACTTTACTCTTTTGTATTTAAATAAATTTAGTATCCATCTGGGTAATGGGTGATTTCCTCGTTTTCTAAAATCTATATTCCATCCTATTTTTTTGATAAGTGGGATTTTATGAGTTTCCACAAATTCTATTAATGTTCCTTCTGGTGCCTGAATATAGGCAAAATTACCTCCTGCGTCACCCATATCAAAGGTATCCATAGCTTTTGCACTATCAACAGTAAAAGGAAATCCTAATCGTTTTGCTTTATCTCTTAAAGCATCCATATCATTAATATCAAAGCATAAATGTATAAATCCTGGATCTCCCCATATACGATCTTCATAAATCACTTTTTGTTCTCTATTTAAAACTTGTACCAGTTCTATTTCAGATTTTCCAAAAAGACTACTAAAAGCACCATCTTTAACGTCGGAATGTCTTAATAAAACTCTTCGAAACTCTTTATCGCCTCCAGCAATGAATTTATAATCATTAAATATTCCTGTTTGATCATAAATAACTTCGTCATATCCTAAAATATCCTGATATACTGTAAGGCTTTCGTCAATGCTTTTGACTCCAATTATAGTACCAAAAACACCTCCATTTACTGCTTTTTCTTTTTTAAAGACTTCGAGGTGTTCCTTAATTTCCCAAATATTGTTATAAAGATCTTTTAAGAAAAAATGTTTCTTTCCATTGGGGTCAATTGATATTTCACCTAATAAATTTAAACCAGCACTGGCATATTTTTGATACGCAATTTCTGCATCCTGGCATTTTAAAACTCCAATATTTATTCCTAAATCACCTAATTGAATTTCAAAATCAATTGGAGTTGGGCTTTTACCAGTATGTTTCCATATTTCAAAGCCACCACCACCCTCAAGGTTTAAAGCTAAAATAGCGTGTCTTTTTCTTGGTTGCCCATCAGTATGAGCTAACATAAGCTCTGCAACAGCTTCTTCATCAAACATAAGAATATCCATCGAGAAAAATCTACGATACCAGTTCCAAGCTTCTTCAATATCTGTAACTCCTACTCCAAGTTGTTGAATTCCGTTAATTTTCATAGTTTCTTTTTAAAAAGGCTTTATTTTTTTTGATAGATAATAATAAAGATTAGGAAAAAATCTACGAACATATACCATTATTATTTCCTTACCTCCTACTAAAATTTCTTTTTTATCTTTTTCTAATTTATTAACTATTATTTTTACGGTGCTTTCAACTGTTTTACCTTTATCTTGACCTGGATCCATTTTATTATAGGAATTTCCTTCTTTATCGATGGCATTTTTTGAAATACTAGTTTTGATTCTTCCAGGTATAATCATTGATATAATCAAACCATTTTCTTTATTTTCAATCCTTAAACTTTCAAAAAAACCGTGTAAAGCATGTTTAGTAGCTGAATAGGAAGATCGGTATGGAAATCCAAATTTACCAACTATACTAGTTGTAACTCCTATTTGTGACTTTTTATTTTTTAATAAAATTGGTAATATTTTTTTAGTTAAAGTAATAGTCCCAAAAAAATTAACTTCAAATATCTTACGATCAATGCTCAACTTGGTTTCACTAGCAAGAGAACGTTGACTAATACCCCCAAAATGATATAATCCATGTATATTTAAATTTTTGTCGATGACTGTATTAGCTGCATAATTAACACTATTCTCATCGCCAAGATCAAAAGGAATCACGAGGGTTGAACTACCATTTACTTTACATATTTTTGACACTTGATCTAAGGAACATTTATTTCTGCCAGAAAGAATTAATTGACATTTTTTTTTGGATAATTCGATAGCAAAAGCTCTTCCTATTCCCGAGGAAGCACCAGTTATCCATAATGTTTTATTTTTAAAATTCACTTAGGTAAACACGTTGATATATTTACGAAGATAGGAGTTATATAATACCAAAAAAAATATGACTTAAAGTTATTTAGACGATAAAATTAAACTAATACTATCCCATCATCTTTTAAAAGGATTAAACGATCTTTATAAAGACTACCTATTGCTTTCTTAAAGCTTTTTTTACTTAAGCCAAGTAATTCTTTTATTGCTTCTGGCGAAGATTTGTCATTTATGGATAAAAACCCTCCAGCAGTTTTGAGTTCATCCAAAATATATTGAGCGTTGGGCTCTATGCTTCTATAACCTTGTTTTTGGAGAACGACATCTATTTTATGATCGTCTCTTATTTTTTTTATATATGCTTTTAAGCGATCACCTGTTCTTAAATCTTCAAAAATATCTTCTAAATAAATAAGCCCTTTGTGTTGCCCATTGATTATTACATTAGCACCTTTATCAGTTAAATGAGTTACTAAAATTTCAACCTCATCATAGCTTTCTAACGTAATATGGTCGTTTTGCAAAAACTGATTGGTTTTACTAGATCCAGCAAGTCGGTTTGTTTGTTCATCCAGATATAAATAAACAATATACCAATTGTTTACTTTCATTGGTCTAGCTTGCTCTTTAAATGAAACAAATAGATGCTTTTCGAGACCCCAGTCCATAAATGCACCGTGTTTAGTTACATCCGCACATCTTAAAAAACCAAAGCTTTGGAGCTGAACGAAAGGTTCAAGTGTTGTTGCTATGGGGCGCTCTTCATAGTCAAGGTATATAAAAACTTTCAATTCGTCTCCTATTTCATAAGATTCTGGTTTGTATTTATGAGGGAGTAAAATAACTTCTTCGGCTTCACTATTATTTCCAAGATAAAGGCCAGGTTCTGTTTCTCTTAAAATTTTTAAAGTTGTATATTTTCCTATTTCAAACATCTAACAAATATAGACGCTATTACCAATATATATTTAAACCGACGATGAAATTATTTTAAATATTCAAAATAATCCAAAAGTACTTGATCATTTAGAGAACTAGGAGTGAAAACTTCTAATAAATGCGGCTTATTTTGTATACCAAAGAAAAGTGGTAACGAATCTTCTAATTCCCTTTTAGTAGTTGCAACAAAATACTTAATATCGAACATTTTACATAAATATTCAGCAGAAAGGTCGTGCTTAGTCTCAATAAATCTATCAAAGTTTGGAGTATTTTTTTCTCCAGGTAATATTCGGAAAATTCCACCACCACCATTATTAATGACAATAATTTTAAAATTAAAAGGAATATAATTATTCCAAAGCGCATTACTGTCGTAGAGAAAACTTAAATCACCTGTAATAAATACTGTTTCTTTTTCACTTGCAACAGCAGCACCAATTGCAGTTGAAGTGCTACCATCGATTCCGCTTGTACCCCTATTACAAAAAACAGCTATATCTGCTTTAAAATTAAAAAGCTGCGCATATCTAATGGTGGAACTATTGCTTAACTGTAAATTAACGTTAGTGGGTAGTGAGTTGATCAATTTTGAAAAAACATATAAATCTGAAAAAACAATTTGATCGATATAAGCCCTGTGTTTTCTTCTTCTATCATTCCTTTTATTAATAAAAAAAGATTGATAGTTACTATTTAAATTAACGGTTAAGGGTAAAAATTGTTTAAAAAAAACAGTAGGATTAGTTTTAAAGTGATGTGATAAACAAAAATAAGTATCTAACGCTTTTTTACTATCTATATGCCAGTGTTCTTTTGGTTTGTTTTTTCTTAATAAAGCTTTTATTTTTTTTGAAATCACCATTCCACCATATGTTAGAAGAATTTCTGGTTGAAACTTTTCAATATCAAAATTATCGAAAGGAGTAATTAATTGGTCTATAGAGTTAATAATATTTTTATGATGGAGATTAGAGGTAGTTTCAGTTAAAATTAGCACGCTCTCGTCTTTTGCTAAAAAATCTAAAAATGGCTCCTCCAATTTTTCGGAATAATGAACACCAATTAGTATTAGTTTTTTCTTTGAGTTATTCCATTTTTTTGAAAAAGAGCTCAAATCCTCTGTAAAAGTATCATTTCGATTTGCTTTAACGTCACTTATTAACTTAATAGATAACGAATCACTGGTGTCATATAAAGGTTCTGAAAATGGAACATTTATGTGAACTGGACCACTCCTTGTAATTGCACTATTTAAAGCTGAAGAAATTATTATTTGGTTAAAATTAATATAATCATCTCCCTCTATACAATTACAACTCTCTAGAATATGGTTTTCAAAAACATTCTCTTGCTTTATTGTCTGCCCATCCCCAATATCAATTAGATTTGGAGGTCTATCAGCAGACATTATTACTAGAGGGATGTCACTATAAAATGCTTCCGAAATAGCTGGATAGTAATTTAACAAAGCAGATCCTGAAGAACAAACTAAAACAGTTGGTTTATTGTGCTGTTGAGCCATTCCTATGGCAAAAAAAGCAGCGCATCGTTCGTCTACAATACTAAAACAAGTAAAATTTTTATTTTCTGAAAAACCAATAGTTAACGGAGCGTTTCTAGATCCAGGAGAGATAATAATATTATCAATACCCCTAGATATACATAATTGAGTAATTAATTGTGATAATTTTTTTGACGAATGCTTCATTGGTGTAAAAATACAAATAGTAAAAGAATAAAACTTTATAACATCAATGAGATTACTTGAAGCATTGTTTGTGATTTATGGGACGTTTCCTCCCATTCCTTCAACGGATCGGAATCCTTTGTAATTCCACATCCAACATATAGATTAGCCATATCATTCTCAATCTTCATACACCGTAAATTGACAAATAATCTTGATTTATTTGTAAGCTCATTAACCGGTCCTAAAAATCCAGTATAAAATTCACGTTTATAGTTCTCATTTTCTAAAATATACGTTTTCGCGTAATTTTTTGGTGATCCACAAACTGCTGGTGTTGGGTGTAATAAAGACATTAAGTTTTTTAACCCAATATTTCCTTTTTTGATTATTCCTGAGATATCTGTTCTCAAATGAATAAGTGAACCGGCTTTGTGGTTATAAGTATCTGAAATATTAATAATGGAGGTGATTTTCTTTAAACTATGATGAATGGAGTCTACAACAACTTGTTGTTCTTTTTTTTCTTTTAAATTCCATTTAATAATTTTGTTATCAATATGTTTTTGAGTCCCTGCCAGTGCCATTGTTTTAAAAAAATCTCCATTTGTTTTTAATAATACTTCTGGAGAGGCACCGCACCATAATCCTGTAATTGGGTGATACCAAACATATCGAAAAGCTTTTGGATATAAATTTAATACTCTTTCTATCAATTTAAGTAGATCAATTTTTTTTAATTTAACTGTCTTTTTTCTAGAAACTACAATTTTTGTGGCTTTGTTAGATTTTATTTTGCGGATAGTATCTTCAACTAATTTTAAATAACTATTCTTATCATTGGCGTGCTCTGAAACCTTAATTTCATTTACCTCAAAATTATTTTTTTTATATATAGTTTCAAATTGATAACTTTTTTCTAAAGGAATACAGATATTTTTATTTTTTCTATCGAAAGGTGAAAAAATAAAATATTCTTTAAAAGAAGACTCGGTATCGTATACTAAATTATCTTTTTGTAAAATAAAATTTACACTTTCTTTTTTAGGGTATGAATAGAGAACAAAAGGTAAATTGTTTTCATACTGTTGCTCAATTTTTTTTAGTACGCTTAAATTATCCAATTAATAATTATTTGTGCAGTGTGATAGTAGTTAATTTAACCAATGAGATTAGGTCTCCGTTTTCATTTTCAATTCTAATTTGCCAAAGTTGGGTCGTTCTTCCCTTATGTAAAGCGATTGCTTTAGCAAAAACATAACCTTCTTTTATACTCTTAACATGATTTGCAGCTATTTCTAAACCTCTGACTGTAACCTTATTATTTCCAAGAAAAACAAAAGCAGCTGCACTTCCAATGCTTTCCGCCAACGCAACTGAAGCACCTCCATGTAATACTCCATCGGGTTGATGAACTCTTTTGTTTACGGGCATTTTTGCAGTTAAAACCTCATCCGTTAGATCAATAAACTCAATTTCTAAGGTTTCCATCAATGTGTCTTTACAGATAGCATTGCAGGCAGCTAAGATCTGTTTTTTATTATTTTCCATAGAATTCAATTACTTTTGTAAAAATACAAAACGTATTATTAATGACCTCCGAAAAAAAAGTAATCTATTCATCTTCGAATACCTATTCAGTTTTAAATAACTATACAAAGAAAACAAAAAATATTTGGATTGTTTTTCACGGATTAGGATATTTAAGTAAATATTTTATTAACTATTTTTCAAAAGTAAATACCGAAGAAAATTATATTATTGCTCCCCAAGCTCCCTCTAAATACTACCAGGGAAAAGATTTCAAACATGTTGGCGCCTCTTGGTTAACAAAAGTAAATACTCTTGAAGAAACTAAAAACATAATGAAATATGTTGATGAAGTTTATAAATCAGAGATTAATTCAACACCTAAAAATTTAATTATTTTAGGATATTCGCAAGGAGTTTCAATAGCTACAAGATGGGTTGCATCTCGGAAAATTAATTGCGATCATTTAATATTACATTCAGGTGGTATACCAGTAGAATTAAACCCTGAAGATTTTTCACATTTAAAAAAAACTACTAAAGTTTGGTATACATACGGTAAAAGAGATCCATATATAAATGATGCTAGAAAGACTGAAGAAACTTTAAAAGGAAATCATTTATTCGGGAATCATTTAAAAATTGAGGTTTTCGATGGAATTCACGAAATAAACACCAATTTCATTATGAAAATTTCTAAAGAGAACTCTTAATAATAAAAAAAAGCGACTTTAAAGTCGCTTTTTTTTATTACAAATGATTTCTTTTTATTTGACTTCTTCGAAATCTACATCTTCAACATCACTATTTTCCTCTGCCGCTCCATCTTGGGCTCCAGCGTCTCCAGCAGGAGCACCAGCTTGTTGCGCTTCAGCTTGTGCTTTATACATCTCTTCAGATGCAGCTTTCCAAGCCTCGTTGATCTTATCTAGTGCAGGTTGAATAGTTTCAACTTCTTTAGTTTCGTAAGCTTTTTTCAATTCTTCTAATGCTTCCTCTACTGGTTTCTTGTTGTCTTCAGATATTTTATCTCCAAATTCATTCAACTGCTTTTCAGTTTGAAAAATCATAGCATCTGCTTCGTTGAGCTTATCTGCTTTTTCCTTAACTAACTTATCCGCTTCAGCATTTGCTTCTGCATCTTGTTTCATTTTTTGTACTTCCTCATCCGTTAAACCTGAAGATGCTTCAATTCGAATATCTTGAGATTTACCTGTAGCTTTATCCGTAGCACTTACTTTAATGATTCCGTTAGCATCAATATCAAAAGTAACCTCAATTTGTGGTGTTCCTCTTTGTGCTGGTGGAATACCATCTAAATGGAAACGACCGATTGTTTTATTATCAGCTGCCATCGGACGTTCTCCTTGCATTACGTGAATTTCAACACTTGGTTGGTTATCAGCAGCAGTCGAAAATACTTGCGATTTCTTCGTTGGTATGGTTGTGTTAGATTCAATTAAGTGAGTCATAACACCTCCCATAGTTTCAATTCCTAAAGAAAGTGGGGTTACATCTAATAACAAGACATCTTTTACGTCTCCTGTTAACACACCACCTTGAATAGCAGCTCCTAAAGCTACTACCTCATCTGGGTTTACTCCTTTATTTGGTTTTTTACCAAAGAATTTTTCTACTGCTTCTTGCACCGCAGGAATACGAGTAGATCCACCTACTAAAATTATTTCATCAATATCACTTTTTGAAATTCCTGCGTCTTTTAAAGCTTTTTCACAAGGTGCGATGGTTCTTTTTACTAAATCATCAATTAATTGCTCAAACTTTGATCTTGTTAATGATCTTACCAAGTGTTTAGGACCACTAGCTGTAGCAGTAACATAAGGTAAGTTTATTTCTGTTTGTGTAGACGCGGATAATTCAATTTTTGCCTTTTCCGCGGCTTCTTTTAAACGTTGTAGTGCCATTGGATCTTCCCGCAAATCAATGCCTTCATCTCCTTTAAACTCTTCTGCCAACCAGTTGATGATTTTTTGATCAACATCATCTCCTCCTAAATGAGTATCTCCGTCAGTAGATAACACTTCAAATACACCATCACCTAATTCAAGAATAGAAACATCATGTGTTCCGCCACCAAAATCAAATACTACGATTTTTTGGTCGGTCCCTTTTTTATCCATTCCGTAAGCTAAAGCTGCTGCTGTTGGCTCATTAATAATTCTTCTAACTTTTAATCCAGCAATTTCACCGGCTTCTTTAGTTGCATGACGCTGACTATCATTAAAATATGCTGGCACAGTAATTACTGCTTCAGAAACACTCTGTCCTAAATAATCTTCCGCTGTTTTTTTCATTTTCTGAAGAATCATAGCAGAAAGCTCTTGTGGAGTATACATCCTTCCATCAATATCTACACGAGCAGTATCATTATCTCCTTTTACTACTTTATAAGCAGCACGTTTTGCCTCTTTATCAGATTCTGTAAACGTATTTCCCATAAATCTTTTAATCGAAGAAATGGTCTTTGTGGGGTTGGTTACTGCTTGCCTTTTCGCAGAATCTCCAACCTTAATTTCACCATCTTCAACAAATGCAATAACTGAAGGCGTTGTTCTTTTTCCTTCAGCATTAGGAATTACGGTTGGCTCACTACCTTCCATTACAGCCACACAAGAGTTGGTTGTTCCTAAATCGATTCCTATTATTTTACTCATAACTATAAATTATATTTTTATTTATCTATTTTAAATCTCAAAAAATACTCAAGACATTTTGTATATGGCAATCTTTATGCCAGTAGATTTGATATGACAGGGTGGCAGATTTATTCTTAAAAAGTCAGTCAAATTAATTTTTAGTTGTTTTAAGTTTTAACAGCTCTTTCCATTGGGTGGTATAACGAGGACTGCGATCTTCCTTAACTAACTCCCATTCTTTAGCTCGTGTCCCTACTAAGCCTGAGAATAAAGTAGACTTACCGTATTTTCTATTAATTTTGTCAAAAACATGCATCAATTCATTTTTCTCCCAACGAGGAGTTGGTATAAATAAATTACCCTGTACATAGTTGCTAGGAATAATTCCACTTAAACAAACCCCTACTTTTTTAAAACGATAACCTGGTTTATAAATAATATTTAATGCTTTTTTTGCTTCAGAAATTAAAATAAAAGTATTGTTCGTAGGAATACCTAAGGTTACGGTAATACTCTTCGAATACTGTTGGTCATGATTACTAAAGTAATTCGTATGTAAAAAAACCTGAAGATAAGTTGCACAAGATTTTTGATTTCGAAGTAACTCACTTACCTCGCTAATATAAGAGGAACAAGCTTCTTGGATCATTCCTAAATCTTCTATTTTTTTTCCAAAAGATTTTGCAGTACCAATTCCCTTTTTTGGTGAGGGTACGGTTTTAAATTCAATAGTTGGTTTTCCTTGTAATTCGCTCCAAATACGAAGGCCTACAACTGTCATATTTTTTCGAACCCACTCCTTTGGAAGTTGTGTAAACTCGTAAGCATTTAAGATCCCTATATCTTTCAAGCGTTTCGAATGCTTACTTCCGATTCCCCATACCGTATTAATATCTGCCCATTGTAACGCTTCAATTCTTTTTTCTTCGGAATCAATAACAAAAACACCCTTGTTTTCTGAAACTCGCTTCTTAGAAATTTTATTGGCTAATTTTGCTAATACCTTCGTAGGTGCTATACCTACTCCTACTGGTAATCCTGTATATTGAAAAATAGTATCCTTAATTTGGTGTCCATAACAGTTCATAGAAAAATGTTTCATTCCAGATAAGTCTAAAAAAGCTTCATCAATACTGTAAATTTCAACTTCTGGAGAAAAAGAACTAAGAATATTCATAACGCGTTGAGACATTTCGCCATAGAGTGTATAATTAGAAGAAAAAAAGGTTACATTATTATCTATTAATAACTTTTTAATCTTAAAAAAAGGCTCAAACATAGGAATTCCAGAAAGTGCTTTAGCTTCTTTATTCGCAGCAATTACACAACCGTCATTATTACTCAACACCACCACAGGTTTTCCCCATAAGTCTGGTCGAAAAACTTGTTCGCAAGTAGCATAAAAACTGTTGCAATCTACTAAGGCAATCATCTGGCGTAATGAATGATGTAACTAATTAAACCCCACAAAATAAATTCAGTTTCTAAAAAAACTCTAGGAAATCTAATTACTTTAAATTCACCGTCTATAACTACTAAAACTAAATCGTTTTTCTTCGGAGCTAAAGATCGATCTATTAACAATACGTCTTTATCCCAAATATTATAATTTGAAAGTTCATCTCCGTCTATTCTTACATAAAACGTAGCATCTCGATTGGCAATCAACTCTTTATGTAAATCTACACTTGGTTCTGCATAATGTGTCGCTGGACTTGGAAAACCGCTTTGTTTAGATAATCCTGAAGCTCCTTTATTTTTTATTTTACTCAGCTTTCCTGAAGAGAATATTTCCATGATTCAAAAATATGGAATATTTCCATTTTAATTATGGAATATTTCCATTTTTTTAAAGAATTTTAATTTTAAAAAAGGATGTTTATTTTACTTCTAACTTGAAATTTTATGACAACTAGATGTAAATTGATAGTATAAAGACTTCGTATCAGAATATTTTAAAAATTAAGCTCCAAAATTAGTACATTTACCAATCAATTTTAAAATTATGAGCACTGCCAAAAAAGAATACAAACGAATAACTACCAAAACATTGGTGGATATGAAGAGTAAGAATGAAAAAATATCGATGCTAACTGCTTACGATTATACGATGGCTAAAATTTTAGATAATGCTGGAATAGACGTAATCTTGGTAGGTGACTCCGCATCGAACGTGATGGCTGGTCACGAAACCACACTACCCATCACATTGAACGAAATGATATACCATGCCTCGTCCGTAGTAAGAGCAATTGACAGAAGCTTAGTGGTAGTTGATCTACCATTCGGAGCGTATCAAAGTGACCCAAAAAAAGCTTTAAGATCCGCTATTAGAATCATGAAAGAAAGCGGTGGACATGCTGTTAAATTAGAAGGAGGAAAAGAAATAAAAAATTCTGTAAAAAGAATTTTAAATGCAGGAATACCCGTAATGGGTCACTTAGGACTTACCCCACAGTCTATCTACAAATTTGGAACGTATACCGTAAGAGCAAAAGAAGAAGAAGAAGCTAAACAATTAAAAAAAGACGCTTTATTACTTGAAAAAATGGGCTGTTTTGCAATTGTGTTAGAAAAAGTGCCTGCAAAACTAGCTGAAGAAGTTGCTAAAAGTCTTCAAATTCCGATCATAGGTATTGGTGCAGGTAGTGGTGTCGATGGTCAAGTTTTAGTGACTCACGATATGTTGGGTATGACACATGAATTTAACCCAAGATTTTTGAGAAGGTATTTAGATATGTTCACAGAAATGACCAATGCATTCAAAAAATATACAAATGATGTTAAAAATGGTGATTTTCCTAATGAAAAGGAGCAATATTAATAATACAAACACAGCAATTGCCTATAAAAATTATATCAAATAAAGAAAACCTTCAAGTTATCTATGAAGACAATCACATCATCGCAATTAATAAAAGAGTCGGTGATATTGTACAAGGTGACCAAACAGGAGACACTCCCCTTTCTGAAGTTGTCAAACAATATATAGCTGAAAAATACAATAAGCCCGGAAAGGTATACCTAGGCGTAGTTCATCGGTTGGACAGACCGACAAGCGGAATTGTAATATTTGCTAAAACTAGTAAAGCCCTAACCAGACTTAATAAATTATTTTCAGAGAGAAAAACCGAAAAAACCTATTGGGCTGTTGTAAAAAAAAAGCCAGTCAAAATATCAGATGTATTAATTCATTATTTAAAAAGGAATTCTAAACAAAATAAATCATACGCTCATAAAAATGAAATTCCGGATAGTAAGAAAGCTATCTTAGAATATCAAGTTATTAAAAATTTGGATCACTATTCGCTGTTGGCAATCAATTTAAAAACAGGAAGGCACCACCAAATTCGAGCTCAACTATCAAAAATTGGATCACCAATAAAGGGGGATTTAAAATATGGCTTTGACAGAAGCAATTCTAATGGAGGTATACATTTACATTCCAGGAGACTGTCTTTTATACACCCTGTTAAAAGCGAAAAAATTATTTTAACTGCTCCACTACCAAAAGATTCTATATGGAACGCCTGCGGTTAGATTGAATTAATAATAAATTAATAATGCTCATGAAATTATTTGATTTAGAATATGAACCCAAACGAAACTTATTACCATTGGACGGTACTGTCAATTATTTTGGTAAAATTTTAAATCAAGAGCAAGCTGACTATTATTATCAATCATTACGAAAAGATATTAAATGGGAACATGACGAAGCAATGATGTTTGGAAAAAAACTAGTAACCAAGCGGAAGGTTGCTTGGTATGCAAACGAAGCCTTTAGTTACACCTATTCTAAAATAACCAAGCAAGCTACACCTTGGACTCAAGAATTATTAGAACTAAAAAACATCATTGAAGAAACTACCAAAGAACAGTATAACTCCTGCTTATGTAATCTATACCATACTGGTGAAGAAGGAATGGGTTGGCACAGTGATGGTGAAAAAGATTTAAAAAAAAATGGCGCGATTGCATCAGTAACTTTAGGAGCAGAAAGAAAGTTCGCATTTAAGCATAAGGAATCGAAACAAAAAGTAGAAATTTATCTGGAGCACGGAAGTTTATTGGTTATGAAAGATGAAACACAAACTCACTGGTTACACAGGCTTCCTCCTACAAAAAAAATTAACACTCCTAGAATAAATCTTACTTTTAGAAGTATTGTAAAAAACAGTTAACCTAACCAACCCTCTCGATCCAAACTTCGATACTGTATGGCCTCTGAAATATGTTCACTTAAAATATTTTCAGAACCTTGTAAATCTGCAATAGTTCTAGAAACTTTTAAAATACGGTCATAAGCTCTTGCCGACAAATTAAGTTGCTTCATTGCAATTTTTAGTAATTTAATAGATGTTTCATTTAATTTGCAAAATTGTCTAATTTGCTTCACTCCCATCTGAGCATTGTAAAAAATAGTTTCTGAATCATTAAATCTTGTCGTCTGTATATTTCTTGCTTTAATAACACGTTCTCTAATTACCTTGCTTAATTCACCACTGCGATCATCACTTAATTTATCAAAAGGTACAGGTGTTACCTCTACATGAATATCTATACGATCTAATAATGGTCCAGAAACTTTGCTTAAATACCTTTGCATTTCAGCAGGTGTTGAAGTCATAGGCGCATTTGGATCATTAAAATAACCACTCGGACTGGGATTCATACTTGCGACTAACATAAAACTGGATGGGTACGTAACGGTAAATTTAGCTCTCGAAATAGTTACTTCTCTATCTTCCAGAGGTTGCCTCATAACTTCTAAAACTGTTCTTTTAAATTCAGGTAATTCATCTAAAAACAACACCCCGTTATGTGATAATGATATTTCTCCAGGTTGCGGGTAGGTACCTCCTCCTACAAGAGCCACATCCGAAATGGTATGATGAGGACTTCTAAAAGGCCTGGAACTCATAATTCCTTCTTTTTTAATAGTCCTGCCAGTTATACTATGTATTTTGGTAGTTTCTAATGCTTCGCCTAAAGTCATGGGAGGTAAAATACTGGGCAATCGCTTTGCTAACATTGTTTTACCAGAACCTGGAGGCCCAATTAAAATTATGTTATGACCTCCTGCTGCAGCAATCTCCATACATCGCTTTATAGATTCTTGACCTTTAACATCTGCAAAATCAAATTCAGGATTTTCTAATAGATGATTAAATTCAGATTCTATATCAACTTTTGTTATTTCTAAGGATTCTCCTTTATCAATATAATTAATAACTTCTTCAATAGTGTCAACTCCATAAACATCGATCCCTTCAACTATCGCAGCTTCTTTAGCATTTATTTTAGGAAGTATAAAACCTTTAAAACCTTCCTCTTTAGCTTTTATAGCTATTGGTAAAGCTCCTCGAATGGGCTGAAGGTTACCATCTAACGATAATTCACCCATGATGATATAATTTTCTAATAGGTTAGTTTCTTTAATTTGTCCAGTAGCAACTAAAATTCCCATTGCTAATGTTAAATCATACGCGGATCCTTCTTTCCGCATATCTGCAGGAGACATATTTAAAATTAATTTTTTTCCAGGAATTTTAAAGCCGTTGTTTTGTAGTGCAGCAGCAATTCTATAATTACTTTCTCTAATAGCGTTGTCTGGTAATCCTACTAAATGATACCCAATACCTTTATCAACGTTTACTTCTATTGTAATCGTGCTTGAATCAACTCCAAACACGGCACTCCCATATACTTTTGTAAGCATATCATATTTGTTTAAGATAAGGGAGTTATTGAAAGTATTAAGATAGTAATTTTATTGTAATCAAAAAAGCCTTTATCGTTAATGATAAAGGCTTTTTTAAATTCTCTTTATTTAGTACTAGTTTTTCAAAAACTGTAATACTTTAGTATTGTTTTCAGAAGTTACAGAAATAAAATAATTTCCTTTAGCTAATGATGATACATCCATTTGAGTGATAGACGCATTTGAGGTTTTACTTAGTAATACTTGACCTAAAACGTTAACAATTTTCACCTCCGTTATTGGAGTAATTGCAAATAAATTTAATACATCTTTAGTTGGATTAGGGTACATTGCTAATCCTTCGATAGATTGATCATTTACTCCTAATATTCCATCCACGGTAAACATATAGGCTTCAGAAAAATTTCCTGTAGCACAGGGGGTATAAGGTTTTACTCTCCAGTAATAAGTAGCTCCTTCTGTAACACCTAAAGCAAAATATTCAGGTATAATAACATTTCCTGAGAATTCTACCTCAGAAAAATCCGCATACCTACTTAATTCAAAATCATAACTAGATATAGATTCATCTCCATCTTCCCATCTAAAAAGAATAACTACCGGTTGGTTTTCAGCACCATCTGGTGGAAAAATCAATCCCACGTTAGAAACATCTGTGTCTAAAACTCTTAAAATTAAATATAAATTTATGGTTTCAGTACTACCAGAACCAACGACTGTAAATGGATAATCGCCTGGTGATAAATTTTCTAAACCACTTACGTTTAATACAGTAGCTCCTTCCTCATTTAATGAAGTAGATGAAAAACTTCCAGAAGTACCAGATGGTAAACCAGAAACTGTAAAATCTATGGTATCAGAAAAACCATCACTAAATGCTAAATCAACATTAAAATCAGCGCTATCAGCTGTACTACAAGTTTCTAATATTCCTTGATGAGAAGAAATAGTGAACTCCTCGTTATCGATTCCGGTAACTATTAAAGAAAAATCTTGTAGACCATCTATGAGAGAACTCCCCTTATGTGAAACTTGAATAAAGTATTCTCCAGAGGCATTTGGAATTTCTATCTTTTCAATATTATCAACCAAATTGTCACCCGTAGTAGCCGCAGCTGAGAAATTGGAAACATCTAATTTCCATGGAAAAAAAGTGGCCCCTCCATCTTTAGAAACTCTTAAATCCAAGTCATTCATCAAAGAAGGAGTGGGATCATCTTCAACTCCAGATGGTAAAACAACCCCTGGAGGATCTGTCCAAGTAATTGACAGCATTAAATCGTTAGTTCCATCAGATTGAACAGAATAGGTAAAAACTTCATCAGTTACTATGGTTTCTTCTAATATGGTAGAAGAATTTCCGTTATTTGTTATAACTGCTGCTGCTCTCTCTATATTTAATAAACCCCAACCAAATCGATAATCTGGACCAGGACTGGTGCCTGCCTCATCTGCTGTGTGTAAAGCTAAACCCCTCAAGGTTGAGCTTTTTATGTATGTTTGGTTTATATTATTGTAATGTTGTTGTAATAAAATTAAACTCCCTGAGGTATTGGGTGCAGACATCGAAGTACCACTATAATTGGCATAGCCACTCCCACCAACAGAAGAATACATATTAACTCCTTTTGCGGAAATATCTGGTTTTATTCTTCCATCATCTGTTGGACCCCAACTACTAAATGAAGACATATTTACACTATTAGGTCCTGTATAATTTAATACCTGATTAACAGCAGCAACAGTAATACCGTTTTTAGAAGTACCGCTGTCTGTAAGATAATCGTAACCGCCATCTCCCGTATTTACTCCAGATTGACGATCATTCCCTGCTGACCAAACTGAAGTATAGTAAGGTGCATTATAACTTATATTATCAACTCCTCTTGCATCACCACTGTAAAATCCTAATTCCCAAAGATCAGCAAAATCAATATTCATCCCGTAAGAATGGTTAGATATCAATAAACCATCTGCAGCAGCTGCTATCATTTCACCTGAGTCTGATTGCGCAGTGTAAGAAATAATTTCTGCCATAGGAGCCATCCCTTTAGTTGAACCACCATTGGGAGATGCCGATCCAATCATGGTACCACAAACATGTGTTGCATGACTACTTGTTCCTGATAAATTATCCATTTGAGTAACTCTATTTTCTAGTAAAGGATGTGAAAGATTGGCATCTCCGACTTCCCATACACCAAGAATCATATCTTCTCCATTTAAATCAAGTCCGGAATCGCCACCAGAATGGACTTTATTGGTTCGGGTGGTAATCGCACCTTCTCTATTCGTTGTAATTATATATTTTGGCTTTCCATTTTCTTTAATACCGACAAGGATTGCAAGACTTCCATTTGGGTAATGAATCGTTTTTTCCCAACCAAATTGTTCGGCCTTATCAAGTGCTTTCTGATAATTTAACGCTTGGTTATTTGAAATTTCAGTCTCAAGTTGACTTAGTTTATCGGAGTCATACTGCGAGATAATTTGTTGTTTTTCTTCTTCAGTTTGGGCTGAAAGTCCAAATGAAAAAAGAAAGCTTAAAATTATTAATGATTTTGTTTTCATACTATTTTTTTCGAAAGTATTGAAAAAAAACAAAAACTAATAATAATTAAAAAGTATTTCTTATTTTTTAACATCAAATAATATCTTTTTAATATTTTTTTGGCAATTTTTTTCCCAAAGTTAAATTTCTTTTTGATTTTTTTTAACTTATACTAGAATGACTTTAAAAAAAATTAACAATAAATATGTTACATTTGAAAAAAAAATATCAAAATGAATAAAATTCTCTTATTAGCTTTTTTTCTTCCATTTTTATCACTAGCCCAACAAAATAAAATAGGTAAAGTATCTCAATTAATAAATACCGAAAAGGTAATTTCTGGTGAATTTGAATCTTTTGAAATCTTTAACTCAGAAATTAAAAGCGCTTCTGAAAATTACTCAGATGCTGTTGAGGATGGTGTTGTTGTAGCTATTGACCAAACTAAAATTAACGAGATAAGAAACCAAGATCCTAAACAAATGCAACTTAGTATCCCATTTAAAACGAATGGTGAAACCGTTGCATTAGATTTAATCCAAGTAGCTGTATTTTCGCCGGATTTTAAAGCGATTACAAACGACGGTGTCGATATTACCAATGAAGTAGACTTTGGAAAACACTATCGTGGTATTATTGCAGGAAATCCTAATTCGTTGGTTTCAATAAGTGTTTTCAAATCTCAGATTAGTGGATTTATTTCTAACGATGAAGGCAACTACACTATAGGTAAATTAGAAGATTCAGATACAAATCACATCATTTATTTTGATACAGACCTAAAAAATGATACAAAAGAAATTTTCTGCTCAACAGAAGATGATGGAATCGCATATTCGGAAGAAGAATTATCACCACCTACTACAAGTGTTCAAGAACCAGGAGACGAAATAGATGTTTATATAGAATCTGGACAAAGTGTTTATAATGCTCAAGGAGGAAATCTTGCCAATACAATTGTTTTTATAACTGGAATTTTCACACAAAGTTATGTTCTTTATGCGAATGATGGGATATCGGTAAGAACATCCAGCATGATGGTATGGGTAACTCCAGACCCTTTTTCAGGCGGTGATTCTCTCAGTCAACTACAAACTTTCACTTCAAATGTGAATAGTAATCAACAAAATTTAAATGGAGATATAGCCCACTTAATTGAGAGACAGAATTTTGGTGGTATTGCATGGCTTAATGGCATGTGTGGTAATAATAACGTTTGTTATTCTGGCTTAGCAAATAATGCAGTTATAGCTGTTCCAACGTACTCTTGGAATGTGATGGTGATTACTCACGAAATGGGACACCTTATGGGATCTAATCATACTCATGCATGTGTCTGGAATGGAAATAATACTGCTATTGATGGTTGTGCCGCAGTTGAAGGAGATTGTGCTCGACCTGGAAACCCTCCAACAGGAGGAACAATAATGAGTTACTGCCACCTTCAAGGAGTTGGAATCAATTTTAATAAGGGATTCGGACCCCAGCCAACTGCAGTGATTTTGAATAAAATCGCAAATGCTGGAAGTTGTTTAGATGAAGAGGAAATAGACAACCCACCTGTTGCGGTTTGTAAATCGACATATGTGGTTCAATTAGATTCTAACGGAGAAGCCTCTATAACTGTTGAAGATATTGATGGAGGAAGTTTTGATAATGAAGAAATTGTTGAAATGTCTATTGATATTGATACTTTTGATTGCGAAGATGTAGGCCTGACTAATAATATAACTTTAACGGTAACAGACAATGATGGACTTACTAGTACTTGTGTAGGATACGTAGAGGTTTTAGATGGATCAACAATAGTGACTACATGCCCTCAAGATATTACCGTTAGTATTCCAGATGGAACCACTTATGTTCTTTTAGACTATCGTGAAGAATTAATTCTTACCACAGATATTTGTAATGTCACACCAGCTGCAACTTCTCAAAGTCCTCCAGCTGGAACCGAATTACCGGTAGGTGTACACGTAATTACAGTCAATGCACTCTTGAATGATGGAACTATTATTACTTGCCCTTTTGAAATTACAATTGATAACAATCTAGAATTAGCAGATAATTCAATCTTATCAAGTCTATTATTATACCCAAATCCGGCTAGTGAAATAGTAAGATTAGGCAATCCTCAGAATCTAGATTTAGAGACTATTTCTATCTATGATATGACAGGAAAATTAATTAGATCAATTGATTTAGAAGGTACGCAAATTGAACAATTAATTAATATTTCAGGGCTATCTGAAGCAAATTATTTTGTAATCATTCAAGGAGAACAAACTAAAGCAGTTAAACAACTAATTGTAAAGTAAAGATATTGCCACAAAAAAATAAAAAAACCTTCTCAGAATTAAGAAGGTTTTTTTTCGTTTACAAGAGTTTAATGATACTTCGTATAAATTTCTTCAATAAAAATAGAAAGATGTGCATCTTTAAGTAATCCGCAATTAACTCTTTCTAATACTTTATATTTAATTCTAACTTTTAGACTATCCGTATAAAATTCAGGAAGTAAATTCTTAGGCATATATATGGTTTCAGAAGCTTTCACAACCCAGCCACAGCCGTCTGAAGCAGGTTCTCCATAAAACCTTATAATAGCATCTTCACAAGATTCACAACTAGCATCGGAAATAGTTTCTATTTTGCTTTTGCATGAAGAAAAAAATAGTAAAGCTGTAACTATAATAAAAAATGGATTTTTCATAGGTTTTTTACTAAATATAATATTACGATTTTAAAACTAGTAACGAATTTTACAAAAAAATCGATTGATATATTTTATAAATTTATTGTTATTTCATAAACTGGAATAACTTGGCATTGAAGCCTATTAGTATACGATTAAGAATTTAATATTTTATTGGCAATTTTTTTTCCTAATTCAACTCCCCATTGATCGTAACTAAATATATTCCAAATTACACCTTGAACAAAAAGCTTGTGTTCATAAAGTGCAATTAAACTTCCGAGGTTTTTAGGTGTTAACTGATTTATAAGTAGAGAATTTGATGGTTTGTTTCCCTTAAAAGTTCTATAAATATTACTTATATTTTGTTGGTAAGTTCCTTTCAATAAAGATTCTGACTGACCATAAAAATTAGCCATCAATAATTTATGCTGGTACTGGTTGCCATGAAGCGGCTCTTTAAAGCCAATGAAATCTATAGGTATCGTTTTAGTGCCTTGATGTAATAATTGAAAAAAAGCATGTTGAGAATTAGTCCCTACATTACCCCAAACAATTGCTCCAGTCTGGTAATTTACAGGGATTCCATTTCTATCAATTTCTTTACCATTACTTTCCATAACAGCTTGCTGAAGGTATGGAACAAATTTTTCTAAATATTGATTGTAAGGAATTACTGCCTCCGTTTCACAATTATAGAAGTTATTGTACCAAATCGAAATTAAACCCATTAATACAGGAATGTTATTAGTAAATTCTTCATCTTTAAAATGAAGATCCATTTCGTGGGCACCTTTTAATAAATCTTCAAAATTTGAGTAACCAACAGCACAACAAATTGATAAACCTACAGAACTCCATAAAGAGAATCTACCTCCTACCCAATCCCACATTGGGAAAATATTTTCCTCGGTAATTCCGTAATTTACAGCATTTTCGATATTAGAAGAAACCGCAACAAAATGTTTTTCAATGTCTAATTGACTGGCATCTTTTAAGAACCAATTTTTAATTGTTGTTGCGTTAGCTAGGGTCTCTTGAGTGGTAAAGGTTTTTGAAACAATTACAAAAAGAGTAGTTTCTCTATTTAAACTTTTTAATATCTCAGCTACGTGATCACCATCAACATTAGAAACGTAGTGCACCTTTAAGTGGTTGCTATAATATTGTAAAGCGTTAACTACCATTTTTGGCCCTAGATCACTGCCACCAATTCCAATATTTACGACATCAGTGATAGCTTTATTGCTAAACCCTTTCCAGTTACCTTTTATAACAGAATTAGAAAAGACTTTCATTTTTTGAAGTGATTTTTTTACTTCAGGCTTCATCTGATCAAAATCTCGTAAAGCGGTATGAAGAACTGCTCTGTCCTCAGTTAAATTAATATTATAACCCTCCAATTGAAGTTGAATAGCTTGTTTTAGCCCAACTTCATTTGCTAATTCGTTAAGTAATTCTAACGTTTTTCGATTTATTCTATTCTTGGAATAATCGAATTGAATTTCATCACAGTTAATTTTATATTGTTCATTTCTATCAGGTTCTTGATCAAAAAAATTCATCATATGGACATCCTTGATCTCAGCGAAATGAGCTTTTAACTTTTTCCAAGCTTCAGTAGTAGTAGGGTTGACAGATTTAAATTTCATTTAACTTAGTTTGTTTTGCCGGTAGTAATCAATTAAACCATCAATGGGGCGTCTTATAATATATCCTAGCTCTAAATTGTAGGGTTTCATACAATCTTTAATGATATCCTCTGAAAAATGAGCTATGGAGCCAATGAAATGAATAGGTACATTTTGAGACTCTTTAAAACAGAGTATACGATATTCAATAAATTTTAACATTCCTTCGGTTATCAATTTGTAAAAATAACCATTTACCTCTTTAGATGTAAAAATAAACTCTGCAAATGAAGCTAAATACATATTTGGATTATGTCTTTTGTACAAGTGATTTTTTATTTCGTCAGGGTCTAAGTTAAATTTATTTTCAAATTCTAGTGCCAATTGTGAAGGCATTTTTTTATAAAAGTAATCTCTTATCAATCGCTTACCAAAATAGTTTCCACTTGCTTCATCCATTAAGGAGTACCCTAAAGACTCTATACCGTTATGTATATGAGTTCCATCAAAATAGCAACTATTGGAACCCGTCCCCAGAATACATACAATACCAGGTTTCGTAGTAGCGGCATAGACCGCAGCTACCATATCTTCATTCACTGAAACTGTTGCTAATGGAAATATTTCTGAAAGTATTCTGGTAAGTAACCTAATAGGAGTTTTGGTTCCGCAACCAGCCCCAAAAAAATCGACCATAGTAATCTTAGTCGCGAAAGGAAGTAAATCTTGATTAGCTAGTATGCGCTCTCTTATATTTTCATCAGGAACTACTGCAGGATTTAACCCTTTAGTTCTTGTTTTTAATACTACATCCCCTTTTTGGTCTAATAAAATCCAATCACATTTTGTAGAGCCACCATCCGTAATTAATATCATTTTTAAAGTTTTGAAATATGAGCTGCTAAATCTATTAACTTAGAGGAATAACCATACTCATTATCGTACCAAGCCACTAACTTAAAGAAATTTTTATTAAGAGCAATACCAGCACCAGCGTCAAAAGTACAAGTGTGAGAGTCGCTTACAAAATCTTGAGAAACAACGGCTTCCTCCGTATAATTAACGATGCCTTTATACGATCCTTTAGCAGCATTTTTAAATAATTCCATTATTTCCTCATAACTGGTATCCTTTAAGGTACGGACAGTCAAATCAACAACAGAAACATCTACCGTAGGAACACGCAATGCCATTCCTGTTAATTTACCGTTTAACTTAGGAATCACTTTTCCTACAGCAACTGCGGCACCCGTAGAAGCTGGAATTATGTTGTTTAATGAACTACGACCTCCTCTATAGTCTTTTCTTGAAGGACCATCAACAGTTAATTGAGTTGCAGTAGCTGCATGAACTGTTGTCATTAATCCTTCAATAATTCCATACTCATCATCAATAATTTTAGCCAGTGGTGCTAAGCAATTGGTCGTACAGGATGCGTTAGAAACAATATTATCAGTACTTTTTACCTCTTTATGATTCACACCCATAACAAACATCGGGGCATCTTTTGAGGGTGCTGAAATTACTACTTTTTTTGCGCCAGCTCTTAAATGAGCATCAGCTGTATTTAAAGTGGTAAAAATTCCTGTACAATCTAATACAACTTTTGCATCAATAGAATCCCATTTAAGATCTTCAGGGTTTTTCTCTGCAGTGATACGAATATGTTTTCCATCTACCACTAATTTTCCATTAATTACTTCTACGGTACCAGCATATTTTCCATGAACAGAATCATATTTTAACAAATATGCCAAATGATCTACATCCAGCAGGTCATTTATGGCAACAACTTCTACATTGTTATTTTGTGCAGCGATTCTAAATGCTAATCTACCTATTCGGCCAAAGCCGTTAATTCCAATTTTTGTTTTCATATCTAATTTTATATCGATGTTATGTCAGCGACTCTTATTAATTCTAAATCTAATTTATTTGTGGTTTTTAATGTTTCTATGAATGGTACATAGATTAATTTATTATGGCGAATTCCTACCATCATATTTTTTTTATTTTCTAATAATGCATCTACAGCTCCAATACCTAATCTACTTGCTAATACACGATCATAACAACTAGGGCTACCACCTCTTTGAATGTGACCTAACACAGTTACCCTAACCTCGTAGCTAGTTAGTTTATCTTCAATATAACTTGCTAATTTAAATATATTTTTTCCAATTTGATCTCCCTCAGAAACTACTATAATACTAGACGTTTTACCTGAATTTTTACTCCTTTTTAAAGACTCGATTAATCGATCACGTCCCATATCCTGTTCAGGAATTAAAATTTCCTCAGCTCCAGCACCTATTCCAGCATTTAAAGCAATATCACCGGCATCACGACCCATAACTTCAATTAAAAACAATCGATTGTGAGAATTTGCAGTATCTCTAATTTTATCAATGGCCTCAACCACCGTATTTAACGCAGTGTCATAACCAATGGTATAGTCAGTTCCATTAATGTCGTTATCTATTGTGCCAGGTATACCAATAATAGGAATATTATATTCTTCACTAAAAACAGAAGCACCTGTAAAGGTACCATCGCCACCTATAGTTATAAGCGCATCTATACCTTCTAATTTTAATTTGTCATATGCAATTTGTCTACCCTCTTTTGCAAAGAAATCATTAGATCTTGCAGATTTAAGAATGGTTCCTCCTCTATTAATTATATTTTTTACAGAACGAGCATTCATTTTTTTAAACTCTCCTTCAATAAGACCTTGGTATCCTCTATAAATTCCTACACAGTCTAATTTATTATATACACAAGCTCTAACTACGGCTCTTATAGCGGCATTCATTCCTGGAGCATCACCCCCACTTGTTAAAACACCTATTTTTTTTATACTATTCATGGTTGTCCGTTTTTTAAATATATTTTAAAATAGAAACATCTGTTTAATATATTTATTATTTAAAGTAAATGTAAGTTAGTATTACCGTCAAACAGACAATAATACCAGAAAACTTAACATATTTCCAAGGCGTTATATCGACCTGTTCAGTATATTTTTGAACAAAGTTGTCTTTTCTAGGACTCAACTTTCCAATCAACAACATTATTAGCACGTTAACTAAAAATAAAATTGCCATAATATCTAAAAAATGTGGATAAGCTTGAGCCTCTATTAAATTTAGAGATTCTTGATTTGATATTCCAGCATTTTTTGCATTTTCCAAAGCTTTATTTATAAAATATGGTTGCATGAAAAATTGGCTTAATATGTATAATAAACATCCTGAAAATAGCGCAATTTTTGCTGCAATAGCTGGCACTCTTTTTGTTGTATAACCTACTACGATAATCGTTAAAATAGGGATACTGTAAATGCCATTAATTTCTTGTAAATAGGCAAACAAACTACCTGCGTTAGCAATTTGTGGAGCTATTAACATTGACGAAATTGCTAATAAAACTCCAAATATTTTACCGTATTTAACAATGGTATTTTCGTTAGCGTTTTTATTAAGATGTTGTTTATAAACATCAATACCAAATAAGGTTACAGAACTATTTAATACACTATTAAAAGAACTCAATATAGCGCCAAAAATAACCGCAGCAAAAAAGCCTATAAGTGCCTCGTTAGTCAAAACTTCTTTAACTAATGCTGGATAAGCGCTATCAGGTGTTTCTAAATTACCATTAAATAAATGAAAGGCAATAATTCCAGGTAAAACAACTATTACAGGTCCCAATATTTTGATAAACGAAGCTAATAGCAGTCCCTTTTGACCTTCCTTTAGATTTTTAGCTCCAAGAGCTCTTTGAATTATTTGTTGATTAGTTCCCCAATAAAATAATTGTACCAACATCATTCCAGTGAATATTGTATAAAATGGGACAGGGTCGGTAGGACCTCCCATTGATTTAAATTTTTCTGGATGTTCAGAAGTTAAAATTGAAATTCCGTTCAATAAACTCCCATCTCCAATCATAATTAAACCTAAAAAAGGAATTAAAAGGCCGCCTATTAACAAACCAATAGCATTGATAGAATCTGACACCGCTACGGCTTTTAAACCTCCAAATACAGCATAGATTGATCCTATAATACCTATTCCCCATATACAAATCCAGATTGATTTGGTGTGTGATACTCCTAATAATTCTGGAACGTTAAACATACCACTAATTGCCAAGGATCCTGAATATAGTATTACCGGCAAAAGAACTACCGCATATCCAGATAAAAATAATATTGAAGTTAACGTTTTAGTGGTTAAATCAAAACGATTGGCTAAAAAACCAGGAATAGTTGTAAGCCCACCTTTTAAATAGCGAGGTAACAAAAAGATGGCTGTTAGAACCATAGCAATAGCTGCTAGTGTCTCCCAAACCATAACTGATAAACCATTTTCGTATGCGGATCCATTTAAACCTACTATTTGTTCCGTTGAAAGATTCGTCAATAGTAATGATCCAGCTATAACACCTGCCGATAAGCTTCTTCCACCTAAAAAATAGCCATCAGAGGTTTCTTCGTTAGTTTTTCTAGTTACATAATAGGATATACCCGCTACCAAAAAAGTAAAAGCAATAAAGGATATAATAGCCATATTATTATTATCTGTTTAAAGATCTGTACTTAAAAAAGGTAACTCATCTGTAAAAAAATCAGACAAGTCACCCTTTTTTTTTAAATAAAAACTTAAATATTTTTATTTTTTAATAAATTGTAGTGTTTTGCTTGCATTTTCAGTTGATAATACGGCAAAATAAGTACCTGCATCTAAGTTAGAGGTGTCCACTGAAAAGTTTGTGGCATCTGGAGATACCTTTCTTACGGTTTGACCAAGAGTATTATAGATTAAAACATTCGTTATTTGTTCTTCAGACTGAATATTAATATTATTAACTGTTGGATTTGGATACAAGGAAACATTAATCGTATTAATATCGTTAACACCTAATTCACCAGCGGTAACTTGAACACTTCCAAGAGCTTCTTCATTGTCTGGACTTGCATTTACACCAGAAACATAAAATCCATATTGAACAACAGCATCTGAATCTTCAATATTGTCATACAGCAAAGAAAAACTTCCTGTAGTTGTTATTACAGTAGATTCGGTTTTTAAAAATGAATAATCAGAGTTAAAAACCTTAATAAAAGCTACTACTGTATATGCTGGATCTATAGTTACAGAGGTAACATTTCCTACAAATGTTAATTCACTTCCTACAAGTGTATTATCTTCTACATAGGTATTCCCTTCAAATATTTTATTTCCTAGCCCTGTATCTTGGTCAACCCAAAAAGGGTCAGTACCGTCGCCCCAGGTATTGAAGTTAGGCTGTAGTGTAAGAGTATTTTGGTCTTGATCAACAACAGTTTTTAAATCCGGAACTCCCCAACCCTCACCAAAAGCAAAAGTTACACCATCTAATTCAAAGACATTAGCGTAACCAAACAGATTAGCACTAGCGTCAACAGTTACAAAATTTTGTGCTGTACCCATAAAAGTAAAACAAAAAATAAATACGATTAAAGAATAATTTTTTTTCATGATTTTTAATTTTAAGATTAATTAATATTAATTAAAAGTTGGGATTGAAAACAATCCCAACTTTATTTGATTTTTATTTTTTTATGATTCTTATAGTTTTTGTTTGATTGCCTATTTTGACTCTAGCAATATAAACATTTGATTGTAAGTTAGATAAATTTAGTTCAACATTAGATGCATTTGGGCTTATTGATAAAACTTTTTGACCTAATAAATTAAATATTTCAATACTCGTGATTGTTTCTTGCCCTTGAATATTCCAGGTATTAATTACAGGATTTGGATAGGAAACAACTGTCAGAAATAAATCATCATTATTATTTAATGGAATATCAGCTACTTGAATATCATCATAATAATAGGTACTTCCATCTCCTGGGAGATCAACTACAAACTCAAAGAAAATAACTACGTTAACAAAATCAATTCCGGCAGTCTGTCCTGTGAAATCCCATGTCAGAGTCTCCCACTGATTTGCAACAGTTGTATTGACATCTAATTCTAC
>Ga0209092_10000077_pt1 | contig 81295 bp, 45 predicted proteins | sample FraStrMetagenome_FD_187446 | JGI IMG/M metagenome (GOLD analysis project Ga0209092, IMG submission 187446) | Marine eukaryotic phytoplankton communities from Arctic Ocean - Fram Strait ARC3M Metagenome (SPAdes) (version 2) | ecosystem: Environmental > Aquatic > Marine > Oceanic | place: Fram... | reverse complement strand
GGGAAGGTGGATCGCGGAGCGAGACGGAAGGGTTCTCCGCCGAGCCTAAGCGTTTTTGCCAGTTTGCCTGAAATGACGCGCAAACCCCTCCGTCTCGGCAGACCGAGCCACCTCCCCTTGGCAGGGGAGGAGCTATAAGCAGATCATTCATTGCATTAATTTAAAGAGATATTCATCAGCCAAACGACTCACGGGCGCACATCCTGCAACCGCGTGCCGATGCGCACGTCATCGACAGCCAGGGTGGATCCGCCACGCCCCGCCAAGGCAAACTGCAGACGGTCAAAGGTGAATTCACCGTTAAACACAGCGGCGGGTTCGGGCAGGTCTTTGCCGGGATTGAGATAGACTTTGAGCGTATCCTTACCAGTGGTGCCGAGGTCGAATTCAAACAGCACATTGACGAATCCCCCATCATGGCCGGACAGACGGGTGTTCGGGTTGCGACGGACGGTGTCGCTGTGGTCCAGCGTGATACCGTCGCACCGAATCTGCAGTGATACCGGCGTGACAGTCTTACCGTTCCAGCCGTTTTGGCGCAACCAGTTGATCTGCCCGACACACTCAGGCTCCAACCCCTCGAAGCGAATCTTCATGGAGGCATAGATTTTACCGCGTGAATGCGGCACGATGAAATAACGCGTGCGCGAGCTGCCGGATGCATCTCCGGGACCATAGACCAGTTGTAGCGCACCATTCCCCACCGAGACCGTGCCGACTTCGTCCAGTTTCGGCAGGAATGCATCCAGCTCGCCCGTGGCAGGCGCGCCGAAATGCTCATACGCAGGCAGACCGAAGTGCTGCGCGGTCTGCACACGATATTCCTTCGTGCCAGTTTTTGCGCGAAAGGTCGGGAAGGTGTAGGACGCGGCATCCTGCTTAGACACATATTCGGCAATGTCATACCAAGTGTTGCCGTCCAGCGTGCCCTGCAGTTGGTAGGCAAACTCTTTACAGAGCGGCGCGATCACGGCGCGACTGCCACTGACTTTGAGCTCCGGCAGGTCATTGACGACAATGTCGTAAGAATGATCGCCGGCACGGTTTTTCCAGCGCTCGGTCGTATGCGCATATTTCACATCCCAATTAAAGTAGCCGCGCTGCGCTTCCTGCAAATGCTCAGCCAGTGCCGCTTCGGCCTGCTGCTCGGCCTCGGGAAAGGCGTTGGTCGGCTTTGCCTGCGAAACATCGGCATTTAAATCAAAAAAATTGAAGCTCTGCAGAGAATTGTCGACCAGCAACTGATAGTCCGAACCACCGCCGACCAGCGAGTGGTCACCGGTGATATAGGCATGACGGCCCGAGGAAATAATTGGCACACTGCGACGCTCGCCACGCTTGCCCTGCAATACATCCCAGGCGCTGATGCCGTCTTTGTTTGCTTCAGTTTGCATCCCGGCGAGTTCGGCAAAAGTGGCATACCAATCCGCCATGTAAACCAACTCGGAACTGCTACTGCCCGGCTGGATCTTGCTAGGCCAATACGCGATGCCCGGCACGCGGATCGCGCCTTCGAAGGAGTCGCCCTTGCCACTGCGCAGCGGACGGTTGTCGGCCTCGATGATGCCGCCGTTATCGCTACAAAACACAATCAAAGTATTATCGAGCACGCCCTTGTCCTTCAGCGCCGCGATCACGTTGCCGATCGCCGTATCCATCGAATCGACCAAGGCCATGTAGCGTGTGCGTCCTCGGGCATTACGGTTTTTCTTGGTATCGGGCCCCGACCAATACGGATCGACTGCTGCCTCATCATATTTCGCCAGCACCGACGCTTTCACATCCAGCGGATGGTGTGGCGCATTAAAAGAGAGAAACATGAACAGCGGATCCTTTGTATCGTGTCGGTTGATGACATCGATCGCCTCCTGTGCCCACATGTCGGTGGCATAAGTATTGCCCGACGCCTCGTTATTTTGCGGCGCGTTGGCGTAGACTTTTTTGTCATTGCGAATCAGTTCGTGAGCGTCTCGATTGGTGTAATTCCAATAGCGAAGCGTTCCGGCGATACCGATGAAGGAATGATCGAATCCCTGATTATGCGGCATGTAGGATTGCAGATGCGAGCCCACGTGCCACTTGCCGATCACCGAGGTGCGGTAGCCGCCCTCTTGCATCTTTTCCGCGATCGTTTTGACCTCGCCCGGTATCCCGTTGAGCGAAGTATGGAGCACGATATGTTCATGCAAGCCGAACCGATAGGGATAGTTGCCGGTTAAAAACGCCACGCGCGACGGCGTGCACTGCGGCTGCACATAGTTGCGTTCCAGAAACATGCCGCCCGCGCGCAGCTTGTCGAGGTTCGGCGTCTGGATCGGCGAGCCCTGCCAGCTCATATCCGAATAGCCCATGTCGTCGGCCAGGATAAAAACTATATTCGGCTTGTCGTGAGCTTGTCGAACCGGCTTGTCAGCGGCAAGCACAACACTTGCACAGCAGCAGGCAGCGATAGCTAAAAGTGTCGTTTTCATAGTTAGACAGAAAAATTGTGGGGACGATTGGAAGCTCTGCGCCGCACGACAATCGTCAGACCCGCAGCACCGAGCAACAAGGAATAAAGTCCGGGCTCGGGGATCCAGACAATTTTAACATTATCCACCACTGCGATCTCATCATTATTAAACTCCCCCACTAAACCAGCGGAAAATACAATATACAAATCCTTCCCCACACTCGCTTCGGGGACGCTGCCGATGCCGTCTTCACGGATCGATTCGAAGGCATTGTTACCATTGCCGTCAAAGTAACGGCCCGCCCAGAGTTGTGTCAACGTGCCGCTCAAGCTGTCGTTGGACGAAGTGAACAAGGCCACTTCCAGATCATCATCCGCCTCCCATCCGCCAGCGGTAGAGTTACCCGTCCAATCAAAGCTCAGGAGGAACTGACCATCACCAACAAATGGCACGTCGTAGCCAGTATTCAGAATCGCACCATTCACTTGCTGGTCCACGCGACCGATAGTAGCAGCCAGCGAATCATCAGCCGTGCTGCGCCACGTGCGAGTTTGATGCACCTCCCGAGAGATGCCCGGTAAGCTGGTGGGATCACCACCAGTCCAGAAGCCGAAGCCGTCAATGATGGCCGGTGGCGGCGGAAGAAGTTGGCTACCCGAACCGTCAAACTCGAAGCTGCCGTTACTGTTGTAAGCACCATTGCGGAAGTCGGCGTCAACAATGACCGTCTGCGCCGAGAGCGTAGCAGTGGCCAGAGCGAGTGAAGAAGAAATGAGTAATAAAACAGGAGGTTTCATATGAGGCATCGCAGTCGAACAGCGCACATTATATAAAAGAAATAAGCTGCCTATTATCGCAGAACACGCCCGGATTAGCTACTGGTCAAATGACCAGTTCGCCGGCGAAGCCGGAGTGACGCCTGCGGCTAGTGAGAGTGACGAGTGTGTGTGTGTGTGTGACCAAGCAAACGCGGGCTGAAGCACCGCTCTACTTCCAACCCAATGCACGAGGCCGAGTCGGCCTCGCTCCTTTCTCTTCCAGTGCACAAAAAGGAGTGTGGGCGACTCGCCCACGGCAGAACCCGAGCGTAGTGCGCCGCTTTCCGCGTCCTGCGTAGCTCGTAGAGCGTAGCATGGAAACTAGCACACAGTGCCAGAGCAGCCCACCCAATAGAACGCTAGCTAAAGGTTTCGACAGGCTCAACCGAGCACGGCGCGCTACGCAAGTCCACCGCCCCCCTAATCCGCCAACGCGAGTCGATAAAAGCCCTGCGTTGCCTGGCCACGGCTGACCGCCACCTCGACCACGCCATCTTCGCCGTCGCCATAGATCGGCTCTCCTAAGGGCGACCAACTATTGAGGCTCAAGTCGCCGCTGTGCTGGATCTGATACGCACGCCAGCCTTTGCTCTCCCAGCTCAATAACTGTGTGTCCGCATCCTCGGACACGGGTGCAAATAAGCTGAATCCGTCAGTCGTCTCCAGCGGGTCACTCCCCAGTGTCAATTCATCCACATCACTCACGCCATCGCCGTCCGCATCGGCATCGTTGTCACCGAGCGTGCTCAGGTTACCGGCAACCCTCATTTCGACCGCATCGAGAATGCCATCGCCATCCGTATCACTAGGATCAAACCATGCAGCCTGTAAGTCGGCATCCTGCACCTCAGTGGTAAAATCGCTCAGCAACTCATTGAGTTGATCACTGATCGCGCTATCGAGTGCCGCATGTGACGGATCTTCCTTGAAGTTAGTCCACAAATTCACCTCGGCCTGATACGCACCACTGGCAGTGTTGCCCTGCTGCAAGAGCTTCTTGTGAGCGCCCAGATACACGCTGCGGTTACTACCGCGCCATGCCACAAAGCGTGGCGCATTCGCCAGCACCGAGGTCTTGCCCTGCAAGTCTTCAAGGATCGGCAAGCCATCTAAATGATCGGGAATACTACGCCCCTGTTGATGCAGAATCGAGGTAATGTAATCGATCGAAAATACCCGATCCTGAAAGTCACGATTGGCGGGAATTTTTCCCTTCCATGAAATTAGAAACGGCACCCGCACGCCGCCCTCAAGCAAGTCTCCCTTCACTCCGGTAAACGGATCGTTGATCGAATTATTCTGTGGCGTTGGCCCACCATTATCACTGAAGAACATCACGATGGTATTCTCCAATAAACCTTGCGCTTCCAAATAATCCATCAAGCGCCCCACTTCGCGATCCACTCCTGTCATCGCTGCAGCCACCAGTTTCGTCCCATTATCTGTGATATGACTGTTCTGATTCAGCTCATCCGTAGTCGGGCCGATCGGCGTGTGCGGTGCATTATAGGAAAGATAAACAAAGAACGGTTCATTCTTATTGCGGTCGATAAAGTCGATCGCCCGGGTGGTGAATTCAGTCGTCTGATACGTGTCCGCTGACAGATCGAGATAGTTGACTGTAGTGCTGCCTTCCAGCACCTCCAGATTACGATAGTCATAGTTGTGATCAACATGCCACGCCTTTCCAGTCGTGCTGTAAGGACTATAATGGCTAGACCCTCCGTCCATCGCGTAGGTGTAATCGAAGCCACGATGCCAAGGCATCACACTGGTATGATTGCCTGCCAATATACCGACAAATTTATCTTCGGCCGCCTCGGTCTCCGCATCCTCGGCAACCCCCACGTGCCACTTACCGATCATCGCTGTGGTATAGCCGAGATCCTGGAGAATTTCGGGAGCGAGCTGAGCGACTGCCGGATCCGGTAGCCCCTGACGACCTGAGTTGTCGTTGTAAGCAAAGCGCGCCTGATACATACCGGAGACCATGCCGGCACGCGAAGGCCCACACTGCGGCGCAGTGACATAGCCCGCGGTGCAACGTAGCCCCGACTCAGCCAATTTATCGAGTTCAGGCGTGAACACATACTGACTACCGTTGAAACCGGTATCGCCATAGCCCAGATCATCACAGTGAATGTAAACCAGATTCGGAGCCGTCGCAGCGGAACCATGGTTGACTTCGAAATCCACGCACAAGCTATCGAGCGCATTACCGCTGCCGCCCACAGTATCATAAGGCACGACTTCAAGCGTATATGCCCCATCGGCTAATGCCGAGAGATCGAAACTAAACGGCGCGGTGCTATCGGTCGAGACTGCTGCACCGTCGATCTTGAAAACCACACTCTGCACCAGAGCAGAAGCCACCTCGGCGCGAACTGAAAGACCCTCCGCATAGTAATCCAAATCGACCGCCTCGCCTTGATAAAAAGCACGCAGTTCACTGCCCGCACCATCATCGATGAGCGTCAATCCATACAAGCCCGTTTGCGTAGAGACATCCCATGTCACCAGCGCTTCGACTTCGGCGCTCACACTGGCATCATGCTGCCCGGCAACGCCGATGCCGGTGATGATTGAATCCGGCATCGCATCCCAGCTTTGCTCACCCAGCGAGGTCCACTTCGCACCATCCGCAGACGCCGCGCCGTAAAGCGCATCGCCGATACGGATCAAACGCAAATAACCGCTACTGCCAAAGGCTCCCTCCACCACACGGGTGCTTTCACCATTTTCGTAATGACGGTTCTGGAAGACAGCTCCGCGTGCTCCGGAAAAATAAACGCCCGCCGAGCGGCTTCCTGTCGCATTCGAAGCACGCGCCATAATACCGGCCTTCGCCCAAGGGTAGATGCCAGCCTCCAATGACAGCACCTGGCTTTCAATATGAAAATCACCACTGAGGCTGCTTTGCGCGGCAAAGAAACCATTGTCTTCGCCATGCTGAAAGTCACGGCTCGCCACCGTGATGTCGTAAACGCCACCGTCCTCACTCACCGATCCGGAGACGACAGCCCCCAGCGCCTCTAAAATTGAAATACTGGTGGAGGCATTCATTTCATAACCGTCAGCGATCACCGTCGCCGTATAGCTCGTTGCAAAAAGAGGCGCAACCGACAGCACCACGATACCATCCTGATCGCCATCGAGCGCGAGCAAATCTGTCTCGGTCGAATCCGCATCATTGGTCAACACAGCACTGCTAGCCGCAGCATCAAAGGTCACCGTCAGATCCGCACTGTCCCCATAAGGCAGCACAGACGGGCTAGCGGAAATCGCGGGTTGCGTTAAGTCCACCGGCAGCGCTTCAATGATCAATTCAGACACCCCAAACTGATAATTAAACGCGGAGTTACTGTGGTAATTCTCCCAGAAGTAAAAACGAAAGGTCGGGTCGATCACATTTTGCAAAGCCGCAATCTCTCCCAGCAGGATCTCCACGGTCTGCCCGACGGATTCAGCGCTGAAGGAACCGGTCAGGCGTCCGAGTTCATCGCCCACATCATAGCCATTGGCATCGCCATCGTGCAGCAAAGCAATCCCCCAGCTCGTCGCCGAATTAGTGGTATTTGTATTGGTGAATTTGATACGCGTCAGGTTGATCGGTGTATTCGTGGTCGAATCGAGTGTAAACTCTGCAAACATGCCGACCGTGTCAGGCAATGACGTGCCGTTGGGATCGTTGGTAACTGCAAGTGCCTGTGCCAGGTCATTATAGCCGACGCCGCTCAGGTCATCGATCGCACGCCCCGTCGCTCCAAGTGCTGGCACGCTATCAATGCTAAGTAGCCCGGTATCACTCTCAGCGCCATTGGTGCCGCGCCCGCGCGTCATGTAGGTGGTGAGACTCGTGCCAAAATCTGCAGCCAGCACCGCCGGCGTATCCATGATGGTGCCCTCCGGGCTTTCGACTGCCGAGGTGTAACTGGTTTGAAGAATCACCGGAGACTTCGGCCCGGTCGGCCCCGCAAGAGAAAGTTGCACATTATCCACGATGGCGAGCTCCTCGTTCGAAGCACCACTTGAGGTGCCGGATGAAATCACGAGCCACAAGTCTTGCCCCACACTCGCAGCAGTGACAGATCCGATCCCTGTCAGGCTGATTGTCTCGAATACATTGTTACCATTCGTATCAAAAAAAGCCCCCGCCCATATTTGCGTTAACGTGCCACTCAACGTGTCGTCCGACGAAGTAAACAAGGCGACTTCCAAATCGTCGTCCGCCTCCCATGCGCCTGCCGTGGAGTTACCCGTCCAATCAAAGCTCAGGCTAAACCGGCCATCGTCAGCCAACTGCACATCATAGCCGGTATTGAGGATCGCGCCATTGCGCAACCCTCCCTGTCTGCCGATCGCAGCAGACAGCGAGCCCTGGGTCGTCGATCCCCAAGTGCGGGTCTGCTCGACGCTGCGGGTGATGCCCGGCAAGCTGGTAGGATCTCCATTGGTCCAGAAACCAAAGCCGTCGATGAGCGCAGGCGGTGGCGCAGTCAGCTGACTGCCGGAGCCGTCAAACTCGAAGCTGCCGTTGCTGTTATAGGCACCGTTTTGGTAGTCGGCATCAATGATGACCGTCTGCGCCGACAGCGAGGCGCGGACTAGGACGAGTGAGGCGTAAATGAGAAATGAAACAGAGGTTTTCATACGAGGAGGCGCACTGAGCTGCGCACATGAAATTAAAGAAATAAGCGGGTTATTATCGCAGAACACGCCCGAAATAGCTACTGGTCAAATGACCAGTGCGCCGTGCGCCGTGCAAAGCACGGAGTGACCGCCGGCGGCGAGTGAGTGAGAGTGAGTGCCGACCAGAAACGCGGGCTGAAGCACCGCGCTACTTTCAACCCAATGCGAGGCCGAGTCGGCCTCGCTCCTTTCTCTTCCAGAGCACAAAAAGGAGTGTGGGCGACTCGCCTACGGATCTCAGGGCATCGCGCAGAACCCGAGCGTAGTGCGCCGCTTCAGCTAGTGTGAATCACGCTAAATTCGGTAACTTAAAAGATGCGATTGAAGAGTTAATTGCGGAAGTTCACCTTGAGTCTGTCAAAGTTGAAAAAGTGGCGAACGAAATCGAAATGGAGGCCAGTCCTGAATTGAATCTCTCAACATGCGCAGATTTAAACCACCCACTGCTCCTTTGCTGCCCGAAGGGCACCCAGCTCAGTCGCCCTGCAGGCCTGTTGGCCATCTACGCGCTGTCGCGCTCCGTCCCTTTGGTCGTTAGAGGACACTGAGAGCACAGAGCTTATAACACTGCAACACGAACCGTGAACTCTGAATGCGCCGGAGTCGCTCTGTGCTCTCTGTGCCCTCTAGTGCCGCGTAGCAAACGGGTGGTAAAAAAACAGAGCACGTAGCCCGAGGTCTTTCATTCCTGCTCTGTTTATAATCGCACGGACTTAGCGTGCTTCAGCAAGCACACAGAGCCCGAGCGCCAACCATGCAGACGCGGGCTCAAAATACGATCAACCAAACAACGCGCTGTGCGAACCGGTGCGGACAAGGATTAACTCGGTTTCAGTCGTCTGGTAGATCAAAAGCCAATCGGGCGAGATATGGCATTCGCGGTGATCGGCATAATCTCCGATCAATAGATGATCGCGATAATGCTCTGCAAGCAGCTCACCTGCTGCAAGTGTATCGACCACAAGCGCGAGTTTCGAAAGGTCTTTGCCCGAGGATTTGAGCTTTTTGTAATCTTTGCGAAAAGAACGCTTGTCCTGAATATTTAACATTCGTCTTCAGCGTCAATGGAAGCAAACAACTCTGCAGCACTCTTGAACGAACGTCCCTCTTCGACTGGCTCGCGCATGGCTTCAAGCGTCTCCGCATTGGGCAAATGACGCATAAAATCAACGACTTTGCCCTTTTCTTTTTCGGGCAAGCGCTGGATTTCTTGGATGATTTCTGCTGCGTTCATGTTCACCAGTTTCGCTGAGGTTTAAGGATTTTTCAAGCTTGAAGATTCGATGACGGCTGAGTCCTAGCGTGGACTTCGCGCCAGACCAATACATATGACATCATCGACCAGTGATACACGATTCTACGAGATGAATGATCTACAACCGCTGCGGTTGTAAAAAATTTAATATGCAATGGCATTGAGCTTCAGCAAACGTGCGGCGTGCTGGCTGTGCTCAGTTGGCTTAGGTTCTGAACGCGGGCTGAAGCACCGCGCCACGGCTAACCCAACACACGAGCGCCGAATCAACATTGCTCTTTACGCACGAAAAAGCCCCCCGCGCACTGCGCGGAGGGCTCCCCCATTGAATAACCCAAAAATGAAATTTTAGATTATGAAACTGTCTGTTTTGACGCTTAGTGAATCACCTTGTAGAAGGCCTTGTCAGCCGGTGCTGCGCTATCGGTCAGTGTTTCAGTCCCACTGCCTGCAGTCACACTGTCGACCAACTCTTCGAAGCCCGCACCTGAGCTCAGGTCGGTCTCACGCATCAAGTAGTAGTCAGTGCCGGCAGCCAGTGAGCTGGCTTCGATGTTCACCGTGTTGGCACCATCGAAGGTCAGGCTGTTGATCACCACATCGGCCGGAATCAACGCTTCGATTGCAGTCTTATCGGCCGCATTGAAGTCATCATTTCCGTCGATATCGAAATCAGTCAGGTTGAGTATCTCGAGAGCCTCAGCTGCAGTATAATCGAATGCCAGCAGATCTGCCTGACGGTCGGCGGCGGTTGCGCCACCATCACCGTCGAGGTAAAGCTGCGCCAGATCGGCATCGGCCTGATCGACTACACCATCCTTGTTCACATCACCTGCAGGCGGATCGAATGTCAGTGTGACCGATTCGATGAAGACCTGCGATGCCGTTTCATTGCTGCCCACATCACCCGGGTCGAGCGAGCCGGGGAAGCCGACGAGCAGTTCCGTATTCAAGCTATCAAAGAAGACGTTCACCTGGCCACTGGAGCGTGCCGCGAGCAAGGTGGCACCATCGATCGGCGCACTTTGCGGAGCAGTATCGACAGCTGTTGGCAGGGTGTTTGCCGCGACCTGGAACAACGCTCCGGCCACTGCACTGCCACTATCGATTTCATCCGAACCAGTGCCGAGGGTTAATGCAGCGGTAAAGGTCGTGGAGTCATTATCCTTAGTCGCATTTTGAAGCACATCGACAATGAAGTGGTAAGTCAGATTCGGGTGAATCGTCGCACCGCTGAGGATGTCCGGTTGCGACATACCGTTGCGGTAATTATGCGCTGAGTTCATCTTAACCACTCCAGATACGTTATTGAAGGTTGTGCCGACTTTGTCGGTGCCGTCCAATTCTTGACCACTGCCTGTCGCTGCGAGCAGTCCGCCGGGATCACTGTAAAAGAATTCCCAGCCCACCACGTCGGCATATTTACCAACCAATGCCGGATAGACACCGTTCGTACCGGTCACATTCCAGGTCGGAGAGGACTCTGCGGGAACGATATTATCCGCCTGAGTGAAATCACCGTTGGCAATCAGATTCGGTGTGCTGAATGCAACAAAAGGAATGCCATACTCAGCACCCTGTAACACGAAGTTCATGTTCACTGAATCCGGCAATGTATTGCCAGTATCACCGCGAACCTTCAGGCGCTGACCGTCGGCATAGCTGCCACCGGCCTTCCAGTCCCAATCAGGAGTCGAAGTAGCGCCGTTGAGCCACACGGCCACACCGTAGCTACCCGCCTCAAGCTCCACATCCGTGCTGAGGTCGAAAGTCACCCAGTTGTTCGAAGCAACCGCAGCACTCGCGTCGAAAATCTCAGTATAAATCGGCGTAGTCACCTGACCGGCAAACGGATCGGTATAGGTGCCGAAATCATCGGTCGAATAATCCGCCATCGGGAAGATCGCGATCTTCAACTTGCGCCCTGCATCGAGCACTTCGCCATACTGCTTGTGCAGCGCAATACTATCGATGCTCCACAGACCGGCAGCCACCGTGAACGACTGGCCCCAAGTATAACGTGTGCCGCCGGACAGCTCACTATCGAAGCCGACAGCTGACCCGCCATCACTGGTCGTTTGCGCGAGAACATCCGTGCTTGGCTTCGCGCCGACGATGATTGCCGGCAGCGCACTGCCCTGAATCACAAAGTTCATATCAAGCGTTTCCGGTGTATTACCGGTATCTCCGCGAATCTTCAGGCGCTGACCACCTGCATAGGTGCCACTGGCCTTCCAGTCCCATGCTGCAGTGCTAGCAGTGCCATTGAACCACACCGCGACCCCGTAAGATCCGGCTGGCAGCGTCGGATCCGTGGTCAAATCAAAGCTTACCCAGTCCGCACCGGAGACCAATGCGGATGCCTCAAAAGTCTCGACATAGACTGGCGCAGTTGCCTGCCCCGCAAACGGATCGGCAAAGGTGCCGAAGGCATCGCTATTAAAGTCAGCCATTGGGAAAATCGCGATCTTCAACTCACGGCCCCCATCGAGCGCGCCCAAGTTTTGCTTCTGAAAGGTGATCGTATCGACCGTCCATTCGCTGGTCGCCGTGAACGACTGCCCCCAAGCATAGCGGGTCGCGCCGGACAGCTCACCGTCAAAGCCAAGCTGGCCCGTGCCGTCCGGATCGGATTGTGCGAGGATATTTCCGGTCGGTTTGCTGGAGTCAATACCAACGCTTGCCAGACTCGAAACCACCTCTGTGCCCTGCAGCACGAAGTTCAAGTCGGCGGACTGCAATACGTTGCCATTATTCACCTGCAACCGCTGCCCGCCAGCATAAGTGCCGCCGTGCTTCAGTTCCAATGTCCCCCCGGAAGTGCCCCCACCAGAGGAATCCGGATTTGAAAGGAAAAACAGAAAAGCATACTGACTGCCGACATTCAGAGTGGGATTGGCAGACAGATCGAAAGTCATCCATAATCCGGAACCACTGACAGTCCAGTCGAAGGTTTCACTCAAAACTTCGACTGAGTTCTGACCTGTCAAAGGGTCTGAAAAGGGGCCGAATGAATCGGCATCAAATGTAGCCGCATTATATTCAATCAGCACGACCTTGATCTGCGTGTCCGATTCGACAGTATCAAGAAAACCTGCTTGTGCGCCCCGCAGCACACTTATTTTGTCGAGTTCCCAGTTGGCCGTTGGGGTAAACGATTGCCCCCAGGCATAGCGGTTATTTGGACTACGTTCCTCGGCGTCGAAACCAAGCGTAGCAGTGCCGTCTGGACTGGACTCAGCCAGAATGTCGCCGGTGGGGCGACTGGCAACTCCAGTCACCGTAGCCGCCTGCAGCGAGGCCGCCATGCACAACCCGGCGAAGGCTGCTGTTATATATTGAGAGGTCTTTTTCATAGAAGTAATTTTGATAACGGGGTTAATTGGAGCAGGCCCTTTCAGGCATGCATTTGTAGAACAGCCTATAGTTTATCAAAAACATCGTTCGCGCGTCTACTGGTCAAATGACCAGTAGACGTGCAAAGCACGGAGTGACGCCTGCGGCTTGTGACGAGTGAGAGCGCGACGCTTCACATAAGCCCACAGACATCAAGAAACCCTCAATTTAAGGGTTGTATTATTAAAATAGTTTCAAATAATACAATCATAACAACCAAACAACCAAACAACCATGAAACGATTGATTTCAAAACAACTTGCTGACTGGAAAGAAAAAACCAACCGCAAGCCCTTAATCCTCAGAGGGGCACGCCAGGTAGGAAAGACCTATTCCATCACCCGATTCGGAGAGGACGCGTTTGCCCAACATGTAAAAATCGATTTTGAAAAACAACGTGAGTGTCGAAAAATCTTTGAAGGTGATCTGTCCCCAAACCGTCTCATTCAACTGATTGAGCTGGAAACCAACGTAGATATTGTCGAGGGGAAAACGCTGCTATTTCTTGACGAAATTCAGCTCTGCCCGCGTGCGCTGGTCGCCTTAAGATATTTCTACGAGGAGTTGCCGGAGCTGCACATCATTGCCGCCGGGTCCTTGCTTGAATTTGAAATGGAACGCATCTCCTTCCCGGTCGGGCGCGTTGAATTCATGTATCTGTTTCCTCTAACCTTCGAGGAATTCCTAATTAACTTAAGTCAGGAGCGCCTCAACGACTGCCGCCCCTCCCTGCTCGACACCCAGCCAATTGAAGAAGTCATCCACGAGCGTCTGCTAGAAAAGCTAAAGGATTTCTTTGTCATCGGCGGAATGCCGGAAGCCGTCAACACCTACATCCGCAGCCAGTCATTCAAAGCGGTTCGCAAAGTCCACGACGACCTGATCACCGCATTGATTCAAGATCTGCTAAAATATGAGAAGCGACTCGACAACGACCTTGTCCGGGAAGTTCTTGAAACTATCCCGCAATATGTCGGTTCAGAAATCAAATACAACCAGCTCTCCCGAAATGCATCGCACTATAAAATCAAACAAGTGCTCAATACACTCGAGAAAGCACTGTTGATCAGCCCCGTCCGATCATCCTCCGCATCAGGACTCCCCCTGGGTGCCAACATCAACAAGTCATCCTTCAAGCTATGCATGCTGGACATCGGCCTCATGCAATTTCTCTGCGGCATTCCCGCCGGAGAGATTATTCAATCTGAAGATCTGCTGGCCACTTATAAAGGCAGCCTCTGCGAACAATTCATCGGACAGGAACTCCGGGCAGCAGGTGGCTCACAAAACCATCAATTGTTTTATTGGTCTCGCGCCGCCAAGAGCAGCAATGCCGAGGTGGATTATCTGCTTGCGCGCGACGGACGAATTATCCCTATCGAAATCAAGCACGGACCTGCTGGACGACTCAAAAGTCTGCATCGCTACATGGAAGAACACCCTAAAGGCCCCGATGGCGTAGTTCTGAATACAGGCAATATCGGCACTGTCGCCCCCATACATTTCATGCCCTTATACACCAAGCTGCCCACTGCCCCTTAGCCCCAACGCAACATGAGCGCTGAACTCAGACCGTATCGCTGATAAAAAATTACCATCATAACCCTTCCTTCGACCCCGGATATATGCGATGATTCACGCCAGCCTCGACAATCAAACGAATCGCTTCCGCTTATCCTCCGACAGCCGCTATCAACTGGCATCCGAACCTGCCGACGAACGCTGGATCGGAGACAAGCCCCCAGGCCACGGGCCGCACGTGAGCAAAGGCGTGATTTGCTAGTATTCAGAGTAACATCACTACGGAAGAATGACCCCTGGAGAGTTCTGTATTTTGGAATCCGCAAGCACTACAGTAGTCGTGCTGCGCACGGAGTGACGCCTTCGGCGGGTGAAAGTGAGAGTGAGGGTCTCGCTGATTTCCTGGACGTAGTGCGCCGCTTCAGCTAGCACACAATGCCCGCGAGCCCAACCAAACAAACGCTAGCTAAAGCGGCGCGCTACGCCAGTCCTATGCACGAGCCCGTGTCCGGCCTCGCTCCTTTTCAATTCAAATAATCCCCGATCGCAGGGCTTTGGCGACCGCGCCGGACTGTGACTGCACCTCCAGCTTGCGATAGATATTCTCCAAGTGAAAGGCGACGGTGCGACGACTCACACCGAGCTGATCGGCGATTTCTTTGACCGCCAAATCCTCGGCTAGTTTCCCGAGAACTTCGACTTCGCGCTCCGATAAATTAAAACTTTCAGACGGCGATGGTGTGCGCAGCTCTTCCAACACAAGCTTGGCAATCTTCGGGCTCAGCGCTGCGCCGCCCATGAAGACCTGCCGCACACCTTTGATGATTTCACGGCTAGTGGCGGTCTTCAACAAATAGCCGGCCGCCCCCGCATCGAGCGCCTGCTTCACTTTGTCCTTATCTTCAAATACCGTCAGCACCAACACCGCGACATCCGGCGCCGACTGAACCAGTTTGCGAATCCCCTCCACCCCGCTCATCTCAGGCAGACCAAGATCCATCAGCACCATACTGGGATGCTTGTCCGCCTCGATCGCTTCAAAAAACTCGATACAAGAGGGAAACACGCGGCTGCAGGTGATGGCTTCTTCGCGCTCCAGCATGCGGCGCAGCGAGCGGCGGTAGCTGGTGTCGTCTTCTACAATCCAAATATCGATGGGTATCATATTAATTAGAGGTTTTATAGTGATGGTCGCTTTGCTTGAGTAAGGTTTTCAAAGGAATCTTTAACACAATGGTGGTGCCTTCGCCCGGGGCGCTTTCGAGTTCCATCGCGCCGCCCATTTCCATTGCGCGCTTTCGCAGGCTGTCCAAGCCCCAGCCATCGACCACCTGATCCGGCGCGAAGCCGCAGCCATTATCATGCACCAGCAATTTAAAATGTGTGGCACTCACCATCGCCACAAGCTCCACCTTGGTCGCCTGTGAGTGGCGCGCGCAATTATGCACCACCTCTTTGAAAAACATAATCAGGTGGCGTTTAAAGGTCAACGGCACCACCACATCCGGACAGTCCTTGGGCAGCTCGACAGTGAGCTCCATCCGGTTGAGCACACGCTCGGCACGCTCCATCAACTTCGCCAACAGCTTCGGCAAACGAATACGCCGCTGATCGATCACCCACACCACCTCGCGCAGCGAGACGCAGGCCTCGCGGGCAACCAACGACAGTTCACCCAACTCTTCACGCAGCGCCTCATCTTCAGTCACCTGCTCCAGCGACTCACAAGTCAACGCGATACTGCCCAAGCTACTGCCCACCTCGTCGTGCAAGTCGCGGGTGATACGGTGCTTCAGCTTCAGCATCACACGCAAGCGATAAAAGAACTGCACCAACAAGCCGCCTCCAAACAACACCAGTAACAAGACACCGCCCCAGATCAGCGCTGCCTGCTTAAAGCCCTGCCAGCGCTCATGCAATTGTGTGCGCAGGCCTTCCACCGCAGCCATGCGTTGCGACAAGTCCTGACGCTGCACCAAACCGTCCAACCACAAATGCAGAGGCCAGACCTGAGAACCATTGGCCAAGCCATCATTCAGCCCCTGAAAATAACCGACGACCTGCTCAGCATCCTGACGCACCGTGACCAACGCACCCTCCCCCAGCGGATTCCACTTCCCCCAGACCGCGATCTCCCCCAACGCGAAGGTCGCTCGCCCATCATGCACCGGGAAATCATCGAAGGTAAAGCGCAACCAACGCAAGGGCAGCGAGTGGCCGGAGATGCGGAACACATTATTGCCCGGATTGAGCAAATCCGAATGAGAGACCTGACGCTTCTGACGCCGCCCGCCGTTCGGCGCTTCTTCAAACAGATTGACTTTCACCGATCCCGGAAAACCGAAGCCAGGCACAATAATGCCCTCCGGCGGCTGAGCTGGAAACAGTGTGATCATATTCACGTTCTCACTATTTTGCCCCAAATCGAGTTCCACGATCAAAGGCCCGTCCGGGGCTTGGTCGAACTGCTGAATATAATCCGGCACTGCGGCCTGCTCAGAGCTGCGCAACACCGGTAGCCCCAGACTGGTCTTTTGATCGATCAAATACTCAGTGCTCCAGAAAGGCGGCGACTCGAAACTTGATGACGCGGTCACTGACTGTGCCTCGATCACAAAAAAATCGGCGCGCACCAGCGCTTCATCCAGAGCGAAGAACTCGCGCCCCCCTTCAACCGCACCGCGATACACCTCCAAGCGAATCTTCCTCAAGGACCAGCCAACGCCCACAAAGCGGGCCGGAAAACGGCCCGGATTGGGATAATCCCGCTCCCGCCAATCCGCTAGCACGAAAGTCTCGCCCTGCTTGTTCTCTGCCAGAATCCGAAAGCGCTGCGGAAATCCATAGACCGGCATATCAACCGCACGGCGATCCGCAGCGGGGATCAGATACAATTCGTTAAAACTATGCTCCAGCGTCGCCTCCAATTCCACAACCCAGCGGGGCGCTTCCGGCAATACATCCAAAGCCGGTAAATAATCACTGTGATAGCCATACGCATCCAACTGTAGCGAATCATCGACTTGCGGCAAAGCAGCCAACTGCGCCTCCAATTCCACCGCCGTAGCCTCCAACTGCACTAAGCGCTCCCGGATCTCAAACAAGGGCACCTCTTCAACGGACCGCGTCTGTGGTCCCTCGCCAAACAAACTGCTCAATGATACACCCGTATCATCGAAGATCTTCACATTGGCCATCTCCATTTGATAGGCGAAATTACGCTGCGGATTGATCCCCAACACAAACTGATCCAAACGCCCTGGGAAGTCTTTCACCACAACCAAAGGATCGCCGAGCTCACCATCGAGCGGAGTCACCGTCATCTCCAGTCGCGGCGGCTCACTCGCCGATTTCGCCAATTGCCGCACCACCACGTGCTGCCAGACGCCGGGAGCATGCACCGCGCCCGCCTCCGGATTGCCGGAGCGTCGCTCAAACAGATCGAGCCCGCCGCCCAGAAGATGATCACTATACACCATCCATGTGCCGCGCACATCTGCCTTCGTATTCTGAGCGGTCGAAAACAGCCCTACGATTTTATGCTGCTGATCCACCTGCTCGGTGCGAAACCAAAAAGACACCGTAAAGGCATCGACCTCGAGCAGCCCTTCCGCTTCCAACCAGGGCGCCAACGGTCCTCCGCCTGAAAAAACCGCCGTGCCTTCCAAGGTATTTAAGCGCACCTGCGACAACGAAGGCTGCACACCGCGCATCGGCTGCAAAGTATGCGCCGGCCCGACTTCGTTATCCAACAGATCACCGTCTGCGAAGTCATAATGCGCGACCAAGCCCGCCTGCACGTAATGGCAGGTCAGAAACAGAAGGCAGAGAATAAATCGAAACAGGGGCACAGACGGAGGGGGAAGATTGCGGAACAAGTCTACTACAAACGCACAGAATATACTCGCACAAAGCAACCAATGACAACGAAGAATCAACACCACCGAATAAGAAGCGTCCAACTCAGAGATCGATTGAATTCCACGCAAAGCGGCCTGCAGAAAATGGTTGAATTGTCCTACTTCAAGTCACGATTCGACTAGATTTTTTCGGGCAAAATCAGTATGCTATATACTGTGATAAGGGATATTAGGGAATCACTTATCATGTTATACCGCGAGGCCCTCATTAAGTAATTAATGAGGGCCTTTTTGTATTAACAGGCTGAATACGACAAGAATCACAAACCACGCACGTTCGCCGAAGTCTGCACCTTCAACTGCTTGCCGTCCTTGGATGGAAATCGGTTGCCTGACAGCTTCACTTCTAAGGCCTTCTGAATCGTCACGGGGCCCCACAGTTCGTTGCCCTCTAGCGTGACTGCTTTCAACATCGCTGACTCGGCCTGCGGCTCATAGTCAGCAGACACCTTGCTACCGCCCCACCCGTTAAACGTCATACGTGCAAGCACCTCACAATCACGCACCGACACTATCTCCGGGCCGGGGCCTTCGATCGGATCACCGTAAAACCAGGTAAAGGCCTCGATCCGACAATTGTCCAATTCGACGTTTGCCTGAAAGCGCGATGAGCGATCCATACTGCAGCCACGGATGATATTGATCGGGTTGGAGCTCTGCCGATCAAAAGCGACCTGCCCGACTTGCATGCCTTCGATCGGCGCATCCAGACGCAGACGCACAACGGGAGCATTACCGGAAAACTGCGTGTCATAACTGGCAGATTCCCGATCTGCGGTTTTCACCGCTTCCTCTTCAATCGCAAGGATGCGGCGCTCAGCAATAATCTCATTATTGGCACCATCCATTACTACCAGCGTGTCTCCGACCTCAAATGGAATATATTGAATCGGAAACTGTTGCCGGATTTCAATATCCATCGACGTATTTATTTTTCGGATACGTGAGCAATGCGTGGAGATATTAAAGGCATCATCACCGAGCCCCGTCAAAACACAGTCCTCAAATAGTAGTTGGCCTCGATTCCCCTTGGCATGAAAGGCATCCCGACAGGAGGACAGCACTTTACCGGATCCAGGCCGTGGACGCACATGCACGCTCCGCATCGTCACGTCTCCCCGATTACGGAATAGCTGAAACGAAAACCATGGAGCCGTCCATACTTCGACATTTTGGAACAGGATATCCCCGGAGTAATCGATACGACACAAAGCGCCCGGCCCATGTCGATGCGCCAAACCGGGAACCGGCAAGCCGATCCGCGTCTCCCCCAACTTCAGACTTTTACGCAGGCCTTTCACATGAGCGGCGTCGGATTGAATACGCACGCGACCATTGCCAAGATCCTCAGAACCGAAGACATAAAAGTGCTTCACCTTCATCACTTCATAGGGGGCATCGAGCAGCAACATTCCGAAAAAGGCCTGCTCACCATCCTCCTTTGTCGGACCACCCAAGCGAGTCGCATAATCGGGCCAATCCAGTTGCACATCGACGGTGTAGGCGGCTTCATCCAGTGCCATGACCGTGCCGGGGGCAGTCGCTTGCAGTGAATAATCCACCTGCAGATTCCGCACCGTGATCTGCTCACAATCGAACAGATCGATAAAGCACAAGTAAGGATCCAGCACAAACTCACAACCATTGCCCTCGATCGTCAATTGCTCCCGGCGATGCAAATGAAACACGTAACGCTCAGTGCCGGTTTTCACGGCGATGACCTTATCCTTCGGAAAACGCAATGCGATTGGAGCTTCGACACTGGCAGCGACTTCCAGCATGGCACGAATTGCCGGACCATCGTCACTCACACCGTCGGCATGTAGTCCAAATTCCAGCGCATCGAGATAGACATCTCCATTGGCATCCAGCCCCGGCAAATTCGGAATGGTTTGAAGGCTTTCCTGATCGGCCAGCGATAGGCTCCCACGATCGATGATAAAAAACGGACCGTCCTGACGCTGAATTTTCAGCTGTTGCGCATTGGCGGCCATCACACGCGCTTCGATTGAGCGCCCCTGCTGATCTGTCAAAGTGAGGAAATGCCCAGACTCAGAGGAGACCACAGGCTCGACCACTACCTCCGGTGCTGGGACCGTATTCACCACTGGCTCAGCCTGTGTCTGCGGAGCGGGCTCCACTGCTGGCTCGGCTTCAAGCGTCGGTTCAACCGTTTCGTGGGGCTCAGGGGCACAACCCACTAAAATCGCCAGCAATAACAGGCCGAGTATTGGTTTAATTGGGGTGCGGTGGGGCATAGATTCTCAAGCGGTTCGTAACAATGAAAGCTAGATAGTCTAACAAACCGACAGTCATAGCTGCCATCACAATACAACCTCATCACCCCATAAAACAACCAGAATGATCCTTCATGGGTCTTCTGCAGTAAAGACAATACAGTTAGCCAATTTAGCTATTATCAAATTATGAAGCAATACGCATCCACTCAAAGCAAGGACAACTGGGGCATCGTTCCAGAGGCCGCGCGACCGAGCCCGGAAATGTGAGTGCCCCGGTTTCTTCGCCGACTCGGGCAGCCTGTCTCCTGAAATGACGCTACAGCCCCACCTCAATCTCGCTAGAGCCTTCGGTTAATTCGACGCTGTAGCGCTCACCTTCCTGCCGAGTCACTTCAAACACTCGCCCATTGACCGTCAGCCTTGTGATCGGCTGCTGGCTGTAGATACACAGTGTGCCGGCATCATTGATACGAGCAGTCACGCAAGCCCCACTGCCCTTGATTTCAGTCACTGCTGCCAGTGGATTGAACTTACCTTCGATGCCCAGAATCGCGACTCCTTCCACCAATGGTGCGCACGAAAGAATATCAAAGCTCTGTTCGCCCAAATTGACAGTCAGTGTTTCCTCGCCTTGCAGCGTTGCGAGAATGCCTTGCTGATAGGAGTGCAGCACATACCTGCGCTCCCGGTCCACCACCTCCAGATACCGCACGCGCTTAAAAGTCGCCAGCAAACAAAAGCGGGCCCCGAAGGTAAATAAGAAGAGGAGCGTGAGTGTGGAAACGTAGGAAGGTGCGAAGGTTGCCTCAACGGTGACATTACAATTGACCAATTTAGCTAAATTCGCCAATTTAGCTATTATCAAATTATGAAGCAATTCGCATCCACTCAAATCAAAAATAATTGGGGCAGCGTTCAGGAGGCCGCGCGGCAGAGTCCGGTATGCATTACCAGTCATGGCCGCCCCACTTTTGTCGTTCTCGATAACCAAGAATACCAGGATCTGGTGGCTGCCAAATACGAATCACTCAAAGATGATATAACAGCAGGGATCCATGACATTGAAAATGAGAATTTCAGTGAGAAAACTGTCGATGAGATAATCAAGAAAGCGAAATCTCAAAAGAAAAAATCCTCACCTAGATAATGTCGGTTCTCCTCAAAGCCAGAATCGTCGAAGACGATGAAGTCAATATATGGCAATACATTGCAGCCGACAATGAAGACGCAGCCAGCCATACCCTCAGATTACTGGACGCAACCTACAGAAAACTCTCTAAGTCCCCGAAGATAGGCAAGCAAAGGGATGACCTCCATAAAGGCTTACGCTCAATGCCGATTGGCCCTGGGAAAAACAACTACGTGATATTCTATTTGCCGATGCGAAATGGCGTAAAAATCGTCCGCGTCATGGAAGGGCATAGAAATATCACGCCTGACATGTTTTAAAGCGATGGAGCGTGAAGGTGGAAAAGTGGAAGGTGCAAAGGCTGCCCTCCTTACTTCACTGAAATCTGGTTACCGCTCTGCTGCACATCGATGCAGTTGACGAGGCCGATTGGCAGCTTGCTCGGATTACCGGAAATCAATTTGTTATTCTGAATCACCACGTCCTTGGCGTTGATCAATTTAATCGCATCGGCATAGCTATATTCGATGGTGTTGTCGCTGATGTGGAAATCCCGCGCTGGGGTCGTATTGAGGTCGGGCTTCACTTTCGTTCCGTGAGAGTAGAGCTTAATCGCCTCCCAGCCGGTATTGCGAATCCTGTTGTTGCGAATGATCGCGCCCATTGGAATCGGGCCACAAATATAGGCACCTTGTGTGCTACCATAAGCGGCCGAGCCCTGGATGCCATCGACGACGTTGTCGACGAAAGCGACATTCGGGGCACTGAAGAGCAAGGCATGGCGGCGCTGCGGCAAGAAGGTGTTACCGCGCACAATACTGCCCGCACCGCAGGCATTCAAATTATAGACCTCGGTCGCGCTTCTTCCGTCAGCCGGCCCATACACAATCCCCTCCGGCAGTGCTTCCTCAAAATAGAGCGTAAAGCTTTTGTTCACCTCGGCCTTGCGATCCTTAAACTGCGAGACTGACTGCTTCACCGTCAACTCGGCCAGGTAGCTACCGGAGCTGCGGTCGAGCAGCGCGACCTTGTCGCCGGGGCGAAAAAAGTCCCACGGTTCGCCGTTGGCCGCGCTGACCATATGCAGGCCGCCATCGTCCATCCGTTTATCGCAGGCAAAGCCGACTGAGAAAATATTGATCGAGTCATCCATCAGCTTCTCAAAGGTGCACTCCTCGATCAGCATCGGTCCGCGATTACTGCGGCAGTGGATACCGTCGCGGATGGTCGCCACCAGGTTGTTGGAATCGGGGCGCGGCTTGTTGATAATTCTACGGAAGGCCAAGGGTCCTTCGTTATTGCACGGCCGGATATTCATATCGGCTCCGGAATAGGCGGTGATGTTTTCCAACACACAGTCGCTGCTGCGGCGCACCAGCATGTTTTCCTTATGGCCGTTGTAGTAGGCATGTGTCGCAACAATGTCCCCTGCATCGATGCGTTTGATCCGCTTGGCATAGTGCGGATCGATGGTGTAGCGGATCAGATTTTTATCGGCTATAAAATCAAACGAGGTTCTCAGGTGGTTTTCCCCCATAATTTCCAAGCGCTTCATTTCTTTGGTGTTCTGGTCGAGAATGAAAATGGTCGGATCCAGCTTCGGTGCTTTTTCATCTGCCGGAAAATCCGCGGCATAGGGGTAGCCACGATGCGGCTTGACGAGCAAGGTGGAAAAGTCGTCGGCCACCTCAATGATGTCGCCCTGCATATGATGCGGCATGGTGTAGTTGAGCGTGAAGTTTTTCACCACCACCCGCTCACAGGCATGGAGCGATAAGAAGGAATTCGAGGGATGCATGTTGAGCGTCGCGCCCGCACCATCGATGACCAGGTCAGAGACCTCACGCAGATTGAGGTGCCAGATGCCATCGATGAATTTGTGGGCACTGAAATCGTAGGTGCCCTTGGCAAAAACCACCTTTGCACCCGGGCCTGCGGCCAGCGCCTGCTCCAGTGTCGCCTGCACGACCGGCCAGTCATCACCACCGCTGGTTGCCGGCACCTGAAACACACGTGCGGCATCTTGCACGGGGGCCTCAATTGAAATTTCAGAGATCTGCGGCTGCGCCAGCGCAGTGCTGCACAGAGCCAGCGTCATTAATAGAATACGTTTTTTCATACTGATTGCTGGGGCTGATTTAAATTTAAAGTGGTATAAAATCTCCTTTAAATACTCCTTCCCTTACTAAGGGAAGGTGGCTCGCGACTTGTCCGCCGTAGCTCGAAGAGCGAAGGAGGAAGCGAGACGGAAGGGTTCTCCGCCGAGCCTAGGGATTTTTTTTTGCTCCGTCTGGCTCAAATAACCGTAAAAACCCCTCCGACCCCGCAGACGGGGCCACCTCCCCTTCGCAGGGGAGGAGCTTTAAGTAGAGCATTCATGACGTGAATTAGAGGATACAGAGATATGTATAAGGTTATGATTGAAAAGGAGGAGCCTTCAGAGTTTCACTCCGCGTTGCTTCGTAAAAATTCAACTAAATCCGCATAGGGCTTGCCCATGATCTGACGGCGAAACTTGCCACCGCCGTCCCGGTAATGGGGCCACAGCAAATCCTGCAACTCAAGCGTCTCGTTAAAGAGGTCCATATCGCCGGTGGTGCGCGGGTCGCCGGTCGCGCGTCCATAGCTGTGCATCTTCGCCTTCAGACGCTCTTTGATTTCGGCGTATTCGGGGTTATTGATGAGGTTCTGCTCTTGCCAATAGTCTGCCTCCAAGTCGTAGAGTTCTTCAATCAGCTCCGGGCGCTCTGAGTTCGGATATTTGACGATGTATGCATAGCGCTTGTCCCGGATAGTGCGATAGGTCTGCGGCGTGGTATGCCACTCGTTGCCGGTCATCACCCAATCGCGCTTCGGATCAATCCAGCCCGACTTTTTGGAACGAATCATATCCAGGAAGCTGTTACCGCTGATATTCGCCGGCACCGGCACCCCGGCGGCTTCCAGCATGGTCGGGGCAATATCGGTTGCTTTCACAAAATCGTCGATGACGCGACCGCCCGGCACCGCCCCTTTCCACATCAGCGCCATCGGCACATGGCTACCCGCATCGTAGGGGGAAGATTTTCCTTTGTTGTTCCCCTCCCCGACGTAACAGGAACCGTTGTCGCCAATGTAGATGACGATCGTGTTCTCCAGCAGCTCACGCTTTTCCAGCTCGGCCAACATCTCACCGGTCTGACGATCGGCGTCGAGCACCTCATAGTAAAATCCAGCCGGCTCCCGGTTTTCCGGCCGATAGTCGGGATGTGCAAACAACTCCTCCAAGGTCACTCCATACTCATCTTTCAACAAGCGTTTCCCTTCCTCCTCATCAGACCAGGGAGCGTGGGGCTCACTCACGCCTGCCCAGAAAACAAACGGAGTGTCGTCGTCGCAGTCATCCAGAAAAGCAGCGAAGTTACCCGGATTATCGTGTGAATCGAGGTAGCGGCGATTTTCGAAATCGTCGATCTTCACATCGTAGTATTTTTGTCCACTCATCCATGGCTGGCCTTCCAGCGGAAAGATGCCCGGGCCCCAGCACTTACCGGTAAATCCGACCTGATACCCCTCGTCCTCGAGGATCGCAGGAAAAAAGCGGAATTTTTTCGGGAAATACGAGAGCATAAACGCCCCCTGCTCCAGCTCCCAAAAATTCCGCCCGGTCAACAGCGCGGCACGTGAGGGACCACAGGAAGGCGCGCTCACATAGGCGTTGTTAAACAGAATGCCTTGTTCCGCGATACGATTGAAATTCGGTGTGTGCAGATTCGATTGACCGTAGATATCGTGCTCAAACCAGCTCTCATCGTCGGTCACAATGAGAAGCAGGTTCGGGCGCTTATCCGCTGCTGTCGCGAGGCAAGTGAACAGGCCCAACATCAGTATTGCCAGGGTAGTCATTTTTTTGGGATAGGTTTTCATTAGTATTTGATTTGATTTATTTGTCGGAATCGTGAGAAGTCGATTGCCCAAAAAGTCCGTTTGCATCATTAGGGTTTAAGGCAGGTCTTGGACATATTCGCGGGCGCGTTTTTCATCGTCGTGATTGCCGTCACTATGAAAAACTGCTGCGTGCATCAGTTCCCCGGGCCCCGGTGCGGCGGTATACTCGACAAAGTCCTTGAGTAATTGCCGGCCAGCGTCGCTCTGAGGAAACTCACCGGCCACCACCGTCTGTTCTTTAAACGGTAAGACCGGGTTTTCAAAACTTCGGGCTCCGGTGGGCAATTGTTTGTAAACCGCGCCTCTAGCCGATCCATCCAGAGTCGACCAGTATACCAGCTTCTCTTTGCCCTTGATGTAAACGGCATTGAAAATCCGGTCACGCCAAGCGGTTGAACCAAACGAATCAGACATGCTCCCATGCTCCTCTTTAGACACCGGCCGCATGAGCGACTCGCGATAGAGCCCATTCGCCTTGTAGAACTGGGAGGTGTCGGAGGCGAAATAAAAGACCTGATCATCGGGAATCGGCGTGTTGCTTTCCAGATAGGGCCAGAGGTTGATGCCATCGAAGGGAAACTCCGGACTGGCCGTTTGCTCGGCCACGCCGACAAGGGTGGCTGCAATATCGGTCGTCGGACATAGCTCTTCAACAATGCGTCCTTTTGCCGCTGAATCTTCGAGCGACTTTGACCAAAAAATCATGGGCACCCGCACTCCGCCCTCAAAATGACTCGATTTATAGCCGGTGAGTGGGTAATTGGAGCCCATGATACTGCCATTATCGCTGGTAAAGATGACTACTGTATTCTCATCAACCCCTGCCTCCTTGAGCGTATCCATGATCTTGCCGATGCCCCGATCCATGCCGTAAACGAGCGCGGCAAAGTTGTATTGGTTGGATTTTTCCCGTCCCAAATCTTTCATGCGTTGAAATGCCGGTGAGGTGTTCGCCGACCAACCGCGCGCGGGGGAGCGCACTCCCGTCAATCGCTTGGACGGTTCAGGTTTGAAATCGCGCGCGCCCGATGCATTCAAAAGCTCTGCCCAGTCGGCTTCTTCAATGCCATCAAACTCTCTAGGGAACATTGTTTGAAGATCCTCTAGCTTGCCGTCGAGCGGCGAGTGCGGCGCATTGTAGGCCAGATAGAGAAAAAACGGTTGTTTGGATGCAGCGGAGCGTTCGATAAAATCAACGCCAAAATCCGTAAAGACGTCCGTGAGATATTCACCGCCCTTCGCGACAAAGGGATCCGCCCTAAATCCTACGCGGCGCGGAAACGTTTCCCCCTTCCGCAAATAGAATTTTCGCATCCCGTTGATCATGAAAAATCCGTCGTTGTATTCCGCGGTGTCCGGATTGGCATTCAGCACTTTTGCGCTGGAATTATTGCCATGTGACTTGCCGACAAAACAGGTGCTATAGCCCAGGTCACGCAGCTGCTTGCCAACCCAAGGGCGTTGCACTGTATCCGCACGGTTGCACCAGCGTCCGGAGAGCAGGTTCTGCCGTGCCGGCGCGCACCAACTGGTCGTGTACGCCTGCATGAAGCGCACACCCTGCTGACCTAAACGATCCAGATTCGGCGTGAAATTATGGGCAAGCGAGCGATCATCGCCCCCCTGAAACAGCTCCCGGTAACATCCCAGATCCCCGTAGCCAAAATCGTCTGCGAAGATAACGATAAAGTTCTTAGGTGGACTCACCTGCTCGGCATAGACCGAGGGAATGGAAAGTCCAAGCAAACAAGCGACCGTCAATACAGCACTGAGAATCTGTCCTGATTTTATTTTAATCTTAATCATACATTTTATTTAAATGATTCTAACAGATCCTGAACTCAGAGACCATGTGTCGTTCAATTTTATATATGTATCAATCGGACAGTTATAATTTCGTAGCGTGCAGCTTCAGCAAACGTGCTCTACCGAAGCTCAGAGCACTGAACGTTTGCTAAAGCTGCACGCTACGCAGAGAGGCACGACCCAAATTTACGCTTCGACATGGCTTGATCATCCTAGTTCTTCTCCAAATCAGAGACATTCTTTGCTCTCACTAAATCCTTCAGTGATTTGCCATCAGGCGAGGTGATACGGTTGTTGCGAATCACGACATCCGCCACGTTTTCCAACTCGATCGCGTATTTGGTTTTCACCACGATCTCGTTATCCTCGATCACAATCCCCTTCACCATCGGTTGAGGGCACTTGAGTGGCGCGGTATAGGCCTTGATCGGAGTCCATTCGGTATTGATGAAGCGGTTGTTGCGAATGACCGTATTCTGCGCAAAGGGTCCTTCGTAGAAATGACCAAAGTCATTGGCGAGCATCACGGCATTACCGTTCACACCGTCAACCAGGTTGCCTTCGATCAGGCCATTGGTCCCACGGGCGCGGATGGCATCTCGGCGCTGTTTGACAAAGGTGTTATTACGGACGACATAGCCGTCACTCATCACATTGATATTGTAGAACTGCGTCGCCTTATTATCGACGTGTCGCTGTATTCGCCCAGTCACTACATTGGGCACTGGCTTATCGAAGGTCACCAATGCGCGATTTTCCAGATCGACCTCCACGACGGTGAAGGGCCCGAGATACTCACCGCTTTCAGGATAAAAGGCCATATACGGGTCACCCACTTCAACCGAGGAGTTATCCGTGTCCCAAGTGATCACCCCACGCCAGTTGCAGAGACGAAACTGACGATCCGAGATCACTTTCGCAGCCATGATTGTGTCGGAACTGATGTTGATGCTGTCGTCGAGCAGGCCCTCGAAGTAACAGTTTTCAATGATCGGTCCCACGCGGTTGTTCTTGATGTGCATGCCGTCGCGCCAGTTGCTGACCATGCGATCCTCGAAACCGGGGCGAAAGCGCACTTGAAAACCGTCGAAGGTAATACGCCCGGTGTTATATTCCAGCCGGCTGGTCATACTGCTGCGACCGCTATACATGACGACGTTTTCTACTTCACAGTCACTGCTGTGCGTCACCTTGATATTACCAAAGCCGTCGCCCATGCCCATTTGCTTAATACGCTCAACCGTGTTGAAATAGAGCGGCTGGAAATAGATGTCCCCCTCCCGGATGGCGGGGATGCCTTTTTTGTGCCCGCCCTGCGTAAAGCAACGGTAGGCTTTCGGGCCGGTCTGCTCAATACGATCCAGACGATAGGCGTCGTGCATCCCCGGACGAATGCGTCGCTCATTCGGATCCATGATCGCGCCCCAGGGTAGCGGCTCATACTGCGTCTTCATATACTCGACATCCGGGAAGCCGGCATAGCCGTCCATCACCTCAACATCGAACCAACCCTCGTCCGGATTGGTTGCTGTCACCACACCTTGCGTGAAGGAAAGTGGATCGCTTTCAAGCACGAGGTTTTTAACCGTCACGCCTTCGCTGCGACGAATACGAAAGAAGCCCTGCTTCGGGGTGCTCAACAACATTGAGCCATGCCCATCGACCGTCACATCGGCATAATCGGTCAGGTCAATCTGGAACATGCTGTCCTCCCGCACGCCCAGCTTGTAAACCTTGCCCGGTTCAAAGTGTAGGGTCGCGCCCGCCCCGGCGGTCTTCAGCGCGTCCAAGGCATTTTTCAGCGCAGCGATATCGTCGGTCTGACCGTCACCCACCGCACCAAAATCAGCGAGTTTCAGGTCGCTTGCTCCAATCTTTGACTGGGAGCTACAGCCCGCCAATAAAGCCACGAGCGACATCAATAGAATACTTTTTCTCATCATCAGTTTTATTTTAATACTATATCAAAAGGGACATTGCCGTTAACCAAGAAGTTGAAATATCTGACCATCACGGCGAAATCTGCCTAATTTCGATTATTGGACAGTTCTATCTGCAAGCCCTTCAACGCTTTGTTACGTTTAAAATGCACCTCCACAGCAGCAGGCGCAGTCACAGAAATCTTCAGTTTACGACCGACGATTTCCCATTGCACTGCCACTGGTCCATGCGGCGTGGCGACCACCCCGTCAGCCCAGTTTAAGCCGTTGGGCATCGGGCTGATTTCAAACGCAGTTCCGCCGGGAGCGGTTTGGCGCACGCCGAGAATGATGCGGTTGAGGAAATAGATCGGTGAGGACGACCAGGCGTGACAGTGGCTGCGTGTATCCTGCAATTGCTCCCAGACGGTGGTCGCTCCCTGACGCAACATTCCCTCATAGTCGCGGTAGATGGATTCGATGATCTGATCCTGTAGGCCCTCCTGATCCATCATCTCGTAGAGATAGAGCAAGGCAAAGGGCGATCCGATGCCAACCATGTCATCCGGCTTGTTCAGCACATTGTTGAGCGCCGCGGCATGGTGCTTCTTTTCGACGATGCCGTAGAGGACCGAAAGGAAACTGGTGTGCTGACAAGTGGATGGGCTGATGCTGCCGTCCGCGTGAATAGAATCCGGGTAGGCCTGCTTCTTGGAATCCCAGAGTGCGTTCAAATTGCGCTTCAACTGGGAGCGGAGTTTTTTCAATCCGCCAACACAGTCCACTTCTTCGATTGCATCGGCACATTTCAAGGCGGCATCAATCGCACCAACAAAGAACATCGTGTTATGGGTGACCGTCTCGTGATCCTGATCCGCACCGGTCCAGTCGAACATGTTCCAGTAATTACCGGACAGTAAGCCATGTTCATCCAGCATCGCCTCGGCACCTTCAATGTTTTGCAGAACGGCAGGGAAAATTTCCCTCACATACTCCGTGTCCCCCGAGTAGAAATAATAGTCCCAGACCGCGATCCCCCAGAGGAAGCCCCAGGCCGGTAGAATCGACTTCCAATTGGTCGGCACCTGCGAGCCCACCATCGGGTAGTGTTCCAACGATTGTGCCGCCAGCGTCAGGCCGTTGCGCACGATGTCGGTCGCTCCAAAGGCCGAATAGGCAAACAGCGCCTCATTGCGCGCATCGCCCACCCAGAAGGTCTGCTCATAGAGCGGGCAGTCGGTAAACGTGTCTTCCATGCACAACTTCAAGGTGCGGGCTGAGATCTCCCAGATTTTATCGAGTCGTGGATCGCTACAATTAAAGCGACCAATCTCATTGACCGGATAGGTCGACTCAATCAATCCGATGTGACGGATCTTCACTGCAGAGCTCTGGTTACGCAGGGTGATAAATAGGTAACGCCCCGAACGACGCTTCAATGACACAAAGTGATTGCTCCCCTGCTTCGTGACATAGCGCATGGAATTGCGGTAGTAGCTGGTATGCTGGGGGCGACAGTTTTCAAATACATTTTCCACGCCGGCGATATCCACGCAGACGCCCGCATCGGCCAACAAATCCAGTTGATAGTAACCACAGTTCTGCTCACCGAGATCATAGCATAGCTCGACATCGCCCTCCTCCGACGGTTCGACCACCGTGACGGCCGCATTGTCGTTCATCAATGCCGGCGGATTCTCCACCATGCGCTCGGCGCAGTCGACCACCTTGCGCTTGTGAAACTTCCAGTGCGGGTCCTGCGGAAACATCTTTTTGGACGTTAGTAACTTTGCACGTTCGCCGAGTTCGTTTATAAATGTCGTTTGATCCACGCACGCTTTGTGCAGCTGCTTGGTCAGCTTGGCCCAGGCTTTGACCGTCTCCTCAATCTCCGGATCCGGAATGGTGAAATACGCCATGTCGTCTTTCGCGTAGTTCCACTCCTTAAAGGGAATAAAACACCAAGGATTTTCGTGCGCCGTCTCCACCGGGTTTTCCAAGGTATAGGCACTCACTTCCGGCTGCACGATACGCAGCACCTTTTTCTTGCCGTGATGATCCGTTTCGCCATCGGTCATCGCCAGAATCAAATGCTTACCTTTCGCCAGCGTGTAACGACCGGAAGGGTTGATCTTGCCGTTTACCGATACCGTCAATCCCTTGCCCAATTCAGCCTGCCCACCTTCAGTCTCGAACTGCAGCGTCGTTTTCTTTTTCAAGGTCAACACCGTCGCCATCCCGCAATGCATGCTGGTGCGCCCGTTGGCTTCGATCAGGTTCGGGTGCATCAGGCGTGTCGCTGGCAAAGTAAACTGCACGCCATCGGCCCGCACGATTTTAGCCGCCCGAAAGGCCTTAAAGTCAAAAGGCTTGCGGCTCATCAAGGCCAAGCCACGCGGATTCAAGCCCTGCCAAGGTGCCCTTTCGACGGTATAAATCTCCTCGGCTTGCACGAATTTAGGCTCCCGCTCCAAACGGGCATCATAGAGTTCATAGCCCTCCATATTGAGGCTGATCTTGGCCGTGTCGGACTGCCAGGTTTTCAGCTCAGCCACCTCCCATGTCTGATCCGATGCAATCGTTTTAGAGCGACCATTCCCCAGCTCAACATCGAGCTGCACCAGTAGGCCCGCTTGCACCGTGTAGCGCGTCATTACCCCCGCGCCGAAACAATTGGCGATCACCCGGATCTCATTCGTGCCTTTGTGTAAATACGGCGTGATATCGATCTCATCGTATTTAAAATGCTCGGGCCAGCTACGGCTTGGGCCATCATTCACCCAGGCACCGTTGATAAATAAACGATAGGTGCTATCCGCGCTGACACGAATTACGGCATCCTCAACCGAGTTAAGCACAAAGGCCTTTCGGGCGAGAATTGTTTGATTATAGGCAACGTAATTGCGCTGCTTCTTCCAAATCCATTTTGCGGACCAATTCATAGTCAATCGTGCGGTTTTCTTGTGTTGGGCTGTTTCGCTGAAGCGAGAATGCACTCGCGCTTCTAAGTGCGGGGTATTATGCAGCAAAAGCACCCATCTGGCTCGGAAAAAACAACCAGCATTAGTCACTAAACAACCAGAACAGCACGCAACATGAGGCGAAAGACCTCAGATCAAAGTGCTTAACTCTCCTCTGCACCATACTGCTGACGCAACTCGGACATCTTCGCGTGTGTCAATGGATACAAGCGCAACACTAGAAAGGAAACCGCCATCAGGATCGGCCCGGCCACGAAGGTCGTGACCGCGAGATTATTGATCGCGGCGGGTGCCTGCGCCTCTGCGCCGGACACATAGCCCACGCTCTTCAGAATGAATCCGGTCACTAGCAAGCCCAGCGAATTGGCCAGCTTAAGGAAGAAGGAGAAACCTGCCGCATAACGCCCTTCGGTGACTTCACCGGTCTGCCATTTCTTGACCTCGGAGAGATCGGCAATCATCGACGTTGCCAATGGCACGATGATACCACAGCCGCCCCACCACATCATTTGCAACACACCGAACACCGCGACAGCCAGCGGGAAGCCACCGACACTCGCCTGTGGGTCCAGCAAGCCACCGGTGAATACCGCAAACAGCCCGAGACCACCGGCCGAACTGATGATCATCGCGATGATGCCCGTCTTTTTCTTGTCCCAGCGCTTCACCATACTGCCAAGCCCCAGCGAACCGACCGCAAAGCCGATCATGCCGCCAGTATGGACGAAGGTCTTCTGCCCGGCGGTGAATTCCATGTATTCAATATAGGTAAACATCTGCACCTGCGAGACCACCATCATCGAGAACTGTGCGAGTCCGAAAAAGCCGAAAACGAACCAGACCAACTTATCGGAATACACATCCTTGAGGTCGTGAATGAATGCCTTGGCGTGTCCGACGATACCGGCATCCCCGGTGTTGGCTTTGAGCGCAGCACCCTTTGCTGCATACTTATAAGTCGCATACACACAATAGAGTATCAGCAACGCAGAAACTCCACCGAGCCACAATCCCATGCTCAGGTAATGCCCTTCGACCTTGGTGCCATCAATGACTGAACCATCTGCAGCGGTGATCTCCGGAAAAAACAACATCCAAGCGAAACCACCAAACAGGATATTCATAAACATGTTAAAGCCGTAGCGGATGCCCTGCAGCCGCGAACGGTCATCATAGGCCTTACACATTTCAAATCCCAGCGCGGTGTAAGGCACCACAAACACAGTGAAAGCGGTCTTCACTATAATGTTCAGTCCCAGCAAGTAAGCAAACAGGACTTTCTCACCACGGAACGACTCCGGAATAAACCACAATGCCACAAAAGCCAGACAGAGCACGAGACCACCGAGCAACATATACGGGTGACGTCGACCGAAGCGCGTGTTCGTGCGGTCCGTGATGGTGCCCATCAGCGGGTCGGTGATGGCATCCCAAAAGGTCGCCAAAAACAACGCCATGCCCACCAGTTCCGGGCTCATCCCCATAATTTGCGTGTAAAACAACATGGCAAAGTTGCCCATGCCATTCATCGTGATAGAGGATGCACCTTCGCCGGAAGCGTAGGCCCATAGATCGCGTGTGGGGAGTTTTTTAGCGCTCATAGTATTCGTAGTATCATCGCCAGCTCGAAACTAGCCTGAAATGGGTAAAGTCCTTGGGGTGGATTGATCGATTGCAAAGCAACAGTATAGGCGAACAGCACACAGAAAACACGGAGCATTCAACCAAGGTTTCGTAGCAAACAACCAATTTGAACGAAATACCTAGTGGGAAGTGCGCTAAATCAGTGTATTTATAAACCACAGATGGACACGGATGAACACAGATATTCTGAATGATGCGAAACATTAGATCTGCGTCTATCGGCGTCCATCTGTGGTTCTAAAGCTTCACACTAGTGAGAAGATAACAATGGCGGTGCCCCTATCTCCGCACGCCAGGCTGCGATCTCAGCCCGCAAACGAGCCACGATCCCAGGGTGTGCCACCGCTAAATCATTTTTCTCACCCGGATCCTCTTTCAGATTATACAGATGATACGGTGCGGTGTCCCATTCGTGTAGTTTACGATAATGCGTGGCATCCTCGCCGTAACAACGCAGCAGCAACTTCCAATCGCCCTGAATGCACCAGAGGTATTGTAAGGTCGAATCCGGATCACTGATACTAATATTGTGCGAAGCATGCAGTGAACCAAACACCGTGTCGCGCGCCTCCACTGCCGCTGTATCCAAAAGGTTAATACCGGGTAGGCTTTCTGGCGCATCCAATCCAGCCAACGCGGCAATCGTTGGAAACAGGTCAATACTATGCGCAAAGCCTTCCATCTGCTGTGGCTCAATGACGCCCGGCCATGAAACTAAAATCGGCGTGCGCGTGCCGTTCTCATAGGGCGATGCCTTCGAGCGCATCGCATATTCGTGAAACGCCTGATCACGTGGCCAGTCCATCGTCGTGCTCGCTGCGCCCCAACCATTGTCACAAATATACAGATACACCGTATTTTCGCTGAGCCCTTTCGACTCAATCGTCTCAAACAACTCACCACAGGTTTGGTCAAACCACTCGATCATCGCATAATACTTCGCAACATCCAGCGCATTCCCCTTCCCCAGATATTTCTCCAGCAGCGCTTGCGGCGGATTGTGCGGTGTATGCGGCAAAAACGGCGCATACCAAAGCATAAACGGTTTCTCCTCTGCAACCGCCTCATCGATAAATTCGCTAATCGGATCCAAGCCCTCACGACCGATCACGAGGCCCTTGTCTCCGTGCCGCTCCCCTTCGGTCATACCATGGGTAAAACCGCCATCCTGCCAGGAACCTTCCCACCATTTGCCGGATTGATGCGCCAAATAACCATTTGAGGTCAGCAGCTTGATCACACTGGGGAGCTGATGAAACTTCGCCTGCAAAGGCTGCTCCAATTCTTTTCGAGCGTCGTCATACACCCCCGATACGATGTCATTCCCAGTCACCCCATGCACAAAGGAATATTGCCCCGTGGCCATCGACGCCAGCGACGGGCGGCAGATCGGCGCCGCCACATAGCCGTGATCAAAGCGTAGCCCACTATCGGCGAGCCGATCCAGATGCGGCGTCTGAACGTCGGCATGCCCCATGAAGCCATAATCGCCCCAGGCTTGGTCGTCACTCAAGATGAGCACGATATTCGGTCTGCCCGCTTTCGTTCCAGACGTTTCGGGTTGCTGGGCGGCCTGTAGAACCGTCGCAACACAACATAGAACACCAACTATAATTTGCTTATTCTTCATATTAACTATTTTTTCATCACTAGAAACATCATCGCAATTCGAGCATCACTCATACGACACCTTTATTTAACTGGAGACAACAATAGCACCTGTGTCTCATCCGCTTCAAAATCAATCATCACCGAGTCTGCCGCATTGCTCAACTGCTGCCCTGAATATAATTCCTTCACTGCAGCCGGCTGAGGTAAACGAACGCTGCGTGGCCCGGCCTCATCCACACAGATGGATATCATTTCTTCATTCGCCCACAATAAGTCCGGCGTATCAATATACAGATGCACACCTGCTTTTTCAGCGAGCCAACGCAGTAATTCACGGTTATTAATCGGCACCGCAGAATACACCGCAACCCAATCGGCAAAGGCTTTAACCACAAGCCCCGGACTTCCATCCGGCAGATAGCCCAAGACAGTCGCCTGTGGGTCATCGGGAACCAGCACTGGAGATACGGAACAGATCCGCTTCTGATCTCGATTCGTATAGGCGGTGATACGTTCGCCACGCAAGGACTTCGGCAGTGCAGGGTCATCGCCCAGAGTAAGCACCATCTGCATCGGTTCGTTAATGACCTTCATCTGAATCCCAGTGAATGCATGCATCGCATCCAGACTCAGATGCCCCTCCTCATACAAGCCGGCACCGTATTGAAAGAGTAAGATACGCTTGTCGCCCTTGAGTGCGTCAAGGGCTGCTCGCTCAGCAGACGAAGGTGCCAGTGTATTCGCGAAGATAAACAGCTTATGGTCCGCCAAGGAAGGGATGTCGTTCAGCAGATAATGCCCCACTGGAGCACCCAAACGATGCAGGGCTGGAAAGGTCAGCGAAGCCAATGCCGCTGTAAATGGTTCACCGACCTTGAAATAAACCGAACTCTTATCGTCCACAACAAAGGCCACTTCATCAACAGAACCACGGTTCTTCTGCAGCACTTCGCTCGCTTGGGACACGAACTCGGCATAACGCGCCAAAAGTTTGGGATCAGAATGATCGATCGATCCGACATCAAACCACCACTGCGCGGCACCGGTCGTCATCGAATGCGCAAGCTCTTTTTCCTGCTGCACGATATCCCCATCAATATCGCCCGCGGAGCCCCAGCGTCGATACTTCGCCTCGGTAAATCTCGCCATGCGCGGTGTAATCGAATTACGCAAATCATTTTCGCTGAACCACAACTTATCATGCAGCTTAATACTACCGTGCGGAGCCATGTAGTGAGGCGTGCCACTCCCCCCATAGTCCCGAAAACGATAGCTGCTCGGTGCGCTCAAGAAATCAACATTGGGGGAGCGCAACAATTTACCCAGCGCCAGGTGTCCAGCATTTTGCAATCGAGTGCCCCCTTCGAACTGGAGAATATAACCATAAAAGACACCAATCATCTTTTGTCCCTGAGTTAGCCTGCGTATTTCCGCGCAGAACAGGTCGATCGTTTCGACAACCAAATCGGAGAAATACAACAGACTATCAATCGCAGGCTGCTCCTTGAGTGGATCACGCAAACTACCAAGCATCGCATCCTCACGCTGGGCACGACTCGCAATTTGTGCAGTGTCCAAAGCCACCTGATCATCAGCCCATGCTTTTTGTAAGGCCGCATCCGTCCGATATCGTTGGCGAAGCCATTGCCGAAAGCGCTGCTGACTTGGCTCGGAAATATCTCCCCAAAGATCCCCGTTGGAGCCCCAAATCATCCATTCCTCGGTGGTGCCGGATACTACATGCCAGCCAACGATATTATCCGCATAATCCGAGGCCTCTACATGCTCAAGCAAACGACGAAGTGCCATCAAGGTATCTTGCCGCCATTTCTCCGATGCCCAACTCGGCCCCTTGCGCCCACCGTCTTGCAGTTGCACTGTCTTACCATCCTGATTTGTGCCGAGTCCGATCTCCTGCGGATTGGCACGAATCCACCAGGTCGGTGCACAAAGGCTCAAGCGCGGAAAAATTTTGGCGTCAGGATTTGCGCTTAACACGCGATCGATGCGCTCATCGAAGTTTTCGAAATCAAAGCGATCCGGCTCTACCCAGAGATCGAATGTCTCCGGTTTGCGCTCGATATTATGATAGGCCAAGCCCGTCGGGCTGATGACGAACGAAAACAAATCCACTCCGACATCCGCAAACTCTTGGTATTCCCTTCGCACCTGATCGTATGTCGTAAAGACCATGCCGTTATGCGGTCTGCCATCGATAAATAACTGCGGTAAGCCAAGATACTCACGCACCGATCCGGTGCCTGAGCTAGCACTGTCTGCAACATTATCAGCAGTAGCGGTGCGCGCATTTCCTGCAGAAGAAGCAGGCAAGCCACCACTCATCAACAAGGAGCTAAAAACAACGAATAGAGAAAATCGAATCGGATACATCATACAGTTATCAGCTTAAGGAGCGTCTGAATATAAAGGAGCATTCATACAAGTTCGAAGAAGTTCTAGCAATCTGTTCTAGTGAAACTGGTAGCCCATCATCTGCGTGCCCGTCTTCGTTAAAACACGTGCATTTCGAATTTCGACCGCACTGCCCGCTTTAGGCAGAATCAGTCGCATGCCATTCAGCGTCGCCTTAAAAGTCATTGGCACGCGATAAGTCTGCCAATCGCTACCGAGCTGCAAGACTTCCTGGCGGGTCGCAGGATCGTAGCTGTCTTGGGCGCGTGACTTCCACTGCACAGCCAACTCACTGCGTCCGGTGGCTCGGGCTTCAAATTCAAAATTCGCTTCCCCCACCACCCAAGGGATCACGCGTGTGGACGCGGCATAATTGTCCACCTCCGATTGAAGCACCAAATTGCCACGTTTGACCATGCCAGAGCCGCCGTTTTCATCGAGCACCCACACGCCTAAAGTGCGGCCATTGTAGGCTTCGTTGGGTCGCGGCTGAAGTGAGCCGGTTTCGGCGTAGTAAGCGTCCAATCGTTTAGCCATTGCATCGACACGCTCGGGGTATTCAGCGGCGAGATCACGGCTCTCACCAATGTCATTGGAAAGCTGATACAATTCATAGCGATGACTCCTATCTGCATTACCTGCCGTGAGCATAGTCGAATGGTCGAACCAGAAGCGCAGCAACTTCCACTCACCCTCGCGGATCGAGGTATTGGGCAAATTATTGGTTTGGTAAATATGATGCGTCCAATCACAGATAGTGGGGCCTCGGTCAAAAGGCTCACCTTGCAATGCGGGCACATAGCTGACGCCGTCTTTATGATCCTCAGGGCGCTGCGCGATCCCCAACATCTCAAGCAATGCCGGATAATGATCGACCGTTGAAATCACCGACTCACTGACTGAGTCAGCTTCAGTGACTCCCGGCCAACGAACAATCAAGGGGATGCGCACGCCACCTTCGTAGTTATTGCCCTTTCCGGAGCGTAGTGGCGTGTTGTTGGTCGCGGTGGTGCCATCGACATTATTATACATATTGCCGCCATTGTCGGAGGTGAAGATCACGATGGTGTTGTCGGCAACTCCATTCGCCTCCAGCGCGTCAAGCACTTCCCCGACTGCGGTATCCATCACCTCAACCATGGCAGCCATGGTGGCTCCATGTTGCGGATTATCCAAATCCACACGCTGCTGCCACTTCTTGATCAGCTCTGGTTTTGATTGAAACGGTGCATGCACACTGTAAGGCCAAAAGCACATGAAGAACGGTTGGTCTTTGTGCGCGGCGATGTAATCAACTGCCTGTTCAGCGATGTAGTCATCAATGTGGGTATCGGCGGGCACATCTTTGGGCAGGGTATCCGCATCCCAAGGCGGGAAGAATTTACGCTTCGGATTGGTGCCCGGAGGACCGGGATGTTCACGGCCACCCACCACGTGGTCAAAGCCGTTATTCTCAGGAATGGAGGGCGCATAGCCCAGGTGCCATTTCCCCAGAAAGGCGGTCGCATAGCCAGCGTCTTTCATCGCTTCGCCGAGTGTGTAGTAGTCGGCCACGAGGTAATTGAGCGACGTCGGCCCTGCTGCACGCACGTCCGGCTTCTCCTTAGTGCGGACACCGTGGTGATGCTTGCCCTTTTGATGACCGGCCGGAGCAGTGTAGCCGGTGCGCATCGGATATTGCCCGGTCAGAATACTCGAACGAGTTGGCGAACAAGTCGGGTTGGCTGCATACGCATCCGTGAAGCGCATCGCACTGTCGGCAAGCGCATCGACGTGCGGTGTTTCGTAAAACGTGCTGCCATAGCAACCCAGATCGCGCCAACCCAAGTCATCGACAACGATAAGTAGGACATTTGGTTTCGACCGTTCGGCACTGCTCACGGCAGGCAGGCTCACCACAAGTGGTTGAGTGGCTTGCGTCGCAGACAACCCAAGCGACAACATGGAACCGACAAGCAATGCCATCTTTGAACACATATGAGCCAAAAGTCTCGCGCCGATAGAGTTCCTCGAGACACACCGCCTCGAAACCACCTCAGTCGAACAAGCGAAGGGCTCCTCCTTAATAATTATATTCTTATACATATTTGATTCCTATTTAATTAACGTTATGAATTAACTACTTTAAAAGCTCCTCCCCTGCTAAGGGGAGGTGGCCCCGTCTGCGGGGACGAAGGGGGTTTTCACGGTTATTTCAGTCAAGCTGGTAAAAAGCTGCTTAGGATCGGCTGAGAACCCTTCCGTCTCGCTTCCTCCTTCGCTCTTCGAGCTACGGCGGACAAGTCGCGAGCCACCTTCCCTTGGTAAGGGAAGGAGTTTTTTGTTACCGCCAACTTCACACATCACAGACTGATTTATAATGATATTCATCTGTTAAATTACCCTTTCGTCCAAATGGGTGAGGACCAGGCGAACTGTTTGCGACCGACCATATTTTCCTCACAAACGGCCTGTTCTCTCAAAGTAAGGCGCACATAATACCAACAGGCAGTCGGCATAGCAGGATCGATCCACGCATCTTCGATTGTTAACGCATCGCCCTCCCGAGTATGCACCACGCTGCCATCTTTTATGATCTCCAGCTTCTCAATTTCAGTGCCCGCCGCAGCGCGCACACGCACTGTCGGGTGTTCCTGACCTTCGACATCAAAGTAGAGAATCGTTCGATCTCCGGTGGTGCCGTAGCAGGCTTGTGGCTCCAGCAAGGCATTGACAATGCCCTCGCGCGTCAGACCAGAAGCACTCCAAGCCGCCATCAGTCCGCAGGTGCCCGGACGTGCCCAGTGGTCATCGCTAGAGCAAATACAGCCCAACTGCTTGCCCGTGTTCAACTGATCCACCCAAGTCTGACCTTTGATCGTCGGCACTGACTTATTACTGTAGTGCGGCGTATTATTAAAGCATTCCGCTCGGCCGTGATTGGAGAAAATCTCACAGACTGGCATCAGTTCTGGATCGAAGTTTTTATCCCAATCAAAGGGACGCATATTCTGGGCAAAATGGTGCGGCACGAGCGCACAATCGTTGGACCGCAAGTCATGATACAGCCCGGTCGGATGCCCCCCACGCGGGTGCTCGATAAAGGGAATGGAGTCGCTCTTGAAATAGGCATTCGCGTCGCCTTCGCCATGTGAATACTCATTGGCGACGATGGTGGCATACTTGCCAGGATCATTGGCGGCATTGGTCACAGCTTGCATCTCCTGCCACTCGGCTGGCGAGTAATTGCCCTGCTTTAAGCCGTGATGATCGGTGTTGGCCTGAAAATCGAGTCCGTAGCGATAGCGACCAATGTTATAAGACCCCGCATAAGTTGAGGTGGTATGTGCCCACGCACGCGCATCGGCAGACTTCTCAGTATGGAGGTGAATGTCGCCCCAATACAGGCGACGCTCTGGCTCTTCGTCAAAAATCTCAATCGCATTGGAGCGATTCGACAACTCGCCCTCCCCCTGCACGCTCACCCAAAAATAGCCGGCCTTCTCAAATACAGCCTCGGTTAGGATCGATCCCTGATCGGCCTTAGTAAACGTCACCGGCTCAGGCAGGCCGCGCGTCTCACCATCGATGCGTGCAAAGCTCACCGTGCCGACAAAATCCTGGGCAGGGTTCCAATCGGTATCGAAAGCCGAAACCGTCAAGCGCACGGGTTCGCCAACCATTGCCATGCATGCCGCACGCACCAATAAATATTTGGCCGGGCCGGTATGCTTCGCCAAGGTCAGCGTGTCGGGCAATTGCTCTGCCCAGCCATCACCATCGTGATCGACCTTGAGATGAAAGCGCCAGGTATCTCCCCCCCAGCGGCGCGCATGTTTATCGAGTTCCAGACCACTCCAAATAAAGGTGAGTGTCTCACCAGCGGCCAAGCCCTCTGGCAAATTTACCTGTGCATGTGACTTGTGCACCAGACATTTCTCCTGCACTTCAAACGGCGGATGCTGTAGATCAATCGACGTAGCCACATCGGCTTCGACTTGTAGATACGCATCTTCCGCCGAATCATCGATCTGCAACTGTGTGCACGAAGGCCCAGCCGGCACCACCAAAGTCACTGAACCACCCGGAGCGATACCTTTCTTGGGAGCGGTATAAACGACTTCCACCCAGTCGACTGCACAGCCCGGCATGAGCGTTTCCTCCGAGCAAGCGATTGCACCGCGCCCTTGACCGCGCCCACGGGTGAGTAGGCTATAGGTTTCCAGCTGCCCCTTTTCCGCATAGGCACGCTGTAATGCTTTGATCGAAGATGTTTCGCTCGGGCCACCGGCAAAAACCGGCAAGCGCCCACAAGTGATGGCTGCCGCGCCTAAGACGCTTATTTTGAGGTATTCTCTACGTTTCATTTATGCTGCTGCAGTCTTGGTGTATTCACACTTCACTTACTCATCCTCGATCAGCAAATTACTGGTATGCTTCGCCGCAATCGGTTCTTCAAGCGGCTGACCGGAGGGATCAATATAGCGGTTATTACGGAAGGTCACATTGGCGACATTATCGACGATCACAGGCTTCGCGACTTGGCTCTCAAAGGTATTTCCTTCAACCACGATATTTTTCATGAGCGGCAACGGCGACGTCGCTGTCTTCGAAATCAACTTAAGGATCACCCCATGCATACTGGAGAAGTGATTATTACGAATCACCACATTCTGCGAAAACGGCCCCTCATAAAAGTTGCCCATTTCGTTGGACAGATAGATGCCTTCGGCAGCGAGGTTGCGAACCGTATTGCCCTCAAGCAGGCCGTCATAGCCGCGGGTGCGCATCGCATCACGGCGCTGTTTATCAAAGGTATTATTGCGCACGATGAAGCCGCGGTTCACTGCGTTTAGATTATAAAACTGCGTGGCATTCACATCCACTTTCGAACGCACTTGCCCCGTCACCAGACCTTCAATCGGCTGATCGAGTGTCATGATCTGCGGCTGCTCGTCATCCATTTTGACGATCGTATAAGGCCCCTGCACTTCACCAGTGGGTGGAAAATACGCCATCAACTGATCGCCTTCCTTAACCGCACAAATATCGCGATGCCAGGTCAACGGTCCGCGCCAATTGCAAAACCGGATCGTCGTCGCCGACAACTGCTCGACGGCCATGATCGTATCGGAGGCGATATTAATACTGTCATCGAGCATGCCCTCGAAATAGCAGTCCTCAATCAACGGTCCGACGCGGTTATCCTTACAGTGCATCCCGTCGCGCCAGTTCGTGACGACACGTTCGTCAAAGCCGGGACGGTGGCGCACCTGAAAGCGGTCAAAGGTGATGCGTCCGGTATTAAACTCGACCCGACTGGTCATCGCACTGCGTCCGCTATACATCGTAATATTCTCGATCTCACAGTCAGCGCTCTGGCTGACGATGATGTTGGCCGACGCATCGTAGGACACATGCATGCCGAGGCCTTCCAGCCGTTCGACCGAGTTCCAGTAGAGCGGCTGGAAATAGACATCGCCGATCCGATACTGCGCAATCGCCTCCAAGTAGTTCGGCTTGGTAAACATCCGGTAGCGGCTCTCGCCAATCTTTTCAAAACGCTCAGTATAGACATGGTCTGTCATAGCAGGACGAATACGGCGCTCTGCTGGATCGAGCACCGCGCCCCACGGCCAAAATGGCCGGACCGTGGCCAGCATCTCATCGCTCGGCATATCGCAGTAGCCTTCCATGAGTTCGATATCAAACCAAGCTTTGTCAGCATTGGTCGCGATTATCTTCCCCTGCGTATAGGAGAGCGGATCGCTTTCGAGCAGGAAGTTTTTCACTGTCACGCCCTCGCAGCGGCGAATACGGATATAAGCCTGCTTCGGATCCACCAGCAGCATGGAGCCATGGCCATTGACGGTGACACCTTCCAACTCCTGCAAGTCGATCTGATAGACACTGTCATCGCGGACGCCCAGTTTGTAGACCTTGCCAGGCTCAAAATGCAACGTCGACCCCGGCCCTGCGGCCTCCAGCGCATCCAGCGCCTTCACCAGCGCGGCAATATCGTCGGTCTTACCATCCCCGACCGCGCCGAAGTCGACGAGTTGCAGATCCGCCCCCCCCGTGTTTGGAATGGAGTTGCATCCCGCCAGCAACGCAGCGGCAGTCATCATCAATAAAACATTTTTGATTTTCATCATATTAAAATAGAACTAGTAAACATCCAGCGGTCGTAAGCGCTTCGCATCCGCCTGCACCGACTTCAACCAGGCATCCAAGCGCTTCGCCAGCATCTCCTTTTGCTCAGGGCTCTGTAGTGTATGCTCACCTGCCAACTCCTCCGGATTGGTGGAGAGATCGACAAAATTATGTTTCGGAATTTCGCTGCCGTCGATTGCTTTGACGGGTCGGCCATTGCGCACCTCTTTGAGATTGCCGACGCGAATCGCGCTATAATTGCCACGCCAACTCCAATACAAGTTCCGCTCTGGCGCATCCGCTTGCCTCAGCAAATGCGGCAACAGATTCACGCCATCGTGAATCGGCGCGATCGTGTCTTCCCCGGCGATTGCCACACTGGTCGGCAAAATATCCAACGAGCTCACCGGTGTGGACGATACTTCCCCCGCAGGCAAGGTGCCTGGCCAGGAAACGATGAACGGCACACGAATGCCGCCTTCATACACATCCCCCTTTACGCCGGAAAATGGATCGCATCGTGAACCATTCCACTGCTTGGAATCGATGGCCACGCCGCCATTATCACTCAGGAACCAAACCACGGTATTTTCCAACTGACCAGTCTGCTCCAAGGTATCCAGCACGCGACCGATCCCCTCATCCATTGAGTCCATCATCGCCATAAAGATGCGTCGTATCGGATCTTTGATGTGCTTATATTTCTGCAATTTCTCCGGCTTCGCCTGCATCGGCCCATGCGGCGCGGTATAGGACAGATAAAGAAACCACGGCTCATCTTGATGACGTTTGATAAAATCCACACCACGCTTGGTAAAGATATCCGTCATGTAGGTCTCTTTAGGCAAGTCCGCTAAATATACGGGCGCTTCACCGATCTGCTTTTCCTGCAAGTGCTTGATCCAGCCCATTTCAGCGCGAAAGTCCGGAGTCTTATAGGGGAAATACTGGGCACTGCCGGCAAAGATCTTAAACACATAATCAAAGCCACGCTCCCAGGGTCCATTCCCCGGGCGAGTGCCACTCTTGCTGCGGTCGTCCGGATGATAGCGAAACCCCAAGTGCCATTTACCGACGAGGCCTGTCGTATAGCCCTGCGCTTTCAGCTGCTCAGGGATCAGTTGCACCACATCGCTGGTGGGCAAGCCATAGTCATCCTTGTTATCATTCACCCCAAAACGCGCTTGCTGCACGCCTGTCATTAAGCCCGCACGCGAGGGCCCACACTGCGGCGCAGTCACGTAGCCATCGGTGAAGCGAATGCCTGAGGCCGCCAGTCGATCCAAATTCGGCGTTTCATAATCCTGCACACCATAACAGCCAAGGTCATGATAACCGAGATCATCCGCGAGGATGAGCAGGATATTCGGGCGCGAGGCATCGGCCGCAGACAACTGAGACGTCAACGACACAATCGTAGTAATAAATAAAGCACTTAACCGTTTCATCATGAATTTAAATTGTAGGATATGGACTGAACCACACATGATCGGATTTTTACCACCCGCTGCGCTGGAGACACGGAGCAGGGAGAGAGTGGAATTGAGGATTGTTGCCACACCTATAACGCTCCGTGTCTCAGTGCCTCCAGCAACCGCAGGGCGCGGGTGGTTAAAAAGCCGAACCTAAGCGTTTTCACCGCCTTGACTAAAATGACCGCTGAAACCCCTCCGTCTCGGCAGACCGAGCCACCTCCCCTTCGCAAGGGAGGAGTTTTAAGTAGAACATTCATGACGTCAATTTGAAGAGGCAAAGATGTGTAAGGATATGCTTAGAGTCAGAAAAAATCATTCAGATCTTATTTGTAGGTTAACTCAGATCCATTAAGGCCCAGTTCACGGTCGCCATGGTAATCAACTGCACGCGCCCCTGCGGATCGACCAGATAGTGTGTGGGCACGATCCCCCAGCCGCTTTGCACATAGCAGTCCAGGTTGGTTTCACCGCCGGCCACCGGAATCGTAACCTCTCCCATATAGCGCAGCGTTTGATTCGGGCGCAGTGTCGATTCATCCAACAAATCGAATTTTAAATCCTGCTGCTTGATCTTGCCTGATGCCAGCAAGGGCAACAACGACCAGCGGTCAATCAACGGGCCGGAGGTTTCGCGTTCCAGTGAAAAGGAGCGCCCTTTCACCAGCATGCGCTGGCCATCCCAACGCCCCTGCTCCGTATAGTGCACCTCCGGCACGCCGACAACCGACGACTCCATGGTCCAGCTCGCTGCAGTGTGCAGCGGTCCTCTGGTATCCACCACGGTCTTTACGGTGTTGTCCATCTCGTCTCTTTTATGACGCACCTCCTCACTGCGGCTTTGCTTGCCATCGAACGAGAGCGTCAGCGAACCACTATCGAAATTATTCGAGACGAGCTCCTTGGTCTGCCCATACTGACGCACCAAAGTATAGTTTGCACGAAAAGCCCGCTGCATCGAACCGCCTGACACCGGAGTGAATTTCGGCAAATACCCGTTCACCGGCGCAATTGCATTCGGTGACACAAAGCGACTGTCAAAGGCCTCCGTATACAATCCACTATAACTGACGCCTCTGGGCTTACGAGCCAACAGAGGTAAACTTCCCTGCGCGGCAATCGCCATTGCACTCACTCCGGCTACCTTTAAAAAGTCTCGGCGAATCATACCGCAACCTCCCCTTTCTCAATTTTGCTAAACAGTGCCTGACATACTGTATAAGCGGGTTGTTTCTTCGTCGGATTCGGTGGTGCATACGGCTCAATTCGAGCCAGATGTTCCTGTAAATAGCTCAAGTGTTTTTTCACGACCGCACGGCCGGCATCTGTCTTCGACAGATCCTTCATCTCCATCGGATCATGGAGCATATCAAACAGATTGATCAGCCCGTCTCCGTAGAGGATTGTTTTATACTGCGCGTCGCGCACCGCCATTTTGCCATCACTTTGCCAATTCTCACCGACGATATACTCGTGCCAGTCGACATCCGCTTGCCCCTCCATCAGCGGACGTAAACTCTTACCAATCGTCTTCGGAAGCAGCGGCACCTGTGCATAGTCACAAATCGTCGCGGTGACATCCAGCGCGATGCTTAAGTGCTCGTGGTCCGCTTCGCCCGCGCGCTGACGCTCCGGCGTCACCACGACAGTTGGCACCCGCCAAGACGGGTCTTCCATCTTACTTTTGGAGACTTGTCCATGAAAGCCCAGTCCGTCGCCATGGTCCGAGGAAAAAATCACCACAGTATTTTCAGCAAAGCGTGAGCCCATCAGCGCATCATAGACACGGCCGATCTCGGCATCCACCATCTCCATCCAGCGATAATAGGTGTAAATGTAGTAGCGGAAGTAGCGCTCTTTGCCGGGATCTTTCGGCTGCGAAATGCCTAGATGGACATAGAAATTTTCCGGGATCGGTGGCATCTCCTCAATCGCTTCCTCATCATACAAAAACTTCCCCTCTCCACCGGCCGCACCGGAAGTGTAGCAACAATCATGCGGATTCACAAAGCCAACGTTGAGGAAGAATGGCTTGTCGCTGTCGTAATTATCCAGATAGCCAATCGCAGCCCGACCAATCGCCGGATCAAAGATCTCCCCCTTGCTTTCGCCCTGCCCATAAATCTGACGAAAGCTATCCGGGATCTTACGGCTGACGTGCCACTTGCCGGAATAGGCGGTCTCATAGTCGCCCTTGTCGCGCAGCCACGCGCCCAGATCCGGAAGATCCGCACGCAACGGATACGGCCCATTATTGATTTGCCCATTCTCACAGGACATCCGCCCGGTATACCAGGAGCCACGCGCTGGGCAGCACACCGGATTGGCGGAGTAGCTGGCTCTAAAATTACAACCGTCGGCAATGATGCGATCCACGGCCGGCGTTTTCACGTAAGGGTTTCCATACGCAGACACCGCATCCCAGTGCATTTGGTCGACATGTAGAAACAGAATATTGGGGCGATCAGACATCGTTTGAGGTATTTGTGGAGTATTGAGAGATTAGCATAAACAACACGCAGTGTATCGGACAATTATTCCAATAAAGGCGAGAGATCAGCCATCCTGTCCGAGCGGCCTCGAAGAGCTCGAGTGGCATCAATCGATGTAGCTGTTTGGTAGATAAAAATACCTCAGGCAGCATCCCAGAAACTATGGATCTTGTAGTTCTGACTACGAGATCTTGTAGTCAGAGGAGCGTGGGCGACACTTATACGGCCCAAGACGTAGTGCGCCGTATAAATGCCCTTTGGGTGCTTTAGACCATTTTGAAGAAGGTTTGGCCTTTATGGGCACCACCCCGTCACGCTTCGCACCTTCGACAAGCTCAGTGCTTCGCGAGCCACCCCTCCTCATCAAGGAGGGGAGTTTAAGGAACTCCTCCCCAGCGAAGGGGAGGTCACCTGCTTGTCAGGTGGGAGGGGTTTTCGAGCCAGCCCTTTATCAAATTGGTATTAGACACACAGAGCCAAAACGCCCAGTCAAAAGAACGCGGGCTAAAGCACAATGCCATTGCATAATAGATTCTGCTGAATTCTGACCAACCATCTGCTGGATTAACCGCTCGTTCCCTTCGGTCACTAGAGTGCGCAGAGCACGCAGAGGCTTTAATTTCGAGAACGAGAAGACGTGCTAGACAAATCTCTCCTTGAGTCTCTGCGTTCTCCGCGCTCTCAAGCGAAGCGGGCGGTTAAATCCACGTCGGATTAGCTTTTCATGTTCCGACTTGCAGGATCTGAACCCTATTATACAATGGCATTGGGCTAAAGCACCGCGCTACGCTCAAACCACTCACTCGTTCATCATCCACCATGAATGCTCGTCCAGATCCGGGGCACCGGTCCAATCCGGAGCGAGGTCACCGTTCGACTCAATCACCAGGTCGATCATTTCATCCAATAGCGCGCGTCCCGGACCTTCGACCGGGAACTGCCCTGCCACTGGTGAACCTTCCGTCACCATCAGTGCGGGATTCGGCATTCCCACGACATCCGGCAGCCGCGAATAGACCGCCCCCGTTTTGTCGCTATCATACAGATGCCAGCTCGTTACTTTTTGATCATCTTTAATATAAACGGCCTGACTCATTTTCCTATCGATCAGTGACTCATCTGAGAACTCGCCCCCACCTGTGAGCTTATGCGTCAAACTTTGGCCCCAACCAATATTCGACCAAAAATAGCTGCGGCCAGTCAGCGGCGCTTCCTCGCCCAGCCAATATGGCATCATATTCGTGCCGTCGCTGGGATATAAATACTCAACCACACCGGCCTCGCCCACCAGAGTCGGCGCAATATCCGCAAGCGACACCAAACCATTATAAACAGAGCCACCGGCAACTGATTGTTCAACCTCTGTAGACCAAACAATGAAGGGCACCCGAATCCCGCCATCCATCGTATCCACTTTATGGCCACTGCCGGGATAGTTGCAGCCCCACTGCGCACCATTATCACAAGTAAAAATCACTAAAGTATTATCGGCAATACCGCGTTGCTTCAGCGTGTCCATGATGCGACCGATTCCCTTGTCCATGTTATAGACCATCGCGGCATAATGGTAGGCTTTCATGTCACTCGAAATCTGCCGATACTTACTACCGCTTACCTCGTCAATAATCGCAGCATCTGTTCTACCGGCAAACACATCAGGAAACAACGCCTTTAAATCTTCCGGCTTACCATGCAAGGGCTCATGCGGCGCAGTGTAGGGTAGATACAACATGAACGGCCGATCCGCGTGCCGCTCGATAAAGTTCACCGCATAGTCCGTGAACACATCGGTCACATACTCATTTCCCTTGGCGGTAAATTCAAAGGGCTTCAATCCTACCCGTCCCGGAAAGGTCTCGCCCGCTTTCATGTAGAAGCCGCGCGCACCACTGTTGAAAAACAATCCATCATCAAACTCTGCACTGTGCGGGTTCGTATTTCCATACACTTTGGCGGTCGGCTTGTTGCCGTGAGACTTACCGACAAAGCCGGTCACATAGCCCAGCTCCCGCAACTGATTGCCAAACCACGGGTGGTCATAGGCATTGCGACGGCTCGACCACTGCCCGCTCATTAGCATCTGCCGACTCGGCGCACACCAAGAGCCCGAATACGCCCGCGTGCAACGAATGCCCTGATTAGCGAGGCGGTCCAGATTCGGTGTGAATTGATGCGCGAGTTGCTTGTCGCCCTGCGCTGGCATCATGCCGGCAACGCCCGAGTGCGGATCAGCCTGCGGCTCACCCGGATACAATTTCCTGAACGCACCGATGTCGCCAATCCCCATATCATCGGCCAGAATCACGATCAAATTCGGAGCGCCTTCACGCGCCTTTGCGCGAACCGATTTCGGCGTGGGCTTCGGATCACGATGAATCCGGATCCAGTCGATTTCAAACAGGTTGCCCGTTGCGTCGGCACCGCCGATCGGATCGAGACGCGAAAACGTGAACGGTTGCGGCAGCTCGATTCCGGTATAATTAACGCTGACCACATAGAACCCCTGACCATCTGCAACCGCACTGAAACGCGGCCCACTGTCCCCCTTCCAGGTCACACCACTGAGTCCGACAAACAAACCGGACGCATCGGCAGGTCGCACCGTCCCGTCCGGAGCGGTTTCACGCACCCGCCACTGCACCGTTTTAATCCCATTCGGCGCAAAGAATTCTTCGCTGAAATTGTGGATCTTCGGGTCGCCATTCAGTTCGCACCTTGCAAACAGAAAGCCATTCGCTACTTCGACGGCAGATAGAGTTTTGGGGTTGCCCGTCCAGCCTTCCAGATCACCGTCGCTGTCAAAGGTCCACTCTTTCAAAATCCCCGGGCGCGTGTTGCGGACGGCAGCTGGTTCTACGGCAGCTTCGATCACTGCCCCTAATTGGTGTTCACGAATCATCGCACGCACCTCATCGCCTGCAGGAAGCGGCTCATCCATATACCCCTTCTTGGCGAGAAATTTGAAGTAGGTATAATAGATATGCATTAGCTCCGGCGTCAGGTAGGACTTCGCCTGCGAATTCAGCCCGTGCCCTTTTCCTGGAAACACCCACCACTCAAATTCAGAACCGGCATCGACTACGCCTTGCCCGAACACATCCATCGATGCCATTTTGATCAACGGGTCGGAGTCGCCCATGACCACCAGAGTATCGGGCAGTGCATTATTCAAGTTATGCATCGGCGAGAAATCCTGCCAGAACGCCTTGACGCGGTAATCAAAGCTGGTCCGGTTCGGAAGCCCGACATCCCAGCCGTTACCATAGCCGCCCGGCCCATTGTCCAGCACCGGTGATCCCAGCAACAGCAAGTTCGGCGTGGTTGGCACCGACAGGTCATCGTCCGGATGATTGTAGCCATCGATCGTCGCCAGCGCTGCAGAAAGATGGCCGCCAGCCGAGTTCCCGCCGACGGCAATCCGCTCAGGATCAATTCCCAGCTTCTCCGCATTCGCCCGCAGCCAGCGCATCCCACTTTTGGCATCCTCCAGGCAAATGGTCGGCTTGGTGCCTTGTTTCTCGCTGGAAAGCCGATACTTCAATGTAAACCCCGAAACCCCGTGCTCCGCGAGATAGCGCGAGAAGCGGTAGGTTCCCGTCGGATTGCCGCCTCTCCAGCCGCCGCCGTGGATATAAAGAAACGCCGGATTCTTTCCGGCTACGCGCGGTGACACCGGTGCGAAATAGTGCACCTCCACCCCGTCACGCACTTTAAAGATTTCCGTTGGCACCGGATCGCCCGCGTCATACGACGACCAGATCTTATCCGAAAATTCGCTGGCGCCGGCAGTCAATACCGATGCAAGCAAAGCGAGCGTTGTTCGTATCCATTTATTCATGACAATTATTTTGAACGCAAAGGCTGCGTGATCGGAAATCCTTCAAATTGATCACTTGCTTGAGGATTCGCCGCATCGATATCCAGGCGATACGCTTCGAAGCGCGCCGTCTGCTGCGACTTATCGACCGTAATAATGCCATGGCCGGAGCCTTTTAAATCCTGGGTCGGAAATACACCGCCGAATTTGCTATAATCCGCGCGTGCAGTCGGCGTCTTGCCCCATGCATTCACGCCTGGCTCTGCAGAAGGATTCGTCACGCCCAGCACCGTTAGTCGATTCTTCAAATCATCGAAGTAGCGCCCGGTAAAGGGAACATCACCCGCCTCCGTGCCCGGCGCGCGCATGGACTCTTCAGGGCGCCAGGCACGTGGAAAGCCCACGCAACTACCGGTCACCATAAAAGCCAGCGGGCCGTCATCGAATGTATCGATCCCCATCCGCGCCAGCACACCGAGGTGCAAGTCGCCGTGCACCATGATCGTGTCACGCCCCAAGGTGCGCAGCGCAGCATCGCGTTTACTTTGTGGCCAGCCATTGGTATCGAGATCAAAGTGATGCCGTGCCAAATTCGGCCCGGCATGGGTAGTCGCCTTGGCAAACATGGTCTGCGAGAAGAACCAGCGCACCGGCAGGTCTTCGGTGCGCGCCGTCCAATCCTGCAAAAATCTGAGCTGACGCTCACCGAGTAAGTTCGCTTCCGGCAGGTCCATCTCGCGCGGATCCTGCTTAAACAATTCGACTGCCAGCTTCGCCCCTTTTTCACCATGACCGGTCGCAACGGTCTCAGTCGCTCCGGTAAAAATCAGCGGCTGACTCTTGAACTTGCGGTCTTCCACAATCGCAAAACTCATACCCGCATACTGCAGCTCGGTAAAATAAACCCCGATGCCACGCGCCACAGGTTCGGGGTCAATCGGATCCGGCAGACTCCCCGTTTGCGTGCGCTGCACCATATTCACCCAAACAGGTGGCATGATATAACCATAGCCATTGTCCCCCCAGATATTGCCGACAAAGACATCGTGATCGTCTGGAATAATCACACTCGGACGATCTTTGAGCAGTGAGCGCCAAGTCAGACCAAACTGAAAATACTTGCTCAGATACGACAAACGCGCGCCCTCCAAGGGATGCCGAACCGGCGATATGTTATCCATGATCTCATAGATCTGGTCACCGGCGAAATACAGCATATCCGGGTCTTGGATCGAGACATTGCGCACCATGGTATCCTGCGGAAACAATTCCCCATGGTCACAGTTGAACACGCCGAGGCGGAAGCTGTCGGCGTCCTTGGGGTTTGCTCGAATCACGCCCTCCCACGTATAGGTCTCGTCCTCTAAACGATACAGCACGCGATACGGCAGCGACTCGGCCGATTCCACGCGAAAGACAAACGTCGACGAGAGCAAATCCAGCTCCGCATGTGCGACCGTCTGCCAACGGCCCTGCTGTTTAAACTGTAGATCGGCCGTTTGCGGATCTGTCGCTTCCAGTGGCACCATCTGTGCGAGCAACTTCAACTGCCCATTGTCCTGCAAAGTATATTGCGACCATGCGATCGCCCCGACCGCATGCTCCGGTTGCGCGACCACCGCATCGCCGGTCAAAGACCATTGACCAAAATCCCAACGCGTGCCCTTGCCCCGCGCCACCAGACTTAGTGCGCCACTCAAGGCATCCGCGTCGAGATCTACACGCAGGCGCACTGCATCCTGCCCCTCCGCTGCAGCATCCACGACCAACGAATGCAGCCCCGCCTCTAACTTACCATACACTGTTACGCTTACGGCCTCATTCAAATCGAACACCGCATCGCTCACCTGCCCCCCCGCCACCAAGTGCCCCGCGGCATTGATCCCGACAAACAACAACTCCTCCGGCGGATGGATCCAACAATTCCGTGGCGATGGCGTGAGACTCTTTAAACCGAGCCACAGACCGGCATCCCCAGCAGCCCCGTCCAGACGACGCAGCTGAAAGTGTGTCTCAAAGCGACCGGAGTCACCAATCACAGCGGTGCTCTTAAACAGGCGTGCCCACTCATAGTTCGGAATCTTCTTAAATACACGGGAGCCAAAATTCCCCGGAGTCGCCACCAAAGCACCGTCCACCTGCTCCCAATCATGCAAGGGGTTGGCAAAGTGCTCCGCACCCGTCCAGCGGCGCGTATCCGCACTCGCAACGCTCAGCGTCAGAATAAATAAAGCAAAGCCGCAACAGAGCCTGCGTTGAAGGGATCGGGGTATGATGTGCATAGAATGAATCGTTGTAAAGTTGCGCACACAGATGTGCGTCCAATACATGCGTGAGTATACTCAAACAGCCCCAGAAAAAACAGGACAAATCAACTTAATTACAAGCAGATCTGACCGCACGAGTGATTGGATGCATCAGCCCAAAAGTTGGCTGAATCATCCTAACACGCTGTCGAATTCTACTAGATCGTCCGCACGGTCTATGCTATGATAGCGCCACATCACAGGAAGTATTTAGGGGTATTTTCTGTATGTAATATTAGACTAGGCCTTCATCAATTTACCGGTGAAGGCCTTTTCGTATCCACTCATTTGAGGCAACAATACAAGCCGTATTGCGCCGTGCTCGGTTGAGCCTGCCTGCCCTGAACTTGTAGAAGTGGTCGAAACCTTCAGCAAGCACACAGAGCCCAAGCACCCAGCCAAAGAAAACGCTAAGCGGCGCGCTACGCACAAGCACAAATCCTAGTTCCGGGTATCCTTCGAGCTACGTGCGCTCTTAATTTCCTTCTCACCGCGAATGATACGGTGCTTGCCGCGGTAAAAGCGGACGTAGTCCTTCAACTGCTTTTCAGCCTGCTTGGTAAAGGCTTCATCTTCCGCCAAAAAGAGCACCACATTGAGCGATGGAATCGGTTTATCCCGATCATCATATAATACCCGATTCAATTCCTTAAAATATTTAGCCACATTTTTAGGATCGACTGCGGGGTTGGGCGTATGACCAGGGTGCCGAACTTTCCACTGCATGCCCAACTCCTGCGATGCGGTATATACACCATGACGGCGATCGAGCACACGGGGCGGCATGCCCTTCTTCGCACGTTCCGCATTTTGCTTGGTTAGCTCAGCCTTAATACGCGCCTCCATTTGAGGGATCTCCAACTTATGCGCGGCCAGTTGTTTGATATATTTCGAATCACTGATTTTTTTGTCCCAGGCCTTCTGCTCTTTCTCGGTCATGCGACGGCGCACCGCCTCAAACCCTTGATGATACCCGGTGATAAAAAACACCGCATCAATCCCCTGCTCCAAGGCGGTCTGTGTGATAAATCCCGTATCATTGCCACGATGGCTGATCGGCAAAGCATCGTTGACCGGATCATCTGCAAGCGTCGGCAGCGATGGACGCGAGGCACCACGCACCCCTTCGAGCCCGGGATTATTGGCATCGGAATTGATCGGCGCAATCCACCGAATCAGTTGCTGGTGCGTATCTGCCCCGGCAGATACCAATTGCGGCTTAAACAGCATCGTGCGGTTGCGGTCGTGCAGCATCACATTAAACAAAGTGCCCGCCGATAAATTGCCGACCATATCAGTGATCTCGTCTTTGATCACTTGATAACTATTCAGGCCGCCTTTCTTATCCGTCACCATCTGACGATTCGTATCAATCACAAACAAGATACGCTCCGCACGTGTCTTCAGGCCAAAGACACTGACATTGGAAATCCCCATTCCGATCGAGCCACTGGTGCCACCGAGCAGACTGCCGCCACTACCGATACCGCCGAGGCCGGCACTCACTGTAAACGAATCAGCCATATCCGGCAGATTCACATCGACATTTGCCACCGCGATATTGGCCACCGGACGCATGCTCAAGCTCCGGGGTTGCTGACTCTTCGGCGCCTGTTGCTTGATCTGCACCTTCACTTCCTTCGGAGGCTCAACCTCTTCCACTGCTGGCGGCTCTTCGAATTGCGCCTCATCGGGGATGATGAATTTGACGATAGTAATCCCACCGAGCACAAAACCAAGAATCACGTGAACCAGTACACTGATGATGACGACTTTCATCAGCATCGGGTTCATTTTACGTTTCTTTTCGACTGGAAGCATGCGAAATTAGAGCGTGAATCAAAATGGACTATCGCTTGCGCGGATAATTGAGGTGAAAGACTAGAATCACCGCTGTGGTTCCTGATCGCGGTGCACATAGAGTCCCATCTCGCCGGAACCATCTGCGCTCAGATAGGGCAAAGCGATCCCACGGGAGCCTTCAAACATACCGATGCGGGTCTCCACCAGTTTCTGCGCCTCGCCACTGGTCTTGCGCCAGGCTACGGTGAGATAGACATAACCGGCGCCGCGACGACGGATCTTGAACTTGTATTTTAAGGACTGGCGGGCGGGGACTCGGAACACCTCTTCATCAATCTTCAGGAACAATTCACGGGCAAAGGGATTCAAGACTGTCAAATATTCGTAGGGGCAGGCCTTTGGTGACAGACTTAAGATCGGCAAAGGATAAGCCTCCCCCGCCTTTCGCTCTCCGTTGATCGGACGATAGATGACGACAAATTCATTGGCCGCACCACCTGCGGGCACCTCAAAAAACGGCAGATATAGGATGGTTTCTTTTCCCTCCACCATGCGGCTTTCTTTCTCATAAAACACCAACTTAGCACGCTTCGACAATTGGTGCAGGGAGCCAAAGGTATTATAGGAAGGGCGAATCAGCATGTAGTCCTCCCCTTCCTGCACATACAATTCGACTTTAGCCGAGGGTTGCAGCGCCATGAAATAGAAAGACAGACCATCGGCAGCGTCCGAGACCACGGCATCCGGTTCCTCCGCCTCCAAGAAGGGAGTCCCCATTTCCTCGGCGCCCTGGTTCAGAATGGCTTCAAAGTCTTGCTGAGCAATTAGCGGTGAGCTTAACCCGGCAACAACCAGCGCGAGCATGCTCCACAATAAAATTCGTTTCGTTTGTTTCATATTCTAAATCATTTCTTAAATTTCATTCAATCGGTCAGCAATGCCCTCAACCCTCGTCGATCCACTTAAAACTAACAATGGTAAATTTGCGTCCGAAGCCATTGGAGTCGGGCACGATCAAATCATCATCCGGATCCACCGTATCTGCGATGCGTTGCACCACCGCTTCACAGCGGGCGGTGGAATTGACCACGCCGGTAATCGGATCGGTCGACTCGCCGAAGGCGCGGATGGTGAAGGTATCGCTGCGTGGGCTCATTGCCGAGCCGAGGTTAGCGAGTAGGTCCCCCTGCATCAGGTAGGCCCCCATGCCTTCGAGCGTCGAATCTTCCTGCCCGCGGGGCACGGCATATAGCTGTTCTCGATCATCCGCGCTGGATGGAAAGTGGTTCGCATGTTTCTTCAGATCAGGATCGATCGCCACGCCAGATGTGTTACCAGCATCTTCGCCGGCAAACAGCTGATTGTTCAGCATCCCGGCATTCTGCGAGGTCTTCATGATCGCGGCATCGAGCGTGCCCATCAGGCCCTGATAGTCCTGCTCGATGCTCGTTGCACTACTAGAACCTGAGGCATCCGGCAACAGACGCCGATTGACAAAGTCCGCCATCGACAGGAACGGACCACGGCGCTTGACCTCTTCGACGATGGCCTTGGCCAGTTCCCGAATCTCGGTGCGGTCCGTCACATGGTTGCCACCACGGGCAAAATAACTTTTGCGCGGGTGCTCAGCATCAAAGGCAGCGTTGTCCGCCACCCCAAAGACGGGATCCGGCACACGTGGGAAAGCGACAAATGCCGCATCGCCCGAAGTATTATAATCAGCGAATGCTCTATTGTCGGAACGGCTAAGGGAATCGACCTGCATGGCAATGCCCGCCTTGGAGAGCAGGAAGGCCTCCCAAGCGACCACCGAAGTGGAGTTCACATTAAAGCTGCCCTCGACCAGCACGTTGGCTGCGCTGCGCTCAAAAGCGTCCTCCGAGTCCTGCAGGTTATCCTGATCCAGAGGGGTTGCCGTCGTGCCATACAGTTCATGGCGGTTATTCGGCAGCACCGGAGTGCCGTCATCCAAATTGAGCCCACGATTCTGTGGAATCGTGCTCAGATAGAAGCGATCCATCACACTGGCATTGATCAGGTAAGGAAGATCGATGTATTGATTCGGCAGCTCCCAGTTATTTTTGCCGGATACATCATATAGTTCATCCCGATCATCACGGTCCATCGAGCTCGCCGCACGTGAATAGCCGACCTGCCAACTGGAGCCCCAGGGCATCGGGTTGAGATTGGCATGCATCAACTGCCCGAGCGAATGAATCGGCCCGTAGCGGCGAGGGAAATCAAAATACGAATGCGTCACGCCGCTAAGTTGATGTGAATCAAAATTATTAGGTTGTCCGCCATTGAAGAAGCCTTCAATGCCACTGCTACGCCCCCAGAGCCCCTGACGGGTCGGAAGTCGCCAGTGGCCGGAAAAATGCGTCGTTTGATATGGCTCATTGCGATGAATGGGCCGTTTGCCCAAGCCATCATCTCCATATTTGACAATACGGTCCGTCCATCCCGCGGGAAGTTGCAAACCGGTGCGCAGGATGCCCCCGCGCGGATTCTCACTGGCTAAAATACGATTGCCGCCCTGCATCCAACTAAACGCAAGCGCTGCCGCATGCACAAAAATGGTGTCGGCATTGCGAGGACCACGCGCATAATGAGCATGAGTCCCAGAGAAGCCTGTGCCACTAACATAGGGAAGATACTGAAACGGGTTCAAAGGATTAGTGCCATCATCCCGAACAATGGCCCCACTCCCAGGGTCCCAGCCATAGACTGGCTGACCATTAGGTTCATGGTTGCCACTATCAAGATTCGAGCGGGTCGGATCACGATAGGTTAGCAGTGTCGGCACGCCACCGTCCAGACGGCTGAGGCGAAACAGCACCGTCGCATCCGTGTTGTTCCACTGGGGATCCGCCGTGCCATCTCCAGTGTTGGGAATCTTATAACGCACGCGGTAATAACGAGTGTTGCTAGGATCCGGTGTCGGCAAGGTAACGGATTTCGGGTGATTCCAAAAGATGTAGGCACCATCCGGTAAATTATAGGCATCGATGGTAATGACTTTGTCCTCAGCCAGATTTACATCCGTGCCTGAATTGTAGTCGCTATATTTTAGGCTCTTGTCGTAACCCAATTGTTGCACCGCGCCGATCTCCGGCGAGACAAGCACCGACTCGCCTGGCTGCAAACCTGCGGGACCCGTGCTCAGAGCACCGGTATCGACCACCATGCGTAGCCAAGCGCGATCCTCGCCAAACTCGTAGTCAGACGAATTGACAGTATCGACCAGCCCGTCACCCAGCACATCGAAATCGACCACCGCAGTTGTAGGTGTGGCAGAACTAGTGATCCTTCCGCCATTTCCTGAACTTAAATTACTCTCATTCAAAATCACCCGATTCGGCATCGTGACCTCGGCAAGATACTTTTCCGGCGGCAGCGCTACGCTGTAGGGATTCCACAATTCAATAAACGGATACGCGACCAACACAAACTCGGCATCCCAGCCGACGCCCGGGTTCTCAGTGGGCAGCCCCGTCATCGCCATACTCAACATGATGCCAGCGCGCTTCACATGCGGGTGTAAGCCCTGCTGCGTCAACGTCTGTGGACGGCTCTCGACCACGCCATTCGCCAGATCCTTACCCAGTTCGTTCCAACCTTTCAAAATACCGAATTTAGGCAAATTATCGTCACTGCCGAAATCCACTGCGCTGCGGTAGTTCGGGCCATCGTAGCCAAGATCTGAGCCACCGCCATTGTCACCCGGAGCGCTGCGCAGAATATCATCGCTGTCGTCGAGCCCTTCGCCGGTTTCCAGATAGACAGTGAGATCCTGCTTCAAGCGCCCCAGCGTCACATCGACCGGCACCGTGAAACTATTGAAAGTGATATCAGCGGAACGGTTCTCTAGCCATGTTTTCCAGCCATCGTTATCATCGAGAAAACTCGTCTCGGCAGAGCTAAATAGGCGGCCGAGACTGCCATCGTCGATGACCTCGCTAAAAGTCTTCGATGGCGCGTCCGAGTCCGTGCTGGCATAGCCAAAATTTGCCTGCCGCGCCTGCAGCAGCGGATACAAAGTCTCATCCAGCCCGAGATCGCTTTGTGTATCGACAAAATCAGGATCGTGATCCTCCAAATTAAAAGTGGCCTTCACGCCCTCGTCTTCCACCCACCAAGCATAACTTCCCTGGCGACTACCATTGGTATCCAGCACCGGCACTTTGCCGACTTCGACGGTCTCATCCGTAGTAATCCCAGCCTCGCGGTAGGTATGAATCGTCACCACCTCATCCGCATCACCGGCAATCGTCGCCACCGTAGTAATCAGTGGTTCCGCCGGATCAGTTAGCGCGCCGTCCGGCATCGAAGCCAGCCAGCGCAGCTGATTGGAACTGGGCTGTCGTGCTCCAGCGAGACGGCTGGCCGTGGTAAAGCCGAGCGCATAGCTGCGGTTGTTTTCAGCAAAATCTTCCAAGGGAGCATTCGTTTGGCTTGGATCCACAGTCGGCATTACTGCCACCCAACGTGGATTCTCAACCCCCTCGATCGTCGCGGTGCTCGGGTCGGTATCAAAAATCGCGGCAGTGGCCGTCACCCGTTGGTCCGGTCCGGCGGCCATTTGCAACTCGCCCAGCGCCTGCTTTAGCCCCAGCAGCGCATTTTGCTCGGCTTCCATTCGGGCGACGCTGATCTGCGCCGACTGTGTCTCGACCTGCACCAGGGTAGTGATCGACAGCAGCAGTAAGAGGACAAAAGCCATCAAGCTCAGCGCGATGACTAAGGCGAAGCCCTGCTTGGGGGCTGAGGTGGAGGCACCAACAACGGGAACCGAAGGAGATTTTGCTTTGAGTAAAAACATGGCTAAATAGGCGTATCAAATGTATAGGATGCTACGACAGAAGCGTAAGCGAGGGGGAGAGGGATTGGAGCGATTCTATAGAATATCCCGAAAATAAGACAGGAGGATTCAACCCACATATAGGACAACTCTACCAAATCACGCGAAAAAGTCAAAAATTGAGCGCCTAGGCGTAGAGAACGACCGCAAAAGCCACTCACCAACCAGTTGAACTGTGCTCGACAAACTCGCCTGCCTCTCCCTCCACATAAAACAACGCCTCCACACCATCGAGCGACTCGATCAAGGCCATGCCCGCGTCTCGGCCGAACACACAACAAGCCGTGGCCAATCCATCCGCTTGCGCACAGCTCGGTGCACGCACCGACACCGAGCGCAACTGGCTCTCCACCGGTCGCCCACTGCGCGGATCAATAATATGCGCATATCGCTGGCCTTTATATTTAAAAAAACGCTGTGAATGACCACTGGTCGCAATCGCCCCCTCACGCAGTATCACCGCGCTGGCGGATACGACCCCATCGCTCTGCGGCGCTGCGATGCGAACCTTCCACGCACTGCCATCTGGGCGCGCCCCGCTAGCCCGCACTTCACCGCCGATGTTGATTAAATAATCCTCAATCCCCTGCCCTGCCAACACCACCGCCACTTGATCGACCGCATAGCCCTTGGCCACCGCCGAGAGATTCAACTGCAAGTCCGGCACCTGCTTGCGAAGTAATCGCTGCGCGGCATCAAAATTCAGCTTCGTATAACCACAGTGCTCCAAGGTCTGCTCAATTTCAAATGACAGCGGCGGCCCGACCCAATCCTTAGAGCTGCCAAAGCCCCAAAGTTCAATCAGCGGCGACACAGTCGGATCCAAAGCACCGTCGCTTTGCGCTGCGATCTGTAACGCCTGCTGCAGCACTGCAGCCGCATGTGCGGGCACCGCAACCGCATCCAAAGTTTCATTACGATTGAATCGACTCACCCAACTCTGCGAATTCCAATTCGACAGTTCGTTGTCGATTTTAACAAACAGCGCAGTGATTTCGGACTGAATGGCCGCACGCTGAGCGTCATCGGCATCGCAATAGGTCACCGCATAGCGCGTGCCCATGGTGGATCCTTGCAACTCAACACGCACCGCAGCGTCCGCCACCTGCCCCGCAAACGGCAGGACCGCACAAATCAACAAGCCCCATAAATACATGTTCAACACACTCAAACCTTACAAGCGAGGATGGGCTGTGTAAAGTGGGAAGACGGCCGCGTAAAAGAGCTGCGCTCCACGCGGTTGATGAAATAAAGGGCGTCTAAGCCCGTAGTGCGCCGCTTGGGATACGAGCTGCATACCAGCCGTAGCTGCGTGCCGCAGTTTCGATTGCAACCTGACGCTTCGACCAGAAACGCGGGCTGAAGCACCGCGCTACGCAATCAATTCGCAGTCATTGCTCAAGACTGACTCGACAGCCATTAGCACATGGGGGGCATTACACATAAGAGCAAATTCAACAGATTGACTCAACCACCCTCGCCTTCGACGATGGGTGCAGTCGCGACTCCCTTCGCGGGCTTAAAAAGAAACACGGCAGCCAATACTGCGGGCACGATCAGGCCGATCGGATACGCAATACCGGTGCCGAGTTTCAGGCCTTCGGGTGCGACCAAAATATAAGTGGTGCACACCGCGCTCATGAACACCGCGGGCACAAATGCGATCCAGTAATTCTTCGCCTGCTTGCGCAGATACATCGCTGCGGTCCACAGCACAATGGTGGCGATCAACTGATTGGAAAATCCGAAGTAGCGCCAAATCACACCGAAGTCCAAACGGGTGACCAACCACGCCACGGCAAACAGCGGCAAGGTAATGACCAAACGCCGGCGCACCGGTTTCTGGCAAAGCTTGGTAAAGTCAGCAATGATCAGCCGCGCGCTGCGGAAGGCCGTATCGCCGGAGGTGATCGGACACGCCACCACACCGAGAATCGCGAGTGCCCCGCCGACTGTGCCCAGCCAACTATTACAAATCGTCTGCACCGCCCAGGCGGCGTTGTTACCATTTTCCGCCATCACCGCATTCAACTCACCGGTGCTGCCGAAAAAGCTCATCGCCGCAGCGGCCCAGATCAAGGCCACCGCACCCTCGGCAATCATCGCACCGAAAAAGATCGGCCGGCCCTGCGTCTCATTGGTCAGGCAGCGCGCCATCATCGGCGACTGGGTGGAGTGGAAGCCAGAGATCGCCCCGCAGGCGATGGTAATGAACAGCATCGGATAGAGAAAATGCGTGCCCGGGCTGCCGTGCTGATTCATCAAGGTCGCCGCACTCAGCTCTGGAATGGGCGCGCCATTGACCAACATCGCACCGAGCAAACCGAGCGCCATGATCAGCAGCACCGCACCGAACAGCGGATAGATTTTGCCAATGATCTTATCAATCGGAAGAATCGTTGCGACCAGATAGTACGCAAAGATCACCACCAGCCAGAGGTCGAAGGTGCCAAACGATCCGACCGACATAAACTCACCGGTCAAGCCAGTCAGGATTTTGGCCGGGCCGAGGATAAAGACCACTCCGACCAGCAGGAGCAGCACCACGGAGAACACCCGCATGAACTGACGAAATCCGCCGCCCAGATACTGCCCCACCACTTCGGGGATACTCGCACCACCGTGACGCAGCGACAGCATGCCGGAGAAATAATCGTGCACCGCACCGGCAAAAATACTGCCAAACACGATCCATAGAAAGGCACTCGGCCCATACAGGGCGCCGAGAATGGCACCAAAGATCGGCCCCAGTCCGGCGATGTTCAGAAACTGAATCATGAAGATTCGCCAGGTTGGCAGGGGCACATAGTCCACCCCATCGTTCTTTTCGATCGACGGTGTCGTGCGTGCGGGATCGATACCGAAGATTTTCTCAACGGTGCGTCCGTAAATAAAATACGCCGCAAGTAGAATGAGTAGTGAGATAAAGAATGTAATCATAATATAAACTAGTTCGACTGTTGAATCATCTGATGCAGCCATGCCCTCGCCTGTTGGCGATACACGCTGTCTGTGTGCATCCAGCAATCCGTATGCAGATGCTGGACGGGACCATCCGGCACCGTGAATAAATCCCAGGTGGGCACATCCAGAAATGTAAAGTCTGCCAACTCCAGATGGTCTTGTAAAAATTGCTCACGCACATGGCTGGCATGCTGGCCACAGACCAGCACCGGGCGCCCTTTAAGCCGTGCCAGACGCTGCAAGGCTGCGGGCCGATCACTCTCCGCATAGCCCCACTTTTTCTGCCCATCAAAATGGTCATGCGTAAACATGCCTTTCCAAAACGATGCGATCTCATCGTCCGCCAAACCGATATAGCTGGAGCCGATCGCTCCCCGCGAAAATCCACACACGAAGAGGTTATCCATATCACCGCCAAAGGCCTCGCAGATGCGCGGTAAATTCACCTTACAGTAGTCAATAGTGGCTTGCGTATCGCCCCACCACAGCACCGCATTTTCCAGCCGCCCTTTTTCCACGTAAGGCATCACCACCCAGATGCAGCCACGTCCACCACTCATACCGTAACCGAGGTTCGCATCTTTCACCTCACCACTACCCTTCCCCGGAGGAAAGTAATTACCGGTATATTCAACGATCACCGGATACTTCCCGCCCGGCTTCCAATCCGTCGGTAAATAGAGCGAGTGATACACCTGCGTCCCCTCATATTCCGGTGCGACTTGCCGCACCCGCTTGCCCGCGGCAGGTGCTTCATCGATCATCGGAGGAGTCGCCAAATCAAACTCGGCGGCCTGAATCAGGCTGCAGGCGAGTAGCATCGTAAGACTAAAAATCGGTTTCATCACTCTATATTTGTATCATTTAATTGGATACTCGATCATCACTGTGCCTTCGGGCGTGCTGAGTTTCAGGTTCCGAAATTCAGCCTGACCGCCTTCAGGCAGCTCAAGCTGGAAGCCCTTGGTTCTAGGCCCCGTTTTGATAGTGAACGAGTGGGACTCCCACTGCGGCGAAAGCGTAAACGCTCGGGCCTGCCCATTGGGAACCATGGAGGCCTGCGCCGCACAATCCTCCACAGCACGGGCTTCAAAGCTGGCGACAGCAGTGGACATATGCGGCACCATCGGGGTGAGCATCCCAAAGCCCGGCGCATCGGCACGCACCCGAATCGCATCGTTCACCACACTGAGCTCACCCGAATCGGAAAGTGCTTCCCATTGCAAGAAGCGGCGACCGTGGTAGCTTTGATTTGGATGGTAGTTTAAGACCCCGGACGTTTCGTAAAAGGCATCCAACTCTTTGGCCATGCGTGCACGCACTTCAGGATACGCTTCCGCCACATTGAGATGCTCCCCGATATCTTCCTTTAAATTGTAGAGTTCATCGCGATGCGTCTGCTCCGGCCCCTCAAACCAGTAGCGGGTCAATTTCCAATCGCCCTCACGAATGAAGGTGCAGGGCAGCTGTCCAACGAAATAGCCGAAGCGGGGCTGGTCACAAATCAAGGGGCCACGGTCAAAGGACGCACCTTTCAGCGCCGGCACAAAGCTCACGCTGTCGATATGTGCTTGCGGCTTTGCAGGCTGCGCCGTCATCTCCAGCAGCGAGGCATAGATGTCAGTCGTCGCGATCACCGAATGATTCACACTCCCCCCGTCCGTTACACCCGGCCAACGCACCATGAATGGAATGCGAACGCCGCCTTCGGTGTTGTTTACCTTGCCACCACGCAGCGGCGCATTGTTGGTCGGTGTGGTACCATCGACCACGCTATACATTTGCCCGCCGTTGTCGGACAGAAAGAGCACAATCGTGTTATCATCAAGTCCGGTGCGCTTCAGCGCTGCCATCAAACGACCGAAGTTTTCGTCCATCACCTCAATCATCGCCGCCATCGTCGGGCAGCGCTGCGGGTTGTTCGGATCGACTTTTGCCTGCCACTTCTCGATCAACTCCGGCTTCGATTGAAACGGTGCGTGCACGCTATACGGCCAGTAGCACATAAAGAAAGGCTGCTCCCGGTTCGCCTCGATAGTCTCGATCGCCAAATCGGTAATATAGTCATCGACATGGGTGTCGGGCGGCAAATCGGAGTCCAAGGTTTCACAATCTTTCCACGGCGGAAAAAATCCCCGCTTGGGATCGGCGCCCGGAGGGCCCGAATGCCAACGCCCGCCACGCACGGTTTCGAAGCCATGCACTTCAGGAATGTAAGGCTTATGCCCGAGGTGCCACTTGCCGAAGAACGAAGTCGCATAGCCTGCGGCCTGCATGGTTTCGGCCAGCGTATCATATTTCGGGTCCAGATAGTTGATCGGATTCGGTGCGGCGGCATGCAGAAACGGATTGTCTTCGCGGCGTTCTTCATGTATCCACTTGCCCTTCACATGGCCGGCCGCGCTGGTAAATCCGGTGCGAAAATGATACTGCCCGGTCAGCACGGTCGAACGTGTCGGCGAACAAGACGGTGCGGCATATGCATCGGTAAAGCGCATCGCAGTTTTCGCAAACGCATCGACATGTGGCGTCTCAAAAAAGCTACTGCCATAGCAGCCCAGATCCCGCCAACCGAGATCGTCGACCATCACCACAATCACATTCGGACGCTCCGCCGCCTGCGCGAAACCAGCCGCGAGTAGCAATACACTACCAGCGGCAACGATTCGTTGCATCTTAGATACCACAGTCATAAGTGATGTATACATATTAAGTTTTTAAGTTCTGCCCCCTGTCCTCTGTCCCCTGTCTCCTGTCCTCTGTCCCCTGTCTCCTGTCCCCTGTCTCCTGTCCCCTAGCTCATCAACAAGGGTGCACCATGCGGATAGGCACGAACTTCAAAGATGCGGGCAGTCTTCGCACCATGCGTTGCTTCGACGGTGATACGAATGCGGTCGGTCGTGACCTGCACAAAGTTATGACGCCGGAAACGCTGAAAATTATCGCGCACACGGGCCACCGCTTTCCAGTTACCATCGACAAAGCATTCGATCGTATAATCCCGGACAATGACTTCGGGCAATCGATCCCAGCGCTGCGATGGCATCGATAGAGTCAGGTCGGTATCGAATACACAATGAACCGCCCCCACTTTGGTCGCGTGTGGCAACTGTAGTCCCATCCATTGCGGAAAGCTCTGCGCAGGGTCGGACTCCCAACAGTTATCCGCACCATCGAGCGTCGGACGTGCGATACCGTTGATCACATTTTCCGGCGACCACAGTGCCTTGATCCCCAGGTCGGGCTCGAGCTGCACGGCCATACTACTGCCCGACACCGAGGTCCATTCTGGATCTTTCCCATACAGTCGCAAACTGCCCGGACGAGTGGTCTCGCCGGAGCGCCATTGCACAGAACCCGAGGGCGCCAGAGTGATCCACCCATAGGGCGCATCAATCACCGTATCGACTGGAATTTCAACCCATCCCTTGGTGCCGGCAGGCACGCGCTGCGTGACTTTGGCAAGATCTGTCGTGGATGCAAAATCATTTGCCTGTTGCGCCCCGCGTAGATGCAGGGTCACTTGGGCAGCACTGGTAGATTCCAAGTAGACCTTCACCGTCTGCAGCCGTTCACCTGCCTGCCATGCGAAGCACTCCCCGCGACTGACACTGAGCGGCAACATGCGCTCGCCCTTGCCATTTGAAACGGCACTCACCGAACGCTCACTCGACGCGCGCACCTGGGCAGAGCGCGCGATGTCAGCCGGATCCAGATTACGGTTACCCGGCACATAGACATCATTTTTTAGCAACAGCTGCTGCAATTCAGACATGTGTTGCTGGTAAATACCACGCGGACTGGTTTTTCGATGCAGCGCCAGCGCCGCGGCGGTGCCGGTCACTTGGCCGGTCACGGCGCAGGTGGCTTCGATCCGCACGGTGCCCAGAGCGAGGTGGGTCACACTCGCACAGCGCCCGGCCATAAACAGATTATCGACGTTGCGCGAATACAAGCAGCGGTAAGGCACCTGACCGATGTCAATTTTGGTATCGATCGTGAACGGGCCCTCCGTGGATAAAATACCTTTATCATGATGCACATCCAGCGACCACCCGGTGTGTGCGACGGCATCCTCAAACTGACGGTTTGCGATCGCATCGTTGGCATTGAGCACGACATCCCCCATCAGGCGACGACTCTCACGCTTGCCCACCATGAACGGCACATAGCCCAAGCTATAGTTCGCCATGCGCTCGCGCTCGGGCCAGTGATTCTTAAAGTAGTCCCACAGGGTATAATTCACGCGGATCAATTCATCGCGGGCAAATTCCGGATCCCACAGATCATCGACCTCGCCGGGGTGCTCATACCACCAGGTGCCCTGCACCGCCCAATTTCTCAAACGCGTATGCTGCGCTTCCAAAGTTCCGCCCCCCGAGCGATCATTCACCCATTCGGCAGGCAAGTCATACAACCACGGCGGAGGCGTATAGCTTTGCGCAGTGTCATGCTGCTTGCACTGGTGAAAGAAGCACTTGCGCAAATCACTGCGGCCACCACGCAGGCACCCACTCATGGTCTTGTCGTCGGCCACTTCCGGCGCGCCGTCTTCATTGTATTCGCTAAAAGCTTCGCGACCGCGGCGAGAGTCAGCGCCAGCATGGTAGCCCAACCAGGCATCACCGGTGCAGTCGATAAATTGAGTGCCGCCGAGTCGAGTGCGGGCCCCCGTCAAGGTGTCGCGCAGCACCACGCTGCGAATCGCACTGCCCTCTTTTGTCACACCTTCCAGCCAGACATTTTCGAGTAAGGTTAAATTCGGTTCCTCTTCGACCATGGTCGCGAACGGGCGCGACATATTGATCGACCAATGTTGCTTCGTCAGCCCGTGCTCACTCATCTCATGCAAGGCCAAACGCCCCGCTTCTTCGACAATGCCGGTCTCGCGCACCGGTTTACCGCGATGCTTTTGCGCGGCCCCCTGGACAGGCACACCAATCTCGGCACTGGCATTACCGCCCAATACGGGACGATTTGAAACCAAGGCCACCCGCGCACCCAAGCGCGCCGCAGCCAAGGCCGCTGGCCCACCGGACGGACCGCCGCCCACCACGATTACATCAAACTCGCCGCCATCGCGGATCGCCTGCGAGACGCCGCTCAAGCGTGCCCGCTCTGCGCAAAACGCATCCATCTCGACCGGCGGTTGATAGTTGAGCTCGCGGGTTAAAAGAATCGACGAGCAGCGCCCGAAGATGCCGGTCTTATCCTGCAGTGCGAGTTTGGTGGCACCTGCAAGTTCATGCACGCCCCCGTCCTGCCAGGTCCAGCCGGATTCTTGCTGCGCGCCAAAAGTGTGGCCACTATCGTTGCCGTTGATCGCGATCCCAAACTGGCCCGGTGCATGCTCGGGTATCCAGTTGCGACTGCGCACCCACAGGCGGTATTTCCCGGGCTTGAGCTTTTTCAATTTCAAGCTCGCATCACTGACCGTCTTGCTGGTGCCCGGCGCGATCAAATAGGAAGAGCCCATGAAACCGACATGCTGGGTATCGAGCGACCAACCGCCGTAGCTACCGAAGTCGGCTGCATCGGCCCACAGGAAACCAGTCACCACTTCTTTGATCGCCCGCGGCTCTTTACGAAACGGGACGGTGTGATTGAATTCATCGCCCGGATTCCCACTGGCAGAAAAGTCAAAGCCCCATGCGCCGTTGGTGGTCATGGCGAAACTCAGAGAGCCGGCCTTCAGGAAGTCACGTCGTGTCAATTGCATCGTTTTGATTTTGCCTTGGGATATTGATTCAAATGGAGGGCAACGGCTATGCCCTTCATGGGTGCTCCGTCGTTACCGTGTGACATTCAGTGTAGTATGCCTGAAATCGCGCGAGAGCGTTAACCCTCGGGTTGAAAAGACTGACCATGAGGTTGAAACCGCTCTTTTCGAGCGGCTTTCAGCGGTTCTGCCCGTAGTGCGCCGCTATACTGCCGCGCATGAAGATTTGTGAAAACCAGTATCGATTTTCATCCAACAGCATTCGAATTATACCCAATAGTTGTTTGGTTTTTCCGCGAATGAGAGCAATGATCTCTTTATGAATGATCCCTTCACACAAAAAGTCATTGGTTGCGCAATTGAAGTGCACCGCGAACTCGGCCCAGGTTTACTTGAAAGTGCCTACCAATTATGCCTCTCTCACGAGTTAACCCTTAATCAGATTCCACACAAACTCGAAAAGTCCATGCCAGTCTATTACAAAGGCATCGAGATTGAGTGCGGATATCGCATTGATATATTGGTCGATGATCGGCTAGTGCTTGAATTAAAAGCTGTGGATAAAGTGAGCGGCATCCACAGGGCGCAATTGCTGACCTACATGAAATTATCGAAGACTCCCGTTGGGTTATTGATGAACTTCAACGTCAAGAAACTCTCCGACGGGGTCGAACGTTTTAGGCTATAAGTCTAACTCCACGCAGATTTTCACCACCCGTTCCCGTTGGTCACTAGAGGACACAGAGCACCCAAGGGCATGATAAGCACAGAGCCATGCGAAACGCAGGGGAGGCATAGAGGTCTTAGGCCTCAAGGTGTGTGGAATCCGCTCTGTGCTCTTTATTATGCCCTTGGGTGCTAGTGTGAAGCACGCTAAATTCGGCAACTTAAAAAATGCGATTAGAAAGTGAACTTCAGAAGTTTTCTTTGAGTCTGTAAAAGTTAAAAAGTGGCGAAAGAAATCGGAATTGAGGCCAGTCCTGTATTGAATTCCTCAACATACGCAGATTTAAACCACCCACTGCTCCTTTGCTGCCCGAAGGGCACCCAGCTCAGTCGCCCTGCAGGCCTGTTGGCCATCTACGCGCTGTCGCGCTCCGTCCCTTTGGTCGTTAGAGAACACAGAGAGCACAGAGCTTACAACGCAGCAACACAAACTGTGCCCCTGAACACGTCAGAGTTGCTCTGTGCTCTCTGTGCCTCTAGTGCAGCGTAGCAAACGGGTGGTAAAAAAATAACAGAGCCAAAGCACGAACCCTGATACTTTCATTTCTGCTCTGTTTATAATCGCACGGACTTAGCGCGCTTCACACTAACGCAAGCGGGTGGTTAATATAATTACGTATCCTTAGTCAAAGAAGCCTAGCATTGGGCTGTCGCCTCATGGAGTTTTCCATTTTTAAAATCACAAATCGTGATGCGCAGCAGTATAGCACACAGTGCCAAAGCTCAACCTCAACAAAAACAAAACGCTAGCTGAAGCGGCGCGCACCGCTCAGGCACTGAAAGATAAAGCAATGACTACTGTAAGAAATTCTCTGCGCGTCGCTTTAGGAATGGATCACCACTCTCCAACAGCTGGCTCACCTGTTCACGCACCCCTTCATCCTGTGGGGCCTGCTGGCGTAAGATACCCAAGGTGATGTCGATATCCTTATACTCGCTCATACTGTCCAGTTGCCCTGCCAACTGCCGCCACACCGCGACATCCGCTGTATCCAGCTTCTTAAAATAATTCAGCAACACGCGACTGGAACCTCCGTTCACACCGATCCGTTCAATCAAGTCTGCATGTAACTTCGCCGAGTCAGTGTGATGCGTGCTCAACACATCGAGCGCCAAAATACAGTCGCGCTGCCCCCGCTCCTCCAAGACCTCTAGGCAGCCCAGATACAAGCGCTCATCAGTCAGCCCCTGCGTCTGTAAATGATTGAGCGCAAACTGTACAAACGCGCTGTCATCGGATGCCAGACACTCGACTAAATAATCATCGCTGAGATTTTCATTGGTCTTCGCGAGCAACTGCTCGACGACATCGCCATGGATCCAGCGCCACAACACCCAGGTCGTGTACGCAGCACCCTCGATCACCGCCGCTTTGGCATCCGGTGGTGTGGCACTCGTCTCACTATCCCAATCTCCATCACTCGCTTTGCCAGGTTCCACCACAAAAAAGCTCAAGGGATGCGTGCCGAGAATCGAGCGAGTGTCGGCCATGAAATCATGAAGCTTTTCATATTCTGCATCGGTAAACGGATCATGCTCGGTTTTGGTGAACGGTGCCCCTTGCGGATATTCAAAACGAACAAAACGCCCCAATGCATCCCAAAACAAGGTTGCCTCCAAGAGCTTACAGGTACCATCGAGGCAGACTCCGGTGCGCAGAAACATTCGATACTCCAATGGGTAACCACGTGCGTCTTTCTGTAATACGACCGAATACGGAAGCCCTGCCATATCCGGGAATATAGGATCGATTAACGACACATCAAACGAGACATCCTCGGCCCCGATCTCGTAAGTCTTCGCCTCCCACTCAGTGCTACCCTCGGAGGCATCAAACACTTCTTGCCATTTTGCGCCCTCTGGCAGCACCCGGACACCCTCCGGTAGTTCTGGCGTGGATGCCGTTTGCTCCTGCGAAGTGGTTGAACAGCCGATGACAAAGGCTAAACTGGCACATGAAATAATAGATAAGAATGCGTTCATAAAAATAAGATCAAACGGCCTGCCCACGGACCTCTGCTGCGGTCAGAGCTGGAACCATTGCCGGGTTCGTATCCTCATCAAGCACCATTCGACGCAACACCCGCAGCGCCATCAAGAAAGCCAGCGCTGAACCCGCTGATATAAAAACATAATAAACGCTGCTATCGAGTAAGTCGCTGCGCAGCAGCCAACTACCGCCCCCCTGCACCAACACGATCGAGAACACTAAATACGGCAGCGCACGGAACGGGCGGCCTATGCCCTGAAAGCCGAAATTCAACAAGATGATGCCAAGTGTAAACAGCATGTGCAGCCCACCATAGGTAAAGTATTTGTGCCCTTCTTGGATGATCGCCGAATCAGTGGTCAGTGAGCGATAAAAGACATCACTGAACAGGCTCATGCCGAGCACCAGTGGCACGCCCGCGGCAAACAATACTTTAAGCGCCGAGCGCATGGCCGACCAGACGCGCGCCGCGTTGCCCGATTCAAGACTCGCACTCATCACCACCATGGTGCCACAGCCGAGACAGACCGTGAGCTGGATCAGATAGAGTTCAAAACGCTTGGCCAACGAGAAGGCATCGGCCATATGCACACTGCGGGCAGACATCACATCGAGCACCAAGAGCAGCACCACACTCGCCAGCACCGGCACCTGCGCGGCGACGATCCCCGAGCGCACGATCCGCTGATACACTTGGCGGTCGGGGCTCGCCGTGAACTTGCAGACACGCAGCCCCTGCTTGCCGCGATACAAATCGCCAATCAACAACAACAGCAGCAGCGAATAAGCGATCACCGTGGAAACCGCCGCACCTTGAATGCCCCAGCCCAGCCCAACGGATTCGTAACTGAGCAGCGGCGTGAGCACGGCTTTCAATACAATACAGCCGACACTATACAGCGCCGGACGCAGCGCATGACCAGTGCCACGCATCGCTGAGCTGATCACCGCACCAAACGCCATGATTGGGAAAAACAGGAAATACCAAAAGCTATAGATGCCGGCCATCGCACGGCTGGCATCAGTGCCGAGTGCGCGCAGCAGCACATCTTTGCCACACACCGCGCCCAACACGAAAATCAGCGACAGCGGGATCGCTAGCACCAGGCCTGCCTTAAGCACACCCTCCCAGGACGCCCCTCCACGAGTCGCCTGACGCGCGACCACCACACTCACCCCAGTGCCGAGCCCCGCATAGACCAGCGCATTGGAGAGACTAATATACGGAAACAACACATCCATCGCATGCAACGCATCCGGCCCCAGCCGAGCGATGAACCACAGATCCAGATAGCTGAACACCGCATTGACCACCATGACCAGGGCCATGGGAATCGCGATGCTGGTGATCGCTTTCAAAACCGGCCCCTGGGTCAGGAGTTGGGTTTTATCGTTCTGTGAGGTGTGGGGCATGGGGGGGGACGAGTTGTTCGTTGCTGGTTGTTTGTTGTTAGAAAATGAAACGGCGAACTGGAGGGCAATGATCGTTGACGGGGATAGTATGCCTGAAATCGCGCCCGAGCGTTAACCCTCGGGTTGAAAAGACTGACCATGAGGTTGAAATCGCTCCGTTCGAGCGTCTTTCAGCGGTTCTGCCCGTAGTGCGCCGCTTTAGCTAGCACACAGAGCCCAAGCACCCAACCAAAGCAAACGCTAGCTGAAGCGGCGCGCTACGCTCTGACACTGCAAGCGAAACAGATGCAACAAGCCGTAGTGCGACGCTTTAGCTAGCATACAGAGCCCAAGCACCCAACCAAAGCAAACGCTAGCTGAAGCGGCGCGCTACGCTCTGACACTGCAAGCGAAACAGATGCAACAAGCCGTAGTGCGCCGCTTTAGCTAGCACACTGAGCTCAAGCACCTAACCAAAGAAAACGCTAGCTGAAGCGGCGCGCTACACTCTGACACGGCAAGCGAAACAGATGCAACAAGCCGTAGTGCGCCGCTTTAGCTAGCACACAGAACCTAAGCACCGACCAAAGGAAACGCGCTACGCTCTAGCACTGAAAAAAAGATATAACAGTACCACTTGCTAACATGATCGATTACTTTTATTTAATTCTCAATGAACGAGCCCATCACGATTCGACGCTGGCGCAATCGATTGCCGCACTGGGAGGTCGACCGTCAGGCTCACTTTATAACAATACGTTGTCATGGCAGTTTGCCTAAATCAGTTCAGCTAAAGGTATTGGAGATACGAAAAACACTCGAAACCATTCCTGCACAAAGTCCGGAATTCAGCCAACTCCAGCGGCAATATTTCCTCACCTGTGAAAAATATTTGGATAAGGGCGAAGGCTTCGCACCTTTCAAAGATGCAGGCATTTGTGACGCCTGTCTCAAGGCACTGGCTGCCATGGAGCAAGAGGGTTGGCAACTCATCCAGTCAGTGCTCATGCCAAATCATATACATATCATGATTCGGCGACGTGAGAGTGCTTATAACCTACAAATGATACTCAAGCGCTTCAAAGGCCGCAGCGCACGATGGGGAAATCAACAGTTACAACGCACCGGGCATTTCTGGCAAGAAGACTGGTTTGATCGATGGATTCGTAACGAAACCGAATACCAAAAGACACAACACTACATTCGCCATAACCCTGTAAAAGCCGGCCTCGTCAGTCATGTCGAAGACTATCCATGGTTAAAGCCGTAATGCGCCGTATGAATGCCCGTAGTGCGCCGCTTTAGCTAGCACACTGAGCTCAAGCACCTAACCAAAGAAAAACGCTAGCTGAAGCGGCGCGCTACGCTCTGACACTGCAAGCGAAACAGATGCAACAAGCCGTAGTGCGCCGCTTTAGCGAGCACACAGAGCCCAAGCACCCAACCAAAGAAAACGCTAGCTGAAGCGGCGCGCTACGCTCTGACACGGCAAGCGAAACAGATGCAACAAGCCGTAGTGCGCCGCTTTAGCTAGCACACTGAGCCCAAGCACCGAGCCGAAGCAAACGCCCACCGCTTCCGCGCACCGCACAAAAAAGATCCCCCGCACCGAAGCGCGGGGGATCTCACCCTAATAAATTCCTAAATGAACAGGAACCCTATGAAAAAGGTTTACTTGCGGCGACGGACCATGACCGCACCAAGCGCCAACAGACCGCCCATCAGTGCATAGCTGGATGGCTCAGGAACTAGAATCAGACCACTAACCGCACTATCCCAGTCCATCGCGATGCGCAACTCGTCGACGCGGAGACCGCCATCGCCATCACCATTCGTCAAGAAACGAACCGAAGTCAGGTCGACACCTGTAGCGCCAGCTTGATTCACCTGCCAGACCCCAGGCTCCGCTGCGATGCTGCTCGCGTTACCGTCTGCGGTGATCAACGAAGCACGAATCGCACTGCCCGTGCGCTTCATGACTAGTAGATACGTCGTATCATCGACAAACGCACCGGCGGCGGTATCACCAGCACCATACCCGTCAGTCGAGGCAGCGGCAAACAAAGTGCCATTGGTAATGCCAACATTTGCGCGATTATTGCCACTCGCACCCGCGCCGTCAAAGAATCCAAACCGCAGATCCGCCTCGTTGGCACCATCACCATAAGCGCGCACTAAAGCCGAAAAATAGAGCGTTTCGCTCGCCAGATCGATCACCCCGGTAAAATCACGCTCATTGCCCTTACTCGATTCGGACCAGACGTGGGTGCTGCCGTCCGAGATCAAATCCGGCGACTGATCGAAGTAGAGACTGCTGCCGCTGCCGCTAGTCGTGAGCCCTGAGACCCCGGTGGTCGCCCAGGCGGCATCCCAACCGGTGCCATTGTTATCCGTTGTCGTGGTCAGGTTCGTGCCACCGGCATAGTCGAAGTCTTCATAAGCGATCAGCGCCGCGTTGGCCACAGAGGTCGCGCCTGCCAGTAGGCAGCCGATCCCGAGGCCGCGAGCGATCGCGCGGGAGGAGAGGAGGTGTTTTTTATTCTTCATAATATTGTTAAGGATAGAGTATGGGTTAGATTGCATCTGGCAGTCCAATGGGATCCAATGAGCGCGCAGTTTAACAGAAATCCGCCACGAGCGTTAACCATGAGGTTGAAAAAACTGACCAATTGGTAGAAAAAACGCACTTTTCTGCCCGATACGGAACAAAACGCGGGCTGAAGCGCCGCATCCGTCGTTGTAAGCGAGGCATTTCGAACGCTCGTGCGGCGCAGGGACGCGCCTGCGCTACCTTTAAGGCATTAAGACGGGGTTTAGGGGATCTGCAACTTGGTTTACTAGCTGTATGGTTCACAACCGCTTCGCTAGAGAGCCCGCGGGGCCGAGTTTTGGGAGGGGGCGATCAGCACTGCCCCTCTAACAGCAGATTCAGCCCTCAAAAATCTCTCAAACTCTAGCGGAGCGATTTTAAACGACATCCGAACACGTTAACAGCACGGCATGTAGACAGCTAAAGGTAGCGCCATTCGGTGCGTACCGCCATGTCATGAGCCTGTCAAATGGCACCGCATCCGTCGTTTTTGGCGAGGCATTTCGAACGCTCGTGCGGCGCGGGGATGCGCCTGCGCTTCCTTCATAGTTAATCGTATATTTTTGAAGCTTACTTCGCTAACAACCACACTAACACACAATGCCTAGCGCCCTACCAAACAAAACGCTAGCTGTCGGTTTAGGCAAACTTAACCGAACGCACCGCGCTACGCCCAGGCACTGCAAGCGAAACATATGCAACAAGCCGTAATGCGCCGCTTTGATCTCCAGAAGCAGATTTATTGCTCAATCTTTAGCCGGATGAACTGCTGCGGGTTTCCCAGGGTTGGAAAAATATAGTTAACCGTTTTCCACCCATTGGAAAAAGCAGAGGATGCAGGCTCAGCGTCGATCCAAACATCAGAAGCCAGATTTGTGCAGGTCTGAACGGTATATTTCAAATTAGCGTCGTCCGTGCGTTCGTTGTGGGTGTAGAAAAAATTGTTTGCCTGGGATTGGAAAACGGGCAGCACGGATGCGGCATCGTTGTCGGCTGGATCCCCGCCGAGGGCGTATTCAAGTAAGTTGTTCATGCCGTCCGTCTCGTCGTGGCCTTCGGGACCGTTGACGAGCTGATATTGGTCAGCCCATGCGTCGTATCCGACCCGCGCGGTCTGCACCACCAGTTCCGGGCGGCTGCCGGCGTTGGATTCGCGGGAATGATATTTTGCCAGCACGGTGCCGTCGGAGATCAGCGCAGTGGAAAAAAACTGATCCCCTTTGAGCTCAGCGGCAACCTGCTCGGTCACATCCAGCTCCAGCCAGCCGTCCACTGCAGGATGAATCGCAGAGTCAAGTGCCTGGCCCGGCGTCGGCTTGTTGTTCCATTTGATGGTTGTTTCGCCCCAAGTATCGTCGCCAACAGCATGGGCGGTGTGTCGGTCGCCGTCGCCGTTCAACGAGGCCACCTTCATTCGAAGCGTTGCGTTGACCACGCCGCCGGTGATCGACGACAGGTCATAGCGCAGATAGGCATGGCGGGTATTCTGCTCTACGTCCGCATCGGTCTTGCAGGCCAGCGTGGTCGTTGTGCCATAGTTGTTGTTGGCAAAGGCACCGCCCCAGACAAATGAATCGGCAACCGGATTCAGCGTGGCGCTGCCGATGGCGGTCCAGGTCGTTGCTGCAAGCGGCACGGAGGGCGAACCGGTGTTCAGCAGCGCATCGCGCATACGGACAGTGTAGGTGTAGGCTGTGCCCTGCGCCAATCCTGTGTCCGTATAGTCGGGCGACAACTGCCAGTCGGAATCGCTGCCGCCCGGGTTGCTCGAGGTTTCTTCAAAATAGTATTCCACCGGCCCGGTGGCATCCGCCCCGGAGGCGGCCGTCATGCGGATCGCCACGCCGCTGACCGCAACCGGGGCCGTGGAAAACCGGGCGGGGCTGGGTGTGGGCGGATCGGTCTCCAACGCGGTTGCCGAGGCTTTGTTGCTGTAGAGGCTCTTGTTGTGGGCCAGGTCGAAGGCGGCGACTACGTAGAACCAAGTCGACCCTGCGGCGGCCGTTTCATCGACAACCTCGCTTTCGAGCAGATGGGACGCGAGCACACTATAGAAGCCGCCCTCGGAGCTGGATCGATAGACCTTGAAATACGCGATGTCTCCATCGCTTCCACGTGGCCATGCCAGCGAAATGCGCCCCGGCCCCGAGTTGGCTGACAAACCGGTCGGTGCAATTGGCGGCGTGGTGTCGCCCGATCCATTGTCATAGGCGGTTGCGATCTTTTCCGAATCGGTGGCCGACCAGGCGGAGGCCGAAAACACGCCACTTCCGGCATGGGTGCGGTTATTGCGGATGACGGCGTTGCGCGTGTCGTTCATCCCGATCTCCGGCGAGCCGCAGTCGGCAAAGGTATTGTTTTCAATCAGCAGGTTGCGCGGGCCGATGCTTTGGGCGGCTCCGTCGTGACCGTTAAACTGAAAGGCCAACGGTGTGGCATCGCCCGCCACAAAACCGGAGTCCTGAATCACATTGTTTCGAACAATGATTTCCGAGGGATAGAGCCCGTTGGGAAACGCGGTCTCGTTGGCAAAATGGATCGAGCGAGATGACGCGCCACGCACTTCCATGTTTTCAATAATGCCGCGGCGGGCACGCTGCACAATGGCATAGCGGCGGTTGTTGGTCATTTTTCCGTTGCGGATCATGAAGTCGCCACAGGATTTTGAGCGGTTCCACACCTGCGTAACATTCACCAGATCGCCGGAAAAATTCATGCCGTCGGGCAGGTCATTTTCAAAATGCACCAGCCATGTCGAGCCCTGCTCCCCACCCTGCTCCACAACGGAAACGACCCGTGTTTCGAGCAGGATCGTGCCGGCCAGCGGCTCGAAAAAGGCCACTTCGTTGCCCGGCTCCAGGTTAAAATGGTCTTGACGGAATACGGCGACGTTCTGCACCCCGCCGGGCTTGGCGGAGGTCATCGAAGCGGGACGGGCATAGAGCGCGATGCCGTCATCGCCGTTGCCTTGGATCACTGTATTTTCGATCCACGGCCCAATCGTATTTCCCCTCAGGTGCACGCCGTCCGCATTACCCACCATCCATTTATCGTTCTGGAAAAATGTATTGATGTTCAGCAGATTGATGAGCGACCCGTGGGTGGAGCCGATGATCATGTTGCCCCACCCACCGAGTGTGAGATCGTACAGCGTGACGGCATGGCTGTCTGAAAAGCGGGTGGTGACCGGCGACCCATAGCGGAAATGGAAGACAAACCGGTCGCCTGCTTCCCATTCGGGAATGGCGTCGCGATCCAGCGTCACCGACCAGGTTCCGTCCGGATTCTGACTATAGCCATTTGAAACCATGCGGTAAAAGCTGACGCTGCCCGTCTTTTGCCGCCCGTCGATGGTTGGGTCAAGCAACAGGAAAACATCAGAGGCAAGGCTGCCGGACGCTGTAAAGTCGGGATAGCCGGGCGCGATGGCAAGCGTCACATTCTTTGCCGCCGCATCGACCGCAACGACATGGCCCTGAATCCGTAAGGCGCCGGTGGCATAGGTGATTTTAAAACCGTTGACGGAAATATTTTCGCTGCCCTCCGAACTGATCAGCGACTGCTTTCGGCTGGCAAAGTGCAGGTGCGCACCCGTGCCTTCGACGGCCACATTGGTGACTCCGTCCAATTCAATGAGCGTATCGATAGTGGTGTCGGTGAATGTGTAGTCCCCCGCGGGAAAGACGAGTTTGACCGATTTCCCCTGCCCCGCGAATGCGGCAGTCTGCGCCACGGCTGCCAGCACGGCATCAGTGGAGTTGGTTGCCACCGTCACGGTTTCGTCGTGCGGCGCGATCGTGAACGTGCTCACCGTACTCCACGCGGATGTGCGCCCCGCATCGGTGACCGAGCGCACCCGCCAATAATAATTGCCTTCCGCGAAAGGCTGATCATGCACGTAGCGCGGCAAGCCAATGGTATCGCTATCAACGATGGATGCAAAGGCGGCATCGTCGGCGATCTGAATTTCATAATTGACCGGTGCTTCGACTTCGCGGAACTGCTTACGGTGCGCCGTCCAGCTGAAATTCGGGAAGGCATACGGACTGGACGATCCGTCCGCCGGGGTCAGCACAGTTGGCACTTCGGAAACCAGCCCGCCAATCACATCCGCATAGGCGGTGGCCAGCGAAATACCGTCGATAGCAACATCGCCGGCGGTGACCTTGAGATCCAGCCGGTCGATCGTTACGCCCGAGCCCCCGTCGGCGATGAGATCCCAACTAACAGGTTCGTTGCTATAGGCACCCGGGTTTTCGGGATCGATCAGTTTTACGTATGCAATATCGCCGTTGGTCTCGAATTTTGAGATGACGAAATATTCCTTGTCGGCCTCGAAAACATCGGGGGCAGAATTGTTCGTAACCGCCCCGCACTGAAGGGTGATGCTGCCGTCTGCATTGCGCTTGAATGCCCAGCGTACATATTCGGGGCTCGTCTGCTTTAGGTTGAATTGAAATTTCCCGCTGGCATCTGTGCGCGCAAAAAAGCTGAAATAATAGTCGTTCGGATCGTCCAACGTGAATGGAGTCAACAGCACTCGGGTTGAACCGGCCACTGCGGTTTGGTAGATACGGTTATTGAATACCTCCAGCCCGCCACCGGACACCGGCTCCCAGCCACCGCTCCAGCCGGAACCGCCGTTCGCCGTTCCACCAACCAGTGCCGTTTCGTCGAAATAGTTGAACGTCTCCGAGGCCATCGGCGCGGCGTACGCGGAAAGCACAAGTAACAAAGCTAATGAAATTAAACCGGTTCTTTTAATATTACATCTCTTTATCATGCTAAAGCCGTCTCAGCGGCGGAGCCGCCCTGGAGTGCGGCCTCACTCAGTACTCGAAGCGGTCGCACGCACTTGCACGAATAAACGGCCATCTACCGGCGGGGTGCTAACCGTCACGGTTACTTCCTGCGCGCCGTTGACGGTCGCACCGACACTCTGCAGTGCAGCGCTATCCTTTGTCCATGTCTGTAGATCGGTAGAAGTCCAAATCGTGTAGCTCAAATCATGATAAGCGGGATCGCGACGGGTGTAGCGGAAACTGTCAGTGCCCGGATCGAGCGGTGCGGTCAACACTTGATGCGAGGCCGCGCTGGCGGGATCGAGCCCCCAGGCGCGCTCGGCCTCATTGCTCAGCCCATCGCCGTCGTAATCCGCATCCGGATCGCTCAAATCAGCAGCAGGATAAAGCGCCTCCCATACCTCGTAGTCGGGAATCTGCACGATGCTGACATCGCTGTAGTCGACGCTTTGATCGCCTGTTATGGATTCATTGCTCAATGTAATCACCACAGGGCCATCGAAGGACG
>Ga0209092_10000074_pt1 | contig 82366 bp, 67 predicted proteins | sample FraStrMetagenome_FD_187446 | JGI IMG/M metagenome (GOLD analysis project Ga0209092, IMG submission 187446) | Marine eukaryotic phytoplankton communities from Arctic Ocean - Fram Strait ARC3M Metagenome (SPAdes) (version 2) | ecosystem: Environmental > Aquatic > Marine > Oceanic | place: Fram... | reverse complement strand
TGGTGAAACACATGGGTTGATTTGTGCTTTAGAAGACTTAGATTCTGAAAAAAAATGGAGTCCTGAAGGGGTTGAGAAGGAAGTGACGGGAACAATAGAGAAGATGGGCTATGGTAAAACTAATACAGCTAAGATCATAGAAAAACTAGGTTCAGACAATAAAAACTATGCAGCCTATCAGGCAACTCTTTATGATGCTGGTGATGGTTACCAAGATTGGTATTTACCGTCAAAACATGAGTTGAATAAAATCTATCTTGAATTAAAAGGTAATAATTCAATGGGTTTTAAAGAGAGGTACTACTGGAGTTCTTCGGAGAAAGGAATTTCTGATGCGTGTCGAAACCATTTAGGCAATAATAATCAGAATCAAGTACCAAAGTCCAGCACCCACTTAGTTCGTCCCGTTCGGTCTTTTTAAAAATCTATTTGCTTAACAGCAGGCCTGCCTGCCGAAGGCAGGCCTACCGATAGCAAGCAGGTTTAACAATGTTATATTTATAAATTACGATGCAAGTGGTCGATTAAAAAAAACAAAAAAACCAACAGTTCTTTTCTAGAGTTGTTGGTTTTTTTTATGGTGTTGTGTTAGGACAAGTATAATTTAAACAATCTCATCATATAAACCAGAAGTTAGTCTTGTCTGCGCTATTTTTAAGAAACTTTTTTTTAGTCTTTGATGTTAGATTTCTTTAATTACTTGTTTAAATAGTGCAATCATTTTAGGTTCTGCTTCACCAGCAATGGCAATAATTTCACTAATATTTACAGGTTGTAAGTTTTTAGGGTCACATTCATCTGTTAAAACAGAAATCGCAACACAGGGAAGATTCAGTTGCTTGGCAACAATAACTTCTGGAACAGTGCTCATGCCTACAGCATCTGTTTCTAAAATTTGCAACATTCTATATTCTGCCCTAGTCTCTAATTGAGGTCCAAGAACACTGGCGTAAATACCTTTGTGTAGCAAAATGTTTTGTGTTTTCGCTATTTCAATAATTGTAGCATTTATTTTTTTAGAATAGGGTGCTAACATGTCAGCAAAAATAGTTCCAAAATCACCAGCACCTTTAAAGACTAAAGGAGAACTTCCTTGCAAATTAACATGGTCCTCAATGAGCATTAAATCGCCTTTTTTGTAGGATAAATTAATGGCTCCTGCTGCATTTGAGATTAATAAATTTTGAATTCCTAAACCGTGCATGGTTCTAATTCCGTAGGTTACTTCCCACGGTGTATAGCCCTCATATAAATGAAAGCGCCCCACCATAACGAGTACTTTTTTACCTGATAATTCTCCGTAAATTAATTTGCCAGAATGAAATTCTACAGTTGCTATCGGAAAATTAGGAATGTGTGCATAAGCAACTTCTTTTTCAATAGAAATTTCATTGACTAGTTTTCCTAATCCCGTTCCTAAGACAATTCCTATTTCTGGATTTTTAATTCCTTCTGATTTTAAAAAACGGATTGTTTCTTGTAATTGTTTTTTTTTCATTCGTTTAAAAATTGCTGAAAGGAGGGGTGATATTTTATATCTTCAAAAACGTCTATATCGTTCAGCTCCTTTAACAAATGTACTTTTTTATCTTTTAAATCTGCTAAAGTATCTTTTCTAACCGTCTCTGTTCCCCAATTTTTGTCTTTGAAGATGTTTGAATGCAAAGAATTCATCCCCAGTAAGTAATACCCACCGTCTTGTGCGGGGCCAAGAACCACATCATTATCATCTAATTCAGTAAAAGCTTTTTCTATGTTTTCGGATGTTAAATCATACAAGTCACTACCAATAATCATTACTTTTTTATATCCTGCGCCAAAACTATCTTTAAATGCATTTAGCATTCTTATTCCTAAATCTTCTCCAACTTGTTGGTACTTTTGATAGTTTTCTGAGTCCCAAAGATCATTAGATCTAACTTTCACAGAATAATACACTGCTGTATCCGAAGTTACTTTTAATGAAATCTCTCTGGTTTTTTGTAGTAAGAATTTGTAGATTTCTAGCGCAGTTTCGTCACCAACTGTTTTGGCCAAACGTGTTTTTACTTTTCCTAATTCTGGGTTTCTAGTAAAAATAAGTAAAAGGTTTTTATTCATAGAAAGCATACTTCTCATTTTATACCGGATACCTTTTTTTGTTTTTGTTACAAATACTAGCAACAGCCACCTCCATCGTAATGAAAAGTAGGTTCTGAAAAGAAAATATCGTCTCTTTCTAAAGCTTGCAAAGCGGCCGATGTTTTATCACAAATTGCCAAGGGTTGGTTTTTTAATAAAGTATGCCCTAGGCCATCATCAAAATAGTCTTCTTCCCCAAAATAAATAGCAGCCCTTCCTGTAAAAACACAGGGTCCGTCTGCAGGCATTGGATCTTTAATTGCCGCCACTTCTATAGATTCTATATAGATAATTTCATCAGTTGGATAGTGCTTTGGATCTAAAATCCGGTAGGGTTTTCTAGCTCTAATTTCAATGGTTCCAAATCCAGCATCTGTCAACGCTTTAACGTAATCTGCAATTGAGAGGCTTCCGCTTAAACACAAAGCACGCAAACGAGCGTCATTTCGCAATTCGGGATTCATAGGTTGCTCACAGGTAGGGTCACTCATTACTAATTTTCCATGAGGTTTTAAGACACGATACATTTCTTCAATTGCTTTTTTTAAATCATCCGATTTAAAAATATTGAACAAACAATTCTGAGCAGCAACATCAATAGAATTATCTTTTACAGGCAAATTCATGGCGTCTCCTTTTCTTAAATCTACAAAATCACTCTGAAACCACTCATTTTGTTTTTCAGCAATTTTAAAGTTTTTACGAGAAGCTTCTAGCATTTCATTTACTACATCCAACCCAATTACACCCCCTTTATTTCTGTTGAAATAGGCAAATTGCAGCAATTCCATGCCGCCACCAACGCCAACATATAGCATTTTTGGGTTGTTGGTTAAATCTCTTGCATGCACTGTAGAACCACAACCGTAGTTCATTTCTTGCATAATTCTCGGAATTTTTAAACCGGGCAATTCCCAAATAGGATTGGTTGTGCAGCACAAGCCAACATCGGGGGTTAACGCAGCTTCTTTGTATACATTGTGTGTGGTTTCTAAATAACTCATGTCTTTATTTTTAATACGAATTCAGAAATTATTTCTAGTTTTTTATTTTTTATCATTATGCCACAACTCCTTGGCAACTACTTCCTGCACCAGCAGTACAACCATAGCAATGTTGGTTGATAATGATGTTTCTATTTTGTAAGATTTCTTCATTATAATCTGAAATATGTTTTACTTTGCTGGCAACTTTTAAATTTAACATTTGATTGAAGTCACAATCATACAACCAGCCATCCCAACTTACAGAGAGCGTGTTTGTGCACATTACATTTGCCACTGCCTCAGGATTATAAGCCTCTACTAGAGAAATCATATAGTCTTCGTAATTTTCAGAAGCGATTAAATAATCTAAAAACCGACTTATTGGTAAATTTGTAATAGCAAACAAACTATGAAAATCGATATTAAAATCATTTTTCAACGCTTTCTTAAAATCATTTTCTAAGGCATTTTGATCTCCTGGCAAAAATGCTCCTGAAGGATTGTAGACCAAATCTAATTTTAATTCGGAGCCTTTTGCCCCATAACCAACCTCATTTAACATTTGCAATGCTTTTATAGATTTATCAAAAACACCATTTCCACGTTGTTTATCTGTTTTTCCTCGCGTCCAATGTGGCATTGAAGAGACTATATGAACATTGTGTTTTTTGAAAAATTCAGGTAAATCGTGGTATTTTTTATTGGCTCTAATGATGGTTAAGTTAGAACGAACAATAAAATCTTTAATTCCTACTTTAGCCGCTTCTTCTACAAACCATCTAAAATTTGGATTCATTTCTGGTGCGCCACCAGTTAAGTCTAGCGTATGTGCTTCTGTTTTTTGAATGACCTCTAGACATTGATTCATGGTCTCTAGCGTCATAATTTCTTTTCGATCAGGGCCCGCATCTACATGGCAATGTTCGCAAACTTGGTTGCACATATACCCCAAGTTTATTTGAAGAACTTCCAGGGTTTTAGGACGTAAAGGGAACTGGTTTGTTTCCTTTATTTTTGAGATAAAAGTGGGTAATTCTCCATTTGCAAAAATTCCATTTGAAAGAATTTCTAGTTGGCGAGCCGTATTTGCAATGTCATTATTTCTTGCTAAAAGGGATTTTGTTGCCATGGTTACATTTCTAACTTATTCACTTTGTTCATCATTTGAACACCATGAACTAGAGTTGCACCGCTTTTTATAGCAGCACCAACATGTATAGCTTCCATCATTTCTTCTTTGGTAATTCCACGTTGTAAGCCATCTTTTGTATAGGCATCTATGCAATAAGGGCATTGCTCTGTGTGCGCAACAGCCAAAGCAATTAATGATTTTTCACGAGCTGTTAAAGCACCTTCTTCGAAGACTTTTCCGTAATAGTCAAAAAACTTATTTCCAAGCTCTTCACTCCATTCTGTAATTTTGCCAAATTTTCTTAAATCGGCAGCATCATAATATGTTTTCGACATTATTTTTGTTTTATTTCTGATGAAAAATAAAGGTACTATTTTCCGTTTAAAGTCCAGTTATATTTTAAGTAACTAATTGTTGCATTCGAACTAATTTTTATTTTTGAATAACGGTTTACATATTCTATAACCGTTCCATTTTTCTTAAAATCTTCTTGAAACCAATCAAAGATTGATGAGAGTTGAATCTTTTTGTTAGAGATTTTATTTTTTAAAGTATCGTTTACAAAGTTTCTCATTAAAACGTCTAATTTTGAGTCTATATTATCTTCCCTAAAAGCCTCATTTGACATTTTTGGGCAAGAACTAGAAGCACAATTTACACCCACATGAATTCTTGGGTCAAATAAATTTTTACGCAAAATTTCATGCTCAATATAATTTAATGTGTAGGTTTTACCTCCTATTTTAGCAAAAGGGATTTCCCAAGCAGATTTTCCTTTTCGTTTGATATTTTTAATGCTATTTTTTAGCTTTTTTGATTGCCTAGCATCAAGGATTAAATTAATAGTGTAGGCGTTGTATGCATTTATCCAAAAGGCTTTTTGTTTTTGAACAGACCAAGATTTTTTTGGTGTTGTTTTTTTAAGATAGGCGGTATACTTTTTTAACTTTTGGCCATTAAAATTTTTATAATCTACCACACCATCTTTGGTAACATGCATTTGTAATAAATGGTTAAATATAGAGGTTTGTCCTACCAACTGAGAAAAAGTGAAGATGGCAATACACACGAAACCTATTTTTTTCATTTCTACTTTTTTTTGATATTTTAGATGAAGTTACTTTGCATTAATTACAAAAATTACGTTCCTATTTCTTCACCAATTTTTAAGTTGAATTTTTTTCTAAAAAGAAAAATAATTCCATATAATAGGGGAGTATCAAGAGCCGCAATAATTATTTTAAAAAGAAAACCACTAATTAAAAGACTTGTTAAGATATTCCAAGGTAAAATTTTAAAAGAGCACAATAAAAAAAGAACCGTAAAAGTATCCACAAATTGTGATGTAAAAGTAGAGAAATTATTACGCAACCATAAATGTTTTCCATTTGTTTGTTTTTTCCAAAAATGAAAAATTCTAATATCTATAAATTGTGCAAATAAATAGGCAATCATCGATGCAAAAACTGCTAAAGAAGAGAAACCAAATACTTGATGAAATTCTTTATTATTAATCGGAGAGCTTTCTATTGCGGGAACAAAATCTGCAACTAAAATAATTAGCATTGAAAAAAAGGATGCGAAAATTCCAGCAATGACTACTTGGTTTGCTTTTTTCTTCCCATAGATTTCAGATAAGATATCTGTAATCAGAAAGGTAATTGGATAGGGTAAGATTCCTACGGAGATTTCAAAACGATACAGCCCAAAAGGTTCCCAGTAAAAGAATTTCTGAAAAATTAAATTAGAGGCTACCAAGGAGGCAATAAATAATGCTGCTAGAATTAAATAAATAATCTCTGAAAGTTGTTTTTCGTTTGCTGTCATAAGGCGAATTTACTAAATATTACATCACGTTTTTAAAAGCTATTTATGAATTTATTTATGTGTAGCATAGCGGAAGCTTTTTTTTTAAATACTTCCTATTTTAAATATTTTTTTTCAGATTTTTTTATTGTTTACAAAATAAAAAGTCATTGAAAAAAGAGAGATTCGCTTCGAATAAAAATGATTATTTTTGCTAAAACAATCAACTGAAACAAATAATTACAATGAAAGCATATATTTTTCCAGGACAAGGAGCCCAATTTACAGGAATGGGATTAGATTTGTACAACAATTCAAAATTAGCGAAAGAATATTTTGAAAAAGCAAATGACATTTTAGGTTTTTCAATAACAGATATTATGTTTGAAGGAACAGTCGAACAGCTAAAAGAGACAAAAGTTACACAACCAGCCATCTTTCTGCATTCGGTAATTTTAGCAAAAGTTTTGGGAGACACTTTTAAGCCAGAAATGGTTGCAGGACATTCTTTAGGAGAATTTTCGGCTTTGGTTGCAAACCAGGTTTTGTCTTTTGAAGACGGTTTAAAATTGGTTTCAAAAAGAGCTTTGGCAATGCAAAAAGCCTGTGAAGTTTCACTTTCTACAATGGCTGCTGTTTTAGGGTTGGAAGATCATGTAGTAGAAGAAACTTGTGCTGAGATAGCTGGTATTGTAGTGGCTGCAAATTACAATTGTCCGGGGCAATTGGTAATTTCAGGAGAGATCACTGCTGTTAAAAAAGCCTGTGAAGTTCTAACGGAAAAAGGAGCAAGAAGAGCTTTAATTTTGCCAGTTGGTGGTGCGTTTCATTCTCCAATGATGGAACCTGCAAGAGAAGAATTAGCTGCTGCAATTGAAGCTACTGAATTTAGTGATCCTGTTTGTCCAGTGTATCAAAATGTTACCGCACAAGCTGTAACAAGTTCTGATGAAATAAAGAAAAATTTAATGATTCAATTAACTGCACCCGTAAGATGGACGCAATCTATTCAAGCGATGATTGCTGATGGTGGTTCCGACTTTATAGAAGTTGGACCTGGAAAGGTTTTACAAGGTTTGATGCGAAAAATTGATAGAAGTGTTGCTGCAAGTGGAGCTTCATTCTCTGAATAAAATAAAAATGATATCATAAAAAATCCCGCTATTTTGTAGCGGGATTTTTATGTATTTGTACTATTAGTTTTGCTGTTGCCATTTCCAGGCAGCTTCTAAAGCTTCTTCTAAAGATTTTTCTGTTTTCCAATTTAATTCTTTGTTGGCAATTGTAGTATCTGCAAAAGCAGCAGTGATATCTCCTTCACGTCGACCAACAATTTTATAGTTTAATGGTTTCCCAGTTGTTTTTTCAAAGGCTTTAATTACCTCTAAAACAGAACTTCCTTTTCCGGTGCCTACATTAAAAAACTCAAAGCTTTTAGTATTGTTCTTTTTAATTAAACGTTGCAAAGCAGCAATGTGTGCTTTTGCCAAATCCACTACATGAATATAATCACGAACTGCAGTTCCGTCTTCAGTATTATAATCATCTCCAAAAACAGATAATTCAGCACGAATTCCAGCGGCAGTTTGAGTTACATACGGAATTAAGTTTTGAGGAACTCCTAAAGGTAATTCGCCAATTTTTACAGATGGATGCGCTCCAATAGGGTTAAAATACCTTAAAGCGATACAATTAAAACTATGTGCTTTGCATGCATCCCTTATAATCTCTTCACCAATTTGTTTTGTGTTTCCATAAACAGATTCTGCACTTTTTACAGGTGCTTTTTCTGTGATTGGTAATTCATCTGCTTGTCCATAAACAGTGCAGGAAGAAGAGAAAATAAAGTTGTCTAATTTTTTATCTCTCATTTGTTGGAGCAAGTACACTAAAGATCCTAAATTATTTTCATAATAATCTAAAGGTTTGTGCATACTCTCACCAACTGCCTTAAAGGCTGCGAAATGGATAATTCCGTCAACTGTTGTAGTGTCGAAGAATTTTTTTATATCCTTTTTATTTCTTAAATCAATTTGATGAAATGCGGGTTGTACCCCAGTTATTTCTGTAATTTTATCTAGTACACTAATAGAAGTATTCGATAAATCATCAATAATTACAACTTCAAATCCTTCGTTTTGTAATTCTACTACTGTGTGAGAACCAATAAATCCTAATCCTCCTGTTACTAGTATTTTTTTCATGATCATTTTTTTTTATTGAACGAAATCTAAAATTGTTTTTGTGATGAAGCTCAATTGCTCTTTGTCTAATTCTGTATGCATTGGTAAGGAAATGACCGTTTTAATTAACTCATTGGTTACCGGAAAATCACTTTCTTTATAACGAGTATCTGCATATGCTTTTTGTGAGTGTAAAGCTACAGGATAATAAATTGCATTCGGAATTCCATTATTTAATAGATATTTATGTAAATCATCTCTTTTCCCATTTGTGATTTGTAATGTATATTGATGAAAAACATGGCAATCACATGTACTACAAATTTCTCCACAACTTTTTGTTGCATTTGATTTGGTTGAGGGTGTTATAATATTGGGATTGCTTAAGAAAGCGTTGTTGTAAAAACTAGCGGCATTTCTTCTAGCATTGCAATACACGTCTAAATGGGGTAATTTTGCCTTTAAAACACCAGCTTGAATAGAGTCTAAACGTGAGTTTACGCCAACAACATCATGATAGTAGCGAGTATACATACCGTGATTTACGATTCCGCGAATTCGATGTGCTAAGTCATCATCATTTGTAAAAATAGCACCTCCATCACCATAACAGCCTAAATTTTTAGAAGGGAAAAAAGAAGTGGTTCCAACATTGCCAATAGTTCCTGCTTTCTTTTTTGTACCATCTTTAAAAGTGTAATCTGCACCAATTGCTTGCGCATTATCTTCAATTACAAAAAGGTTGTGTGTAGCAGCAATTTCCATGACAGCGTCCATATTTGCAACTTGGCCAAATAAATGAACAGGAACAATTGCTTTTGTTTTTGGGGTAATTGCTCTTTTTAAAGCCTCAATATCAATGTTGTAAGTGTCTTCGTAAACATCTACTAATACAGGAGTTAGTTTTAATAATGCGATTACTTCAACAGTAGCTGCAAAAGTAAAATCTGCAGTAATAACTTCATCACCTTGCTCTAGGCCAAGACCCATCATTGCAATTTGCAGTGCATCGGTTCCGTTTGCACATGGAATTACGTGTTTTATATTCAAATATTTTTCTAAATCTGCTTGAAACTTATGAACTAACGGTCCGTTTATATAGGCTGAAGAATTCAAAACCTCTTCTATAGAATTAGTTACCGTTTTTTTTATTTGTTGATATTGACCTTGTAGATCAACCATTTGAATTTTTTTCATGTGATACATTTAACACATCAAAAATACAAACTAACTTTCATTTTCTTAGTATGAATATCTAAATTTTAATTCAGTTATCTTTGACGAAAATAAATTTCGATGAAGTTATTGAAACCTTTTTTAAGAGTACTATTAATTTTACTTTTATTGCTAATTTCTTTCGGTTGGATATATTCTAAAATGCACCAACCAAATTATTCTGGAGAGTTGGAATTGAAAAATCTTTCTGAAGAAGTAACTATTTATTTTGATGCTATTGGTGTGCCCCATATAAACGCTCAAAATCAAAAAGATGCATATCTAGCTTTGGGGTATGTTCATGCACAAGACAGGTTATGGCAGATGGAATTAGTAAGAAGGATTGCTGCAGGAAGATTGTCTGAAGTTTTTGGAAAAGAATTGTTGAGTGTAGATCAATTTTTTAGTGGATTAGGAATTGAAGAAGCTGCAAATAAAACAATTGCCTCATTAGATAAAAGTTCTCAGGCTTATGTCTTAACACAAGCCTATTTAGAGGGTGTGAATCAATTTATCGAAGAAGGAAAAACACCATTAGAGTTCACAATGGTTGGTCTTGAGAAAGAAAAATATACGATAAGAGACGTCTATAATGTTTTTGGTTATATGTCTTTTAGTTTTGCAGTTGCTCACAAAACAGATCCGTTACTCACCGAGATTAAAGAAAAATTAGGAGCCCCTTATTTGAGTGAATTATTAGGTTCTAGTAGTGAAAATTTAACAGTTAATAAAACGAGTATTCCAGAAAAAATTAATGCGACCATTTCCAGAACAGTTTCTTCTATTATGGATGACCTACCTGTTTCACCTTTGATTGGAAGTAACTCATGGGTAATTGCACCAGAAAAAACTAAAAATGGAAAAGTAATTTTTGCAAACGATCCTCATATAGGATTTTCTCAGCCTTCTGTTTGGTATCAAAATCACATAAAAACACCAGATTTCGAAATTTATGGATTTAATATTGCGTTAATGCCTTTTCCTTTAATGGGCCACAATAGAGCATATGCTTATGGTATGACAATTCTGGCAAATGATGATTTAAACTTTTATATAGAAGAAGACAATCCTGAAAATCCTCTAGAGTACAAAACTATTGTTGGTTATAAAAAGTACCAATTGATTGATAAAACAATACATATAAAAAATGCAACAGATACCAATTTTCAAGTAAAGGTTAGCCAACACGGTCCAATAATGAATGATTTAATCAAACATGTTATTGATCAGAGGCCTATTGCAATGAATTGGATTTATACCCAGTTACCGAATGAAATGTTAGAGGTTTCGTATGGTATTTCTCATGCTAATTCGATGCGTGATTTTAAAAAGTCTGTTGCAAAAATTCACGCACCAGGTTTAAGTGTAATGTATGGTGATGCCAAAGACAATATAGGTTGGTTTTCTTCTGCTAAATTATATCAACTTAGAGATAGTTTGTCCTCAAAAGTGTATTTAAATGGTGCTTCTGGGAATGATGAAATTATTGAATATTTACCGTTTGTAGAAAACCCACAGGCGATCAATCCAAGCTGGAAATATGTATATTCTGCAAATAATCAGCCAGATTCTGTTAGAGGCAAATTATATCAAGGGTACTATCAACCTCAAGACAGAGCAAAAAGAATTGTAGAGTTGTTAGAGGAGAAAAATGATTTTACCAAAAAGGATGTTTCTAAAATGATTTATGATGTAAAATCATCTACAGTTTCAGAAATTAGTCAGAATTTATTAAAAAGTGTAGAAAAATCTAAAGGAACAGCATCAGAAAGAAAAGCTTTTTCGATTTTAGAAAATTGGAATGGGAATTATTTAAAAACTTCGGTAGGGCCTACCATATATAATCGTTTCTTATATGAATTTTTAAAAGAAACATATAAAGATGAATTAGGCGATAGTTTCCAATTATTTATCAATTCGCAATTGCAAGACCAAGTATTCCCTCTTCAAGTAAATAGAGAAAAATCTGTTTGGTGGGACAATATTTCTTCCAAAGATAAAATAGAAACAAGAAGTGATATTGTAAATTTAGCCTTCAAAAGCACTATTGCCTTTTTGCAAAATCAATTAGGAGAAAATATAGATGATTGGACTTGGAATAGAGTCCTTTCTATTGAACATGAACACGCTATTGGTAAAGCAGGTGGTTTGTTGCGTACATTTTTTAACGTGGGTCCTTTTGAAACTATTGGAGGGAATGAGGTAATTAATAATCAGATTTTTAAGTTAGACAGTTCAGGTTATTATAAAGTTACTGCTGGGCCTTCAACAAGAAGGATTGTTGATTTTTCTGATGTTGAAAATAGTTTAGCAATCTTACCAACTGGTCAATCTGGTAATGTTTTTAGTGAGTATTATAAAGATCAAACTGAAAAGTATTTAGAGGGAGAATTTGTTAAAATGATGCTCAATCAATCTGAAATAGAACAGAGTGAGAATGTGTTAATTTTAAAGCCAAAAGAAGAGTAATGGTTTGGAAATAGTTCTAAATTTCCTTATACACCTCTTCAAAAGGAATTCTAAAACGCTCACCATAGACTCCTTCTGGTTTTCTGATTCCGCAAGATACAATCATATTTATCTCTGCACCAATAGGCAAGCCTAAAATTCTTTTTACACGCCATGTATCAGAACCTTCCATAGGGCAGGTGTCGTAGCCTTCACTAGCCATGCTTAACATAAAGTTTTCTGCTGCCAAAGCACATGTTTTGTGAGCAACAATTCTCATATCACTTTTTCGAACTTCTCTGTAAATAGGTTTAAAGATTCCGATAATTAAAATCATGAGAAACTTTAAAAAACCGAAAATCCCAAAAAAGTCAGCGTATGCAAAAGGAATTAATTTTCCGTAGTAATTTCTACTTACTTTTTCTCTCCTACTTTGTTCAGATTTTGGTTTTGGCGGAAAAATAGTATCAATCATTTTTAAATTTGACTCCCTCCGTTTTCTCCATAAATCTTTTCGTGTTATAAAAACAACCAATTCTTCAGCGGTTTTAGCAGCATTTTGATTAAAACACAGAGGTGCTATTTTCTGAATAGTTTCTCTAGATGTAATATGGTAAAATTCCCAAAGTTGCATATTGCTACTGTTGGGAGCTAAAGCGGCTTGTTCTATGCATTTTTTTACAATTTTTGTGTCAATATTTTTTTCAGAATCAAAAATTCTAACTGAACGTCTATATTTAATAGCTTCAGAAACTGTTTTCTGTTTTGTCATGGGTTTTGTTTTTGTAAATGTTCTAGAAATTCCTTTTTTAAGAAAGCTCTAAAAGGGGTTAAAAAACTACAAGCAAGCATTCCAGATAACTTCATTGGGAGTTGGTGCAGTAATACAAATCATTTCTTTACGGACTGGATGTATAAATTCAATTTTTCGAGCATGTAAATGAATGCTTCCATCTTTATTACTTCTGTCAAAACCATATTTTAAGTCGCCTTTAATCGGGCTTCCTATAGCAGATAGTTGTGCTCTAATTTGATGATGTCTCCCGGTTTCTAAACTAATTTCTAATAATGTATAATTGTCTAGTTTTTTAATTACTTGGTAATGGAGTACCGCTCTTTTACTTCCATCAATTTCTTTCTTGTAAACAGAAGATTTATTATTTTTTGGATTTTTTTTTAAAAAATCAATTAAGGTTTTTCTTATTTCTTTAGGCGGAAGTTTAACAACTGCCCAATAGGTTTTTTGAATCTCTTTTTCTCGCAACATTCTATTTAATCTTTCTAAAGATTTAGAAGTTTTTGCAAAAATAATAACGCCGGAAGTTGGTCTGTCTAATCGATGTACAACACCCAGATAAATATTTCCAGGTTTATTGTATTTGACTTTTATATATTCTTTTACAACATCACTCAAAGGTTTATCTCCAGTTTTATCACCTTGAGTAATATCACCTGCACGTTTATTTACAATGATAACGTGATTGTCTTCAAATAAAATTTGTAAATTGTTTTTATTAGAATGCATCAGAAATTATTTAAAATCTTTTGCAATATCTACATTAACACCTTCAATAAAATCTAAAAATTCTTTTCGGCCAAGACCAGTTGAAGAAGACGTAATAAATGATCTAGGAATTGCCTCCCAAGAATTAAGTAATTTTTTTTTGTAAGAAGTTATTTGTTTGTTAAGTTTAGAACTCCCAAGTTTATCTGCTTTGGTAAAAACAATGCAGAAAGGAATTTGGTTTTCACCCAAAAACTTCATGAATTCTAGATCGATTTTTTGAGGGTCATGTCTAGAGTCAATTAAAACAAAAGTACATACTAATTGCTCTCTTTCTTTGAAGTAATTTTCTATAAAAAACTGAAAGATAGTTCTCTTTTTTTTTGAAACTTTAGCGTATCCATAGCCCGGTAAATCTACTAAAAACCATTCTTCATTTATTTTAAAATGATTGATAAGTTGAGTTTTTCCTGGTTTTCCAGATATTTTGGCTAAATCTTTGCGCTCCATTAACATATTAATTAATGAAGATTTACCAACGTTAGAACGTCCAATAAATGCGTATTCAGGTATTCTTTCTTTTGGAGCCTTCGTAACATTACTGTTGCTCATTATAAACTCTGCAGATTTAACTTTCATTAAAATAGGTGTTCTTTTTTGAAATTCCTCTCCTCGAAAGTTATATTTTTCTTGAAGTAAACCAAGTATGAAGAATTTTGTTAAATTCTTTTGGTTTTTCCATCATTGCAGCATGACCACATTTGTCTATCCAAAATAAATTAGAATTTGGCAATAATTTGTCAAAGTCTTCAGCAACTTCTGGAGGAGTTACGACGTCTTGTTTTCCCCAAATTAAACAAGTTGGTTGTTTCATTTCAGGTAAATCTTTAGCCATATTATGTCTGATAGCACTTTTTGCAATTGCTAGAGTTCTGATAACAGAATTCCTATCATTTACAATCTTAAAAATATCATCCACCATTTCTTTAGTACCCGTTTCTGGATCGTAAAAAACGTCTCTTGTTTTTTCTTTAATGTATTCGTAGTTTCCTCTTTTAGGGAAGCTGTCTCCCATCGCTTTTTCATAAAGTCCAGAGCTTCCTGTTAAAACTAAAGCACTAACTTTCTCTTGGTAATTCATTGTAAAATACAATCCAATATGACCACCTAAAGAGTTTCCTAAAAGAATGACATTGTCTAATTCTTTAAATTCCATGAATTCTTTTAAAAATTGAGCTAAATTTCTAACATTTGTTTTTAAAAGTGGAAGCTTGTATAAAGGTAGTTCAGGTATTAATACTCTGTAACCATTAGTTGAAAAATAATTAAAAGTTTCCTCAAAATTACTCAATGCACCCAATAACCCGTGTAATAGAATTATTGTAGGACCTTCTCCAGCTTCTGCATATGTATAAATACCTTCAGTTTTTAACTTATCAGTCATTGATTTCAAAATTCTCTTAACCGCAAATGTAATTCTTTTTTATGAAATATGTAATGTTTTAATGGTTCCTCATTTTTTTGATAAAAAGATCCTAACAGTGTTGAATTGTTAACAAATGGTTTATTTATTAACAATGTGGTAAAAAGTGGTAAAAAGTGGTAAATTTTATATATTTTTGAGTTCAATTATTAATTTTTTAGAGTGGTAAATTTAATCGGAACATATGAGTGTAAAGCAGACGCTAAAGGGAGATTGATGTTTTCATCAGCCTTTAAAAAGCAGTTATCTGATGTGTTGCAGAATGGTTTTGTGGTTAAGAGAGCAGTCTTTCAGCCGTGTTTGGAATTGTATCCTATGGAGGAATGGAATTTAATGATGGAGAAAATTAACACGCTAAACAGATTTAAGAAAAAGAACAATGATTTCATTAGAAGATTTACAGCAGGTGTAAAATTTGTTGAATTAGATGTTGCAGGAAGAGTTTTAATACCTAAAGATTTGTCTGAATTTGCGGGCATAAAAAAACAGGTAGTGATGTCTTCTTCAGTTAATATAATTGAAATTTGGGATAAAGAAAAATACGAAAAAGCAATTGATGATGCAGCTGATGATTTTGCTGATTTGGCTGAGGAAGTAATGGGAAATAGAGATGCAGATGAATTATCATAATCCAGTTTTGTTACATCAAAGTGTTGATGCACTTTCGGTTAAAGAAGACGGTGTCTATGTAGATGTTACGTTTGGGGGTGGTGGTCATTCCAAAGAAATCTTAAAAAGACTTGGAAAGCCTGGAAGATTATTTGGTTTTGATCAAGATCCAGATGCACAAGAAAATGTCTTTGATGATGAGCGTTTTGTATTGATACCGGAAAACTTTAGATATATATCAAGATTTTTGAGGTTTCATGGAGTTCGAAAGGTGGACGGGATATTGGCGGATTTGGGGGTTTCTTCGCATCAATTTGATGAAGCTGAAAGAGGTTTTTCAACACGTTTTGATGGTGATTTAGATATGAGGATGAATCAGAAATCGAAAATATCAGCCAAAGAAATTATCAATAATTATTCAGAAGAGAAATTAGCTGAAATATTTTTTTCATACGGAGAATTAAGAAATTCAAGAAACATAGCAAAAACTATTGTTGAGAAAAGACAAGAAGAGAAAATTGACACTAGTTTTCAATTGAGAAAAGTATTGCAGAAGTTTTTACCAACTGCAAAAGAACACAAAATAATAGCACAGATTTTTCAGGCAATTAGAATCGAGGTAAATGAAGAGTTAGATGTCTTGAAAGAGTTTTTACAACAGCTTCCTAACTTGTTAAAAGATGACGGAAGGTTAAGTGTAATTTCATATCATTCTCTAGAAGATCGTTTGGTTAAAAGATTTTTTAGGACAGGACTATTTAATGGTGAGCCTGAGAAAGATATTTTTGGAAATAGTGAGGTGCCTCTAAAAAAGATTGGAAAACTAATAGTGCCTACTCCCCAAGAAATAAAGCTTAATAATAGAGCGCGAAGTGCTAAATTAAGAGTAGCAACATTAAAAAAGTAGAATGTCAAAAGTTAAAAAAGGAGTTTATGATTTTTTGAGAGGAAGTTTTCTTACGGATGAATCTGCTTTTAAAAATTGGCGAATTATTTTTTTTGTAGTTGTGTTGATGTTGATTATGATTTCAAGTGCCCATAAAGCGGATAAGAAAGTTATTCAGATTTCAAAACTGAATAAAAAGAAAAGAGAATTAAGAGCCGAATATGTAGATACGGGGACTATTTTAATGAGGATGAAAATGGAGTCTAATATTCGAAAAAAAGCAATAGCAATAGGGTTGGAGCCTTTGCAGTCACCTCCAAAAAAAATAAAAGTAACTATTAAAGATTTATAAAATTGGCAACTCACAAAAAAAGCATTCTTACAAAATTTTACTTAGTAGCTGCTTTTTTGACGCTTTTTTTATTAGCAATCGTATTTCGTGTCTTTACAATTCAACACACAGAGGGTGAAAAATACAGAAAATTATCTACTGAATTAACAATTAAGCAAGATACTATTTTTGCAAACAAAGGAAATGTATATGCAGCTGATGGAAATTTATTGGCAACTTCAATGTCGAAGTATACAATTAGAATGGATGTGGTTGCCGTAGATGATATTGTTTTCGAGAAAAATATTGCAGCACTGTCAATTGAACTCTCTAAAATGTTGGGTAAAAGTTCAGGTTTTTATCAAGATAGGTTAAGAAAAGCTAAAAAGCGAAGGAATAGGTATTTATTAATTGCCAGAAATATTGGGTATACAGATTATCTGAAGATGAAGCAATTTCCAATTTTCAAGAAAGGAGTTTATAGTGGTGGGTTTATTGCACAACACAGAACAGTTAGAGCGCATCCAATTGGTAAAATAGCAGAACGTACAATTGGGTACGATGATTTAAGAGGTGGTGCAGGAATAGAAGGTGCTTTTGCAGATTATATGCAGGGAGAGAATGGCTTAAGATGGAAACAGAAAATCGCAAAAAATCAATGGAAGCCAATTAATGATGTGAATGAAAAAGAACCTATTGATGGTCACGATATCATAACAACGATAGATGTAAATATTCAAGATATTACACATCATGCGTTACTAAATAGATTGGCATATTTTGAAGCAGATCACGGTTGTGCTGTTGTAATGGAGACTGCAACTGGAGAAATTAAAGCGATTTCCAATTTAGGAAGAACTTCAAAAGGAACTTACTACGAAAAAAGAAATTACGCAGTTTGGGAGAGTCATGAGCCAGGCTCTACATTTAAGCTGGCAAGTTTAATGATTGCTTTAGATGATAAAGTGATTGATACTTCAACAGTAATTGACACCGAAAAAGGAAAAATTTTTATACACAATAGAAAAGTTGAAGATTCACATAGAGGAGGGCACGGTAAAATTTCTGTAGCTAGGGTTTTTGAGGTTTCGTCTAATGTAGGAATTGTGAAAATGATAAAAAAACATTATGACGCTACTCCAGAAAAGTATTATAATAAAATTGAAAAATATGGCTTTACAAAGCCAATAGGGTTTCAGATTAAAGGAGAAGGAATGCCATATGTGCCAAACCCAAAAGATAAAAAAAGATGGAACAAAATTTCGTTGGAATGGATGTCCTGGGGGTATGGAGTTTCTGTTACGCCAATGCAAACATTAATGTTTTACAATGCCATAGCAAATAACGGCATAATGGTGAAGCCAATGTTTGTTAAAGAATTGAGAAGGCAAGACAAGACAGAGGAGGTTTTTAAAACTGAAATTATAAATTCAAAAATTGCTTCTATCGAAACATTAAATAAAATTAGAAAAGTGATGGAAAATGTAGTGGTAAAAGGAACTGCAAACAATATTTATTCTTCTAATTTTTCGATGGCAGGAAAAACAGGAACTGCAAAAAAATACATTCCAAGAACTAAAAACGATAAGGGCGATTGGGAAGGTGGTTATTATTCAACAAAACACTACGTGGCCTCTTTTGCAGGTTTTTTTCCAGCAGATAAGCCAAAGTATTCTTGTATCGTTGTCATTCATGATCCAAACAAAGCAAAAGGATATTATGGTGCAACTGTTGCAGCACCAGTTTTCAAGGAAATTGCTCAAAAAATATTTACAACAACTCCAATAGATAATCAATCTATGGAGGATAAAGTACAGTTTGAAACCATTAATAGTCAATATACAGATTTTGATAAAAAACTAAATAAAGATTATTCAAAGATACCAGATGTTACAGGAATGGTAGGAATGGATGCTCTGTATTTATTAGAAAATATCGGATTGAAAGTGAAGATTTATGGTGTAGGAAAAGTAGAATTTCAATCACAAAAAAAAGGAGAAAAGTTAATAAAAGGAACCACTATTACTCTAAGACTTTCATAAGCTGAAAAATTTAAAAGACATATTATATAGGGTTACTATTAATCAAGTTTTTGGGTTGACAAATATTGAGATTAATAACATTGTTTTTGATTCTAGAAAGGTTGAAAAAGGAACTGTTTTTATTGCTCAAAAAGGAGGTACTGTTGATGGTCACTTGTTTATAAATAAAGCAATAGAGTTAGGAGCAATAGCAGTTATTTGTGAAGATTTATTAGAAGACAAAAAACAAGGAGTAACCTATGTAAAAGTACCCTGTGTTAATTCAGCATTGGCTATTATGGCTGCTAATTTTTACAGTAATCCATCTAAGAAAATACCTTTAGTGGGTGTCACTGGAACAAATGGTAAAACTACGATAGCATCATTATTGTATCAATTATTTAAAAAAGCAGGCTATAAAGTTGGGTTGTTGTCTACTGTTAAAATTATGGTAGACGAAATCGAATTTAAGGCCACACATACAACTCCAGATTCTATAACTATCAATTATTATTTAGATAAAATGATTGAAGCTGGTGTGGATTACTGTTTTATGGAAGTGAGTTCTCATGGAATTCATCAAAAAAGAACAGCTGGGTTAACTTTTATTGGAGGAGTTTTCACCAATCTATCACATGATCATTTAGATTACCATGAGACTTTTGTAACGTATAGAGATGTAAAAAAATCTTTTTTTGATTCTTTGTCTAAATCTGCTTTTGCACTTACAAATATCGATGATAAAAACGGCAACTTTATGTTGCAAAATACAAAGGCAAAAAAGAAAACTTACGCGTTAACAACAATAGCAGATTACAAAGCCAAAGTTTTAGAGAAGCAATTTTCTGGAACATTATTGAAAATTAATGAAACTGAAGTTTGGACAAAATTAATTGGTCAATTTAATGCTTCTAATTTAGTAGCAATTTTTGCCGTTGCAGAATTATTAGGCATAGAAAAATTAGAAATACTGACCATTATCAGTCAGTTAGAAAATGTAAGTGGTCGTTTTGAATCTATTATTTCTGAAGATGGTGTTACAGCAATTGTAGATTATGCGCATACTCCTGATGCACTAATGAATGTATTGGAAACGATTAATGATATTAGAAAAGGTAGTGAAAAATTGATTGCAGTTGTTGGTTGTGGAGGAGATCGAGATAAAGCCAAAAGACCAAAAATGGCTCATATTGCCTCACAATTAAGCGATCAATCAATTCTAACTTCAGACAATCCAAGAACAGAAAATCCACAAACAATAATCGATGAAATGGAAATGGGTATTACCTCTGAAAACTATAAAAATACGCTGTCAATTTTAGACAGAAGACAAGCAATAAAAACCGCTTGTAAGTTTTCTGAACGCGGAGATATCATATTAATTGCAGGAAAAGGACATGAAAATTATCAAGAAATAAATGGAGTTAGATCTCATTTTGATGATTTAGAGGAAGTTAAAAACTGTTTCAATCAACTAAAAAACAACTAAAAATGCTGTATTATTTATTCGAATATTTAGAAAGTCAATTTAGTTTTCCAGGAGCTAGTGTATTTCAATTTATCACATTTAGAGCAGCTGCAGCATTTATTTTGTCATTACTAATTTCTGCTATTTTCGGTAAGAGAATTATTTGTTTTTTACAAAGACTTCAAGTAGGAGAGTCTATAAGAGACTTAGGCCTAGAGGGGCAAGTTCAAAAAGCAGGGACTCCAACTATGGGAGGAGTTATTATCATTTTGGCGACTTTAATACCTGTGTTTTTATTAGCTAAATTAAATAATATTTATATAATAATTCTTGTCATAACTACTGTTTGGATGGGGCTTATAGGGTTTCTAGACGATTATATAAAAGTGTTTAAAAAAGATAAAGAAGGATTAAAAGGGAAATTCAAAGTTTTAGGTCAAGTTGGTTTGGGAATTATCGTTGGCTCTTTGCTTTATTTTAATGATGGTGTAACGATCAAAGAAAAGCTTCCAAAAGAGCAACAAATTGAAAACAGTAAAGGAAGAAAAATTATTTTTGGTGAAGCTCATAAATCAACAAAAACTACGGTTCCTTTCATGAAAGATAATGAATTAGACTACTCTAAAGTGTTGCACTTTTTAGGAGAAGGATATGAAAAATATGGCTGGATAGTTTTTATTTTTATTACTGTCTTTATTGTAACAGGAGTTTCAAATGGAGCAAATCTAACAGATGGAGTAGATGGTCTAGCAGCAGGGACTTCTGCAATTATAGTACTAACATTAGCCGTTTTTGCATGGGTTTCTGGGAATATCAATTTTGCAGATTATTTAGACGTAATGTACATCCCAAATTCTGGAGAAATGACGGTTTTTATTTTAGCATTTGCGGGGGCATTAATTGGGTTTCTCTGGTATAATACCTTTCCTGCACAAGTGTTTATGGGAGATACAGGAAGCCTCACAATTGGTGGAATTATAGCTGTTATTGCTATCGCAATTCGTAAAGAATTATTACTGCCAATTTTAGCCGGGATTTTTGTTGTTGAAAATATTTCTGTAATTCTTCAGGTCTCTTGGTTCAAGTATACTAAAAAGAGATTTGGTGAAGGAAGAAGGATCTTTAGAATGGCACCATTACACCACCATTATCAAAAGTTGAGTTATCACGAAAGTAAAATTGTAGTTAGATTTTGGATTGTAGGGATTTTATTAGCAGTATTCACAATTGTTACCCTGAAATTAAGATAAATGAAAAGACTGGTAATTCTTGGTGGAGGTGAAAGTGGTGTTGGAACAGCGCTTTTAGGAAAGCAAAAAGGATATGAAGTCTTTGTATCCGATAAAGGAGAAATTTTAAAAAAATATAAAGAAGTTCTTTTACATAATAAGATAGATTTTGAGGAGAAGAATCATACAGAAAGTAATATTTTAAATGCTACTCTAGTGATGAAAAGTCCTGGAATTCCAGATAATGTTGCTGTGGTTCAAAAGTTGAAGAAAAAGTTGATTCCTATTATTTCAGAAATTGAATTTGCTTCTTCATATACCAATGCAAATATTATTGGAATTACAGGTTCAAATGGTAAAACGACAACAACTTTATTAATGCATCATATTTTAAATAATGCAGGTTTAAATGTTGGAGTCGCAGGTAATATTGGTGAAAGTTTTGCTCAACAAGTCGCTGAACATTCCTATGAACATTATGTTCTAGAACTGAGTAGTTTTCAATTAGATGGAATTGAAAATTTTAAAAGTCATATTGCAATTTTAACCAATATTACTCCTGATCATTTAGATCGATACGAGTACGACTTTGATAAGTATATAGCATCAAAATTTAGAATAACAAAGAATCAAGATGCAACCGATTATTTAATTTATGATGCAGACAATGCAGCGATTCATAAATGGTTACAAGAAAATAAAACCAAAGCAATATTAGTCCCATTTTCAATTGAAAAAGAATTAGAATACGGAGCCTATTTAAAAGACAATACTATTATTATAAACATAAATAAAGAAACATTTACTATGCCATTATCAACTTTATCAGTCAAAGGAAAACACAATACTAAAAATGCAATGGCAGCAATAATGGCTGCAAAATTATTAAAGCTTAGAAAGCAAACAATAAAAGAAAGTTTAGAAGACTTTGAAGGTGTTGAGCACCGTTTAGAAAATGTAGCCAAAATTAATGGTGTAGAGTATATAAACGACTCTAAAGCAACCAATGTAAATGCAACATTTTATGCCCTAGAATGTATGGATAAATCGACAGTTTGGATTGTTGGTGGAGTTGATAAAGGAAACGATTACAGCGATTTATTACCATTGGTAAGAGAAAAAGTAAAAGCCATTGTTTGCTTAGGTCTTGATAATGTAAAAATTAAAAATATGTTTGGTAATGTAGTTGATATTATTGTTGAAACTGCAGGAGCCGAAGAGGCTGTGAAAGTTTCATACAAGTTGTCAGAAAGAGGTGAAGTGGTTTTGCTCTCTCCAGCTTGTGCAAGTTTTGATTTATTCGAAAACTATGAAGATAGAGGCCGTCAATTTAAAAAAGCAGTAAGAAGTTTATAACAAAATTTCATGAAAACGATTTTACAACATATACAAGGAGATAAAACCATTTGGGCAATAGTTGCTGTTTTGGCAATATTCTCATTTATGCCTGTCTACAGTGCAAGTACAAACTTGGTTTATGTTGTAGGTTCTGGATCTACTTTAGGTCATCTGGTAAAGCACATTGTTTTACTAATTATGGGATTTGCTGTTATATACGGGGTGCATAAAGTACCGTATAGATATTTTTCTGGAGGGTCTGTTTTAATGCTTCCTGTTGTTGTTGTTTTACTGATTTTTACCTTGGCACAAGGAACTACAATTGGGGGTGCAAACGCAAGCCGATGGATTCGAATAGGAGGAATTGGTTTTCAAACCTCAACCTTAGCAGGTTTGGTTTTAATGATTTATGTAGCAAGGTATTTAGCAAAGAATAAAGAAAAGGTTATTAATTTTAAAGAAAGTGTATTGCAGCTTTGGCTTCCTGTTACTCTTATTCTAATGTTGATATTACCAGCAAATTTTTCTACTACGGCAATTATTTTTGTAATGATTTTAATGATGACGTTTATTGGTGGATATCCAATTAAATATCTCGGATTTATTTTAGGGGCAGGTATTGTACTACTCTCAATTTTTATTTTGACAGTAAAAGCTTTTCCCGATGCAATGCCAAATAGAGTCCAAACCTGGGAAAGTAGAATAGAAAACTTTTCTAAAGAAGGAGGTAAAGATGCATATCAGGTTGAAAAAGCAAAGATTGCAATTGCTACCGGAGGAACTTTTGGAGTTGGTCCAGGAAAAAGTGTGCAAAAGAACTTTTTACCTCAATCTACTTCCGATTTTATTTTTGCAATAATTGTTGAGGAATATGGTTTGCTTGGAGGTCTTGTTATTGTGTTTATTTATTTTTTATTACTGTTTAGAATTTTTGTGGTTATAAATAAAACAACTACAATTTTTGGCGCATTGTTAGTTCTAGGTGTGGGTGTGCCAATTATTTTTCAGGCAATTATTAATATGGCTGTTGCTACCAATTTATTTCCAGTTACAGGACAAACCTTACCACTAATTAGTAGTGGAGGTACTTCTATTTGGATGACTTGTTTTGCATTAGGAATAATTCTAAGTGTAAGTGCCTCTAAAGAGGAGACAGAATACGATATTTTAGATGATAACCCTTTAGATATACTTCATGAAACAATCAATTAATATTTTAATTTCTGGAGGAGGAACAGGAGGTCATATTTACCCTGCAATAGCAATTGCAAACGAATTAAAGTTGCGTTATCCAGAGGCTAATTTTCTTTTTGTTGGTGCAAAAAACAAAATGGAAATGGAAAAAGTTCCACAAGCGGGCTATGCAATTAAAGGATTGTGGATTTCTGGTATTCAAAGAAAATTAACAATTGATAATTTATCTTTTCCTTTTAAAATGCTCAATAGTTTATGGAATGCTTCAAAAATAATTAAAAAATTTAAGCCAGACATCGCAATTGGCACAGGTGGTTTTGCGAGTGGGCCAACATTAATTATGGCAAATAGAAAGGGGATTCCAACCTTAATTCAAGAACAGAATTCGTATCCAGGAATTACCAATAAACTGTTGGGTAAAAAAGCAGATAAAATTTGTGTTGCTTATGACCATCTAGAACGGTTTTTCCCATTGGGGAAAATTGTAAAAACAGGAAACCCTGTGCGTCAAGATTTGTTATCAATTCATTCTAAAATAGAAGAAGGAAAAACTTTTTTTAGTATGGATAAAAACAAGAAAACTATTTTAGTTTTAGGAGGAAGTTTAGGGGCTAGAAAAATAAATCAATTAGTTGAAAGTAATTTAGACTTTTTTAAAAACCAACAAGTTCAGGTTATTTGGCAATGTGGAAAACTCTATTATGAAGAATATAAAAAGTACGATACTTCAGAATATATTCAAGTACATCAGTTTTTAAACAGAATGGATTTTGCATATGCAGCTTCAGACATAATTATTTCTAGAGCGGGTGCAAGTTCGGTTTCTGAATTATGCATCGTAGGAAAACCAGTTATTTTTATTCCTTCTCCAAATGTGGCAGAAGATCATCAAACTAAAAATGCGAAAACAATTGCAGACCAGCATGGTGCTATTTTATTAAGAGAAAATGAGTTAGAAACATTTCCTATTGTTTTTGAAACCCTGATAAAAGACAAAGGAAAACAAGAGCATTTGTCAGAAAATATAAACGAATTAGCCCTTCCAGGAGCAACTACAGATATTGTTAATGAGATAGAACGATTGTTAAAAAAGTGAATTTAAAAAAGATACATCAGGTTTATTTTGTTGGTATTGGAGGCATTGGAATGAGCGCTATTGCTCGTTATTTTGCATCTAATAAAAAACAAGTTGCCGGTTATGACAAAACACCGTCTCAAATTACAAGAGGTTTAGAGAAACTCGGAGTTGAAGTTCATTTTGAAGATGACTTAAAAAAAATACCACTCCCTTTTTTAAAAAAAGAGGAAACTTTGATTGTATATACACCTGCTATTCCTAAAAATAATAGGTTGTTAACTTATTTTTTAGAACATAATTTTACGGTTTTAAAAAGATCAGAAGTTTTAGGAAAAATAACCGAAACTACTTTTTGTATGGCAGTTGCTGGTACTCACGGAAAAACAACAACTTCGTCTATTTTAGGGTATATTATGGCTGAAGTAAATGCGACTTCTTTCTTAGGAGGAATTTCAGAAAATTACAATTCAAATTTAATTCTAGGAGCGGATAAAATTAGTGTGGTTGAAGCTGATGAGTTTGATAGATCTTTCTTAAAGTTGAGCCCAAATATTGCCTGTGTAACCTCTATGGACGCAGATCATTTAGATATATATGGAGATACAGAAGCATTAAATGAGTCTTTTATCGAATTTTCAAACAAAGTATCGGAAACATTAATCATAGCAAAAGGTTTGCCTTTGAAAGGACTAACCTATGCAATTAATGAACCTGCAGATTATGAAGCATTTAATTTAAAAGTTGAAAGCGGAAAATATAGTTTTGATGTAAAAACACCTTCATCAGAAATTAAAAATATTGAGTTTCATCTACCTGGTCAACATAATGTGATGAATGCTTTGGCGGCATTTGCAATGGCAGATAGTTATGGGGTTTCGATAGAAACTATTAAACAACGTTTATCTTCTTTTAAAGGTGTAAAGCGTCGGTTTACATATAAAATTAAAACAGAAAATCTTGTATTAATTGATGATTATGCACATCATCCTACAGAAATAAATGCTGTGGAGCGTTCCGTGCGAGAAATGTACCCTAATGAAAATGTATTGGTTGTTTTTCAACCACATCTATTTTCAAGAACAAGAGATTTTTTAGATGATTTTGCAATTGCTTTGTCTAAGTTTGACGAAGTTTTATTATTAGATATTTATCCAGCCAGAGAGGTCCCTATTTCTGGAATTAATTCTGAATTGTTGCTGGGTAAAATTACTTCCAAGAATAAAAAATTAACAAAAAAAAATAATTTAGTAAAAGATATTAAAAATTCATCAGCAAAAGTAGTTACGGTTTTAGGAGCAGGAGATATTGGAGTACTGGTGAATGACCTTACAAATAAACTTTTAAAAACAATAGTAAATGATGTTTAAGAAGTTTTTGAAATATATAGTATTCTTATTATTAATAGGATTTTTAGGCTTTTTGTATTCTTTTTCGTTGAAAAGAAATTTGACTAAAATTGTAAAGGAAGTTGTCATCGAATTTGAAGTTGGAGACAATAATTTTTTGACTCATTCTATGGTTAATAAATTGTTAATACAAAATGATACAAGTGTGAAAAACCAAGCGAAATCTGTAATAGATTTATACAGATTAGAAAAATTAGTATCTGAAAACCCGTATGTAGAAAATGCATCTGTGTTTTTAACGATTACAGGATCATTGAAAACCATTGTTAAACAGCGAACACCTGTTGCGAGAATTTTACAGAAAGAGAGTTCTTATTATGTTGATAAACAAGGAGTAAAAGTTCCTTTGTCTAATAATTATTCCGCACGAGTAATGTTGGTTTTAGGGGTTGAAAGTGATGAAGATATTGATAAAATAATGCCTTTAATATCCCTTATTTTAAAGGATGACTTCTTGCAAAAAGAAGTTGTAGGAATTGAAAAATCCGCCGACGATGAGTATCAATTTTCCGTAAGAAGTGGAAATTATAAAATTGATTTTGGAAAATTAACCGAAATCGACCTAAAATTTAAGAAGTTAAAAGCGTTTTATAATAAAACATTTGAAGATAATACAATTCAAAATTATAAAATGGTTAATGTAAAATATCACAACCAAGTTGTGTGCACAAAGTAAATCAAAATGGAAAATAATAAAATAGCTGTTGGTTTAGATATTGGTACCACCAAAATTGTTGCCATGATTGGTCGTAAAAACGAATATGATAAGATTGAGGTTGTTGGTATTGGGAAAGCAAAAAGCTTAGGTGTAAAACGCGGAGTAGTGAGTAATATTACGCAAACTATTCAATCTATTCAGCAAGCTGTTGATGAGGCAGAAAGTGTTTCTGGAGTTAAGATAGAAGAAGTTGTTGTTGGTATTGCAGGTCAACATATTCGTAGTTTACATCATAGTGATTATATTACAAGAAATAACGCGGATGAGGTTATTGATGAAAATGATATAGAAAATTTAGTAAATCAAGTTCACAAACTTGTCATGTTGCCAGGAGAAGAAATTATTCATGTGTTGCCACAAGAATTTAAAGTTGATTCTCAAGCAGATATTAAAGAGCCTATCGGAATGTATGGTGGTCGTTTAGAAGCTAATTTTCATGTAGTTGTTGGGCAAGTTTCTTCCATCAGAAATATTGGACGTTGTGTAAAAAGTGCCGGTTTAAATCTTAGTGAAATTACACTAGAGCCTTTGGCATCTGCATCTGCTGTTTTGAGTCAAGAAGAAAAAGAAGCTGGAGTTGCCTTGATCGATATTGGTGGTGGTACAACAGATTTAGCTATTTTTAAAGATGGTATCATTAGACATACAGCTGTAGTTCCTTTTGGTGGAAACGTAATAACAGATGATATTAAAGAAGGGTGTTCAATTATAGAAAAACAGGCCGAATTATTAAAAATTAAATTTGGTTCAGCATGGCCTGGAGAAAATAAAGAAACAGAGATTGTTTCTATCCCTGGTTTAAGAGGAAGAGAACCTAAAGAGATTACGTTAAAGAATTTATCAAAAATTATACATGCAAGAGTTCAAGAGATTATTGAACACGTGTATTTAGAAATAAAAAATTACGGACATGAAACGGCAAAAGGAAAATTAATTGCAGGGATTGTTTTAACAGGTGGGGGTTCTCAATTAAAGCATTTACGTCAGTTAGTAGAATATATTACTGGGATGGATGCTAGAATTGGTTTTCCTAATGAACATTTAGCAGGAGATTCTGATGATACTTTATCAAGTCCTTCTTATGCAACTGCAGTTGGCTTATTAATGGAGGGATTAGAGCATCACACTAAAGAAGAAGTAACTGAGGATGATATTGAAGAGATTGTAGAAGGAAATCAAGAAGAAAATAAGCAAGTAGTTCAAACAATTAAAGAAGAAAAAGCAACATCTAATAAGAAGTCGTTTTTTGAAAAGTTTACAGATGGTCTTAAAGATTTTTTAGACAATGCTGAGTAATCTTAGAAGTAAAGAATATAAAAAATATAACAATATTAAACAAGAGATAGGTTATTATGAGCACAGAATTCGATAACATTTCATTTGACATGCCTAAAACACAATCAAACACAATTAAAGTAATTGGTGTTGGTGGCGGTGGAAGCAATGCGGTAAACCACATGTTTACACAACACATAAAAGGAGTAGATTTTGTAATCTGTAATACAGATGCTCAAGCTCTTGAAAACAGTCCTGTTCCCAATAAAATTCAATTAGGAGCAAACTTGACTTCTGGTTTGGGTGCAGGTGCAAATCCGGATGTAGGAGCACAGGCCGCTAAAGAAAGCATGCAAGAGATTCAGCAAATGTTAAACACCCAGACAAAAATGGTGTTTATTACTGCTGGAATGGGAGGTGGAACTGGAACTGGGGCGGCTCCAATTATTGCTAAAATAGCAAAAGACATGGATATTCTTACCGTGGGTATTGTTACGATGCCTTTTGCCTTTGAGGGAAGAAGACGATCAAAACAAGCTCAATTAGGAATTGATCAACTACGACAAAATGTAGATTCTTTAATTGTAATAAATAACAATAAGCTTCGTGAAGTTTATGGTAATTTAGGTTTTAAAGCAGGTTTCTCTAAGGCGGATGAAGTTTTATCTACTGCCTCTCGTGGTATTGCAGAGGTAATTACCCATCATTACAAGCAAAATATTGACTTACATGACGCTAAAACTGTACTTTCTAATAGTGGAACAGCAATTATGGGTTCAGCAAAAGAGGAAGGACAAACAAGGGCTAAAACAGCAATTATAAAAGCTTTAGATTCACCTTTGTTAAATGATAACAAAATTACAGGAGCAAAGAATGTATTGTTGTTAATCGTATCTGGTACTAATGAGGTTACTTTAGATGAAATTGGCGAGATCAATGACCATATACAAGATGAAGCTGGTTATGATGCGAATATTATTATGGGTATTGGTGAAGATGAAGAATTGGGTGATGCTATTGCTGTAACAATTGTAGCTACTGGTTTTGCAGCTGATCAGCAAAGTACAATTACCAATACTGAAGTTAAGAAAATTGTACATACTCTAGAAGATGAGCAAAAAGCTACTTATGATTTTGGAGAAAAAAAAATCACTAAGTCTCCAACGTTAAATGAGCCTATAAGCAATAGTATAGATACTAAGATAGTTCATGTGTTAGAGGAAGAGATAGAAGATACAAGGCCAAAAATCAATTTGGTAAAAACAACCAGTGAAATAGCAAATATGACTGTTGTTTTTGATGAAGTTCAACTAGAAACTATTTCTGAAGATGATTTTGTAATTACGAATATAACTCCTGTTCAAGAAGAAAAAATAATTGAAGAGCCGCAACAAATTCAACCAGATTTATTGTTTGATTTGCCCTTAAATTCATATACAGAAGTAAAATCGGAAGAAGAAATTCGTTATAATTTACAAGAAGAGACACTTGTAAACGTTAATGACATTGATGTTTATGGCGCTGAAGAAGTTGTTTTTGAAAGAAACCATCATGAAAAACGCTATGTTTTAGAAGATTTTGATGCGCAACCTACAATTGGTAAGAGTTCTGGTTTTGCTCAGAAAAAAGTTGATGAAGAAGAAATTCAGTTTGAATTAAAAACGAGAATACCTCAAGTTGAAATTAATTCGATAGAAACTTCTAGTGAAGAAGTATCTCCTTTAGATCTAACAATTACTGAATTGCAAAAAAGAGCTGAAGAAAGACGTAAAAAGATGAAAGGCTTTAACTATAAGTTTAATGATCAAATGAGTAAAAATATAGATGAAATAGAGCGTCAGCCTGCCTACAAAAGATTAGGTATAAATCTAGATACTAATACTTCTATAAGCAATACAAAAACATCTATTAATTCAGATTCAGAGGAGGTTAATTTAAATGGAAATAATTCTTTCTTACATGACAATGTAGATTAAAAGTTGACATAGACTCACTTTTTTAAATCATAAAACCACGTTTATATATAGATGTGGTTTTTTTATGTGTTTAAATTTTACAAGAGAGGTTAATTTTGAAGTAAGGCAATAAGCTATAAAATAATCATGCGTGAAGGATTGACACATTTGTTTGAGCTCTTTTGTGAAGAATGAACAAAAAGCGAGTGCGGAAAGCCTGGCCGAAAGGACACGCCAAAAAAATTAAAATCCATCTTAAAAAGATGGATTTTAATTGTATTATACAAAAGGTTGTTTTCTGTTTTGATTAAAGAATGTTTTAATTATAGGGAATGATTGAGTTTTATAGATATTTAGGACATCGCTTTTTTAATCCTTTTGATAGCTTCACGAATTTGAGATTCAGAGGCTGCATAAGATAATCGGATACAATTTGGCGTTCCAAAAGCCTCACCAGTTACTGTCGCTACATTTGCTTTTTCTAGTAAGAATAAAGAAAAGTCGCTTGCATTTTCAATTTTAACGCCATTAATTGTTTTTCCAAAGAAAGCGGAAATATCTGGAAACACATAAAAAGCACCCTCAGGCACATTTACTTTAAAACCATCAATTTCTCTCAGTAGTTCTATAATGATATTTCTACGAGTTTTAAACTCATCTACCATATATTGTATTTTAGAGACCGGAGCTAGAACTGCTGTAATTGCTGCTCTTTGTGCAATACAATTTGTACCAGAAGTAATTTGGCCCTGCATTTTTGTACAGGCTTTTGCAATCCATACTGGTGCGCCAATATAACCAATCCTCCAACCTGTCATTGCAAATGCTTTTGCGAGACCATTTACAGTAATGGTTCTATCATACATGCTTTCTATGGCTGCAAAACTAAAAGGCTTTGTATTGTAGTTTATGTGTTCATAGATCTCATCTGATAAAATAAATATCTTCGGATATTTTTCTAAAACTGCTGCTAACGCTCTGTACTCTGCTTCACTATAAATAGTACCACTCGGATTGTTTGGCGAGTTAAAGAAAATCATTTTTGTTTTTGGTGTAATTACCCCTTCTAACTGCGCTGGAGTGATTTTAAAATCGTTCTCTATAGAAGAAGGAATTTCTACATATTTTGCTTCACAAAGTGTAGCAATTGCAGAATAACTTACCCAATAAGGTGCTGGTAATAATACTTCATCTCCAGGATTTAACAATACTTGGGCAATGTTTGCAATAGATTGTTTTGCACCTGTGGAAACAACGATTTGATTGGGAGCGTAGTCTAAATTATTATCTCGTTTAAATTTCGTACAAATTGCTTCTTTTAATTCTACATACCCATCTACTGGAGAGTAGGAATTGTAATTCTGGTTGATAGCTTCAATGGCAGCGTCTTTAATGAAATCTGGCGTATTAAAGTCAGGTTCTCCTAAACTTAAACCGATAATATCTTTTCCTTCTGCTCTTAATTCTCTTGCTTTAGCAGCCATTGCTAAAGTTTGTGAGACAGGTAAACTGTTAATTCTGTCCGATAATGGATGTTTCATTTTTATTGTTAGTTGTGGTTGTTGTTATGCTAATTTTGGTTTTTTTCCTAAAACTCCCAAATGTCTAAAATGCTCTATAATTGCTTTACGCATTGTTTTGTATTCATTATAGGGTAAGTTAAATTCGATGGCAGTTTCTTTTACAATTTTAGCTAATTTACTGTAATGAACATGAGAAATATGTGGAAAAATATGATGTTCAACCTGGTAGTTTAAACCACCAGTATAAAAGTTTACTAAGGAATTACTAGGAGCAAAGTTAGAGGTTGTGTATAATTGGTGGACTGCCCAAGTATGTTCTAAATTTCCTTTTTTATCTGGAATTGGCATTTCGGTATTGGGTACAATGTGTGCCAATTGAAAAACCAAACTTAAAATCATACCTGCAGTATAATGCATTGCAAAAAAGCCAATGAATACTTTCCACCAAGGAATATCTAAAACGATAAGTGGCAAAACAATCCAAAGTGAATAATACACGATTTTAGAAAGTACCAATTTTGTCCATTCTGTAGTTGGATTTGGAAATTTACCGTACGATAATTTCCTTTTCAAATATCGATGCATTTGTTTGATGTCTGTTGTTATTGCCCAATTAATTGTTAGTAAACCATACAAGAAAATTGAATAATATTTTTGAAGTTTATGAACTTTTAGCCATTTAGAATGTTGTGAGAATCGAATGATTCTTCCTGCGTCAATATCTTCATCATGATCTTTTATATTGGTAAAAGTATGGTGTAAAACGTTGTGTTGCACTTTCCAATTATAGACATTTCCTGCTAAAATATAGATGCTACTCCCCATTAGTTTATTTACCCATTCCTTACTTGAAAATGAATCGTGATTACTGTCATGCATTACGTTCATTCCAACTCCAGCCATTCCAATACCACTTAAAATAGTTAGAATTAAAAGAGTCCATTGCGGCATAGAAACCGAAAGAATTAAAATAAAAGGAATTAAAAAAAGTGAAAACATTAAAGTTGCTTTTGTATACAATTTCCAGTTCCCCGTTCTTTTGATGTTATTTTCTTTGAAATATGTATTGACTCTTTTGTTAAGAGTTTTGAAGAATTTTGCTTTGTCTACTCTCGAAAAATTTATTGCTTTCATTTAGTCTCTAGATATCTTATTGCAAAAATAATGTTTTTGAAGTTGCTTTTACAATAAACGTTCGATTTTGTGAGGAATTGTTACTTACAAATAACTATTTTTGTCGCTTACACTTATTAAAGATGGAAATTATACAGAAATATTTTACAAATCTAACAGCAACTCAACTAGATCAATTTTCGAAGCTAAAAGAGTTGTATCAAGACTGGAATATAAAAATTAATGTTGTTTCTAGAAAAGATATTGAAGAATTGTATTTACGACATGTTTTACATTCTTTAGGGATCGCAAAAGTGATACAGTTTAAGCCTGGATCTAAAGTGTTGGATGTTGGAACAGGTGGTGGTTTTCCTGGAATACCACTAGCCATTTTATTTCCAGAAACCCAATTTCATTTGGTAGATTCTATTGGGAAAAAAATAAAAGTTGTAAATGAAGTTGCAGAAGGCTTAGGTTTAGAAAATATAAAAACAACTCATGGTAGAGTTGAGGAGGTAAAAGGTACTTACGATTTTATTGTAAGTAGAGCAGTGGCTCAAATGGAAACTTTTGTCCGTTGGACAAGAGGTAGAATTGCAAAAAAGCAAAATCATGATTTAAAAAACGGAATTCTCTATTTAAAAGGTGGGGATTTATCTGAAGAGTTAAAATTATATACCTCTGCTACCATTTATGATTTACCCAATTATTTTGATGAAGATTTCTACGAAACCAAAAAAGTGGTGCATTTAGGGATGAAGTTCAAAGGATGATAATCTTTTCGTTTGGTGATGTATGTTATAGGACAACCCTATCAAGATGTTCACGAATATAAGACTAGTGTTTGGTAAATAATTTTGTGTATGGGTTCTGAAAACCTATGATCTCTGAGTTTTACTCAACTGTATAAACACATTAAGTATTTTAGTATTAAAGAGTATGCATTTGTTGGTATCTATAATCGAACACTTTCGAAATGGATCAAAAAAGAATTAAAAATGGCAATCATAATTTCAAAATTTTATGAGTTTCTTTTTTACCATCTGAAAATATCTGAATAAAGTAAACTCCAGATTCAAGACGTTCTGTGTTAATTTCTAGTTTTCCATTTTTTAAATGTTGTGTTCCTTGAAGTATTATTTGAGATCTGTTATTTAATATTCTGTATTGAATAGTTGTCAATTCTTTAGCAGAGTGAACTTGTAAGAGATTTCTTACAGGGTTTGGATATACAAACCACTCTTTGTGAGGTGTTTGAGGGTTAAATTCGTTTATTGAGAGAGTTTGACTATAGCAATCTACCCCAACTGAGAAAGAGTCTTTTATTAGTTCATTAATTTTTGAATTTGTAAAACTTTGATTATTGGTATAATTAAAGAAAGCTGTATCGATCACAGTATCATTTGAGCCTAAGAAATTTTGTAACAAAGTTCCAAAAGTCTGTCTGTAGTCAAATTGAACAGTTTCTAACTGAAAATTATTATCTGAGGTAGCTTCACTTAAGTCTACATTATTTCCAGAAACGCCTCCGTTAACTGGTTTTCCAAAAACAAACATTGGAGCAATTTCACCGTGATCTGTTCCAAAATTTCCATTCTCTTTCGCTTTTCTTCCAAATTCAGAAAATGTCAATCCAACAACATCATCTGAAAGAGATTGTGAATCTAAGTCATTGAAAAAAGAACGGATAGCTTCTGAGACTTCAGTAAGAAGATCATTGTGTTTTCCTTCAATTGTATTCTCGCTATTATTTTGATTATTGTGTGTGTCAAAACCGCCAATTCTTACCATATAAATTTTAGTTTCTAAGCCTCCACTAATCAATCGTGCAACTGTTTTAAGTTGGTTTGAAAGATCTGTGTCTGGATAAGAACTAGTATTATTTCCTGAGTTAAAAGCGTTTGAAATAGCTTGAGAATATTGATTTGATAATCGATCGGTGTCAATTATATATTGTAATTCTAGGCCATAATCACTATTTGGAATCACAGACGGAGGAGTTCCTCCCAGACCATTTAATTCAGAATAAAAACCAGAAGGGTCTTGGCCTGATATATTGATTGCCAAACCATGTTCAGCTTCTCCATGAAAACCTAAAGAAGTTTTATTGGAACCTATTTGAACTCCAAGTGGATATAAATTATTTAATTCGTTCGCATAATAGGTTTCCATAAATCTTCCAATCCAACCAGATTCATTACCATTACTCCAACTATTCCCATCATTTCCTGTAGAATATATATCTTTTGAAGCAAAATGACTTTTATTTTGGGCAGGATATCCAACGGATTGTAATACTCGCATCCATCCTTTATCATACAAAGATTTAAAACCAGTGAGAGCGGGATGTAATCCGATCAACTGGTTGTCTGGCAATGTATTATCTAGGGTGAGATAGGAATTTGATCCTGAATCTGATATTTTTATTGAAGGCCTTAGATTGGCATAGGTGTCATAATCATTAATTGGTATAGTTGTATTTAAACCGTCATTTCCTCCAGCAAGGTTTATAAGTACTAATTTTCTGTTGGAAACATCACAAGAGTTTATATTTACAGATTTAAGCATCGCCCTTAATTCTAGAGGGAGTAAACCCATAGCAGAGGTGGTTGCGGAAAGTTTTAAAAAATCTCTTCTTTTCATACTTTCTTTTTATGTTAATTGGAATTCTGGTGCGTTTACCATAGCGGTGATAAGGGCATTTAATCTAGACTTCACAACAGTCTCATCATTGGAGTTGATATAGGTTACCCATGCATCTGTCCAATAGTAATCGGGGAAGTTTTCTACTAAGTTCTCTTTAAAATAATTTACTCTATTATTATCGATACTTTCAGGATATAATAATTCAGATAGCTCTGTCACTAAAGAAATTGCATTCGAAGGGTTGATCATATTTTCTTTTACATAGTTTACAATGTTTAATTGACTATAAATGAGGTAATTAGTACCTATTTTATCTCTGCCACTTATAAGACTTTCAATCAATTTATATCTTCCCAAAACAGTATTTGAAGCGAACCAATGTCTATCGAAGTTAGGTCCTTGATAATGAGCTGGATATCCTGCTACAGAGTTAGGGCTAAACAAAATCATTCCACTACTTGGTAAAAAGTAATTATGAATGAAATTAAAAAACTTATAAAAACCAAAATTATTTGTTGTGGGATTTGGAATTGCAAGGTCAAAACAAGTACTTAATTCTGAAACCATTTGTAAAGGACTTTTAACTTGCGATCCAAAAATTTCGTCGCCTTCATTAGTATTATCAACATCAAAAAAGTGTTTAGAAGACAATAGTTTTTTTACTGTAGGGAGTAGCTCATAATTGTTGTTTTTTAATTCAGCGGCTAGAGGACCAATAATATCATTTTCAATTTCATCAGAAATCTCATTTTTTACAAAAAAGCGATAGAGTTTCCTACAAAAAGATTTTGCTGTGGCTTCTTTATCAAAAACCATTTCTACAAATGAATCTAGTTCGCTAATAATACTTGCCTCTGAATTGCCTCCAATAATTGTTTGATTGTTAAATGCTTTGCTAAATGTTTTGTTGGTTTTATCATGATCATTAACACTAACCCTACCTTTAGGGAGATTGGTGTCAGAATCAATGATTATCCGATTATATTTAGTTTTAATTCCAGAAAACACTTTTGCAGCTTGTTGAACATCTATTTCTGTATAGTTGGTATAATCACCATCTGAAATCTGTGGTCCTTTTAAAATTGTAAAAAGTTCTAAAAATTCTCTCGCATAATTTTCGTTTGGATTATTTTCATTGTTCGATGTATTGTCAAGGTAAATTAACATTGAATTGTCAAATGTTATTTTTTTTGCCAATGTTTTAATATTTCCATAGGCATAGAAATCTAACAAGCAAAGATGATCATAAAAATAAGTGGAGGCTCCAGATCCACCATCTTTAGAAACTGTAAAAGAGGTATGTAGAAAAAAAGTAAGTTTATGTTTTAATGTTTTTTGATTCAATGCATTATACCACCACCAACTTGAGATAATTCTTCTTTTCCTTTGTTGTTTATCAAATGAACTTGGTAATTCTGTGGAAGATAACCAATATCCGTCTGGATTACTTGAGGGAAGAGGGTCATAAGGCTCATTCCAGGCATTTGCCTTAGAAATTAACAATTCGTTTAAGGCTTCTTCGATTGAAAGGCCTACTAGAGAGTTGATAGAGTTTTTATCAAAAACATAGGACGCTCTCCTTAATAAGTGTTTCGCTTTTCGAAAATCAAGTATATTTGTTACCGGTGTTAAAGATGCCAATATAAATAGGTTTTATATATTTATAAACTACTGTCTTTTGTGAAGTAGACTTACTGTTTGAATTTACGACACTTTATTATATAAATCTATAAAATTTGAATATAAAGCTATAACTTCTGAAGCAAATAATAAAAAAATTAAAATATAAGCGCTATTTATTAGATAATTTCTACAAACAAACCCTCGTCAGTTTTAGAAACTTTTGCAACTTCTTTCTTTGTTAATCCTTTTATGGTTTTATCCCATTTTTTATTAGACAAACCAGACTGTATTTTTAACACATTTAAATCTATTTTTTCAGCTTTTGTGATGATGGTTAAAATTGCTTTTTCTTCCTCATTTAATTCAACTGAAGGCGCTTTTTGTTCTGGTCTCATTTGAGGAAAAAACAATACTTCTTGTATCGATTGATTGTTTGTTAGAAACATAATTAGTCTGTCCATTCCAATTCCCATTCCAGAGGTAGGGGGCATCCCATATTCTAAAGCACGCAGAAAATCTTCATCGATAAATTCAGTAGCTTCATCATCTCCTTTTTGTGCCAATTTTAATTGATGTTCAAAACGTTCACGTTGGTCTATTGGATCATTTAATTCTGAATATGCATTTGCAATTTCTTTTCCACAAACCATTAATTCAAAACGTTCTGTTAATTCAGGATTATCTCTATGTTCTTTACACAGTGGAGACATTTCTTTAGGATAATCTGTAATAAAAGTTGGTTGAATGTAGTTGCCCTCACATTTCTCTCCAAAAATTTCATCAATTAACTTCCCTTTTCCCATGGTTTCATCTACAGGAATATTCATTGATTTTGCAGCTTCTCTAATATCCTCTTCTGTTTTTCCAGTAATGTCAAAACCAGTAAAATGTTTGATAGAATCTGCCATTGTAACTCTTGCATATGGTGCTTTAAAGTCAATTTTATGTTCTCCAAACGTAGCTTCAGAAGTTCCATTTACAGCAATTGCACAATGTTCTAGCAATTGTTCTGCAAATTCCATCATCCAGTTGTAATCTTTGTACGAAACATAGATTTCCATCGCTGTAAATTCTGGATTGTGAGTTCTGTCCATCCCTTCATTCCTGAAATTTTTAGAGAACTCATATACGCCGTCAAAACCACCAACAATTAATCTTTTTAAATATAATTCGTTGGCAATTCTCATATACAAGGGAATATCTAAAGAATTATGATGTGTAATAAATGGCCTGGCAGCTGCTCCTCCAGGAATGGGTTGTAAAACTGGAGTTTCAACCTCAAAATAACCAGCATCATTAAAGAAAGAACGCATGGCATTAAATAGCTTTGTGCGTTTTACAAATACCTCTTTAACATGAGGGTTTACAACGAGGTCTGCATAACGTTGTCTATAGCGCATTTCAGGATCAGTAAAAGCATCATAGGTAATGCCATCTTTTACCTTCGGAATGGGTAAAGGCTTTAATGCTTTAGATAGTAATTTAAAGTTTTTTACCATTACCGTTTTTTCGCCAACTTTCGTAGTAAATAGTAATCCTTCAATACCTATAAAATCTCCTAAATCCAATAATTTTTTGAAGACAATATTGTACAAAGATTTGTCTTCTCCATTGCAAATTTCATCTCTATTAAAATACAATTGAATTTTTCCCTCACCATCTTGTAATTGTGCAAAAGACGCTTTTCCTTGAATATTAATAACCATTAATCTCCCGGCAATTATCACGTGTTTTCCCTCAGAGTAATCCTGTTTAATTTCCTTCGAATTTGTATTTAATGGATACAAATCTGCGGGATAAGGATTAATGCCTAATTCGCGTAGTTTAGATAGTTTTTCTCTACGTACAACTTCTTGTTCTGATAATTGCATTTTATGTCTTTATTTTGGGATGATAGTTTAAGCATACAAAGATACAATCAATTGAATTAATAGCCAATTTCACAAATTAATAAAATTCAATAAAAATATTGCAGGATTACGAAATCGTTGTATATTTGACTGCTGCTTTTTGTTAGAGTAGCATTTAGTTGTGTTGTTTGGCACTTTAGTAAAAGTGTCTTGGTTTTGTTAGCCAATGGAAAGCTTCCCTGAAATGGGACGCTTTTTTTTTGCTTTTTTTTGAAGATAGTTACTCCTTTTAAAAATACTGAAATCAGTAGTAATTGATGAGATGAAAGCTAGATGAAGTAATGTTGAATTGTGAATGTATCTGATTTAAATCCTTTTCCGTAAAATATTGAATAATACTCAACAAAAATTAGTAAATTCACGTTATCAATTCAATTATGTTTTTGCGTGTTTTTATAATTTTTATAACTATTCTTTTTTGCACTTCGTGTGATAAATTTTCGTTTACAAAAAGTAATGATTCTTATCCTTTGGATACAATTGTCAATTTTTCTTCAGTTGATACTTCTCCCTCTTTTAAAATTTGTGATTCCATTTTTGATAAAACAAAAAAATCAGATTGTTTTAGAAATACCATTCATCAAAAAATAGGAGAGCAGTTACAAAGAAGTCATTTTGTTGTTAAAGAATCTATTGATGAAATTATATTTGTTGATTTAATCATAAATTCCCAAGGAAATTTCATGTTAGATCATATTCAGTATTCAAAGAGTATCCGAAAAATATTGCCTAAGTTAGATAGTTTATTAAAATCTAGTATTGGTAAATTACCAAAAATCTATCCAGCGAATAAAAGGGGAATTCCAGTTACTACAAAATATAGATTGCCAATTTCCATTCAATTAAAAGAATAATTTAGGGTCTAACCATAAAATTATTTAAATAAAAATGAATGAAACTAATTTAATTAGTTTAAGATTTTCCAAAGTTTGTCTTTCAATTCTTGCAAACCTATTTGTGCAACAGACGAAATAAAAAGAGCTTCAACACCTTCAGGTAATTCTGCTTTAATTTCTTCTTGCAATTCGTCGTCTAACATGTCTGTTTTAGAAATGGCTAATAATCGGTCTTTATCTAATAACTCAGGGTTGTGTTTTTTGAGTTCATTTAAAAGAATATGATATTCTTTATTAATATCATCACTGTCTGCTGGTATTAAGAAAAGTAAAGCGGAGTTGCGTTCAATATGACGTAAAAAACGGTGACCCAATCCTTTTCCTTCTGCAGCGCCTTCAATAATTCCCGGAATGTCTGCTATTACAAACGTTTTATGATTTCTGTGCTCTACGATTCCTAAGTTAGGTTTTAAAGTTGTAAAAGCATAGTCTGCAATTTTTGGTTTTGCAGCAGTTAAAACGGACAATAGAGTTGATTTTCCAGCATTTGGAAAGCCGACTAAACCTACATCAGCTAATAGTTTTAATTCTAAACGAAACCAGCCATCTAAACCATCTATTCCTGGTTGTGCATATCTCGGTGTTTGATTTGTTGAGGATTTAAAATTCCAGTTTCCCAGTCCGCCTTTTCCACCTTTAAGTAAAACGACTTCTTTTTGGTTTTCTGTAATTTCTACAATAACTTCGTCAGTATCTGCGTCTCTTACAATAGTCCCTAAAGGAACGTCGATAAAAATATCTTCTGCATCATGCCCTGTACTTCTACTTTTACTACCAGCACCGCCGCCTTCTGCTCTAAAATGACGTTTAAATTTTAGATGAAATAATGTCCACATGTTTTTATCACCACGTAAAATAATATGGCCTCCACGACCTCCATCACCTCCATCAGGTCCTCCTTTGGTTATGTATTTTTCTCTATGTAAGTGCATAGATCCTTGTCCTCCTTTTCCAGAAGAAGCATATACTTTTATGTAATCAACAAAGTTACCTTCTGTCATTTTGTGTATGTGTGCGTTTATTTCTTAAGTCTTTTTTTAACAAAAAAGGGAAGAATTAAAACCATTTATAAAGTATTAAATACTCCTGAAATTCGCTGTGTAATGTCTTCGATAGAACCAATACCATTAATTCCATAGTATTTATCCTGAGCATCAAAGTATTCTTTTAAAATAGCCGTTTTAGTATTGTACTCATTAAAACGGTTTCTAATTTTTGTTTCATCAGTATCATCTGCTCTACCACTTGTTTTTCCTCTTTCTAATAAACGAGTTATTAAAACATCTTCAGAAACTTCCAGTGCAATCATTCCGTTTATTAGTTCACCCTTTTCAGCTAAAAAAGCATCCAAAGCTTCAGCTTGAGATTGTGTTCTTGGAAAACCATCAAAAATAAAACCGTTTGCGTCTGAATTTTTATCGACTTCAGCTTTTAGCATATTAATAGTAACTTCATCCGGAACTAAATCACCTTCATCCATATATTTTTTGGCTACCAAACCCAATTCAGTTTTGTTTTTAATATTGAAACGAAATACATCACCCGTAGATATATGTACTAAATTATACATGTCTTTTAAGAATTCTGCTTGAGTCCCTTTTCCTGCACCAGGAGGGCCAAATAATACAATATTTTTCATTTTTGGAGGTGTTGATAGTTGATATATTTCTGGGTAATTTCTGCCTAATCCATTATAGTCTAATCCGTAACCAATGATAAATTTATCTTCAATACTTTTTCCGATATAATCTATTGGAAGTTCTTTTCGAAATACATCTGGTTTAAAAAATAAGGTTGCAATTTTTAATTGTTTTAATTTTTTATCTCTGAAAATTGTATAAATTTCTTGGAGAGTATTTCCAGTATCAATGATATCCTCTAAAATTATTACAGTTCTTCCTGTTAAATCTTCATTAATACCAACTAGTTGTTTGACATTTTCTGAGGAGGAAATGCCATTGTAGGAGGCTAACTTTACAAAGGATACCTCGCAGTTTCCGTTAAATTCTCTTATGAAATCTGCAGCAAATAAAAAACAACCGTTTAATATTCCTACAAAAATTGGAACCTCTCCTTTTGGTAAATCTCTTTTAACCTTCAAGGCTAAATGTTTTACAATAATCTTAATTTCGTCCTTATGAATATAAGGTTTAAAATATAAATCTTGAAGTTTTAGTATGCTCATTAGTCTGTAAATATACTCCCTATAAATTTCATGAAAAAACCGCTCTTAATCTGATTATCAGGAATTAAAAACGGTTTTACTTTATTTTCGTATGTATTTATTTATTATTTTCTTCTTTTTTAGAAGTATCATACATTATTGGTGTTGCCACAAATAATGATGAATACGTACCTACAGCAACACCGACTATTAGTGCAAACATAAATCCTTTAATAGAATCTCCACCAAATAGGAAGATAGCTAGCATTACTAATAATGTTGTTAAAGAAGTATTTATAGTTCTTCCTAATGTAGAGCTCAATGCTCTGTCTACAACTTCATTATATTTCCAGTTTGGATGTTTTCCTGTAAATTCTCTAATTCTATCAAAAATAACCACGGTATCATTCAATGAATATCCTACAACCGTTAGGATTGCAGCAATAAATGATTGCCCAATTTCCATATCAAAAGGCATAAAGCTATAGGTAATAGAAAATACTGCTAACACAATTAATACATCATGGAAAACGGCAATTACAGCTCCTATAGAGAAAGATACTTTTCTAAAACGTAGTAATATGTATAAGAAAACGACTAATAAAGAACCAAATACAGCATATAGTGCAGATGTTTTAATATCATCGGCAATAGTTGGTTCTACTTTCATATAACTCATTATCCCTGCTCCTTGTTTTTCAAAACCAGGTTTGAAATTTTCATAAGTTGTAGTTCCCAAATATGATTTTAATCCTGTAAATAAGGCATTTTGAACCTGCTCATCTACTTCTTGCCCCTCATCTTCAATTTTATAAACCGTTGTAATTTTTAATTGATTGTCTGTACCGTATGTTTTTACTTCAGGTGAAGTACCAAACACATCTTTTAAACTTCCGGCAACATTAGTAGCGCTTATTGATTGATCGAAACGAACAACATAAGAACGACCTCCTTTGAAATCGACTCCTTGTTTTAATCCGATAGAGAATATAGAAATGATACCTGTGATAATAATAGCTCCAGAAATTATATATGCAATTTTACGTTTCTTTAAAAACGATACATTGATGTTTTGAAACCATCCTTTAGAGATTGTTGTATTAAATGTTAAGTTTGTTCCTTTATTAACAGCTCTATCAATTAATATTCGTGTAATAAACACAGCAGTAAATAATGACGTTGCTATACCAATCATTAATGTTAATGCGAATCCTTTAATTGGTCCTGTTCCAAAAACATATAAAATAATACCAGTCAATAATGTTGTAATGTTTGCATCTATAATTGCAGATAAAGCTCCCTTTACAGAGAATCCTTCTTCTATAGATTGTTTTAACCCTTTACTTTTAAACAATCCTTCTTTAATTCTTTCGAAGATAATTACGTTTGCATCTACAGACATACCGATGGTTAAGATAATCCCTGCAATACCAGGTAATGTTAACACAGCATTGAATGATGCTAAAATTCCGAAGAGAAATAAAATGTTTACGATTAAGGCAACATCAGCATATAACCCTGCTTTTCCATAGTATAAAATCATCCAAAGTAATACCAAGATAATTGCCAAACCAAAAGAAAGGAAACTTGCATCAATAGCTTCTTGCCCTAGCGATGGCCCAACTACTTCTATTTGAATAATTCTTGCAGCAGCTGGTAATTTTCCTGCTTTTAAAACTGTAGAAATATCTTCTGCTTCAGTGATGGTCATGCTTCCGCCAGAGATAGATGTTCTACCGCCAGTGATAGGTGTATTTACAGAAGGAGCAGTATATACATAGTTGTCTAAAACAACAGCGACAAATTTCCCCTGGTTTTCAGTAGTCATTTTAGCCCACTGTTTTGTTCCAGAACTATTCATTGTCATACTTACTTCAGGCTTGTTCAATTGGTCAAACACTTGAGAAGCGTCTAAAATAACATCACCTTCAATCGTTGCTTTACCATTTCTACTCCCTTTAATAGCATACAAATTAATTAAGTCAGAACCGTCAGTACCTTTATTCGATTTGTAATCCCATAAAAATTTAACGTATTTTAATTCTTTAGGTAATAAAGCTTTAACTTCTTTTCTTTTTAATAAGTCGTTAACAGTTGCAGTATCTATAACTTTAGCTTGAGCAACTAGAGAGCTCATTTGTTGTTGAGATTGTGCTACATTGGGAAATAAATAAGTAAAAAGATTTTTTTGACTTACATTAGTAGAGTCTTTAGTTTCACCAAGTAGATCATCGATGTCATCTTTTTTTGGAGCATCTTCAACGTTTTCTATAACCGTGTTTTCTTTTAATAATTCAGCTACTTTTCCATTAGCTTCAAAGAAATACCCCTGCACTTCAACATTGGTATATACTTCCCAGAATTGTAATTCAGCTTTGCTTGTAATTAACTTTGTAACACGTTCAATATCTTTTGCACCAGGTAATTCAATTTGAATTCTACCAGAGTTCCCAATTCGTTGAATGTTTGGTTGTGTTACACCGAACTTATCAATTCTACTTCTTAATACTTCAAAAGCAGTACCAATAGAACTGTTAATTTCTTTCTGAAGCGTTTTTTTGACAGTACTATTTTCTTCATTAAAAGAGATTTTTTCACTTAGCGCTTTTGTTCCAAAAATAGAAGGGTCACTTAGTTTAGTGTCACCTGCAATTTTTTCGAATTCCTCAAAAAACAAATCTAAATAATTTGCATTATCATTTTTCTGAGCTTCTGCAGCTGCATTCAAAGATTGGTTGAAAACAATATTTTTAGAATCGTTAGATAAACTCTTTAATACTTCTTTTACTGATACTTGTAAAATAGCATTGATACCACCTTTTAGATCTAGACCAAGATTCATCTCTTTGTCTTTTACATCATTGTAGCTATATTTTGTTATACCTAAATCAAGTATATCTTTGTTGGCAACACTATCTAAATACTTTCTTTCAAAAGCTGCTTTTTGTCTTGCATCAGAATCAGATCCTTTATTTTGAGCATAGGTTTTGGCATCATCTTCAACTTTATTTGCTAAAAATGTAAATGATAATTGATACAAACTCACTAATCCAAAAAGGATTGCGAATAATTTAATAAGTCCTTTGTTTTGCATGTTCTTTAGTTTATGACGACTTCTTTTTTTTAAAACGAGCAAATATAGTATTTCAAAGTAGCCTAAACAATTATTTTATCACATTTGTGATTGTGTGTAGGTAATTTTTTTTACTTCTAAAATTACATATTTTATCAATTCTTAAAATTGATTATATTTAATTGCCGAATTTGATGAAATAATGAGCCTTAGATTGTAAATATCATATATCTATTTCTTGTAAAAAAACACAAGTTAAATACTTCTCGATATTAAAATATTCTTTAAAAATTAGAAGTAGATGAATGTGATCTAAGATAACAGGTAAATATAAAGTAAAAATTTCCTTTATCTTTATATGTAGGTGAAAATGTTTTATTAAAATAGTTAGGTATTGCGATGGATAGTACTAAGTTTTAATAGGAAGCATTAACTTTATATATAAATAAGATTTATTAAAAAACCAGCCGTTAGGCTGGTTTTTAATTCTAATAATTTCTGATAGTGACTTAACTATATTTATAATTCTAACAATCCATTCGTTTTAGAAACTCCAGCAGCAGATTCTTGCATATGAGCTTTTTCAGCATCATTTAAATTAATTTCTACAATGCTTTCAATTCCGTTTTTACCTAAAACAACGGGAACACCAATACATAAATCATTTAAACCATATTCACCTTCTAATAAAACAGAGCAAGGATAGATCTTTTTTTGATCACAAGCTATCGCTTGAACTAATCCGCTAACTGCCGCCCCAGGAGCATACCATGCAGAGGTTCCAAGTAAACCAGTTAATGTTGCACCACCAACTTTGGTGTCTTGTAAAACTTGTTCTAATCGTTCTTTAGAAATAAATTCTGAAACGGGTACAGAGTTTCGTGTTGCTAATCTTGTTAAAGGAACCATTCCTTTGTCAGAGTGACCGCCAATAACCATTCCGTCAACATCAGAAATAGGAGCTTCTAAAGCCTCAGCCAATCTGTATTTGAAACGTGCAGAATCTAAAGCGCCACCCATTCCAATAATTCTATTTTTTGGTAAACCTGTGGTTTTATGAACTAAATAAGTCATCGTATCCATAGGGTTAGAAACAACAATAATGATAGTGTTTGGAGAATGTTTTATTAGGCTAGAAGAGACTGTTTTTACAATTCCTGCATTTATACCAATTAATTCTTCACGCGTCATTCCTGGTTTACGAGGAATTCCGGATGTAATTACACAAATATTTGAATTGGCTGTTTTCGCATAATCGTTTGTACTTCCTGTAATTTTTGTGTCAAAACTATTTAAAGATGCTGTTTGCATTAAATCCATTGCTTTTCCTTCAGCATAGCCTTCTTTAATATCTAACAATACAACTTCTGAAGCAAAGTCTTTAATTGCGATATACTCTGCACAACTTGCTCCGACTGCACCTGCTCCAACCACTGTAATTTTCATACCTATTTTATTTTAAAGATTTATAATTTAATTACTACAAAAGTACAAAAATAACGTAAATTTTCACTTTAAGAAAGTAAAAAAACACCTAAGATACTTGCTTTTTTGTGCTGTCTTAATGGTTAATTGGTGCAATTAATTAGATTTGTTAAAAGCATTCTATTTTTCTGTTAGATTTAGTCTTTATTTATTATTAATCGTTTCAGATATAATTAAGTAAATACCGTTGTTTTTAGAGTTGTTTTTTACTATTTTTTTGTTAAGGATAGTAACATTAAACAGATCTCTCTTAGAAATAGGCCTGAGTTCTCCTTAAATTAACGTAGTTTTTAAATACATATCAAATTCAAATTAATAATCTACTAGTTTGTCATTTTTTTTAAGGAATAAAGAAGATGTTTGGTTCTTTTTTGAGCTTTTTACGAAAAAAAAAATACACACTCCTATTATGAAGTGTGTATCGCTTTTATTAAAAACAGTATATTATGCGTCTATGTTTGCGTACTTTGCATTTCTTTCAATAAAGTCTCTACGAGGTGGTACTTCATCTCCCATTAACATAGAGAAAACTCTATCAGCCTCTGTTGCATTATCAATTACAACTTTACGTAAAGTTCTAAATTCAGGGTTCATTGTGGTGTCCCAAAGTTGTTCAGCGTTCATCTCTCCAAGACCTTTGTATCTTTGAATAGTTACACTTCCTCCAAGTTTTTGAGCAATTAAATCTCGCTGATCATCATCCCATGCATACTCTCTTTTTTGTCCTTTTTTAACTAAATATAGTGGAGGTGTTGCAATGTAAATATATCCCTGCTCAACCATTTCTCTCATGTATCTAAAGAAGAAGGTTAATATTAATGTAGCAATGTGAGAACCGTCTACATCGGCATCACACATGATAACAACTTTATGGTAACGTACTTTTGATAGATTTAAAGCTCTTGGGTCTTCTTCAGTTCCAATAGAAACTCCCAGGGCGGTAAACATATTTTTGATTTCTTCATTTTCAAAAACTTTATGTTGCATTGCTTTTTCAACATTCAAAATCTTTCCTCTAAGTGGAAGAATTGCCTGAAAATTACGATCTCTACCTTGTTTTGCTGTTCCACCAGCAGAATCTCCCTCAACCAAGAAAATTTCACATTGTGCTGGGTCAGTTTCTGAACAATCAGATAATTTTCCAGGTAAGCCACCAATAGACATTACAGTCTTACGTTGAACCATTTCACGAGCTTTACGTGCAGCATGTCTTGCTGTGGCTGCTAATATTACTTTTTGGACAATGGTTTTAGCGTCATTAGGGTTTTCTTCTAGGTAGTCAGTTAGCATTTCAGAAACTGCTTGAGATACTGCAGAAGATACTTCTCTATTTCCCAATTTTGTTTTGGTTTGTCCTTCAAATTGAGGCTCGGCAACTTTAACAGAAATAATGGCTGTTAAACCTTCTCTAAAGTCATCACCTGCAATTTCGAATTTAACATTCTTAAGCAATCCAGATTCATCAGCATATTTTTTTAGAGTATGCGTTAAACCTCTCCTAAATCCAGATAAATGAGTTCCTCCTTCGTGCGTGTTGATGTTATTTACGTATGAATGTAAATTTTCTGAATAGGAGGTATTGTATACCATGGCAACTTCAACAGGTATTCCATTTTTCTCACCTTCCATAGAAATCACATTCGCTGTTAGTTGCTCACGAGTAGAATCTAGGTATTTAATAAATTCTGGTAACCCTTCATCACTATGAAAAGTTTCAGTTGTAAAATTCCCTTCATCATCAGTTGCTCTTCTATCTGTTAAGGTAATTGTAATCCCTTTGTTTAGATATGACAATTCTCGCATACGAGTTGCTAGGGTATCGTAATTGTATTCTGTAGTTTGTGCAAATATTGTTTTGTCGGGTAAAAAAGTAACAATAGTTCCTGTAAAATCAGTTTCTCCAATTGTTTTTACTGGGTATAAAGATTTTCCTTCAGAGTATTCTTGTTGCCATACTTTCCCTTCTTTATGAACGGTTGCTGTTAAGTGCTGTGATAATGCATTTACACAAGAAACACCAACACCGTGAAGCCCTCCAGAAACTTTATAAGAATCTTTATCAAACTTTCCACCAGCACCAATTTTCGTCATTACAACTTGCAATGCAGAAACGCCTTCTTTTTTGTGAATTCCAACAGGTATTCCACGACCGTTATCTTTGGTGGTAATTGAATTGTCTTCGTTGATGGTAACATTTATAGTATCACAATAACCTCCCATTGCCTCATCAATAGAATTGTCTACAACTTCATATACTAAATGATGTAAACCACGAATTCCTACGTCTCCAATATACATCGAAGGACGCATTCTAACATGTTCCATTCCTTCTAATGCCTGAATACTGGAGGCATCATAATTATTTTTGTTTTCTTCGCTCATTGTAAAAGTGAATTATTTTATAGTTGATAAAACGTGTCTTTATTAAACCGAATTATATATCTCAAATTTACGATTTTTAGAAAGTATTTAAAAGCTTTTTAGAGATTTTACGTTAAAATTATGAACATTTGTTGATTTCTTAAAAATGCCTTAAATCAATTAAAAATAGCCTTAAAATCAATTGTATTTTTTTTTAATACAGTTTTAAATTATAACTATTTTAAAACAGCTTAAAGCTTTCGTTTTTTATTCTTGAATTGGAGTTGTTTGAGTAAAATAAGTCTAGTTTTAACGAATTAATTCAATAATTGTTTTGATATTAACTAAATTTTTATTTTTAGTATCATTGAATTTTTAATGAATCTTTCTGTTTGTGAGTTTATTTTACTGTATGTGTAATTAATTATCAAAATTTTATAAATACCGCAAAGGCGCTGTAAAATTTTTAAAAAGAACTTTTTGTACCATTTATTCTACATATATTTGTACCCTAATTTAGTAGCCATGACAATAATTAACAATAATCGTAATTTCAATAATCCTAATTTGTTAGGATAGGAAGGTTATTGTTTAGAAATATATAAAACCTTCCAATTTTGGGAGGTTTTTTTTTAATCTAAAATTAAAAGAGATGAGTAAAATTATGACAGTGGACGTATTGTCGAGTATTAAAGGAGCACAGCCGTCAGAATCTGTGAATTCATTATTTGAAGTAATTAAAATTGCCAACACAACAAATAATTCTTTTAATCGTAATCATAATAATGCAGTATTCTTAGATGATTTAAGAGAAGATGTTGTTTTTCACAGTCCGCAAATTGAAAAACAAATCATAATAGAAAATTTTCCGAAAGAAAAGAATGGGTATTTGGTGGTTTCTAAAGTGATTGAAGAATAATTATGGAATCTCAAATACGTACAATTCATCAGCAATTGATAAACAAAGAAATTACTTGTACAAAGTTAGTACAAGAAAGACTAGATTTATTAAAATTGAATACTCATGTCACCGTAAATTCACTCCTAGAAACTTCAGCCTTAGAGTCTGCCTCAAAAGTAGATGCTAAAATTAAAAGTGGCCAAGAAATAGGATTGTTAGAAGGAATTCCTTTTGGAGTTAAAGATGTATATATGCTTCAAGGAACTTATACTTCAGCAAGTTCTGATTTGCTTAAAAATTACAAATCTTCTTATACTGCAACTGCAATTCAAAAATTATTAGATGCCGGAGCGATTCCGTTAGTAAAAGAAAATTGTGATAGTTTCGGTCACGGTTCGTCATCAGAAAACACTATTTTTGGAGCTGTAAAAAATGCTGTAAATCCAACTCTTGTTGGTGGAGGTTCTAGTGGAGGGTCTGCTGTGAATGTATCAAAAGAGTATACTGTTTTTTCAATTGGAGGGGATACAGGAGGGTCAATTAGACAACCAGCTGGCTATAATAATGTTTATGGTTTTAAACCAACTTATGGTAGAATTTCACGATTTGGATTAATGGCATATGCGTCTTCAACAGATTGTGTGGGGCCAATTACCAAATCGATAGAAGATGCTAGAATAGTTTTAAATGCAATCAGTGGAAAAGATTTAAAAGACCAAACTACATACCACTCTGAAAAAATTTTAGAAGAAGCAATTTTAAATTCTGATGATATAAAAACAGTTGGATATTTTAAAAACTTTGTAGAGAGTGATGCTATTGATATTCAAATAAAATCTGATTTTTTAGCATCAATAGAAAAAATAAAGTCCACAGGAATTCAAGTTAAAGCACTCGATTTTATTGAGTTAGAGACCTTAGTTTCTACTTATTATACTTTGGCAATGGCAGAAACTGCCTCAAATTTATCAAGATTAGATGGTACAAATTATGGAAATAGAATAGAAGGAGAGAATTTAAAAGAAACCTATTCAATTACACGGTCAGAAAATTTCTCCGAAGAAACCAAGCGAAGAATTGTTGGTGGAAATCAAGTGTTATCTCAGGGTTTTTCTGATGAAATTTATTTAAAAGGATTAAATTTAAGAGACGAAATTGCTGAAAATTTTAAAAAAGATTTTATGGAAGTTGATGTCATTTTATCACCTGTAACTCCTAATACACCTCCAGCAATTGGAGATAGTTTGAAAGATCCTTTAGCAATGTATTTGTCAGATGCATACACAGTTGGCTTTAGTTTAGGACAATTGCCAACCTTAACAGTGCCTCAAGGAACTGAAACAGGATTACAAATTACAGCAGCAAAAAACAATGATGAACTCGTTTTTAAGTTTGCTAACTTTCTAAAAGATATGATATAATGGAACTGAAACAATTAAATGAGCTGATAAAAAAGCACGACTTAGAGTTGGTCATCGGTTTAGAAACACACGTTCGATTAAATACCAATACAAAGTTATTTTGTTCTTGTGAAAATCAAGAAATAGAAGCTCCAAATCAAAATATTTGTTCTGTTTGTACCGGGCAAATGGGTGTTCTGCCATCTGTAAATAAAGAAGCTATTAAGAAAGCTATTTATTTTGGAAAAGCAGTAGAATCTACTTTTGAAAATGAAGTAATTTCTTGGGATAGAAAGCATTATGAATATCCTGACAACCCAAAGAATATTCAAATTACACAGTTTCATAATCCTGTAATTCCAGACGGACAAGTTTCTTGTTTTAGGAATGATGGTTCTCAATTTACTGTAAATTTAACCCAAGTTCATATTGAAGAAGATGCAGCAAAATTGATACATGAAAAGAAAGTTTCTTTGGTCGATTTTAATAAAGCTGGAGTTCCATTAATTGAAATTGTAACAGATCCTTGTATTCGTCATATTGAAGATGCTTCAACTTATGCCCAATACATTCAGAGAATTGTTCAGAATTTAAAAATATCTGAAGCAAATCTTGAAAAAGGAGAGTTTAAGTCTGATGTTTCTGTATCACTTCGAAAAAAACATAGTCATAACTTAAATCCTCGAACCGAGATTAAAAACTTGAATTCTTTTAAGTTCATGGTTGATGCTTTAAAAGAGGAAATTGAAAAGCAACTGAATTATTTTATAAAACACAAAGAATTTAGACCAACACAAACTACGGTTTTATGGGATGCAGATTTAAAGCAAACCAAAACAATGCGAACAAAGGAGTTTGAAGCTGATTATAGATTTATTTCAGAACCAGATTTACCATTTGTAAATATTAAACAAGTTGTAGAAAGTATTGATGTAGATTTAAGCTCATTGCCCTTTGCAGTTGAATCTATTTTAATTAAAGGAGGGGTATTGCCTCAAGATGCAAAGTTTTTTACGGCAGATTCATTGCGTTCTAAAACTTTTGTAGCAATTTATAATGTCATTAAAGATGCTTCTTTTGTTGCTAAAACATTAGTAAATACTATTGGTGCAGATCAATATGAAAGTATACATAATGTTGCTCAGTTAACAGAAATTTTCCAATTATTTAAACAGGAAAAAATCACTTCAGTTCTGGTTCAAAATGGAATAATGTCTTATCTGAAAGACAGTACTTTTGATTATAAAAAATACTTTGAACAGAATACGATCTCAGAAGATAAAATTGAACAGGCAGTTCAAAAAGTAATTTCTAACAATGAAGTAATTGCAAATGACATCAAAGCAGGAAACCAAGGTAAGGCAGGTATTCTTGTCGGAAAAGTAATTGCTATTATTGGAAAAGGTGCTTCAGGGAAAGTAATTCGACAAGAAATTCTAAACAATCTTGCTAGAGAGCCTCAAGTCCAAGGAAATGAATTAAATACGGAAGCGAAAGCGACTAAAAACGAAAAACAAAAAAGCAAAGTAGAAGAAGAAATCTTACCCCAAATTCCGATTGTAATAAAAGAAGAATATAGAACACACACGATTTCTCAATTATCAGAAAAATCCATAAGTGATGAGGTTACTTTATCTGGCTGGGTGGCTAGTGTTCGTGATCATGGAGAATTAATTTTCATTGATTTACGAGATTCAAGTAACCAAGTTTTTCAGGTACGTTTAAGCAGAGAAACATTTCCTAATTTAGATGAATTGGTAAAACTAAAACCAGAAACTGTAATTATGGTAACTGGTTCTGTAGTTCAAAGAAATGAAGATGATTACAATTCAGGTTTAAGAACAGGTAAAATTGAGTTAGAAACAGCTACTTTAGAAATTTTAAACTTATCTAAAACACTACCTTTTGAAATAAAAAGAGCGACCAAAACAAATGAAAATGTTCGTTTTCAATACAAGTTTTTAGATCACAGAAACGAGGATGTTCGAAAAGCAATTGTAAATCGTCATAAAGTCATTAAGCTTTTACGAGATATATTAGACGAAGAACAATTTATAGAAATTGAAACGCCAATTTTAACAGCAGGTACAGATGAAGGTGCTAGAGAATTTATTGTTCCTACAAGGAAACAAGTGGGTTCTTTTTATACACTTCCTCAAGCTCCTCAGCAGTTTAAACAAATGTTAATGGTTGGCGGATTTGAGAAATATTTTCAAATTGCGCGTTGTTTTAGAGACGAAGATTCACGTGGTGATCGTCAACCAGAATTTACACAGTTAGATATAGAAATGGCCTATGCTAGCATGCAGCAAATCATTGATTTAAACACTAAAATGTTTAATGAAGTTGTGAGGAAAATTTATGGTAAAAAATGGATTTTACATCCTTTTGAAGTGATTACTTATAAAGAAGCCATGGATAAGTATGGTTGTGATAGACCAGATTTACGATATGGCTTGCAAATGCAAGATATTACTGATATTGTAAAAGATACTACTTTTCAAGTTTTTAGCAAACCAATAGAAGAAGGTGGAATTGTAAAATGTATCAAAGTTTCAGCCAAAGAGCAAGGAAATAAAAGAATGTCTAAAGGGCAGATTGAAAATTTGACGGCAATTGCTCAACAAAATGGTTTGGGTGGTTTAGCATACATTATTGTTAATGAAAATGATCTACAATCGCCAATTATTAAATTTTTAGGGGAAGAGATTGCTGCTAATATTATAAAAGCAACAGCAGCGAAAATTGGAGACATTGTATTTTTCTCCGCAGCAAATTATGCAATAGCAAATAAAGCTTTAGATGCTGTCCGTCAAGAGATGGGGCGTATTTTAAAACTCATCAACCCAAAAGAATTGTGTCCGGCTTGGGTAGTTGATTTTCCAATGTTTGAAAAAACAGAAGAAGGAAGATGGACGTTTACACACAATCCATTTTCAATGCCAGCGATTTATGATTTAGAAAAACATATGAATGGGCAGGGAGAAGTAATCGGAACTATTATTGCTCAACAATACGATTTAATTTTGAATGGTTTCGAGATTGGTGGAGGCTCAGTTCGAGCTCACAAAGCAGAAATATTAGAAGCAACCTATAAAAATATGGGGTATTCTAAAGAAGAAATGATGAAAAGTGTTGGAACAATGTATAAAGCGTTTCAATATGGAGCTCCACCTCATGGAGGAATTGCCTGGGGTGTAGATCGTTTAATGATGATATTAGAAAAGAAAGCATCTATCAGAGAAGTTATGGCGTTCCCAAAAACAGGAACATCAGAAGATTTATTATTTAACGCACCTTCTGTCCTCTCAGACAAAAAAGTTGAGGAGATGAATGTAAAGATTATGAGATAAAAGTTTAAGATAAAATTTGTTTAATCAAAAATCTATCTTATTTTTGTATCATAATACATGAAAAATAATACAAACAATACTTGGTGGTGGAGCTCTCTTATTTAATAAGTGAGAAGAAACCTATATGTATAAAACATAAAAAAAAGGCTTATCTCACGATAAGCCTTTTTTTTGTTAAGATTTGTCATCAACAAATAAAAAATACGATATTAATTTTTAGTGAAAAATGAGAAAAATAAAGTTTAAAACTATTCATAAAACTAAAATAGCAGATACAATTACACCAGTAGGTTTGTACTTGCGTTTTAGAGACGCATTCGCAAATACATTGCTATTAGAGAGTTCGGATTATCATAGTAAAGAAGAAAGTTTTTCTTTTATTGCTATTGATCCTGTGGTAACTATTAAAGCAGAAAATCATCATTTAAGTTTTTCTCACAAAGGAGTTGAGCTAAAAAATCAAAAAATTGGAAGAAATTTTAATTCTATTTTTGAAAGTTACAGCCAATCAATTGATTTAGCTTGTCCGGCTGAATTAAAATCATTTAATGGATTATACGGATATACAACTTATGATGCTGTTCAGTATTTTGAAAATATAGCTTTACATGTCGATGCTTCTCCCTCTGAAATTCCTTTGATGCAGTATAGTTTTTACAGATTTATTATTGCTATTAATCATTTTAATGACGAAATGACGTTGATAGAAAATATTGAAGAAGGAACAGCGTCGCGTATTAAAGAAATTCAAACCATTATAGACTTACAGTCATTCAATACTCAAAAATTTGAAATTACAGGAGAGGAGACGTCCAATTGCACCAACGATGATTTTAAAGAGTATGTTGTAAAAGCAAAATCACACTGTAAGCGTGGAGACGTTTTTCAATTGGTTTTATCGCGACAATTTCAACAAAAATTTAAAGGCGATGAATTCAATGTTTATAGAGCGCTTCGTTCTATAAACCCCTCACCATATTTGTTTTATTTTGATTATGGCTCTTTTAAATTGATGGGATCTTCTCCCGAAGCACAAATTAAAATTTCTGAAGGGAAAGCCATCATTAATCCAATTGCGGGAACTTTTAGGAGAACTGGTGATATGGCAGAAGATCTTAAATTAGGGAAAAAATTATCTGCCGATAAAAAAGAAACTGCTGAACATGTGATGTTGGTAGATTTAGCTCGAAATGATTTGAGTAAACATGCAGATAATGTAACCGTTGATGTTTTTAAAGAAGTACAATATTTTAGTCACGTTATTCACTTGGTATCAACAGTTTCTGGGCAATTAAAAGGAAGCCCTATAGAAATTGTTGGAGATACTTTTCCTGCAGGAACCTTAAGTGGAGCTCCAAAATACAAGGCCATGCAATTGATTGATCTGTATGAAAATCAATCTCGAGGGTTTTATGGAGGTGCAGTAGGAATAATTGGATTGGATGGTTCCGTAAATTTGGCAATTGCAATTCGGTCTTTTGTTAGTAAAAATAATGTTTTGTATTACCAAGCAGGAGCAGGAATTGTCATTCATTCTGATGAAGAAAAAGAATTACAAGAAGTAAATAATAAGTTAGCAGCGTTAAATAAGGCGTTGATTTTAGCAGAAAACATTTAGTATGAAAATATTAATTTTAGATAATTACGATTCGTTTACCTACAATCTAGTTCATATGGTTGAGAAAATTACAGGAAATTTTCCTTCGGTTTTTAGAAACAATGAGATCAGTATTGAAGAGGTCAATTATTATGATATGATAATGTTGTCTCCTGGGCCTGGTATACCAGATGAAGCAGGTATTTTAAAAGAAGTGATTAAAAGATATGCAGGAATAAAACCAATTTTTGGAGTTTGTTTGGGTTTACAAGCTATTACGGAGGTTTTTGGTGGAAAAATCATCAATTTAGAGGATGTTTTTCATGGGGTAGCTACAGAAATGACCGTTACGGATCCAAGTGCAACTATATTTAAGGAGGTTTCCAAAAATTTTTTAGCAGCACGTTACCATTCTTGGGCGGCAACAGATGAAGGATTTCCACAAGAATTAAAAGTAACAGCAAGAGATGAAGAAGGGTTAATTCAAGCAATTGAACATTCAATATTTCCAATTTCAGCAGTTCAATTTCATCCAGAATCTATTTTAACGGATATTGGAGAGCAATTGGTCACTAATTTTATCAATGCAAATTCAATATGAAAGCAATTTTAAATAGGTTATATAATCACGAAAAATTATCGAGACCTGAAGCAAAAAAAGTTTTAATTGATATTGCTTCAGAGAAATATAATGATGCTCATTTGGCTTCATTTATGACTGTTTTTATGATGCGTCCAATTACGGTTGATGAACTTTCTGGTTTTAGAGATGCTTTAAAAGAGCTCTCAATAAAAATAGATTTATCAGATTACAATACCATTGATATTGTGGGTACAGGAGGAGATGGAAAAGATACATTTAATATTTCTACAGTAACTTCTTTTATTGTTGCAGGAACTGGGCAAAAAGTTGCAAAACATGGTAATTACTCTGTGTCTTCGCAATCTGGTTCTTCAGATATGTTGGCTAGTTTTGGCTACCAATTTACAAACGATGAAAGTATTTTGAGAGCACATTTAGAGAAAGCAAATATTTGCTTTCTACATGCCCCAAAATTTCATCCAGCAATGAAAGCTGTTGGACCAACGAGAAAAGCGTTGGCACTAAAAACATTTTTTAATATGTTGGGGCCATTGGTAAACCCAAGTTCACCAAAAAACCAATTACTAGGAACTTTTAATTTGGAAATTGCCCGTTTGTATAATTATATTTTGCAAGAAGAAGATATTAATTACGGTATTATTCATGCACTAGACGGTTATGACGAAATTTCATTAACAAGCGGATTTAAATTATTTACTAAAAACGGAGAACAGATAGTAAATCCGGAAGATTTAGGTCAAAAAAGAATTCAACAATCAGAAATTTTTGGAGGGAATTCAGTTTCAGATGCTGCTAAAATTTTTAAAACAATTATAGATGGAAACGGAACAGAAGCGCAGAATAATGTGGTGTTAACAAATGCTGCTTTTGCCTTAAAAATTGTAGATGAAACGAAGAGTTTTGAAACTGCTTTTTCAGTAGCAAAAGATTCGCTTTTTGGTTTAAAAGCAAAACAAACTTTAGAGAAATTAGTGCGTATTTAGAATGAAAAAAAAGAATAACTTAATTTCAATTATTCCAGCATTTTTATTAATGGGTGCAGCGGTGGGTTTTTAAACAACCTTTAATTGGTTTAATTGTTGGAGTTATTATTTGTTTTTTCCTAAATTATAGAAATAAAAACAGTAACACATAAAAGTCATAATATGACAATTTTAGACAAAATAATAGCATTTAAAAAAAAGGAAATTGCGAAGATAAAAGCAGAAGTTCCTGTGAAGAAATTAGTTGAAAGTCCGAGTTTTGGAAGAACAGTTTTTTCATTAAAAAAGTCATTGTTAGAAGTAGGTTCTACAGGAATTATAGCCGAGTTTAAACGTCAATCACCATCGAAAGGCATCATAAATGACAAAGTAACAATTGCAGACGTTACCAATGGATATTTAGATGCGAACGTTGCCGCTCAATCGATATTAACAGACACCTCTTTTTTTGGAGGAACGATGGCAGATTTAATGGAGGCAAGAAGTATCAATCAACAAAAACCAATTCTTAGAAAAGATTTTATTGTTGATGGATTTCAAATTGTTGAAGCCAAAGCAATTGGAGCTGATGTAATTTTATTAATAGCCGCTTGTTTAACAGAGAAGGAATTGAAAAATTATGGTCAGTTGGCAACCGATCTAGGCATGGAAATTCTATATGAAGTTCATACACAGCAAGATTTAGATAAAATTAATGATTTAGATAATAAAATTATAGGAATCAATAATAGAAATTTAAAGACTTTTGAGGTTGATCTAGAGCACTCTATTAAATTAGCAAGTCAAATTCCAGCTACTTGTTTGAAAATTTCTGAAAGCGGTATTTCAGATCCAAAAATTATTTCAGGATTAAAGGAATATGGTTTTCAAGGATTTTTAATTGGAGAGAATTTTATGAACCAAGAAAATCCAGGTGAAGCTTGTCAAGCATTTATCAACCAAATTAGATAACTATGAAATTGAAAGTTTGCGGAATGAAGTTTATAGAAAATGTGCAACAAGTTGCAGATTTACAACCTGATTATTTAGGGTTTATTTTCTATGAAAAATCCAAAAGAAATTTTGAGGGTATTATTCCAAAACTTCCAAGATCGATAAAAAAAACGGGTGTTTTTGTAAATGAATATTTAGAAATTGTAATTTCTTTAGTTGAAGAGTATCAGTTAGGTGCAATACAATTGCATGGAGATGAGTCTTTAGAATATGTTAAAGAATTGCAAATTCAATTAGCTCAAAGAAGAACCTTGTTTATTGAAGAAAATAAACAACAGAAGAAGAAAAAAAACAAACATTTCATTGCTGACGAAAAAGTTGAAATTATTAAAGTATTCGGTATTAAAGATACATTTGATTTTGACCTTTTAATCCCTTTTTTAGACCTTGTAGATTACTTCTTATTTGATACAAAAGGAAAAGAAAGAGGAGGAAATGGAGTTCAATTTGATTGGCAAGTTTTAAAAAAATATCCTTTTGAAAAACCATTTTTTTTAAGTGGAGGTATTGGATTAAAAGATATTGAAGCAGTTCAAAAAATTATCAATTCAGATTTACCAATTTATGCTTTGGACGTAAACAGTAAGTTTGAAATTGAACCAGGATTAAAAAATGTGAATGAAGTAAAAAACTTCAAAAATAAATTATAATATGAAATCAAAATTTCACCCAGACAAAAACGGATATTTTGGACAATTTGGAGGTGCATTTATTCCAGAATTATTACACCCAAATGTTCAGGAATTAGCAGATAACTATATTCAAATTATTGAATCTAAAGAATTTCAAACTGAATATAAATCGTTGTTAAAAGATTATGTTGGTAGACCAACACCTTTGTATTTGGCGAAACGTTTATCAGAAAAATATGGAGCTACTATTTATCTTAAACGAGAAGATTTAAATCACACAGGAGCCCATAAAGTAAACAATACTGTTGGTCAAATTTTAATTGCAAAGAAACTAGGAAAGACTAAAATTATTGCAGAAACAGGAGCTGGCCAACATGGAGTAGCTACTGCAACAGTCTGTGCATTAATGGGATTAGAGTGTACGGTTTTTATGGGTGAAAAAGACATTGTTCGGCAAGCCCCAAATGTTGCCAGAATGAAAATGTTGGGCGCAAAAGTAGTTCCAGCTACGAGTGGTTCCAAGACATTAAAAGATGCAACAAATGAAGCCATAAGATATTGGATTCAACATCCAGAAACCTTCTACTTAATTGGTTCTGTAGTTGGTCCTGCACCACATCCAGATATGGTTGCACGTCTGCAAGCTATTATTTCTGAAGAAATGAAATGGCAATTAAAAGAGAAAACAGGAAAAGAAAATCCCGATACAATTATTGCTTGTGTTGGTGGAGGTAGTAATGCAGCAGGAGCTTTTTATCATTATTTAGATGATGAGGATGTAGAATTAATTGCTGTTGAAGCAGCAGGTTTGGGTGTGAAATCTGGTGAAAGTGCTGCCACTTCTCAGTTAGGAGAAGTTGGTATTATTCATGGGAGTAAAACCATTTTAATGCAGGATGAATATGGGCAAATTAAGGAACCGTATTCTATTTCTGCAGGCCTAGATTATCCTGGAGTTGGACCGTTACATGCTTTCTTGTATGAAAGTAAAAGAGCAAATTTTATGAATGCGACAGATAAAGAAGCCTTAGAAGCTGCATTTGAGTTGACAAAGATAGAAGGAATTATTCCTGCTCTAGAAACAGCGCATGCTTTGGCTGTTTTGTCAAAAATTAAGTTTAAAAAAGATCAAGTTGTAGTAGTAAATTTATCGGGTAGAGGAGATAAAGATCTAGAAATTTATATCAAACATTTAAAAGAGTAGGCTATGAATTCGATTCAAAAATTATTTCAGAAAAAAGAAAAAAACTTATTGTCTATTTATTTTACTTGTGGATATCCAATATTAGAGGATACCACTAAAGTGATTTCAGTGTTAGAAAAAAATGGAGTGGACTTTATTGAAGTTGGTTTGCCATATTCAGACCCCTTGGCAGATGGGCCAACAATTCAAGATAGTAGTCAGAAAGCATTAGAAAACGGAATTAATTTAGACATTGTTTTTGAACAATTAATGACTATTAAAGAAACGAATAAAACACCATTAATTTTAATGGGATATTTGAATCAGCTATTAAAATATGGTGAAGATAAATTTTGTCAAAAAGTGGTTGATTGTGGAATAGATACTCTAATAATTCCTGATTTACCAATGGTAGAATTTGAAAATCATTACCAAGAGTTATTTGATAAATATGGGATTACAAATGTATTTTTAATTACACCTCATACTTCAGACAAAAGAATAAAAAAAATAGATTCTTATACAAAAGCTTTTATATACGTTGTTGCTTCGGCTTCAATAACTGGTGCAAAAGGAGAGATTTCTAATACTCAAATGGACTATTTTAAAAGAATAAAAGCAATGAATTTAAAAAGTAAATTGATCGTTGGTTTTGGTATTTCCGATAAATCTACTTTTAATACTGCTTGTAAATATGCAAATGGAGCGATTATTGGTTCTGCATTTATTAAGAATTTAGGGAATAATGGTATTGGTAAAATTGATGATTTTATAAAGCCAATTATTTCATAAATAAAAAAGGCGAAACGTATTAAGTTTCCCCTTTTTTATGAGTTTTAAAACTATTTGTCTAGTTTATACGAATTAGTTTTATGTCGAAAACTAAAACTGCGCCTCCAGGGATAGAGCCGCTTCCATTTGCTCCGTATCCTAAATTAGAAGGAATTAATAAGACGCCTTCTCCACCTTCTTTAAAATACGTTATTCCTTCTGTCCATCCAGTGATTACCTGGTTCAATCCAAAAGAAATACCAGTATCATTACTTTTGTCAAAAACAGTACCATCTATAAGATAACCTTTGTAAGCTACAGTAACATTAGAAGTACTTTTTGGCCTTGTACCATTTCCTTCATTATTGATAACATAATATAAACCAGAACTACTTTTTGTTGCATTTAAGTTATTGTCTTCTATGTATTTGATAATATCTGCTTCAGTTTGAGGCTTAAAATTAGAATTATTATTAGTACAAGAAAGAAAAATAAATATTAATAAGAATAAATAGAGGGATGATTTCATTTTGTAGTTTTTAAATTTAAACGAATATACTTTGATTATTTAAAATCCTTTTAAAAAATTAAAAGTATGAAATTAGTTTTGTTATTCCATTGTATGATGATGAATGATGTTTGCTAAATGAAGAATACTAGCTTTACTGTATGAGGTTTTAGTTTTTATTTAGACATAATTTAGGAAAAGTGTAAAGTAATCAAGTTTTATAATTTTATCCAAATATTTTTGGTTGTTAAAATGATGCTCTTATTTATATGTTGAATTTAAATAACTGTGTTGAGATTTAAAAATCAAACTTATAGGTAAAACCACCTAAAGCTTGAAAACCCTGCGTATTAAAATTTGCAAAACGTTGGTAATTTGTATTTAAAAGATTGTTTAGTTTTAGAAAAAGAGTGAACTTATCATTAAAATGATACCCTCCGTTTAAATTAATATCTGTAAAAGATTGTAGCGTTTCTGATGATTTTGTTCCACTATAAAGAATATCTTGTCTTTCACTACTATAAAATATATTCGAAATAGCAAACCATTTGTTATTCCTATAGTTTGCTGAAAAAGAAGTCTCTATGTTGGGTAAATTCCAAGCTTTTAAAGAGTTTTCTAGAGTATAAATATTATAAACTCCTTGAACTCTAAATGTTATTTCTTTTGAATAATCATATTCTATTTCTGTAAATATTGAAGTGGTTTTAACATCATCATAATAGACCTTAAAAGAGTTTCCGTATTCATATCCTTTTAAAATAGAATTATTTGTCCCATCATAACTTGAGTCATTTCTGACAAATAAAGGTTTGTCTTCTTCTTTTTTAAAACTGGTTCTAAATTGAAAGCTTAGATCACTAATTATTTTTCCATTAAAACCAATATTAAAATTAGATTTTTCTAAAGTTTGAGTTATAAAAAGTGTTGGTGAAACATAAGGGTTTTTTTCAGTGAAACCTTTATACGTATTTGTGTGTAAATCACCAGAAAAACCAACATTAAGATGTAGATGATTTTTTATTAAAGGTCTTTGAATAGAGAAATTAGGTAGTATAAAAATATTATTTGCACTATTTTTAGAATCTAAAGAGGCAATAAATTTCATACCTGCATTTAAAATGAATTTTTTATAGTTTATTTTATATTGAGGGTTTAGATCAATAGTTGTAATCGTATATTTAATAGAATTAAAACTTGCATTACTATTTTTAAATTCACCTTTTAAAAATTCTACACTAGATTTTACTGAGATATCATTTAATTGGGAATTTATGGTAGTTAAAGGAAGTTTTAATTTTGTTTCTAATTTTACAAATAGTTCATTGCTTTTGAAGCGGTCTGTAAAGTAGGATGTTTTTATTTTTCCCCAATCGAAATAGGAATCATCAAAATTAAATTCTCCTTCCAAATCAAAATAGTTGTGTAGTTGTTTTTCGTCAATAGAACCTATTGTTTCTTTATTCAAAGGAGTATTTGGTAAGCCAAACCAATTGTATAAATTTCTTTCAGAGTTTAAGCTCACTTTCCAATCGAAATAGCGGTCTTGTTGTTTGTAAAAAGCACCAAGATTGAAGTTTGAGAAAGTTGAATTTAAAAGAGAATTTGTAATATTATTTTGAGATGCAATGTATTTAGCATTAAAACCAAATTCATTTTTAAAACGAGTATTGTGGTGTAAAAAAGTTTCATAATAAGGTGAGGAGTAATTTCCAAAACCAGCGGCTATATAATTTTTGTAAAGAAGTTCTTTTATTCCAATATCAATCCCTTTAACAACTCCACTTTTAGGAATAAAAGTAGAGGCTACAGTTGCAGGGAAAATAGTGTATTTCAATTTTTTCTTTTGGTTCTTTTCAAGCAGTTTTATTGTTGGATTTTTTTGAATTTTCTTTGCGTTGGCAATTTTAGGGTTGTATTTAGTTACAACGTTTACAATTTCTGTTTTAACAGTGTCTTTAATTTGTTCTTTTTTTTGAGCAATGAAACTTAAAAAAGAAAAAAATATTAAAAATAATGTGAAGACTTTTTTCATTAAATTTTATTTTTTTTTGAGGTCTTTATATCTTCATATTTCTTCTTAAAAGGAGTAACAGAATTATTAGTTTTAGCTTCGTTTTCTTTAATTTTCTTTAATTCTTTTTCTGCTTCCTCCACAATATCTTCAAATTGTTTGAAATTTTTGATGATATTTTCTAACACAAAAGTAGATTGATATATATCTTTTAAACCATAATAATTTTTACCCATTATAATATAACTTTTTACAGCCCAATATTTATGAGAAGAATAATTTGCAATTAGATTTTGGATATCCTTATTAGATTCGGTAAAGTTTTTTTGTCGGTTTTTAAAAAATGCAATATAATAAAGAGCTTCAGCTTTTAATTCACCAGAAGTATTTCTTGCCACCTCAATATAATATTCTTCAGCCGTAAAAAAATCTTCAATTTTTAATGAAGCTCGCGCAATTATTATTTTAGCATTATATTCTAATTTAACATCTAATTTGTCTTTTAAAAGTATTTTTCTCGCATACTTTAAAGCCATTTTATAATTAGCTATTTCATAATATACTTTCATTAAATTACGTTGAGCGAATAAAACATTTTCTGTAGCATATGCCTCTTTTTCTAATCTGTCAAGATAAGCAAGTGCATTTTTAAATTCTTTTTTTTGTAGAAATATTTGTGATAATTTGAAAAGTGAATTTTCACTAAAATCATTTTGCTCTTCTTCTAAAACAATTTTATAATACACTTCAGCTTTGTCTGTTTTTTTTACTTTATAATAGATGTCAGCCAAATAATAATTTGCCTTTAACCGATGTATTCCGTTAGGAAAAGATTGGATATATTTTAAAAGTGAATTTATAATATCTCCTGCTATTTTAGATTCAAAATATTTTTTTTCAGCAATAGCAAAAGAAGTATTGTCTATATCCGAATTGGTAACGTTAATAAAATGTAAAGTTTTAATCCAACTTATGTATTCATTGAGATTATCCGTGTCAATATAAATATTTCGTGCGTTTGCAACTGCTTCAAGGGCATCAGGAGAATTTGGAAACTGAAGTGTTGTTTTCTTAAATTTTTCTAGTGCCTTTTCATTTTGATTATCATTATAGTATAATAAACCTTGTTTCACAAAAGCTTTTGGGATAAAAATACTGTGGGGGTGTTTTTGTATTAACCGATTATATGTGAGGTGTGCTTCTTTATTTTCTTTAATAATGGTATAGGTTGAAGCGAGTTGAAATAGAGAATCATCCATTAAATTTGAGTTCTTAAAATTGGTCACTAAATACGTAAGTGCTTTAATTTTTAGTTTATTTTTTTCTAAAAACCCATAGCTCATTCCAATTTGATACTGAGCATAATCTGAGTTAGAGCCAGTTTTTTCAAGTACTTTAGAATAAGAGTTAATCGCCTTTTTATAATTTCTCATTGCAAAATAACTATCTCCTAAACGAATCAAAGCGTCATTTTTTAGTTGTTTTTCTTTAGGATCAGTTTTTATAAAATTATTAAAAGCAATTGAAGCCTTTTTATAATTTTTGAGGTTAAAATTACTGTACCCTATGTGATAATCAATTAAAATAAATTCATTTTTTTCTGAATTTAATTCATTTTTTAACCTGCTAAATTTAGTTAAAGCGTCTTGGTATTTATTTAATCTGTATAAAGTTTCAGCTTCCCAATATTGAGCACGTTCTTTAATTGAAACTTCCGTTGCTTTTTTACTTTCTATAAAAAAAGGTAGTGATTCTTTTAATTTATCATCATTAAATAATTGAGATCCTCTGTACAAAGAAATTTCAGAAATTAATGCACTGTTTTTTTTAGATTTTTTCTCATTCAAAAATACCAAGGCACCGTTATAATCTTGTTGATGAAGGAATGAAGAAACCACTAGTGCACTAATCTCTTCAGATGCTTTTGATTTTGGATATACCTTTAAATAATTTTGTAAAACCTCTGCTACACTTATAAAAGGGTTTCCAGCTTCATAACTCAACTTAGCATAATTTAATGCCGCATCTTGTTTAATGTTTTTATTAAAATCCATTTCAGAAGCAGTTTTAAATGCATTTAAAGCTTCTGATTTTTTATCTAAATTAAGATAGCATTCACCCAAATAAGAATAAGCATTTTGTGAAACATAATTTTTTTCATCAATAATTTTATTAAAATAGCGAATGGCATTTTCAAAATCGTTTTGTTTGTAATGTGCAAATCCTAATTGATAAAAGTCAGTGTTGTTCCATTTTCCATTTTTGCCAGTATAATCTTTTAAAAAAGGGATTGCTTCTTTGTATTTTTTTAAATTAAAATAGCTTTCTCCAATTATTTTAGAAATATCAGATTTTTCATTTCTTTTGGATGAAGTAAGAAGTTTCTTTCCAATAATAATACAGCGTTCAAATTTTGCAGATTGAAAACTAATGTCTAGTAAATAGTATGAGATTTCTGCACGATACGAATCGTTATCAGCGATCTCCTTTAAGGTAGATTCTGCCATCCTATAGTCTTCTGATTTGTAGGCAATATAGCCGTAATAATATCTAGAATCGTTTCCGTACTTAGAATCATTAATTAATGGTAGAAATTTTTTTTTAGCTAAATTTAAGTTCTTTGTTACTAAAAATGCGTAGCCCATCTTAAAATTCAGTTCTTTCCGATCTTTAATTGAAATAATGTCAATATTTACTTTTTGGAACCATTTTAGGGCGTAGGCAGCTTTTTTGTTTGCAAAGTAATAGTTCGCAACATTAAAAAAAGCTTTATTTATTTTATTACTGTTAGGGTTCTCTTCAATAAAAGTGAGTACTTTTTGATCAGCTTCTGGTTTATTTAGTCTTACAGAGCACATTGCATCATAATAAGTTGCATTAGATTTTAAGGAAGGGCGATTTACTTCTTTTTCAATAATTGTTGCAAATTTTTTCTGAGCAGCAGCATAAGCTTTCGAATTAAATAATTTTAAGGCGTTATTATATTTTGTTAATGTATGGGCATCAACAATAGTTTGTTGACTGGAGGTTATGCTAGATATTAGTAGAATAAAATACGTTAAAAAAGGTTTTGTTACAAAAGCAAATTTCATATACTTATTTTTGATACTTAAAAAGAATAACGAACATTTTAAAATTTTGTTTGACTGTTGTAGATAAAAACTGTAAACTTTTATTTCAAATGTAAGATTTGTTTGTAAATCATAGTATAAAATCGGTAGAAACTTTTAAGTTTGTAAAAACAAGATATTTTTATGGAAAAACCAATTTTATATCTAGAAAATGCCGACATCTATCAAAGAGATAACTTGGTCTTGTCTAAAGTGAATTTAATAATGAATAAAGGAGATTTTTATTATTTAATTGGTAAAACAGGAAGTGGAAAAAGTAGCTTAATTAAAACTTTATACGGAGATTTAAAGCTGCAAAGAGGTATTGGTAACATTGTTGACTTCGATTTAAAAAAAATAAAAGAAAAAGAAATACCTTTTTTAAGAAGAAAAATAGGAGTTGTTTTTCAAGATTTTAAATTATTAAATGATAGAACTGTTTTTGAGAATTTAGAATTTGTTTTAAAAGCTACTGGTTGGAAAAATAAAAAAGAGATAAAGGAAAAAATTGAGGAAGTCTTAAACAAAGTTGGTATGAAAACACAATACTATAAAAAAACGTTTGAACTTTCTGGAGGGGAGCAGCAAAGAGTTGCCGTAGCAAGAGCTTTATTAAATGATCCAGAATTAATTTTAGCGGATGAGCCAACAGGTAATTTAGATCCCAAAACCTCATTAGAAGTTATGGAGCTTTTAAATGAAATTCATAAAACGGGAAAAACTATTTTAATGGCTACTCATGATTATCAATTAATTGTAAAATTCAAACAAAAGACTCTTAAATGTGAAGGAGGAGAAATGTTTGAAGTTGCTCAAAAAGCCTCCACATAGATATTAATTTCATAATGTTAAAAACAAAGAAAATTTTTGTAGCAGTAACAAATGATATATCGACAGATTATAGGGTCCATAAAATATGTAACTACCTTATTAAAATTGGTTTTGAAGTTGTTGTTTACGGGAGAATTCTTCCCAATACGATTCCAGTATCAAGAGAATATAAAATTATCAGGAAAAAGCATTTTTTTAATACTAATTTTTTATTTTATGCTGAATACAATATAAGATTATTTCTTTTTTTACTTTTCAAAAAGTTTAATATTATACTTTCTAATGATTTAGATACATTGCCTGCATGTTTTTTTGCTAGTAAGATTAGTAATAGTGATTTAGTATATGATAGTCACGAGCTTTTTTCTGAAGGTCCTGAATTACAAGGAAGAAAATTTATTCAAAATTTTTGGAGAAAGCTTGAAGACTACTTTCTTCCAAAAGTAAAAAAATCTTATACGGTTAGTCAGTCTATTGCTAATTTTTATGATAAAAAGTATCAAAACAAAATGGGTGTGATTAGAAATGTTCCCCTAAAAAAAACCGATTTTTTATTTGAAAAAGTAAAGTATCCAAAAGCAAAAAATACAATACTATATCAAGGTGTTTTAAATCCAGGTAGAGGAATTAAACCAATGATTAGTGCATTAAATTATATAGATGATTTAGAATTAGTCATAATTGGTTACGGTAAAGTTGAACAAGATTTAAAAGAGTTTGTTCTGAAAGAAAAGATGGAAAATAGAGTTCATTTTTTAGGAAGAGTAGATAGAGATTTATTAGTGAATTACACCAAACTTGCAACTTTAGGAATGGTATTAGAAGAGCCTTTAGGTTTAAGTTTTACTTTTTCATTACCAAATAAGTTGTTTGATTTTATTCATGCAGAAATTCCAATTATAGCGGGAAATCTACCAGAGATTACAAGAATTGTAAATCAGTATAAGGTAGGTGTTTTGGTAGATGATTATAATCCAAAAACCATAGCTAAAGCAATAAAAAATCTTTTGAATGATGATTTATTATTATTAAATATAAGGGAAAATCAAAAGAAAGCGAAAGCTGTTTTATGTTGGGAAAAAGAAAGTAAAAAATTAGATAATTATTTTAAATAGTAGAAGCGTATCAGACCAAAAATATCCATAATAATTCCGGTTTTAAACAATCTAAAAGGATTGCAGGAAACTTTGGATAGCATCAAAACTCAAATATTTAAAGATTTTGAAGTTTGGATTATAGATGGGGAATCTTCAAAACAAACACAAGAATATTTAAAGACACTTGTACATCCTTTTTATTTTCTTTCAGAGATCGATATTGGTATTTTCGATGCTATGAATAAAGGAATTATAAAATCTAAAGGGGAATGGCTTTTCTTTTTGGGTAGTGGGGATGTTTTCTTTAACGATGATGTTTTAGCTACAGTTTTTAGTTCAATAAAAGAAACTCATTCTTTAGTTTCTGGAAAAATAAGATACAGTGGTAACACAAGACCTTTTATTTATAGTACATATAAAACTATAAAAAAACCAACATGGTCTTATGCGATGTGGTTTAGGAATGGTTTGCATCATCAAGGAACATTTTATAGAAAAAATGTATTTTTGGAAACAGCATACAATTTAAATTATAAAATATTATCTGATTATTGGTTTCATATATACTTATTCAAGAAAAAGATTCCATGTGAAATTTTAGATGTATTAATTGCAACATGTAATTCAGATGGAGTTTCTAAAAAAGGATATTGGAAGATTTATCAAGAAGAAATTAGTTTAAAGATAAACTTAAGTTCAACTTATTTAGCCCCATTGTTTTATGTACTTTCAATAATTAAGTATTTCCTTAGAAAAATCATAAATGAATCATAGAAAGCAAATAGCATCTTTAATTTTCAAGAGTTTAACAATTGAAAAAGAAGTACTGAAAAAGCAATTCTCAGAGAGTAAAAATGAAATAGGTTATTTTTATATTGATAACTTATTACCAATCGACCTGATTGATAAAATATATCAAAACTTACCTAAATTATCAGATTCAGAGTTGAAAAAAAATATAAGAGAGTATAAATATGTAGCGTATCAAATGAGTAAGTACAACCCTCTTTTAGAGGAAGTAATCTATGCGTTCCAAGAAGAAAAAATAGTTTCTATTATTTCAGAGATTTGCGGTTTAAAAGATGTTCTACCTGATAAAAATTTATATGCTGGAGGAATTTCTTTAATGAAAAAAAATAATTTTTTACATCCGCATTTAGATAATTCACATGATAAAGATCGAAAACTTTGGAGGGTTTTAAATTTACTTTTCTACGTTTCACCAAATTGGAAATTAGAAAATGGAGGAAATTTAGAGTTGTGGAATAATGGTTTGGAACATGCTCCCATTGAAATTGAGAGTAAATATAATAGATTGGTTGTTATGTCTACGCATCAAAAATCGTGGCATGCTGTGAATAAAGTCAAAACAGATGATGTCAGAGCTTGTATTTCTAACTATTATTTTTCCAATACTCCATTATTACCGCATGAGAATTTCCATATTACATTATTTAGAGGAAGATCTACTCAGAAAATAACAGATGTACTTTTAAGAATAGATAACGTTCTAAGAAAAACACTAAGAAAACTATTTAAAAAAGGAATTAGAGAAAATCCACATCATTATAAAAAATGATCCCCCAGGGTTTATTGTTTTCTGAATAAAAAACTTGTTTTTTGCAATTAATTTTTATATTTACAATTAATTATAAAATACATAAAATGAAAAAACTAATTTATCTCTTAATTTTCACTCCTTTTATAGGGATGTCTCAAAAGCACAACAATGGAAAAGTTTATGATAAACATCCAGCTATAGAAATTGTCAATCAATTTATAAAAGCATATTCTAGTGGGGATGTAGAAACTTTGAAAAGTGTTGTAAGTGAAGACTTTAGAATGGCTAATTCAATGAATAATAACCCTGCCTACAAAGGAGGAGATTTAAATAATTTAATTGGACAATCTACTTTCATAAACAACAGCTTTATGGATGTGTCAATTAAAAATATGGGCGGAGCATATTCTGATGCTATAGAATACAAAAAGGAAGGTACTTTTGTTCAAACTTTTCAGGAATTTATAGCTTGGGATAAAAGCAATGGATTTAAAATTAGAACACCTTTTAACTGTATTTTTGTCTTTAACAAAGAGAGTAATAAGATAAAAAGATTTTGGTTTACTGATAACACTGCTGTTTGGAAAAAATGGAATTTATCAAGAGAGACAATCAAAAATGGAGTTATTTATAAAGACCACCCATACATCGGGGTTGTTAGAAAAATTTCTTATCATTTAGAAAACGGAGATCTTAAAGGAGCTTTTCAAGAATTTTCTCCAAATGCAAGAATTTATGATAGTAATTTATTAGATAAAGAATACAGAACTCTTGAAGAACATGTTCAAAATGTAACTAGTATTTTTACTCAATTTGAAATGATCTCTATCGATGAAGTTGGTTATCCAGATTACATAGATTATGAAGGTAGTGGAGGAGTAGTATTCTCATGGAGTTTGTTTACTCTTAAAAATAAGAAAACTAGTGAAATTAAAACGATGAAGGTTCACAGTCAAATAAGTTTCAATGAAGAAGGTAAAATAGTTAGAGAAGATTTGTATTATAATGCAAACAAACTAAATTGAATTTAATTTTAAAATAAAGCAATACAAAATGAAATACTCAATTTTATTATTATCATCATTATTTATTATATCGTGTGCAAACATCTCTAATCAAGAGGTTGTTGAAACTCCAACAGAAATTGGATTTGATAAGACAGAAGGAGTTAAGACTCCTCTTTTTGGTGGGGATATGGAAACAGTTTCGGTTTGGGAGAAATATATTAAAGCCCATAACGAAAAAGATATAAAAACGATTAGACAATTAAACGCTGAAAAAGGCTTTAAAGCATATGGACCTAAAGGTGAGATTATAGTTGGCACTGAGGACCATCTTGCATTTTTAAGTCAGTGGTTTACTGATAACAACCCTAAATGGGTTACCAAATACTCAATAGCAAACGAATTTAAAACAAAAGAGGGAATCCTAAAACAGTACGTAACATCTGGTCATGATGTAACCTTCGTTATTGATGGCAAAGAGGTAAAAGTGAATCAAGTCCACGATGCATTAATTATAAATGGAAAAGTTCAAACTTTTTATGTAAATGAAAGAGTAATTGTAGAATAGATTTTATAAAGAAACGAATAAACCCACAATATAAAACGTTGTGGGTTTTTTTATGCCAAATAATTGGCTCATTAGAAAGTAATTTATAGATGTAAATTATCACCTACGTTACAAAGTATAAAAAGCTAAAGAGGCACTAATAATCTAAAGTAAGATTTTTTTTAAAAAAAATTATTATAAGACAATAAATTAATTTAATTTAGCAACAGTAAATCACTAAAAAAAATAAAATGAAAAACACACTTACAATTATAGTATTTATTTTAGGTTTTTCCATAACTGCTCAAAATTTTAATGTAGCAGCTGGTTTTGTTACAATTGAAGGCAATTCTTTTATGACATTAGAAGGTGACTTTAATAATGAAGGAACAGTTGCTTTAAATTCTGGATCCTCATTTATAGTCAAGGGTTTATCTACTGGAACTGGATTAATAACCTACAATAGAAGTCTTTCCTCCACCAACTGGCATTTGGTTTCGTCTCCTGTCCAGGGACAACAATATGACAATACCTATGTTGCAACAAATGAGTTGGCTTCTAACGGCTCAAATAAAGCCATCGCTAGCTATGTTTCAAGTGACAATAGCTGGGATTACTTGCAAGAGAATGAAACTAAAACCTTTGCCTTGGGTACTGGTTTGTCCATGAAAAAAGCTTCTGATGCTGGAGATATTTTTTTTACAGGTACTATTGATGTTAGTGATTCCGGAGTAGCAGTAGCTCTCTCATATGGTAATAATCTAATAGGAAATCCCTATCCTTCTTATATTCCTGCAAATGAGAATTCAGATGACGTTCATAATATTTTAGATTTTAACAAAGATAGTTTATCAGAAATGACTTTATATTTCTGGGACCAATTTGCAAATGATGGTGATGGAGATTTTATTGAAATAAATCAGACATCTAAAGCGATGTTTATTTTTCCTGCGCAAGGATTCTTTGTGAAGCATGACAATACAGAATCTTCAAATACATTTACTTTTAATGAAGCCATGCAGTCTCATTCCAATTCTGGTGATACCTTTTTAAAAGGAACAGCTAGACCAGAAATCAATTTGACGATTACAGATGGTTCCTCTACAAATTCTACAGATATTTATTACATAGAGCAAACTACCTCTGGTTTTGATAACGGATATGACAGTACTCTTTTTTACAACGGAGGAACTGATTTTGGTATTTATACGCATTTGGTAGCGGATAGTGTAGGAGATGATTACGGAATACAATCATTACCAAATAATAATTACGAAAATATGGTTGTACCAGTTGGTGTGAACGCTATTTCTAGTTCAGAAATAGTTATTTCTGCAACTGCAGTAAATTTACCTTCAGGAATTAATATTTATTTAGAAGATAAAAAGAACAACTCATTTACATTACTAGATGATATATCAAGTTATACAACAACACTTTCAGAAGATCTAAATGGTATTGGTCGATTTTATATGTATACAACATCTAGTGTTTTGAGTACAGATGATCTTATTTCAAATACTAATTATAGTATCTACACCTCCTCTAAAGACAACCTCCGTATTTTAGGTGTTCATACTGGAGCTGCAAACGTTTGTATGTATGACATTCTAGGAAAAGAAGTGTTAAGAAGCTCATTTGAAGGAAATAGTATCAATGACATTGCATTACCAAACCTCAAAAAAGGGGTATATATCGTTCAACTTTCTACAAAAACAGGAATCATTAATAAGAAAATAAGCTTACAAAAACAATAGTTAAAAACAATTCACAATGAACAAACAATTAGAAACCCCCTCTCAAGAAATTACACGTAAAGATGCTTTAAAAAAGATTGGGTCTTACAGTAAATATGCAGCGTTAACTGCACTTGGAACATATTTAGTTTTAAATCCACAAAAAGCGCAAGCTTCTTCTCCAATATCAGAACCTGGAGTTGGTTTTTAAAAATAAAATAAAAGTAATTATACCTCTCTAAATTATAGAGGGGTATTTTTTTTTAAAACACCCTCCAAAATGAAGCGTATTCATCTTGTACTCTTACTATTATGCTCAACTAATTTATATACGCAAACGATACCAGACTATTAACGATATAAATCTAAGTCTATCAAGTATTGCTTTGAAAAATGAGTTGACCAACAAGATTACCATGACTCATACCATCGAGCTTTCTTATAGTGATATTTGGAATGCATCAAAATCTACGGATTTAAATCCGTTTAATAACTCAGAACTACTTCTTATATATGGCTATGAGAATGGCTCTGATAGTGATCCCAATAATAACAGGGAGAGATCTTAATGACACTTTTGGAAATGGCAGTTGTCTTCGTCTTTGGAATAGAGAACACGTGTATTCTAACTCTTTAGCAACTCCAGATTTAGATACTAATGGAAATTCAGGAGCACCCTATGCTGATGGACACAATTTAAGACCTTCTGACGCTTATAAGAATTCATCAAGAGGAAATAGAAAATTTTCAGAGGATTCAGGAAAAGATTCTGGCGCAACGAATGAGAGTTATACAAATTATAATGGAAATATAAGATATGACTGGTATCCTGGAGATGAATGGAAAGTATGCTGAGCTTATTGCCATTGTTTCATAAATGTCTTTAGATTTTAGTAAAGCACAGGTAGCTTCACCTATTTCAAACTCATGAAATCGTTTTTAAAAGAACTTGTGACGTCCTTAAATTTAATTAAATCAGTTTGGTTATTTTTTTACTCATAGGTTTTGTAAATGAATAAAAAACATCTATGAGTTTACCTTTTTCATCTATCAAGTACTTTTGAAAGTTCCATTTTACAGAAGAATCCTTTTTTCCGTTTTTAACTTTCATTGTTAACCACTGGTATAACTTGTGTTGATTTTTTCCTTTTACATTAATCTTTGAAGTCAGTGGAAAATCTACACCATAATTCAAACGACAAAATGTTTTTATTTTTAATTCTGTATCAGGTTCTTGACCATTAAACTGATTGCATGGCAAACCTATAACGACCAGTTTCTCTTTGTATTTAGAGTAGATCTCTTGAAGGCCTTTGTACTGGTAGGTAAATCCACATTCAGATGCTACATTTACAAATAATATCTTTTTCCCTCTATATAAATTTAAATCAATAATATCTCCATCAATCCCTTCTATTTTAATATCATATAATGATTCTATAGAAGTGTTTTTAGTTTGTGAATAACCAAGAAAACTTATTGAAAGTATACATAATAAAATACTTGATAATTTTAACATTGTATGAATGATTTTTTAAAAAGTTAATTGGTCTAAGTATCAAATATACTATAATAGAATATATTCCTTGTAATATGATACATCAATATAATTTTTAAGAAGTAGATTAAAAATTTATTACTTAAATTTTAAAAAAAACGTATTCATTTCATAAAAATGCGATAAAAATTTTCTATTTTTCACTTTTTATTAACAACTAATATTACATAAGACAATGAAAACAAAATTAACAATGTTACTTATTGTAGCAAGTACAGTAGTATTTGCTCAAAAAAAGAAGAATGGAAATGTTTATAATGAGCATCCGGCTATTAATGTCATCAATGAAATGTATGCGGCAGTTAACCAAAATGATCTTGAGAAGCTAGATGATTTAATTGCGGATGGTTTTAAGGGGATAAATGGTGATGGCATGAATAAAGATGCAGAGCCATTTACCAAAGAAGAGTTTATTCAAAATATAAATAATTGGAATACCAATAATAGATATTTTTCTTTAAAGAGTGGTGCTAATGCTTATCCTGATGCCGTAGAATATAAAGATGAAAACTTTAAGAAAATGACTTGGGTTTATGCTTGGGAAGTAATGTCTGGAGTTGGAGGTAAAACAGGGGTAAAATATAGTCAACCTAGACATGCACAATATGTTGTAACTCCTGAAAATAAGATTGGCTTTGTTCGTTTATATATGAATCAAAACCCTTTTAGTGAAAGCTGGAGAAGTAGGAAAGAGTTAAGTGATGGAAAAATATATTCTAACCACCCTAATATCAATACTGTAAGAAAAGCAATTCATGCATTACAATATGGTGACTTAGATCATTTCTTTGAAGCTTTTACTGCAGATGCTAAATTTGACGGTTTGTTCAATGATTGGGGTAGCGAAGCTCTGAGTATGGAACAGTTTAAAGCAATGCAAGCTGAGTTTTTAAATAACTTTTCTGTAGAGAGTTTAGATAATAAATGGATAAAGTATTACGAATTTGAATCTCAAGCAAATTATGTGCAATCTTGGTGGAGACTTTCCTTAAAACGTAAATCGAACAATGAATTAATTACAATTCCTGTAATGTTAAATCACAGATTTAATAAAGACGGAAAAATAGTAAAATCTAACGAGCTTTGGAACGAAGCTAAGCTCTAGGGTCCCTTTATTATCAATAAAAAAAACGCCACTCACAAATGGCGTTTTTTTATTGGGAAATTGTCTTTAAAACCTCTTTGAGAAAATTTAAAAAGAATGAAAAACGAAATATGATTTGTCTATACAGCAGTAATTTCTTGTCCTTTCGTATTTACTTTAATAAAATTTACAGTTAATTGAAATTCAATTTTAAAGGTAGTATTTTTGTACAAATAATCTTATGAAAAAATCAGTTTATATCCTCTTCATTTTAAGCATTTGTTTTAAAAGTTATTCTCAGATAAATCCAGATAATATTGAGATTGTAAGAGATGATTTCGGTGTGCCTCACATCTATGCCGCCACTGACCCAGAAGTTGCTTATGGTTTTGCATGGGTTCAGGCAGAAGACCATTTTAAACTCATACAAGAAGCTTATCTTGCAGGGAACGGATTATTGGGTAAGCGCTATGGTTTAAAGGGTTCTGGTGCTGATTTTTTAACACAATTAATCCAGTCTGAAGAAACGGTCAACGAACATTATGGCACACTCGATAAAAAATTTATTGCACTTGTTGACGGATTTGTAGGAGGACTAAATGCATACGCCAAAAAACATCCAGAGGAGATTCTTGAGAAAAAGCTGTTTCCGCTTACTCCCAAAAAATTATTACGGTATACCCAGTTGCAATTATTTATTTCAAATGGTGCAGATAAACTAGTAAGAGGTATTGTAAATAACAGCCTGTCTTGGCCTTATGAAATTGAACAAGACACCAAAGGGTCAAACCTAATTGCCATTAGCAGAAGTAGAACCGGTTCAGATGAAACCCTGTTGGCTATTAATACTCACCAACCTTTGGAGGGCCCTACTTCTTGGTATGAAGCACATTTAGTAAGTGAAGAAGGTACTAATATTATTGGGGCAGCATTTCCTGGAACTCCATGCTTACTTACCGGTGCTAACGAATTTTTAGGATGGACACATACCGTAAACTATCCAGACAAAGCCGATGTATTTGCACTAGAAATGCATTCAAAGAAAAAAGATGTTTATTTAGTAGATGGAAAACCTTACAAACTAGAAAAATTTAAAGCTAGACTTACGTTAAAATTTCTTGGAATGAACATCCCAATTAGGAAAAAGTTCTATAAAAGTATTTATGGTCCTACTCTAAAAAATAAAACAGGAGTATATGCTGTTAGAACTCCAAGTACAACTAATATTAATGCTATAGAACAGTGGTGGAAAATGAATAAGGCTACCAATTTTTCAGCATTTTATAAAGCGTTAGAGATGAAAGCGCTACCAGGTTATAATATTGGATACGCAGATAGAAATGACACTATTTTTTATATCTCTAATGGTAAAATTCCTATCAGAGCAAAAGGCTATGATTGGACCGATGTTGTTCCTGGAAATACCCGGAAAACTCTTTGGGATCGCTATTATGATATAAAAGACTTGCCTCAGGTTGTAAAACCTACTTCCGGCTTTGTATACAATGCCAACCATAGTCCGTTTAAATCTTCTGGAGAGGCAGACAATCCTATTGCAGAAAATTTTGCAAAAGAAATGAACTTTGAAACCTATGATAACAATCGTTCTACTAGATTATTACAGTTGTTAGAAGAACAAGAACACATAGATTACAACCGTTTTAAACGTATTAAATACGATCACCAATTGCCAACACCGTTGCGGTATAATTATATGGATTTAAACCCCTTGTTTGAGATGAAAGCGGCAGACTATCCAGAGGTAAGTGTGTTGTTAAAAGACATTAAAAATTGGGATAGAATTACCAATCCAAACTCATACGGAGCAGGAGCTTATGCTTCATTGTACTATCAACTTACTCCTTTTTATTATGAATTGGGCGATGACCGTATTTTTACTCACGAGGTATTGTACAAAGCGTTAAAAATTACAAAAGAGCATTTGAAAACTCATTTTAATACAGAGCGCATTCAGCTTGGCGATTTTCAAAAGTTAGTTAGAGGAATCAAAGAGCTCCCTATTTTTGGACTGCCAGATGTAGTAACAGCCATGAGAGGGGTACCTTATAAAGACGGACGCATAAAAATTACTCATGGAGAATCTTATATTGGTTTGGTAAGATTTACACCTACCAAAACCTATTATGAATCTGTGATTTCCTTTGGAAATAGTCGTAGACCAGAGAGTCCACATTTCACAGATCAGATGGAATTGTATGCGAACTTTAAAACAAAAACAATGTCATTTGATCGATCAGATGTCATGAAAGCAGCTAAAAGAGTTTATATACCCAAATAAAACATTACTTAAAATCTACTCAATACCCTCTTTTTTAATTTTAAAAGAACCATTTATTATTTTAAGATTTAAATTGTGTGGATTTTTAAGCTGTATACTTTTTGTATGGGTAATATTTATTATTTTACAAACAATAATCATTAATTTTATATCAAATTAAATAGTTTGTTTTTCATTTTCTAATAAGTCATTTTCTCATGCGATACCTATATTTAGCCTGTCTTTTTTCTTCATTTCTTGCAGCTGCACAAGTTAACCATTGGGAAAGTGTTGTTTTACCTGGTGACGAATGTCAATATTTAGTACCAACTTCACAACCTAATGCAACTTGGAATCAATCTGGATTTAATACTTCTGGTTGGAGTACTGGTAATTCAGGTTTTGGTTATGGTGATAATGATGATGCTACTATTTTGTCTCCAACGATGTCTGTATACATTCGTAAAAATTTCTTTATTTCAAATGTGTCAGAAATAGAATCTGTACTTTTAGATATTGATTATGATGACGGTTTCGTTGCATATTTAAACGGACAAGAGATTGCAAGAAATTTAGTCACAGGAACGATTCCTAATTTTAATCAACCGAGTGATGCGTATCGTGAAGCAAATTTATACCAAGGAATTGTTCCAGAACGTTATGAGGTTGATAATGCACTTTTAACATTAGGCACCAATATTCTTGCCGTTCAAGTGCACAATTATAATTTAACTTCGTCTGACTTAAGTGCTATTCCTGTTTTGTCAGTTGGTCTAAATAATAGCAATGTAAGTTACAGAGAAACACCGAGTTGGTTTGAAGTGCCAAAAATTGTGCCAGATCTTAATTTTGTGTCTTCTAATTTGCCAATTGTTATAATTGAGACAGCTCAAGGTCAAGACATCCCTAATGACCCCAAAATAGATGCTACGATGAAAATCATATACAGAGAGAATGGTGGACGGAATTATCTTACAGATAGCAATAATTCTTCAGTTCTTGACTACAGTGGTGCTATCAAAATTGAATATCGCGGATCCTCTTCGAGTCTTTTAGCAAAAAAACAATATGCTTTTACTCCCTATGACGATCAAGGAGAAAAAGTAAATGTATCTTTTCTTGAAATGCCAAAAGAAAATGACTGGATTTTGAATGGTTTAGCCTATGATCCTTCATTTATGAGAGATTTCCTCAGTTATAAACTTTCAAATTTAATAGGGAACTATGCGTCAAGAGGTCGTTATTGTGAAGTGATGTTAAATGGAGATTTTCAAGGTATTTATGTGTTGCAGGAAAAACTAAAAGCAGATGATAGTCGAATAGATATAAAAAAAATTAAAGAAACTGATGTGACGTTTCCCAAGTTAACAGGAGGCTATATTACCAAAGCGGATAAGACAGAAGGGGCTGATGTAGCAGCATGGTCTATGCCAAATAGCTCAGGTTGGTCCAGTAATTTTGTTCATGAGCATCCGAAACCTACTACAGTAAACGCGGTACAAAATAACTATATTAAAAATGAATTTGAAACGCTTGCAAATTATGCAAGACAGCGAAATACCTCTATAACAAATGGATATCCTTCGGTTATTGATATTCCTTCTTTCATAGACTTTATAATTCTTAATGAAATCTCTTCCAATGCAGATGGTTATGAGTTTAGTTCCTTTTTTCATAAAGATCGAAATGGAAAGTTAAGAGCAGGGCCTATTTGGGATTTTAATTTAACATTCGGTAATGACTTATTTCAATGGGATTACGACAGAAGTAAAACAGATATTTGGCAATTTGATGATGGGGGAAATACAGGACCTCAATTTTGGAGAGATTTGTTTAATGATCCTTTATTTAAGTGCTATTTAACCAAGCGATGGCAGGAACTTATTGCACCTGGAATGCCGTTGAATTCCGATACTATTTTTGAACTTATCGATGAAACTAGGACACTTATTTCAGAGGCTGCCGCGAGACAAGAAACCCTTTCATCTTCTACGGGTCAATTTGAACAACAGATTGTTGCGTTAAAAGCATTTATTTCCGAGCGAATTAATTGGATTTCAGGTCAATTGTCCAATACAAGTTTGTGCGAAAATATGACAACACCTCCTTTGGTTATTTCTAAAATTAATTATAATCCTATGGTGGATGCTGATTTAGATTCAAGTGATTTTGAATTTATCGAAATAATCAACAATAGTTCATCTACTGTTGATTTAACAGGGATTTATTTTGGTGGCTTAGGACTCACGTACCAGTTTCCTTCTGGAGCGTCTATTTCTGCTCAGGGGTCAATCTATTTATCAAATGAAAGCGAATCTTTTAAAGAACGCTATGGTTTTGAACCTTTTGATGAGTTTTCAAGAAGTTTATCTAATGACGGACAAGACATACTATTAAGAGATGGGTATGGAAATATTATTGATGAAGTTACTTACAATGATGTATTGCCATGGCCTGAAGATGCTGATGGTGAAGGTACATTTCTTAAACTTATTAGTTTGGGGTTAGATAATAGTTTAGCAAGTAGTTGGGTAGCAAAGGAAGATATCGCTACTAGTTTATCTGTAAATACCATCCAATCTGAAATTTTTGTGAGCCTTTCTCCCAACCCAGTATCAGACATGTTAAAAATAAACTCTTCAATAGGTGAAATTTATAGCATCAAGTTATTTAGTATTAATGGAAAATTATATAAAACTTATAAGTATAGCCAAAAGCAAGTAGAATTGGATGTAACCAATTTTAAAAAGGGAATTTATCTATTGCAAATTCAAACCAACAGTAACCTCTTATACAAGAAAATAATTAAAAACTAGAAATACAATTATAAATATTATTTTTTATATTTGGTTTTAGTATTTTTTTTAGATGAAAATTAGAAACAAACTAAAGAGTTTCTGATATCATTCTTATGTCTTTTATTGTTTCATATTAGATATTATAAACTTCTCTTAGTAATCCTTTAGAAGATTTAAATCTAGGAGTCTTCGATGTATTTAAATAAGAAATAGATACTTTAAAAAAAGAGGCGAATCTCAAACAAATTGAGGTTGTTCTGGCTTATGGAGAATAGAGAGTGATATCGTAGTATTTTCGGAATATTTAAATTGTGTAATTTTCAAAAAAAACAATAAAATGAATGCATCTTCTATTTAGTATATAAATTTCATGTATATATTAAATTATCGCTTAATATACTCGGTTTGTGAACAATTTATTTAATATTTTGACCAAAAAAAGAACTGTTTCCTATTGGCTTAATATGAAATTTACATTTAATTATTATTAGTGAGTTAAATGAAAATAAATAATATAACAATTCTGGTTTTAACAGTACTGCAAATTTCTAATTCAGTAATAAATGCTCAAAAAAACCAAAAAACTTCTAAATCAAATCAGCCCAACTTTTTATTTGTTTTAGTAGATGATCAACCCTTTGAT
>Ga0209092_10000072_pt1 | contig 82927 bp, 55 predicted proteins | sample FraStrMetagenome_FD_187446 | JGI IMG/M metagenome (GOLD analysis project Ga0209092, IMG submission 187446) | Marine eukaryotic phytoplankton communities from Arctic Ocean - Fram Strait ARC3M Metagenome (SPAdes) (version 2) | ecosystem: Environmental > Aquatic > Marine > Oceanic | place: Fram... | reverse complement strand
TTTGTTTCACACACAATTTGATAATATAATAAAGTAACCAGACATACAAACGCAATGTTTCGAAGTTAAATTGATAATACAACCTCATCTCAACTTGAATTTTATTTATCTGTATATTTATGATGTGATCATTTGTGTTTGTAGGCCCATGCTAACACTCTTTGGACAATATTCACCAGCCAATAGCAATATAACCTAAATGCAAACCTTGATCATTTAGAGTTTTGTTTGAATCATGACACAGGAAGACCAAGGGATATGTGAATCGTAAATAATATGTCAGGACATAATACAAAGCTTGGAAAAAAAGGTCCAATAATATTTGGTTTCTCGCAAATAATGAAAAAAGAGAATGGCTAAATAAGAATTGAATTTTATTTTAGGAACTCCAATTGGCCAACATAACATGAAGAAAGTTACATTTCCATGAGAGTAAAAGTTTGAGTCTCCACAGTAGAAATTCCGTCAATGGCCTTGAGTTCTTTCAAAAAATCAGCTTCAGGTGCAAATTCATCCTTTTCCCATTCACCAAATTTTTCGACATTTAGAGAGGTGATTACCTGCACATCCATGGAAACAAATACATCTCATGTTAGGAAATTACAATGCACATAATTGTGCTTTCAATTGCTAGGATCAAAATATTTCCATAATTAACCACATACCTTAAAATCAAGACATCCTCCACAAACGACACGTTGGACTTTGATAACTCCGTCAACGCCTTTGACTTTTGCAAGATTAGAATCCAAAACTTTCTGAGCAGCTGCAAGAGATGCATTATCAGCTTCACCGGACCATTTGCATCTCCACTCACGAGCAACTGTGTCGAATTCTACTCCTTCAGTAATTTTAACCATTGTTCTGTTTTATTTATTTACGAAATATAAAAATTAATGAACGATTGTGTTGGACAGGAAATGCCCAGAATCAAAAGAGACGATAATGTGAAAGACACTGACCTAATCGCGAAAGCAGGTTTTGTCGAACGGGGAAAGATAGATGCAGCAGAACGGTTTGCAAGTGCCAAAAGCATTATTTATTGTGTTGACAAAAGATTCAGATACGATCCTTCATCAGAAACATACGGTATTCAACGTGACGTTATTCTCATATTTGAGTAGGAAAAGATCTTCCTTTCGATTCAGAGGCAAATTAAAATCGAGCTAAAAATATATCATTCATCTACATTCTTGTTCTGCTGACGCATACTATACTCTGATTGCTTGAAATGATGTGAACGATCAAATCAGGTTATGAGATAAATGGATGGTGGTTATTTTCATATTTTATTATTGAATTTATTATTTTTTATTTATTGCCTCTACTCGGCACTTCTCCATAGACTTGAGTTCCTAAGGTAACCACATCCTTCGTGCATCTATAACGTTGTCTAACGTCATAGTTGTTATCCGAAGACAGGTGTAGCTATCAACCACTTTGGCAAAGAGCAAAGCAAAAACGAAAATTTCATCAGATAATTAATCACATAAGAGCATCCTTGCTTGAAGGACAAAAATGACATACATCAAACAAGTTATATATAATTCTCTTACACGACGTTCATCGAAGGGCGTCAACCTCCATGTTCCTTCTCATGAGCACTCACACAAAATTCTAAGTCTCTTTGAACAACAAAGTCGCTCATTCAGTGCTGCTAAGGCTAAGAAAAAGAAAAATAAGGGAGCAGATAGCAAATTAGATGAGGGATCAAAAAAGGATCCTGAAATACAAATGTTAATCCGATGTATCGATACTCCACAACCTCCGAAACCCAAACTAACCGATGAACAAAAGGAAAGACATTACAACGCAGGAAAAAACTATGTTATTGGAAAATTTAATGAGCACAATGCTTTAAATCATGATTTAGCCTGCAAAATAAAATTGAAGCAACATGCGATAAAACTTTTACCAAAGGATGAAGGAACGACTTGGAAGGAAGATGCTTTAAAGATCGAAGTTACACGTGAGAGCTTTCCTCCATTGTGGAGAAATATCCCTACTGAATTTCCTCCTATTCCAGGTTTCAACCCTGAAGAATTTTCAGGAGACGGACAATAAAGAACTTGGCTTATTTACCACGATACTGAAAGATAAATAAACCAAGCGTATTAAAACGTGTTGTGTTTTCTTTTTATCAATTATTTCTTGATTTATTAAATGTTATTCGATTGCCTTCATATAGCATTGAAGTATGTTTATGATTAAGAGAATTAGGTTTCTTTATACCATTGATCACTTGTTTGTACTAGTATTTGTAAATTAATATGCACTGTGTAATACATGACATTACCCTGCGACAATAACATTATTGAAGCACAATCCAAATAATGTAAGGAGATTTGATCGAGCGATGTTTGTCTCAATTGACATATGCCTTCACACGAGAATTACTGATATTTTTTATTCTCTGTATTTTTGTCTCCCAACATTTTTTTGTTGTGGTTTTAGCGATTTTAGTCCCGATTGAGAACAGAAAAGAACACTTCTACAAATTTGAAAGAGCATGAGACAAGAGACTACATCGCAAAACTCTCCTACCTACTCTACAAAAACAATCCGTCAAGCGGGTTTATCTGCAGATACTACATATTCCCTCGCGGAAGGAAAGTTTAAAGATGGGAGATTGGGAGATGCGTTGAACCTGTATAATGAAACCCTACGTTTACAACGAGAACAGTTTGGCAGGAATGACCCTCAAGTAGCTCGGACCTTAAATGATATTGCAGTGACTTTGAGCAACATGGGAGAAGCATACGAGGTTTCTGCCTTGCAGACATTTAGAGAAGCTTTGCTCATACAACGACGAATATTACCTATAGGGGACAAAGACACGGCAGTCACAGCCAAAAATATGTCGATTCTAATTGATGAATTAAACAAAAAGAAAGGCAAACGACCACAACTCCATCCAGCATCTTATGATATATCCTAACCTTTAAACATACATTTGCATCCTTGAGAGACACCATATTTAACTAGTTTAAAAAATGATCCAATGTCCATGATCATTTAGATCTTTTCGTTTTACGCCTACTTGCAATCAATATTGAGGACTTGAACTAGACATGAACGCAAATTTATCTAAAATTGTTTATAATTTGGGTGACTTATCTATGAGGGAAGACTGTTTTTCATTTTTTGTTTTACACAAGATACGATCTTGAATACTTTTGGCCTTCTTTACTGCTAGCAACTGATCCTTTAATATCTGCTCTACTGTATCCAACTGGCTTGGGGATAAAGCCATAGCCATACCATGTGGAGGCAGAAGTAACATCGATACATCAAGGCATAATGACTTCATGAGTTGCTCAAGATTTTCATTGTCATCGTAGGAAGACTTTTCATTTATCGTTTCTCGGAAGCGATCTCGAAGTAATGTTTTTAAATCTTTCGGGGGTGATTGCGGTCTAGATCTTACTACTTCTTTATATAATTCGTTACCGTAAATGTCATCCATAGATTCCGATTCTATAAGATTTTTCGAAACTAAATTGCCAACAATCGTTCCATCCTCAAGGGTTGTAAACCTTGGTTGGGTCAGAACTTCAGCTGTATCTGAAGATATTTCTCCTCTAGTGGAGATGCGAAGGTCGTCACTATTCATAGACTTAGACCCATTTTCAACGGATAGATTTAATTCATCTTTTGATTCGTTCAGATGATAAGGAGGACTTTTTCCTCGCTTTTTCTTTTTTTTCTTTCCTTTCTTACTTTTCTTCCCTTGTTTACTTTTTCCTTCATTCAGTTTCGTTTCTTCTTTTTCAGTTAAAAGCAGTAATTCTGTTTCCATAATTCTGGCATTCTTCTCTGCAGTAATTCTAATCAACGTCAGACATTTTTTCATATCGAACATTTTTTTCTTCAATACTTCTTCGTCTTTCAAAATTGCTTGGGTGTCTTTCTCTGTACTTCTTGATTTTAATACTCCCAATAAAATTGTGGCACCTTTAGAGATTTCTTCACATTCTCTAAGAAGATCACTTGTGACTTCATGTAAACTAAGATTCTCTTTTTTCTGATATTCATCGCAAAGGTTCCGAATTGTTCCCTCCGATTCTGTTTCCTGTTCTCCATAAAGGAAAAGTTTTGTGATATCGTAATATCCATGGCCGAATGCTAATTTCAATGCAGTATCCCCTTTTTTATTCTTCATATATAGGATTTTCCTTATAGATTGTAAATGAGTTGATGATTTTTTCTTAGTATATTGAGAAAGGGAATGAAAAAGAAACTGAATGTTACCCGTAGCTGCACCGATCATGATCGCTGTATCTTTATTTTCATTTTGTTGGCATAACAAAAGTTCGTGCAGTGATGGTTCTGGTATAAATTCATGAAGAGCCTTGATAGAATCATTTAATATCGAGTCATTATCTATACAAAGCATAACTGTATCTAATAAACAGACCAAAGCATCATAAATTTCTGAACAATTCCGTGACTTCGTTGATGCGATAATATGTGAAGCTCCATTCCCTCCACACGCGTCGGGGTCCGATTTTTCCAAAGGATGACCGAAAACTGATACAAACTCCGGAAGTGATAATTTAAAGCTTGACTTTCTATCAGATGATATTGTTTGGATCATCTGTCTCATGTAACGAATGACATTCAGTTGACCCTGCTCACATGCTATTATTAATGGTGCTACGGTGCTAGTTTCCGCTTCATTTTCCTTGCTATATTTAAAAGATGAAATTTGTTCAATCTCCTCATTGAGCTTTTGATAAACGAGGTCCTTTGATGCTGATGAAGGTAGGCTGATTATTGATTTTATCAATTTTCTCCTTATCAATGAAAGGGGAAGGGGAGAACTCATTTTTGGCCTTATCTATGGTCAGTATGGATCAAATTTTTGTTTTAATATTCTGAATGAAAAGTTGTAATAAATCACACAAAAATCTTAGAGGGGTGATTGAAAAAGGCTCATTAGGTGGGTTTGACTTCTCTTCGATTCATGATGATACTTCAATTTTGAAATCTCATTTCCAAAACGAATTACTTACAGCGGCGGTATCATATTCCATATATGGTAAAAATATCAGGTTTAAAAATTATTTGATTTCTCGAAACTCTAACTACAATACTGCATAAAAAACCAATTTGCAACAAAAACTTTAGAAATAATTCTAGTAAAGAGAACTGCAATTTGTATTAAAGCCAAGGGTTTGAGTTTACTAATGCAATGACAGATGCTCTTCATTTATTTGAATCAATAAAACTAAGAGTTATGTATGACATAAAAAATCAAAATTTTAGTATTATTTATCAGAATATAATTCATGACTGATCAAAATATAGGTGGAGGATCTCCATCAGAAGCATCCTCATCAGGAGATTTTTGTCGACCTAATTGAACTTGATCCGTATCCTTCAATTTTTTCGATGACATCTCTTTTAATCCAAATTCTGTGTCTTTGACACTCGAATTCGGTTGCACACTTTGCTGTGTAGCTTCTAATAAAAGATCTGATATGCGCTTAGATTTTTCACTCTTCTGTATCTTATTTTTTGATACTAAAGACTTCTTTAGACTTCGTCCAATGATATTCTTTTTAGTATTCACTTTTGGCATTAAAATTAGTAAATGGCCCGTAATGGTACTTCTTTGAGCTGTGCTATCATTTGAAATTACTTCAGATGGAAGGAGCAACCTCAAAATTTTTGACTTTACTACAATACTTATAAAAGTCGGGTGAATGTCTACGTCAATGAGGCTACTCGATAAAAATTTTGGAAGGGGTACATCTAAAAGTAGAAAACCCGGCTTCTTCTCTTCATCGAATCTATAATTCCACTTGCCCTCTGATGAAAAAAAGAAATTGATGAGACGAAACACAAGATATTTATAAAAATAAGACCTTCACTGAACTTACCGTTGCATTGCTTAATGGACCCTTTAAGCTCTCTTTCTCTTGCTTTTTTGATTGCAGCCTCCTGTTCCATTTCAAATTCTTTCTCACCCCTCGTTTTCGGTTGATTAGCACGCTCCATTTCAAGCTTCTCTGCCTTCTGAATGGACAATTCCTTACTCATTTCGCTTCTACTTTGGGGCGTATGAGAGGTCAAACTTTCTTCATCTTTTTCACATTTATCGTTTTTGTTATTAGTATAATCAGAAAGCTTTTGATCTTCTTTGTAAGCGCGACATAATTTTGCGAGATTTCGTAATTGTGCAGTGAGTAAAGGAAGTTTTTGCGTCGCTTTTATTCTTTCAGACCTTGTGATAAAAATACCGTCGAAGCTTGAAAGTTGAGTCAAGCTTGCAACAACATACATTCTGCATCCTCTCCATCCTGATTTACGTCGGTACGGAATATCCGGGTCAAAATCAATTTCGTCATCTGATCTATTGGAGTCTTTGTCTATTTGTACACAGCAAGTGTTTCCCATAAGAAATAATTCTTTTAAACTTCTTAGATTTTTCATGTGCTCGACACTCTCTTCCAGTCTATCAACATCGATAAAGTTCAAAGTTAAATCTAACTTATTCAAAAATTCTAAATGTTGGATGCCTTCCACAACTTCTACATTGTTGAGTGCCAAATTCAAATATTCTATGGCTTTGAAATGTCTAAAATCCGATGGAGCAATTTTGGATATGACATTGTTCTGTAAAAGTAATATACGAAGCGTTTTGCCACAGGTTCTACCAAGGATGGGACCCAAAGCTTCTAATTCTTCTTGATGTAAAGCGATTTCTTCTAGATTTGATACCATACCCTCATTATGCTCTGATCGTTTTCGAATTAATTCTAGAGTAACAACTCGCGGAGAAGAAGAATCAGCACTGCTCATAGGTTCTGATAATAAACTTTTGTTTTTGATATGCATCAGTATATTCAAAATTTTAATTTTGTCTTCGTTGTGATGGAATTTATGATAGGCGCCTTTTTGAATAAAAATGACTAAGAAGTAAGGATGATTTTTTCGATTTTTTAGGATAACATATTTTTTGTTTATCAGCAATTAATGTTACTGACGTAAGCATGTTCAAATCGAGATGATGTATTTTCATACTTTGGTGACGTAATATGATCTATACTCGAGGATGGAAACTTCTTATGTCCACTTCCGGCATAATCGAAATGAATTCCATTGCATGCGTCAATTGCAATATAAAATCTACAGAATTCCACAGCGAGTATGTAGAAGTTCAACCCATTTCATGCCAAAACCTGTGTCCTTTTTCTTGACATAATGTTTCTCCTTTCTCACAATCTAAAACTAACACAATGAAAGTTTACGCCTTCCTAATCACTCTTTTGTCAACCTCTTGTGTAACTGCAAGAAGGGGCGGCTCATCTATATCCCCATCAATCCCAGCATACCGCCAAAGTCCTGGTTTTGGAGTATCTTATAATGATGTTGAAAGGTCATCCCAAAAATCTTTTGAGAGTGTTTATGAAGTAGAAGATTCTCCAGATATACAAATGGTTTCGGTGAGAAAACTCATTTGAATGCGTATTTTGAGATTTATTTGCCAAATTGAAAAGCTTATTCCTCATCCTCCTCTTATATGGAACAACTAGGGTAATGCGGCTCTTAGAAATATTGTTCGCGGATCTGCACTTCGTATTGCGTCCGATTTATCGGGAGGGACTCCACTCGAATGTGTAAAAAACCGTGTGACTGTTTCAAAAGAAACATGCGGTCAAGCATTTACAAATATTGTTAAGGAAGGAGGATTACCCGCCCTCTGGACAGGTACCCCAAGTAGGACAGTTGAGGGTGCTCTTCTTGGAGCCTTTTTTATGATTGGTTCCGTAGCAGCAAAGAAACAAGTAGTTTCCCTTGGAGGTAAGTGAATTGGTTATAAGCAATTCTTTTTGGGTGAAAATTAGGTAATTATTCGGTGATATTTACATCTCATTGATTTTATTTGATATATTGTATTTTAGCAAGTCCAATTATGGCATCACTTGCTGGTGGTCTTGTAGGAGGTTTAGCACAAGCTATTGTCATGACTCCTGCTGGAATGGTTTTCACTTCCCTGAATGTAAATAAAAACAAACCTGGATACGAGAATGATAATGCTATTACTGTTACAAAACGTATTATTAAGGAAAAGGGTCTTAAAGGTATGTTTATTGGGGGGGGACCAATGGCCGTCCGTCAAGCCTCCAACTGGGCTTCTAGGTCTTGTTTCACTGAAATCGCTAGAACAACATTAAGGATGAGTGAATTTGGGTTAATGGGAGAAATTGGGAGTGGTGTCATTGGAGGTCTTGGAAGTTGTTGGAATACACCGGTTGAGACTGCACGCGTTCTAATGCAAAAAGATGTAGCATCTGGAAAGAAGGCAAAAAGTTTCGCTGGATATATCCAAGATATTAATGAAAGAGAAGGTAAGTCTATTTCTCACCCCTGTAACTCTTACATACACAATATGCTCAATTTTTCTCACAATTCTTTTTGCTGTATTTCTAAAGGGATTCCTGGACTTTTCCGAGGTGTCACTCCCCGTGGAATTCAAGCCATATGGCAAACCGTCTTTATGGTTGTTGTTCCTAATGTTTTAGGGGTATAAATCGGTCGTTTCAAATATACATCGATGAAACTCGTTCGAGTGGATGATTCATTTCACGAATTCTCATTTGAAAAACCCATAAGCAATGAAAGATTCAAAAACAAGTACAGCGAGCATCTGAATCTGTAATTGAGTGACTATCTTCAATGAAAAAATTGTAGACACACTGAATGAACGCCTTTTTTTTTAGATTGAAAAATAATTTCATCTTCTAAGAAATAAAATATTGCCTTTAAGAATGACTTTGTTCTGAATTTCATAGCGTGTAATATTGGATCACATCAATCAATAGTTGATTGAATGAATGAAAGGAACATTTTCAATTGTTTTTTTTCTTTCATTGTTGTGAACTCCCGGAGTCATGATACCGTACTAACTATACGTTATTTCACTTCAACTGCATACGTCCAAACAATCATTACCAATAATATTTAAGAGCCAACCTCATTCTATTGGATATCACTTTGGAATTTAATAGTATGTTGAAAGATTCGTGTGTTTCAACTTGATTGAAATGCTTAGGAGTCATAGGATCTTCATTGAATCCTTCAAAATGAATAGGTAGTGCGTACGTACTTTAGAAATCACTTAGAAAATGATTGGTTGGCACCGATTGAATCCCATAATCTTGGAAATAGCTTGACATGTGTATTGTCTTCTTCGTAAACATATTTTCGTGGCTATTGATTGATAACTGTTCTTTGTGCAATACGCACCACGAACTATGAGGGACTTCAACGTTTATGCTTTTTTATTAGTTAGTTTTCATCGTTAAATGATGTCACCCAATTAGAGGACACTCATAGATAGAATAGATCGAAGAACAAAAATATTTAAATAGATTTTTATGCATATAAAACAAATCAAAGAGTTCCTTTTCTGTAAATGACTGAATCACTCAATCAAAAGTTCATTCAGTACCAAGCTAGCAGTAGAAAAATCCAAATCTTATGATTACTACTATGAGAATGTTTTTGTGAGAAGGATTTTCATAGATAACCTTTCTTGCGGTAGTTCCACGTATTTCTTTACATATCAATATCACGGGCTAGTATCCAAATTTGCTCATTTACTCTTTTGATTAGATTACCGGGGTACTAAAAAAAGCTAGTCAAGATGGTACGTTTCCCGAAGACCGACCATGGTTGTGTTTGGATATGATCAGCTTCATTTGCATGGTAACAACTAAAAGAGGAAAATCAATGATTGCACTAGAGGAGTTCTTTCAGCGACTTGTCGAGATGAAATTTGAAGGATGAAGAACTCAATAATAAATCCGACTTTTACATACGCATTGAGATGACTTCCCTTATGGAATTAACTCAGTATCTTTGCTTGGAAAGCATCGGTATTATTCATGTGATCACCCTTCTTACTTTCCCTTGAAGGATTGGATGGAAACTTGCCTCAGGATCGCGAAAGAATAACACAAAGGCTGTTTCACTTTCTTCGGCGTTTTTGGAGTTTTGATGCTTCTGTTTTGCAATGATATCTTTCTTGCTACCGATCACATCTGAAAGAACACATATTAATGGTTATTGTCCATGTATGCTCACCTTTTCATTACTTTGAATCAACTTTCAGGTTAATTTCACAGTAGATCAAATGAGGTCCATTATGGATCTCAAACACAACATCCGTTCTATGTCTGTGATTGCTCACGTAGACCACGGAAAAACCACCCTTACAGATTCTCTTGTACAAAAGGCCGGAATTATCTCCTCAAAGGCCGCTGGAGGAGCCCGTTACACTGATACTCGCGCTGATGAGGCTGAACGTGGTATCACCATTAAATCTACCGGTATTTCTATGTACTTCGAATATGATATTAAAGCAAACACTGTCGATTTGGGTGATGCCAAGTCTGAGGCTCAAATTGCACAAGAAGAAGAAGCTGCTGCCGCCATTGTTGCCAAGAATGAAGAAAATGCTAACATTACAATTACCGAGAACTCCTTTTTGATTAACTTGATTGACTCTCCAGGTCACGTTGATTTCTCTTCTGAGGTAACTGCTGCTTTGCGTGTAACTGATGGAGCTCTTGTTGTTGTAGATACCATTGATGGAGTATGTGTGCAAACTGAGACTGTACTTCGTCAAGCTATTGCTGAACGTGTAAAGCCCTGTCTGATGGTGAACAAGGTTGACCGTGCTCTTCTTGAATTGCAACTTCCTGCTGAAGAATTGTACCAAGCCTTCTGCCGTTCCATTGAGTCTGTTAACGTAATTGTTGCTATGTACAACGACGAAAAGCTTGGAGATGTTCAAGTACACCCCACTAAGGGAACTGTTGCCTTCGGATCCGGTCTTCACCAATGGGCTTTCACCCTCAAGAGGTTTGCCAAGACCTACGGAGCTAAATTCGGAGTTCCAGAGGAGAAAATGATGGGCAAGCTCTGGGGAGATTGGTACTTCGATGCTGGCAGAAAAGTATGGACCTCTGCTAACAAGACTGGAAAGCTTGAACGTGCTTTCTGTCAATTTATTGCTTCCCCCATCACCACTCTTTTCGAAGCCATCATGGCTGAGAAACACGGAAAGGTTAAAAAAATGCTTAAGGCTATTGGAGTTGAACTTAAAGGAGATGAGAAAGAACTTAAAGGAAAGGCCCTTCTTAAGCGTGTTATGCAAAAATGGCTTCCTGCTGGAGACACTGTTCTTGAGATGATTGTACTTCACCTTCCTTCCCCCGCTAAGGCCCAAGCTTACCGTGTTGACACTCTTTACGACGGTCCTCTTGATGATACTACTGCCACTGCCATCCGTACCTGTGATACCAGTCCTGGAGCTGCCCTTTGTATGTACATTTCTAAGATGGTTCCCACCAATGATAAAGGACGTTTCTATGCTTTCGGACGTGTTTTCGCCGGTAAGATCGCCACTGGACAAAAGGTTCGTATCATGGGACCTAACTACGTTGCTGGAAAGAAGGCCGAACTTTGGGTCAAGAATATTCAACGTACCGTTATTATGATGGGAAGATACACTGAACAAGTTGCTGACGTACCCGCTGGTAACACTTGTGCCCTTGTTGGAGTAGATCAATACCTTCTCAAATCCGGTACCATCTGTACTGCTGAAGATGCTCACTGTATTAAGACCATGAAATTCTCTGTATCCCCCGTTGTTCGTTGTGCTGTTGAGCCCAAGAACTCTGCCGATCTTCCCAAACTTGTTGAGGGTATGAAGCGTCTTGCTAAGTCAGACCCTATGGTTTTGTGTTACACAGAAGAGAGTGGAGAACACATTATTGCTGCTTCTGGAGAATTGCATCTTGAGATTTGCTTGCAAGATTTGCAACAAGATTTCATGGGAACTGAAGTTAAGGTTTCTGATCCCGTTGTATCTTTCCGTGAGACTGTTACCGCCAACTCCGACCAAACTTGTCTTGCCAAGTCTGCCAACAAACATAATCGCCTTTACGTTACCGCTGAACCTCTTGGGCCTGAGCTTTGTATTGCTATTGATGAAGGTGATGTTAAGGCTGGAGCTGATAACAAACTTCAAGGGCGTCTCCTTGCCGATGAATACGGATGGGATGTTTCTGAGGCTAGAAAGATCTGGGCTTTCGGACCCGAGGGAACCGGACCCAACACCTTCGTTGATACCACAAAGGGAGTCAACTACCTTCTTGAAATTAAGGAATCCGTTGTTGGAGGTTTCGCCTGGGCCACACAAAACGGACCCATGGCTGAAGAACAAATGCGCGGATGTCGTTTCAATCTTATGGACGTTGTTCTTCATGCTGATGCCATCCATCGTGGTATGGGACAAATCATGCCTACCGCTCGTCGTGTGTGCTTTTCTTCCTTGCTCACTGCTGGACCTGGTCTTCTTGAACCCGTTTACCTATGTAATATCTCTGTTCCACAAGATGCCATGGGTAACGTATACGGTGTTCTAACTAAGCGTAGAGGACACGTATTCTCTGAGGAACAAAGGCCAGGAACTCCCCAAATGACCCTCCTTGCTTACCTTCCCGTCATGGAGTCATTCGGATTCACTGCCGATCTTCGTTCTAATACAGGAGGAAAGGCCTTCCCTCAATGTTCATTTGATCATTGGGAACCAATGTCTGGAGATCCCTACGCACCAGGAAACAAGACTAACGAGACCATTCTTGCTGTCCGTAAGCGCAAGGGTCTTTCTGAGGGTGTTCCAGAAATCTCCCGTTATTTGGACAAGCTTTAAATCAATAATTTCCCGGTACTCAAAAAAGTTGTATTTAAAAAACCAAATATTGTCGCAAGAAACTAATTGTATATTTGCTCTTCGCCATGATCATGTTCAGTTTTCATTTCTATCTATTTGCAATTTACAAATGCTTCTTTCTTAGATCTCATACTCGTGTTATTGATGTTGAAATTCCTTCATGAATATATTGAAGAAACTTTAAAAATTGGAGAATAGTGACTGACAAGGAATCCCTAAGGTTTTGAATATTCAAACATATTTCCCTCATTCTCTTGCTTGTCAAAAAAGAGTATATGAACACTTTCTCCGTAAAAGATATCATAAGCATAACACATATAATAAATAAAAAAGTAAATTATAATCATTTTATGGAAGGAAATGTTATGCGAGTAATTCTTTTGCGTACTTTCCTTTTTGTTAAATATAAAAAATTCACAAATAACGATTATTTTTCGTTCATTCGAGTAAATTTTTGGTGAAAAAACATGTCACTTGATTCATTTGAAACAACAGCAAAATGAATAAGAGCATGCTTGGTTTTCACATTTTATTTTGTGAATTTTTTGGTAGTCATCATGTCGATATGAATATGTGGGACCCAGCAGGAAGGATAACTTTTTTTTGATCTGCTGTTCACGATTCACTAATTAAGAGCTAACCTGATCGTTTTATAAATTTGTCTAAATGAAAATGGTAGTTTCTCTCTAGTTCACACGCAAGCGTGCTTTTTTTAGGGTTGACTGTACGTTCGTTGATATATACTGAAATTACGTTCCGTTGGTGTTTACATTTTTCATGATTGTGGTATTCGTATAAAAGAAGAGACAACAAACTTTCATCTTTTTGAGCTTACCTTCATCATACACAAGACAAATTGAAGTCAACATCACAACCACGTAATCATTTTCTCATAACCATTCTCAGCGGAAAAAAAACTAAACTCGAAATTCAGTCTCTTTCAAGCCGAGGAAATTCCAATGTCAGAGGAAGATAATTTTCTCTCTATTCTCTCTTTTGATGAAAGCTTTCGTGCTAAGAATTCTTATGATGAAGAATACAGCAGTTCTGACGATGACTCTTATTGCTCAGATCAATCATCATATTCGAAAGATACGGACGATACAGACGATAATTTGATTGGGGGTTTGAACTGGAATAATGATTATAAGAATATCGGAGAACCCAATAATACTTCATTTTTTTCTCAAAATGACGTTTTAGCATTATCAGATGATCTCATTGATACGGATTTAGACGCTATACTTGGAACTAAGCCCATTCCCGACGCGAGTCAAAAGTCTCCAAGTAATAAACATGAAAGCATGGGAATGGAATTATCAGAGACAACAGACATATCAAAAATTGCCGATTTGCATAGAAATGAAGATAATAAGGATATTGATGAAGAGTCTGATTACAGCACACACTCAGTGAGTTCTTTATCGCGAAAATTACAAGTTTATTATGCGCAGCATTCTGTTAGTGGTCACCAAAAACCTATAAACTCCGACGACATGGAACCTGCATCCGATCATGTTGAAGAATCTAGTAATACTCGCTACAAGAAAATTTATCATCATCGTGTTACAGAGATGTATCACGATGAATATTCTAAAGATTCATATGACGATAAATATTTGGTTTCGGAAGTAATAGAAAAGCTTAGTTCCTATCCAATTCAGGATGAGCTCAGTGCTATGAAATCTGAACTAAAAAAAAGGGAAATAGAAATATCTGCTCTAGAAGACCATAACAAATTTTATGAGAAACAACTCAATCAACTAGAATCAATATCATCACAATATAGTAATGAAGGATTTTCTCCAGAAAATGCTTCAATTATTGATCGTCAGTGGGGAAACTTATCAAATACGAAACCTGAAAGGAGCTTTGCCGAGAAGGCGAAATCAGTCCTATCAGGAAATCGTCAAAAAAATAGCCACGTTATGAAGTCCATGAGAAAGCATCGAGGGCTCTACTTTGATTTCCAGATTTTAGGAGATCATGACGATATAAAAACAACAATTACCAATTTTCAATCACAATCTAAAAAGACTTCTACAGCAAAAACAATATGTAATGTTTCCCTTACAGGTCGATCGAGTTATTTCATGAATTGGGACAATGGAAAATGGTGCCATCATGGACCAATACCTATAAATTTTCTCAACCGCTTAGAGAGGCAGTCGTCCGAAGGAAAATGCCCGAACGTAAGATATTTATCAATAGGTCCAGCTCCTTCATATTATACAAGTAACTGTACCTGCTATTATGCAGAGCTTTCGGATAGTGAATTTTGGTGGGTAAATTTTGATGCCGACTTTCATGATGCAGTTCAAAACCTACCAGTACATAGAGTAGCTTTTGGCAGTTCTTATCCTGGCAGTGAAGGGAAACCATCTTGGATTGTCCTTGGAAAAGATGGACGTTCCGTCTGGAAAGGTATTCCAACACATTTACACAGCATTTTAACCTCCAGAGACTCTTCTCTTTGTGCAGCATGTGAAGTTTCGCTTGGATCCTCTGGTTCGTTTTTCATTAAATTTTTAAGTGATGAGATAGACTATTGCCTACCCGCTACTATTGCAAATAAATGCGAGGAAATCGAAAAGAAGGGAGGTGTTATAACAAATGTACAGTTACATGTTGATTGTAATGGTTACATAATTAGACACACTGAAATAAAAAAAAAGGAAAAAAACTAAGTAGCAAAAGAAACAAGAGAAAATAATATCTTCTTAATAATAAGTCAAACACTCTTTCTGACTACTTGTCATAACTTTTTTGCGCTATACAAGAAAAATTGCTTCACTATTTAATTTATGTATAAAATTAAACTTGGGTTCGAAATTTCGTGTACACTTTTTGGAAAAGTATTGCTTCGTTAGTCACATAAGTTCCTCATTCTTTCATATCATTTATTAGAGTAAGCCCATGCTGGTAGAGTGTACAGCCATGACAAAGGACCTTAAGTTGGTCAATTTTGATTGGGAATTTTAAGGTGGGACCTCGACTTTGTGGCAACGATCATTTAACCCTCTCTCTAGAGAGAAAGCACCGCGTAGAATTGAAGATATTTGATACTAGAAACTTTCAGTAAGAATTGTAATGCTTACTCCAGAGAGGAATGTCAAAAACGTTCAAATTAACTCGGGATGTTGTAAATGCCCTTCACAACAAAATGAAATTCTCTAGGAGATTTAGCTTGTGAATCATGCCACTATGAACATTGACAAAATGTATATTAGGTATTACAGTTTATGAAATATCAACCCATGCAACTAGGAACCACATGACTCGCTTTACGATACCAAATCCTTTAGGAGCTTAGAAAGAAGTGATTATGCGGCCGCTTTTAGGGCCATATTTCAATGAAACATTTGGTGCTTATTGATGACCTATTTACTACTAAGTGTTGAACTGGTGAACCAGTTGATTAGATCAAATAAATATCTAATGATAAAGTTAAATCCATATAAAAAGTGAGATTATTTTATAACTATCCCATCTTTTACATATTCATATTGTACGTACGGTACATAGAATGTTTATCATGTAAAAACGTATGATACAAACATGTTCAATTGTATCTACAATAAGTATTACGATTAGCACAAGCAAGTTATTACTTAAAAACTTCTTATCCGACCAGAGCTTTCGTGTTCGATCGCACGTCCGTTAGTCTCAACGTGTCGGGGCTTGGAGCGCCAAGTATCTGCCTCAGCCCACAGCTATTCTAACACGATAAATAATAAAGCACACGGGCAAATCTAAATTAAAAATTCACCACGTAGGCATTGTACAGTCCAGCAACAATCCATTTTAATTTCGACTCAGTTACACATACCTATATAATTTCCTTTCAAGTTGGTGCATAATGAAGAATTAATCTTTTTAAGATGACTTGAATTGCTGGGAAGTTATTCTAAAAATAGTTGAATGCACAAGCACTATTAGATTATTTCAACAGCAGAATACAAGTTCTATTAATCAATCGAGTGTAAGCAGCTCAAAAGAGATGCACACTTTGTAAAGAAAACGGGATTCTTACGAACAAAACGGGAGGAGCAAATAATATAATAAAATTTAACCCTTCGGCTGCATTATAAAATTCCGCCGTTCCCAATCCAATATTTTGAATTTTGTTTACCGCTTAACCTGGAAACAAGGGACATTCAGAAATGAAACGGTAAAATATAAGACGTGAACAAAACACTCAATCCACTATTTGAACAAATTTGGAGTATATAATTATGACTTATTTATGTATGAAAAGGCCTGATGTACTCATTCAAATAATTTTGCTTAACCATTTTTTCCTCATTTGATGATTACATTCCTAAATATTCTCCTAAATCACTATATGAATGTTGTTATTTTTTAATTACGCTTTAGCCAGTACGTAAAATATAATATAATGCACGCACTGGTAGATCTAGTCTAATTGTGTAGTTGACACTTCAATTCAAAATTGCGCTTGAATGGAATGAATTTTGAAATGTTAATTAACATTGTACGACCGATTATTCAAATTCTTGTCTAAATCCAACGTTTCTTCGCATCTTAGTTAAATAAGCTCGTAATTATAAAAATCAGAAGAGATATAACAGTTTACATATACAGGTATATATTTGAATCAGATAGAAAAATTCTAAATAGTTTTTTTATTTAGTTTGATGTGCATCTGGAGGCAGTTTATTTGGTGACCTATTCAATCTATTCTCGGTTACCATCAGGTACTATACCTTAAGCGGTCAAATTACTGTTTTACTGTTTTCTCCAATACAAGTCACTAGCAAGGGGGATTCCACAAGGAACATCGTTTGTCACAAAACAATATCAACAAACTTAACGAAAACATATCCTCATCGTCTCAATCTGGGAGATCCTCAACTGTTCTGAGCCACTCTTTTCAATTTTGATATCTCAATCTGATTCAAATATTCAGGTGAGCTTTGAATATTAGATTTTGAACATTTTCAAAACCGCTGATTCTATCTCTGAAAATTTGACTCATCCTAACCTTCTTAACATTGCACGGACTAAAATTTTTTCTGGAAAGAAGCAACTGTCGATACTTTCAAAAGCTTCTCACAAAATGCGTTTGCGGTCACGAATTTCTAATATAAGAAGCGAATCTTCTTCAAGCGTTTCAGCTCCAACAGACACCAGACCTGTTTTGGTAAGCTCCATAACACATGCTTCTATTTGTGTTTCATACTTTTCCACAGTTTCAGAATTTGGAGAAATTTTTTTGTTTCAATATAGACTGATGTGTTTTCCACTTGGCAAATTTTCAACAGGGTGACGTTTCGAACAGAACAAGACTAAAGCAAAATACAGATGAAAAAGATTCTGCTGCAATAAAACAATCTGCAAGAATAAATAATGTCGTTGAAAGAGATGAGAATAATGCTGCTATCGAGCCTAGAAGAAGTCGTCGTGTGAGAAATGTCGTCAATTCAAGATTGTCAAACAGAGTGAAAAGGAAAAACTCACCCCAATATGTAGATGAAAGAAAGGTGAAAAATATTAAAAAAGAGGATCATGCTTCAAGTCTTGAATCCCACGAAGTTAATCTCCAATCTGTGAAAAAAGCTATCTTTGAGGAGAGTGAAGAAGAAAGAGAAGAGGTATCTTCACATACTTCCGATGGTTCAATCGTTCATCCTATTTATAGAATGCAACGGCCGGAACGTCTCAGCAGACGACTGACATCAGGAATCGCACCTCATGATGAGGAAGAAAAAGAAAATGTTCTGGAAGTAGCAAATTATGTGTCTGATCTCTTTCAAAACTTATATGAAAGTGAGGTAAGTGCAATCGCAAAACCTTTGAAATCAGAACCTTTTTATTTTGCTGACTCAAAGCTTTTATCATTGTTTTTCAAAAGACTGTGTCATACCCGTCCAAGTACATGTCCAAACAAAACGACATCAATGCAAAAATGAGAGCAATCTTAATTGATTGGCTCATTGAGGTGCACATGAAATTTAGATTGGTACCTGACACATTATACCTCTGTGTAAATATAATTGACAGATATTGCAATTGTGTTAGAGTGCGAAGAAACAAACTTCAGCTTGTTGGTGTAACTGCTCTACTTATAGCCTGCAAGTATGAAGAAATCTACCCACCTGAAGTTCGAGATTGTGTCTACATTACTGACAGGGCATATAGGAGAGAAGAAGTTTTAGCAATGGAACATGATATACTCGGCAGACTGAGCTACCGTATCTCAGCACCAACTGCATACCCATTCCTCCTCAGATTTTTAAAAATAACAAAAGCTTCCCCGTTTACGAAACACGCAGCAAACTATTACATGGAACGTACTTTACAAGAACACGATTTGCTTCAATTCAGGCCATCACTTATGGCGGCTACAGCGGTAATGTTAGCCTTATCCAATACTGATATACTTATGAAAGAGAAGCTCAATCATGAAACTGTTGCAGTAAGTTCCACCCCCTCTTGACATTTAATTCCTTTTTGAAATGTGTTCTTGAATCTCACTCGTACTTTTATCTATACAATAGACCGATATGAAACTACTCTTAAACTTTTCTGGCTTTCCAATTGAAGATATTTGCGAATGTGCAGCAATAATGGCGGTAAAAATTGGCGAAGATCCTGTAACTGCTTCAAATAGACAGCTAACTACAGTAAAGAAAAAATATGATGCTAGGAGATATCAACTTGTGTCGAAAGCAGTGGAATTGCCAAGCGCATCAAGTATTATTCCAATGATAGAACAGAGAGAATAATAATATCCATTAAATCTGGATGGTGCGATGTTTGTGTCACTATATGTCTTCTTGTTTGTTCGAAGAAAATGAAACAATTTCGTTTTCTGCAGATTACATTGTGTGTTGTTGAAAGTGCCAACAAGGATCCACCTTTTGTTATCATGGAATCGCTTATGAAATAGAATTCTAAGACGGTACATGTTTTTGGGAAACTATGCAAGTGCAAGCCCAAATGAAAAAAAAACCCTCATTTGTTGAGGTCACTCATCGATATGTCAAGTTTTTAGTTTAACCATTAAACTAAAAAAGAAAATTGCTATAAAATTAAAGTTTAAAAATTGTCCAAAAGAAACTTATCACACTTTTCTCAAAGTGTCACCATTCCCATCTTCATTCTTTATTTTGCCTTCTTCAAATGGAACCAGAAGTGGGACTGTGATGCTGTTTATCTTAACAAAAATCTTCGTAAACTTTGCTTTTTTTCGGAACTTATAGGCAGTTGGACAGCTCCTTGCATGTATATGTGCAACCAAAACAATAGAATCAAAAAGTTTAAGAGTAATGACTTTGCTGTCACAATCACCTTTGCCAGAGCCATCGAGATACATTTTTCTCTTCGCTAGCCTGGTATCTGACTTTAGTTCTATCATTTCTTCCCCTCTCCTTCTTGTTCCCGCATCTATAACAATATCTTGCTCAGGCAGAACGACTGGATTGGTATTCCCTGTGTTCTGAATCACTATTCGTAGTTCAACAACTGGAAGTGAGCTAAATTCTACACAATTCTCTTCATTATTTGCATCTGCGCTATTCTTATTTTTTGAAGAGCGAATAAGGACACTTCTCACAGTTTCACCGTTGCTTCTCTCTAGCATAGAGGCCCAAGCACTGACTCCGTTTAGTTTGCCTTTCCCAAGTGGTACATTTCCTTGTACCTGACATAATGGTTGTACATTAGCTTCGTGCATTTGACGATAAATACTAATTCTCTTTGTATCATTATCTGATTGTACCTTTTCATTATTATCTTTGATCCAGGATAAAACTTGCTCTTCACCAAACCTTTTTGAACATAAATTAGCCCAGATTTGATCCGATTTAAAGATATCCATTGCTGCCCAGCGTTTCGAAACTTGAGCACATCGTAGTAATGAGATCGGACTTAGGAAAGATGCCAGAGAGACTGAAATTGGACAACAATCAAGAATTGAATCCATAAGATTCTCTTCAAGTTGGAATTTTATTGTCTTGGGAGATTTCCTACTTTCAAAACTAGGTGGTTGGGTTTCGTCAAGAGTAGGACTTGAAAGTTCTGTCTCTGGAGTTTTACCACATTTATGATGCAGAATTATTATCTCCTTCTCAAGAGCTTCGCATTGCTCACTTAAATTTTGAATCAAGGTAGCAGCAGTATCGATGAAACTTGGTCTGTCCCATTTCTTTGCTTCTTTTGATGTTTTCGCACATGTTTTCATTATTTCAACAGTAGAAGATTGCAATCCAAGGTCCAAATTCTCCCGTTTTTCTGACTGAATCCCAGAAAAACTTATTGCAAGGGATAATTTTTCAATAGCTTCATTTAATCTAATGCGACTGTCTTTTGCCCTTTGCTTCTTTCGTTCATAAGCTGCCTTATTAGGTAAGTCTTTTGCGGTCACATGTGTTCCCACTTTACCTTTACTTTTTAGTCGATACGTTGGTTTATTGGCTTTTTCAACAGCTTTTCGAATAGCAGCTGCGTTGCTGTTGGGAGGTTTAGGTAGGAATGCAGCAGTAGGAGGCGTGGGAACTGATGGAACTCTATGGTTTCCACCAAAACCAAACTGATTTTGTCTTGGAGAAGATTCTAGAATTGAGTTGCTCCTTGATCTATTAGCAAATGATTTTGCAGGTAATACTTGAGATGAAGATCTGGAATAGTGAGGCATATTCTGATTATATGCTGCGGAAGAACGATAAACGTAGGTCAAAGGAACTTTACTAGGAGTTTGTTGTCCCAGATTGTGGCTTGGAATGAAATTAGAATCTTTAGTTTGCGCCGGACTTGAATTTTTCAATCTTTTATTTTGAGACCTATGTGTTGGAGAATTAGACTTTAAACTGGATGTAGAGGGTGCCGACCTTTTCGTTGCATTCGCTTTTGCATCAATATTATGGTGAACCCCTTTCTTTGTTGGAAATGTTTGGTGATCTTGATTTGCTGGAATTTTTGTTAATGTTGTATTCCCAAGAATGGGGTTTGGAACATTACTGACTAAACGAGTTTTCATAGCATCCTTGTCGCTAGAAGAATTATTGTCACCGTAGGATGCATTTGTTTTGCTTGAAGAGGTAGGATTTTTCATAGTGAGCTTGGTTGGAGCTGGAGCTGGAGCTGATGGTATGGGTAACATTTTATTCCGTCCATATGGGTAATAGTTGTAGCTATGATTATGCCTCATTGGTTGTTGCACATTTGTGTGCAGTGGATTAATACCAGTTGATGTTGAATTAAGGACATTCTGGCTCCTTTTGCTGGGAGGTATTAGACTAGAGGATAATATATTCATTGGTACTTTATTCAATAGATTTGGAGAACTGCTGTATCCATGGGCTCCAGCATTCTTATAAGCATCTGCAGCGTTTGGCCTAGTATTGTTAATGATTTACAGGGTTTAGAACAAGTCTCAGGTATTTAATATAGATCAATTGAAATATTGTATGTATGATAATTTCGTACCTGGCATCAGTCCCTAAGAACATCTCTGATAAATTAAAACTTCCGGAAGAACTACTACCAGCATCGTCTTTAAAATCAATTCCCTTAAGAAAGTCTGGGAGGGCATCTTCAACATCTGCCGATTTCATCTCTTTCTTCTTTGCTTTTGATGTCTTGGCCTTCTTTTTCTTGCCAGTATACCTTGAGTATATGTTCACGCGTCCACTATTTGACCTATCGACTGGCTGCAAAAAAGTTGATATCTTCGCATTTTCCTGGACCTCCATATGGACTGCTTTCATGCTATCATTCTTTTCAGGTACACTTGGAAGATAAGGCTTACTGAAATTATCTGTCTCATCAGATAGTTCGCTGTTGTTCTTAAATGTGTCATCTGGTTTGATATCATTGAAAAAAGAGCTCAGACCATCGTTATCGTCATTGAAAATGTTTTCTCCTTCGCCCAAAAGAAGAAATGCCTCATCAAGACCTAGAGGATCCTCCTTTAAGTCCAATTTTTCTGCGTCGATTGTCATTGTTATAGGTTTACCAAAAAATACAATATCGAAGTCGTCTTCATTTGCTCATGAAGAGGATTGACAGCCGTAAAGAAATAGATAAATAGATGAATTCAATGACACAAACGGAATCGATCCTTCTATCGTAAAGTGCCGTTCGCTAAATTCAAAGCTTTCCTACTTTAATCCACATTCAAAGAGTTAAGTGAGTCACGTCACAAATTCCCTAATGAAAATACAATTAGAGACAAATACTTACAATGTGGAAAGAACTCACATGTAGTCCACGTCATCAAGTAATTCTACTGTGATCCCGGAGCCATTAAATATTTGAAGACATTTCTTTCTACGCATTATACTCAGCAGCAGTTAATCTCCTCATTAATTGTAATCTTGCAAAAAAAAGATATCTTTGTATAACCTAATCCTTTCAAATCAATTATGACTTCTTGATTCGAACAAGAAAACATTTCAACTCACATCTCCTAGAGTACAGTAATCATAAGCAAATGGGAATTTCAACTCTTCATGTCAGGACTAAAAAATAGCGCTTGTGAGAGCCATTTGGTAATTTCATGAAAGAAGTTCATTGACACCATTTCGAATTCAAAAATCATCACAGAATAAACACCTACTCTAATTTAATTTTTTCGTCTGTGCATTAATACATTTTGGACAAACAAGAAAATGCCATATTTTGTTCGCTCATCATTTGTTTCCTCTATTTCTGACAAAATTTAGTATTGAAACTTTGGAGAAAAAGTTGACAAGTGTTTCTAAATTCCTTATAAAGTGCTTGTCTAGTTTCAAAATTATGTGCATTCTCTCTAGCACGAAGGAAACACATAAGAGAAATCCCTCTTAGTATTTATTGGATGCATTCATTTCTCTACTACAAAAAAAGGTTGTTCTAGCAAACCTTCCAATCTCATTCCGATAATATTGACTCATGGAAAATACGGTTGGTTCAGTGAATTCAAGGAGATTATAATAATGGACTTGATGGTCCATTCATGACATTTACATATGTCTTGAAAGAGGTTTGGACACAGAAGTTTTGTGCTAAACTATTTTTACTACCTCTCAAAATTATCTCTGATGCTGACGTAACAGAATCATAGGTTACGTAGACTTCTTAACCTTGGATATTTTTTGTTACAACAGTTGTCAGATTTCCTACTTTAATATCTTTTACATCATCAACATCGATCATGATGATGATAGCAAACAAGAGAATAATTAGGTCACTTTATGCCATTTTATTGCTAAACTTCTCTATACGGTGCACAGCTTTTACTACCAAACAAACTCTAATGATGCCACGCGAGAAACTGGGTTTCACCTTGGATACAAAAACAACACAAAATCTTAATATTGCCCATGTCTCTAGGTGGACTAGAATGCACTCGATGAAAATGTCTTCGGAACTAAATGATGATTATGGAATGTCTATAGATGGTGTAAATAGGCGAGAAATGATGAGAGAAACTCGTACGAAATTAGCAAGATTGTTATCATGCTCGATCATGTTGAATTCGAATCCTAGTAAAGCACGTGCCGAAATAACTGATGAGACACTCAAATATGGAGGCACTGACAAAAATTCCGCCTATTCCAATCTCATTACAACAGATGCCCCACCTCTTCCTTCAGCACAAGCTGAAATTGAGACAACAGATGAATTTATTGTTACTATTCCCACATCTGCTTTTCGTCCTGACAATGCAAATCCAAACACACCAAAGCCAAGTCTGGGCATAGAATTAGGGGAAGTTATATTTCGTACAAATCGCCGGATTTTTATTCAATCTATAGCCCCCAATTCGATTGCATCTGACTATAAAATCCAACCGAATTGGGTGTTAGTGTCAATAAACAATCAATCGACAGAAAGAACAGATCGCAAAGGTGTTCAAATAATGGTGCAAAGAGCGTTGGTGGCAGGTGAAGACTTAAACTTCCGATTTCGTGAACCAGGAACATTCCGATCTCAGATTCGGAATCTCAATGATATGGAAGAGGGCGCCACTATTACAACTCAGGTAGCACCCGCAGGAGACACAAGTCAAAGAAGAGGAGATGGGAGCTTAAAGTTATTTCAAAAGGAAACAGAACAAACAGATCAAAAAATTAGTGTCACACAATTAAAAGCCCCAATTATGTGTCAACGTAAGGCAACCTTGGATGACTTACTAGAAATATCATATACTGGGTTAGTGTTGGAAACAGGAAAGATTTTTGATGGATCTACCATTAATATAAATGGGGGTGGGAGCGTTCCTGGACGAGCTGGTGATATATCCTTATTTTTTGTTTTGGGCAAACAACCTTTTGGTCAATTTCCACCATCTTGGGATGTTGGCTTGGAAGGAATGTGTGTAGGAGAACGAAGGAGGTTAATTGTGCCCCCTGTGTTGGGATATGGAAGTAAGGGTGTTCCTAGAAGGGGTATTCCACCTGATTCCACACTTGTGTATGATGTCACTTTAATTTCCCTCAATGGTTTTGCAAATCCTCAATAAATTCCTTAAATGGCAATGAAATCTTATTCATTATGCATGGTTGAAACATCGTCATTGCAAAACTTGATGTTTTAATGCAAAAAACTATTAGAAAAAAATCATTTTCAAGACGATAAGATTCATCCACCAAGATTAATTTTTTTGAAAAAAAAATCAAGTTTTATTGCAAATATTTTTAGTATCATTTGTATTGCTTTGGTTTCTCAACTGAGCATAAATATTCTGTTGGAAATGTCATCCACAATCCAATCAATTCCCTTCACTAGTCCTTCACCTGTAACAGCACTACAGGGGAAGATAGACCAATGCCTCTTCTCAAACTTCACCTCTGTTTCTAATCCAAACACATTCTTTATTTCTTCTATACTCAAAGCTCCTTCTAAATCCTGTTTGTTCGCAAAAATAACTAAACTAGCACCAATTAATTTTTCCTGTTGCAGCAAATCCAATAATTCTTTTTTACACGTCTCTATCCGCTCCTGATCTGAGCTATCGATCACCCAAATTAATCCATCCGTCTGTTCAAAGTAATTACGCCAATATGCTCGTATTGTACGTTGCCCTCCGACATCCCAGATATTGAGTGAATAATTTCGATGAAGAATGGTTTTGATGTTAAATCCAAGTGTTGGTTCGATGGTGTTGATATCTTCTCCACAAAATTTTCGTACAATTGTTGTTTTTCCTGCATTGTCTAACCCCAAGACAAGGATACGAACTTCCTTTTCTTTTGCTTTTACCTAAATTTAGGTATCATAATGGATATAAAATGACAATATAGAACATTGTAATTTGGATGAGACAAACATGGTTTGATTTCATTTTTGGCGCCATTCGAAGGTGATTGGTGTTCATCCAATGATGCAAATACGAATTAAATTGAAATCAAATGAAGGCTCAATGATACCATTTGATCCTTTTGTTTACTTACTTTCTTCAATATTGATAGTAAGCCCATGATTGAGGGATGAAATGCAATGAAGAAGCTTTAATTATTCAATCGAAAGATGGCAAAATAATTTCAAACAACAAACGAATGCAATATTGTCTACGTTGTCGATATCCGTATCATGTCCAGTATATCAAAAATGATGAAAAAATAAAAAATAATAATAAAAAGATTTGTTTGATGCGACTATACATAACAGAGTGTCATTTCTAATCATAATAAGATTGGAACTCCTCCATCATTAGGATTGATAAATGCGACGAAGTTATAAAATTAAGAGAATCAAATATGAATGAATCTACTATTCTTCTTTCACCCGCTCCAGGAGCTAAAGGAGATTTTCTTACAACAGTTTGTCCCTTAGAGTCATCAACATCCGATGAAGATACGTTGCCATTTGAAATTACATTAGGAGGTTACTCTCGAGATAAATGGGCTATGGATACTACAGAAGATCTAGCAAAAGGGTGGAAAACCGCCTTTGTTCAAAGTGTTGATGGTCGAGGCAAATTACCAGGATTTTTAAAATATCTCAAGGATAGGAAAAAAGCTGCTTTTGGCAAATTTGATACTGATAATGGAACTAAGGCAATACTTGTGGTCCCACCAGATCAACCAGAGCCACCATCATCTTCCTCCTATAATAAGGAGGATGTCATGTTTTGTCGATTTATTTTAGACACTTCCAAACTTCGAAATCCTGAAAAAAAAACTGTTGCCCCAACAAATCATCTACAACATCCCTCCCAACTGATGATACCAAATCCAATCAAACCAACAGAAACCATTCCACAAAAAACCAAACCGAAGAAAAAATCCATCAAAAATTCCAACAGTATGAAAAATGGATTTTTAGGAAATTTATTAGGAGCTACACGAAAAACAGAAGCTCACTTAGCAGCAGTTCCTAAATCATCGGTTTTCAAAAATACCAAATCTGATAGTATTGGTGATGGAGAATTTACGAGTGGTTCTGCCATTGCCCAATTTCGTCAAGATACAGAACAAAAACTACTTGATTTCAAACAAGATCTTTCTTTAACCCAGATTAAACTTCCTGTATCAATTGCTGAAATTACCAAAAATTTAGATTCTGATCAGAAACGAAATGTTACCATGGATGTATTAAAGTACATAGTTTACGAACAAACAGAAGAAATAGGAGAGGATAAATGGATAGCTGCTAAGGAAGCCAGCGATTACATGGATGAAGTTATTATTTCTGTGTACAAGGAGGGCTGTGCCCCAGCTGAAGTTTTGGAAGATTTGAATAAAGGAGATTTACCGGATGAAATTCGAGGTCAGCAACGAGCTATGCGCGAAGCTAGTATGAAGTTGCAGGCGAAGAAAGAAGAGAAAAAAGATCTATTGAGACAACAACAAACCATGAAAAGCGCAACATCTGGAATTACCGAATTAAATACAAATAAGAGAGACAGAAGGACTATTGCTGAAATTCAAAGAGACATGATGAAAACAGGCGAAAGTAGTGATGATGTTGATCCAGAATCTAAAAAGGCTCGTACTTCTTAAACTTTGCTTTTCAAAGCACCCATAAAAATACAGCAATCTGAAATAGGAAATATTGAACCATCAAGTTTTCCTTTGAGAAATGAAGAAATCGAATAGTAGTTCTTCTTGTTGTACTTATGCTTTTCAAGATTAAAAATCTTTTGGAAAGGTACATTTGCAAGAAAATTGATTGAATCCTCACAAACTTTAACAAATAGATAATAGTTCTGTCTAGAAAGCTTATCATAGCTCTAAAAAGGAAAAAAAAACAAAAATTAAAAATGTTTTGGCATTTTTTTGTGAAACATTACAAATTGTGGCATCTTTTCAACTTAGTTTTCGTTTTCATGTATCTCTCTTGAGAGAAGTGACATTTGCCCTATGGGTACTGCTGTACCGTAGTGCAATTTATAGAATATGTTCTTCATCTTCCACATGTTCAAATTTCAACTATCTGCTATACTATCTTCCTACGAAAAGACTGTACGTCATATATGAATATGTATGGTCCTCAAAGATTGGATATTTACTTAGAAATTGGATTCGTTTTCTACGAGAGTTTGTTTCAACGAAAGAAGTTCAATACTGCCTATGCTCACATAAACATTTATCAGAATTATTTACACAAACAAATATCATGACAGAAGAGCTTGACATCGACGCTCTCTCAGCAGCAGTAACTAAGCAAGGATCAGCAGTTCGCCAACTTAAAAAAGATGGTGCACCATCTGATGAAATTGCAGCAGCAGTGGCTGACCTTCAAAAGTTAAAAATCTCAGTTGAAACAGCTCGTAAGGCGTTAGAGGCGAGTGATCCTAAGGAAGTCTTCAACAAGAAAACTTTTGATGAGTTGATTTTAAGGAAAATGTTCGTTGTTCCATCCTTTGAAATTCATGGTGGTGTGAAAGGACTTTTTGACTTGGGACCCCCTGCATGTGCTCTTAAGGTAAGTTACAAAAATTATTCATCTCAACGAGAATTTTATATTTTAACGATATTCTTGCTATTTGTCTGTGTTTGGATAACTCTCAACTTTGCATGAAACGAATCTACACATGTAAGGCTGCAATGATTGATGTCTGGAGGAAACACTTTGTTCTAGCAGAATCCATGTTGGAGATGGAATGTACATGTCTTACACCTCATGCTGTACTAAAAACTTCTGGTCATGTAGATCGCTTTACAGATCTTATGGTTCGTGACCCAGAAACTGGTGAATGTTTTAGGGCTGATAAATTGCTAGAAGATGCTATTGATAATCTCATCGCTTCTAGTCCTGACATGTCAACGGAAACTAAAGAAGATCATTTAAGGGTTCAAAGACAAGCTGATGCTTTCACTCAAACAGAATTAGATGAATTGCTTCTCAAGTATGATTGCAAGGCTCCCAGTGGAAATGCTTACAGCCCATCTTTTCCTTTTAACCTCATGTTTAAAACTAGCATCGGACCAGAGGGAACCAGTGTTGGATATTTGAGACCAGAGACAGCTCAGGGTTTATTCGTGAATTTCCGACGTCTACTTGACTTGAATGCCTCCAAAATGCCTTTTGCTGCTGCACAAATTGGTCTTGGATTTAGAAATGAAATTGCCCCTCGTTCTGGACTCTTACGAGTAAGAGAATTTTGCATGGGAGAGATTGAACATTTTGTAAACCCCAATGACAAAACCCACCCACGTTTTCCCTTAGTGAAAGATCTTGTACTTGTACTTTTTGGCCGTGATGATCAACTTGGATCTGGAAAAACAAAAAAGATCACAGTTGGTGAAGCTGTTTCTACAGGTCTTATTAACAACGAAACGTTAGCTTATTTCATTGCTAGGACTCAACTCTTTATGGAAAAGATCGGAATGGACCCTGAACGCTTACGATTTAGACAACATTTAACCACAGAAATGGCACATTATGCTTGCGATTGTTGGGATTTGGAGATTAAGAGTAGCTACGGTTGGGTTGAATGTGTCGGTCATGCTGATCGTGCCTGCTATGACTTGACTGAACATGCTAAAGCCACAAATACATCCATGATTGCTACCGAAAAACTAGATAAGGCTGTTGAAGTTGAGATTGCAAAGATTAAGTTGGATAGGAAGATTCTTGGAAAAACATTCAAAAAAGATCAACGTGTAGTATCTCAAGCTTTGGAAGGCTTGGCTGAGAATTGGAACGATTTTGCGCCAATCGTTGAATCACTAGAATCAACTGGAAAGGCCACGGTAGAGGGTTTTGAGATTACAAAAGATATGATTACTAGCTACAAAAAGACTTCAAAGATGGTTCACGAGATTAAATTCACACCTAGTGTTATTGAACCATCTTTTGGTATGGGACGTATCCTCTATTCATTGTTGGAACATTCCTTTGGCCAGAGAGATATGGATGAGCAAAGATGCGTCATGAAATTCAATGCTAGAGTGGCCCCATACAAGGTTGCAGTATTGCCACTTAGTAGCAGAGACGATTTGAATGGAATAGTAAGTATCAAAGATCATGAATTTAATAGTGCATGTGGAATATCTCTCAAGAAAAGCTTATATTGTATTTGATATTTCTGCTCTGTCATTAAGGTTGATGAAATTGCTTCTGATTTGATGGAAAGTGATTTGTCTACCCGTGTTGACAAATCCACAGCCGCTCTTGGCCGAAGATACGCACGAGCTGATGAAATTGGTGTTCCATTTGCTGTTACTGTCGATTTTGACACTGTGAAAGACAACACCGTCACTCTACGCGAACGTGATTCAATGACACAAATTCGACTTCATAAAGATGAAATTACTCCTTTGGTATACAGCTTCGTATTGGGTAAAAAGACCTGGGCTGATGCTACCGCAAAATTCCCAGTTGTGCAAGTAGATACTGAGGAATAAACTTATTTTGGAGTTAGACCGAACGCATTTCACAAAGCATTTAGGAAAGCATTTTTATTTGATTTGTTTTTATATGAAATAAATTACATGATTGTTTACATAATAAAGTGAAAGTTATTTCTTCTTGCATAATAAAATTTCTAGTGAATGTTACGTTATTGCCAGGTAACCCTAGTTCCAGTGAATCATCCATGGTTTCATTCTAATACTATAAATGTTTCATTATTCATGAGCAAGTGTCAAATATCATAACGGGAGGCTTTCTTTAAAAGAAAAAAATAATACCTATTGACGAATTCTATTGACATGAAAAAAATCTATCCTGCTATATTTGTGTGCTACACAATTTAGCTAACGTCGTTGGAAATCACATACAAATCTACGTGGAACCTCTTCTTGTTGAAGAAAGCTTCACTTGATTCAGCAGTTTGTAAAATAAGCAAACATCGTTGAAGATCATTGCAAACATGTTGCGACGAGTTGTTATACTCTTGTTTTCAATTGCAGCAATAATCACCACAACATCAGCATCCAAAACTGGAAGAGACTTTTATATGTTGGCATTTTCCTTTGGTTCAATTTCAAAAAGAGCCAGTTCCTTTCCTATAATTTCAACTCCATTCAAGAAACAGGCATTTTCTTCAAAAACATTCAAGCCTTTACCTGCATCTCATGACTTAAAAGTAATATTCTCCTCTAGATCAAAGTATGCTGCTTCATCGACTAGAAATTTTTCATTTGATCGATATAATAACAACCAAGATGATGACGAGGGTATCATTAAAAAACTAGCTAAAAAGGTTCTTCCTAATTCTCTTTTTAAAACACCGGAGGAAAAACAACGAGCTATTCAACGAAAACAGCAGAAAGATTCAATTCAAGGTGGACTTGATACCATGCTGAAAGACTTTCCTTTGCCTGTCCGAATGATGGGCCGAGTTCTTTCTCCTATGTTATCAGAACTTGCCAATGAGATGCAACAACAATCCCAGGTACTGCAGGATGTTCTTGAAGTTGCTCGGGTTCAAATTATTAATTCCCCTCAACTTCAAAATGAACTAGGTCCAGAAATTATGGTTAGTGCCCCATTTCGCCAATCATCTAGTTCGATGAATATCAATGGACAAACTACCAATAGTGTACAAGCATCCTTTGAAGTCAGAGGTTCCAATTCCATGAATTCTGGGCTAGCTAACTTAGTGGCAGAAAATGGTATTATCAAAAGCTTAGTGGTGAATATCAACGGGTATCAGATGGATATCACAAACGACCAATACAATTCAAATTCTGGAGGCTCTTATAATGTCAATTCCAATTATGGAAATAATGGCAGCGGTATTGTTGACGCCGAAGTCATTGACGCCGATTATACCGAAAAAAAGAACTTTTAACGAAATAAAAAGTAGTTTTATCGTAGGGTTGAGCATTCACAATGTATTTTGCATGAGTGAGTCACAACAACTTATCAAAAGAAATAGGAAACATCATAAAAACATAGAAAAAATCAAGTTATAGAATATGAAAGAACTGATAATATATGAAAAGATTATGGACTTGTGCAAAAGATAAAAACATCACATTCACATACTGTATTAAGACTCTTTTTTTTGTGAATTTATGAATTTATAATTTATATAACGGATGTCTTTTACAACAGAATGATATCAAGCACTGAAACTTTAAATCAACACTTCACAAGAAATCACAATGTAAACATCAAATCTATGCGTCTACTCAAAATCAGATTCTTCGTCACTATCTTGAATGAATTCCACTGAATCGTCAGATTCTTCGAGAACAGCATAAGTGATTTTCTTTGCTTTCCCTCTCGTGGTTCGTTTGGCACGAGCCGGTGCCTCAACCGGTTCATCAATGATTTCTACATCTTCATCATCTTCGTTTGATTTTGAAGATTTGGAGGTCTTAGCAGATTGTTTCGCACGCTTTGCAGGTTTTTTCTTCGTTACAGGCTTCTTGACTGGGGAATCTTCCAAATCATCAATCTCGTCGATTTCATTGATAGACTCTTTTGATGGAGAGAGTCTCTTGATTCCTTTGGATGGAGATGTGCTGGAAAGGAAAGAATCGATACTTGAAAGCAAGGAAGGTTTCTTTTGCGGTGAAACCGTCAATCTCTGTTTGATTTCATCAGATAAACTATCAACATCAGAATTTTTCGATGTTTTCTTTGAAATCACTGCATCTGGAACTTTCTTGGTTGTCTTACGAGATCGAGCAGTAGTTTTCTTTGGAGCTTTCTTAGCAACGAAATTATCACCATCTGAATCATGTATAACATCACGGCCATCCAAGGAATCATCATCTTCTAAATCAGAATCCCACTCATCTTTCTTCTTTTTCTTCTTCTTTGCTGCTTTCTTGTTCTTAAGTTGTTTTTTGGCTCTTTTGGCTGTGCTTTTCTTCTGCGCCTTACGTTCTTCTTCAGCAGCCAACGCAAACTCATCATCTCGCTCTCCAAGAACTTCTTCTATTGCGTCCAAATCATTCTCCCAAATTCTACTGGGTGATGTAGCCTCTAGCTCGACAACTTCAGCCTCTTTATCCTTGACTTTCTTTCTTAATTGCTCCACTTTTTCAAATGTAAGGTTCCAGATTTTCATTCCAAGAAGGTATTCGTAACCTCTTGCAAGTTCTGCATCTGAAGCACTATCATCAGAAAGATCTTCAGAAGATGAGCCTTCATTGTCTTTGTTTTTTTTCTCATCGAAAAGATCGTATCCCCTTCTCTGCAATTCAGTTAGGAGATCCTTTCGCTTTCGATTATTAATGACAAGTTCTTCCTTGCAAACTTCCTCAACAAATCGTGCCTTATTACTCAATATTTTCAAATCCCTTCGCATATTCATGAGAAGATGGTCTTTTCGTTGTCCATAAAAATCAAGTCTTGCACCGTAAAATGAAGATAGTATATCTTCTGGCGTTTGATACTTTATGATGCGTCCGAGCTCATCAAAAAGATTCATATTTGTGGTGTGTAATTTTCCCGTAAGCTTGAATTTACCATTAAGACCGTCTTTTCCCCTTTCAAAAGAATCAATTTTTTCCTTTGTTGCAATGATTGTAAATGATACTGTTGTGTCCGTATGATCTTCTTTGAAGTCCTTGATATCAGGGTCAGATTTACTTGTGCCTGTTACGAGTGATTCCAGAAATACCTTGTAATTCTGTGTCCAGACTTTGAGGGGGAGTTCAGTAATCTTGATGGTGGTATCATCGATACGTTCTATTTTGCCTTTCACAACATAATTTCCTTGCCGGACTCCTGTTTCCGGAATCATCTAATGAAATCATAAATAATAATTTGTTAGAAAATATCAAATAAATGAAAAAATTATTCATGATCTGATCACATTTACTCACTTCTCCTGTGTACCCCGAATAATCTGGATGCATCATTTCTACCTCCTCTCCATTGAGGAGTTGTCTCAAGTTTTTGATAATCTGCCTAGATGAATAGTTAGGTACAAAGCTAGACCAACCTGTACCAATACCATCAGAACCATTGACCAAAATCATTGGTATCACTGGCATATAATATTCTGGCTCGATACTTAAACCATCGTCTGAAAGGTAATTTAATAATGCATCATCATCTGGATGGAATATGGTTCGTGTAATTTTTTCAAGTTTCGTGAAAATGTAACGAGGTGATGCAGCGTCTTTACCACCCATACGCCTTGTACCGAACTGACCACTGGGTGTTAGCAAATTGATATTATTTGAACCACAAAACGACTGAGCCATACCAACAATTGTTCCTGTAAGAGACATTTCACCATGATGATATGCTGAGTGTTCTGAGACGTATCCAGCAAGCTGTGCAACTTTGATTTCATTCTTCAATTTACGTTTGAAGCAAGAAAATAGAACCTTACGTTGAGATGGCTTAAATCCATCATAAATATGAGGGATAGAACGTTGATTGTCAGCCTGAGAAAAAAGAATCAACTCTTTGTTGATGAAGTCAGAGTAGCAAATACCATTCTCTTGAGCTTGAGAGTAGTTTAGGAAAGTTCCTTTCTTCAAGTTATTGAGCCAAGTTTTACGGTCTTCAACACGGTTCTTGGTAAATGCCATCTTGATTAGATCATTTCCTGAGATAACCTTGTCTGGCACAATTGCACTCGGCTCTTCCATTTCAACATCTTCACTGACTCTGTTACTTGGTTCGGATTTTACATCAGAACTTAGATCTGAGAATTTAACTTCGTGTAAATCAAGGTTTCCGAAGTATTCTTTTGCTTCTGCACTTGTAGAGGTTCCGAGACCCTATCATCAAAAGAAACAATGTTAATAAATGTAGGTAGATGAAGATATATGATAGCAACCAATGAATTCAATTACCTTATAGTACTTGATTGAAAACGTATTTGCCATCTTTTCCCCCATATCTTCTCTCCATTTTTCGTACTCAGGCAAGGTAAAAAATGTGTATGACCTCTTCCCTTTCGTTGCTTTTACAATTGGAGTGATAAATTGTTGAAGAAATCCTGGTACATCTAACAAACTAGGCCAAAAGTCTATAAGGTAATGGGAACGAACATATTGAGAAATTAATCTTATTGAAGGTCAACAATTTACAAATTTTACACTTACGGTGAATAAAATTGATCACAAGACCTTTAATGTGACTACCATCATGATCTTGATCTGCCATGATCATAAGGTGCCCATAACGGAGGGTTTTGATGTTTGATTCATCGTAATGTTCACCGAATTTAAGACCAAGGATTTCAACAACGTTTTTGATTTCATCGTTTTTCATAATTTGAGCATGAGTTGCTTCACGCACATTGAGTGGTTTACCCTTTAGTGGAAACACTCCGTAGTAATCTCGGCCAACAACAGAAATACCAGACCTGAAAAGAAGTAATAAAACCCAGTCACAATTAGAAAAAGTTCTAAAATTTCGGGCAAAACCATGTATCCATAAATACTTACATAGCAAGAGACTTGGCAGAATCTCCCTCCGTGATAATTAGTGTACAGTCTTTTGATTTCGCGGATCCTGCAAAGTTAGCATCATCAAGTTTTGTGATGCCAGTCAACTTTGTCTTCTTCTTTCCACCAGCCTTCTTAAGAGCTTGACTATCTTTGAACTTAGAGTACGCTAGAACATTTTGTACAATTTCACTCCTTCCAACTTTCTTCAGAAAAGACTCAGAGAGTTTGTGCTTCGCAAATAATTTTGGGCGGGTCGTGAGGAATTCCTTTGTTTGTGAATCAAAAGTTGGATTCTCAACCAAACAATTCACGAAAACGCAAAGATGATTTGAAATTTGGTTTTTCTTGACTTCACTCCCACCTTTCGCTTTCTTTTTCAGAACTGCAGTCAAATTGCTTGCGACTTGATTAGCAATATGTTCTGTATGTCCACCACCCTTACTGGTACAGATAGCATTGACGAAGGAAACTTGTTGGAAACTCCCTTCACTCGTACCTACTCCAACTTCCCATTCATCATTGATCTTTTCAAACGCCACTGGAGGTGAAATTCCATCATAGAGTTTCAAATAGGATTCAAAGGACCTAACTGGAATCTTGTCTCCATTCAATGTGACAACGAGGCGTTTTCCCTCTTTGTTCGCCATGCTTCCTGCTATGTCATACGCACGTTTAGAAAATAAGCCAACAATATCCTCATCCAAGTGTGACATTTTGAATCGTTCCAAGTCAGGTTTAAAGGTGATTTTGGTGTAGTCGCCCTTCTTAGTTTCGGTTTTATTCAGTGGTTTTACAATTGGATCTTCAGTGACTGTCATGTTGTTGCGGAAATACTGAGTAAGTTTAAGTCCATTTTCTATATCGACACACTCCACAATAAACTCTGTACTGAATATATTGGCCAATTTCGCTCCATAACCATTTCGTCCTCCTGTAGTTTTTTTCTCGTTATCGTCAAAGTTGGATCCAGTCAATAAATGTCCAAAAATCAATGTTGGAACATAGCACTTGTGTTCTTTGTGCATGACAACGGGGATACCTTTTCCGTTATTTTTTACGGACACGGAATTTCCCGGCCCATCAATCTCTACGACCAAGGAGTCCATACTGGAATCTCTTTGTTTATTGTCAGCAGCGTTCACAATAATTTCGTCAAATATTTTGAACAGTCCAGGGGTATATTCAATATCTTTTCGCACGATGCGCTTGGTAGAACTATCGAGGATGTACATTGGTTGACGCGATTTCTCTACAGATCCGACTACAAATCAAGAAAAAAGAACATAATATATGAATCTCAACCTTTCATTGCAAGAGGAAATAAATGTTCAACAAGTCACTTACTGTAAGTATCAGGTCTCAAAAGGATATGTTCTAACTGACTCTTCTTCTGATAAATTTCTTCTACAGACTTTTTCTTTCCTGCATTTTTAGTCGATGTTTTGGAACTAGTTTCTTGAGCTTCCATCATCATGTCATCGTTGTCATCATCACTTAATTCTACAACCTCTTTTTTCTTTTTTGTTACTTTCTTTGCAGGCGCTTTTTTAGCTGCCGTCTTCTTTGCGGTTGTTTTTTTTACAGTTGCTTTTTTTGTGGGTTTCTTGGTAGCGGGTATTGACCTGGTTAAATTTGGATTTGCATTTTCTAGCTCGAAATCAGATTCATCCTCGCCTTCAGATTGGAATGAAAAGTCACCATCAGATAGAACATCCACCATATTTATTAGTTTCTTTATCTATGTTTGTTCTTTTCTTTTTATTTGATTTTATTGTATGGTGTTTAGTTGTGCTGGACCTTTTTTAAATGAATGGAAATGGAAACGAAGTGTTTTCTTCCGTTTGAAATTCTGGATTGTGAGACAACTGTGTGGAATGGAGGGAATTTTTGAGTCTTTACCCTCTTCCATACTATTTCCAATTATTAAAGTGAAGATTTTTTTGGAGGCAATTCTTCAATCTTCGTATGTCTCTACTGGAACTATCCAATTATTGAATGAATCTCTTCTATGATGAAGATGAGATTCGTTTTGATAAGAACCAAAATGTATTCGTTTTGTACCGACAGCAGGTAATCGATTGGTTTTTCTTAGAAAAAGCAACTGTTGATGACTGCTTCCCGCATTCAATACGAAAGTTAAGTCATGTTTTCTTTAGATAATTGGATATTGGATATTTAGGTGGTGAAGATAATTTTCCTTAAGTGACAAATCTGGCGCAGGATGATATTACATTAATTCAACTTTCGTCGGATGTCAATTGTATAAGTTAGTTCCTTAAATACAATAGAGTATATAGAAGGGGTGTCAAGAACGTATATTATATTAATTATAGAAAATATTATACTCCGATATTTTATTCAAAATCCCTGAAGATACGTAGGAGCCAACGTATTCTACGCTTGTTTCTGAGAAAAGGGTCGTTGCAATCTTATGTTAAGAGGACCGTTTGCATTGAATTCAAAAAATGAACTGTCACACATTTTTACTGTTTGTGATAACTTTCAAAAATCCTCTCGATGCCATTACCAACCGCAGTTTAGCACCTTCGCACTTCGAACGCAAGAAGAAACGTTGAGATTAGCGTACAAAATTTAATTGTACCTGTTTCTTATCTGTCCATCATCGCAGTTGGTCAACTATTTGATTTAACTCTCAAAAGAAAATGTGAGGATTCTCACCAAATAGAGATTCAAGCGTCGCCTCAGATTTTTCACTCATTAAATTATTAGAGCATAATAAATTGAACACAGCCATCAATTTTTTCTGGTATAAATTGTTTTTTTGGACTTTCCTTTGCTTTCAGGCTAATCTAGAATGCGCTTTTTCTGCAGATAATGATTATAACCTTACATAATGAATTCTCATCACTTTACCATGAGAACTAAAAATTGAATAAAATATCCTCATTCACGGCTTGTTGAAGCAATTTCAATGGAATGAAAACGAACATCTTTTCCTTCATTAATACACGCGAGGAAGTAAATAGCGAATGTGTTATTGAAACTAAAATGAACTTGATATGCACAAAAGTGTATTTGAGATCGGATCTTTTATACTCTAAACTTGTCGATCCGAAGTAGAAAGATGCATTTTTTTCAATGTTTCATATTGTAGTAATTCACTGTTGTTTAAAGGCAGTATAGGCTTATTGGTTATTTTCTTCGGGATTTGCATTACAATTTAATATTTTTGGGGCTTTTAGAAGACATCTGAAGAAAGTCAATTCCTGTCACTTTTGAAGATTAAAGAAACAGTCTTGGCATTGGAATATGCTCTTTCACTGATTATGATGAAGATGGAGATTTTGATGATGATGTTAAAGAGTAATAGTAAAAGTAAAATAAAATTTGTGGATTGATTTGAATGACTGCTTATATGTAGGATCGAATTAGTTTTCAACTTGCAGTAAAATTGATGAGATCAAATCAGAGTTCGAGGTAAAGAGTTTCTAAATACAGTCTGTAATCGCATTCAAATGAATTTAAACAAATAGATTATGCATAGCATATGTTGAGTTGATAGCAAGAATAAAGTGTCACATGCCGCCCTGTTTACAGTGTAGATGAAGAGTGATTCAATTCACTTATTAATCAGACTTTATATTTATTAATGTTGCTCTAGCGTTGAAAACCTTCATCATTCAATATAACCAAAAATATGTATTTTTCAGAGGTTATTATAAAATCCAAGCGTTTATCAAATCTATACGTTTATACTGTTTTCTCTATCTCGGAAGAATTTCGAATGAAATTTGAATTCTTTTCTTAACTCAATTCATCAGCCAAAAGCATCTTGATTTTGGCTTTTTTACTCGTCATATCCACTCCAAATTTATCAGATGCTGTTTCAATGGCATGTTTTGTTGTAGCCTTATCAAGGTTGAAGCATGCAACATAAGCTTTCACCCATTTACGCAACTTGGCATCAGTGGGCATTTTTCCTGTCTTTAAATCGTCTTCTTCAACTTCCATTGCGTGTTCGACGCTGTCATCCTCCTCAGTCTCGTCGCCCATTTCTACATCGGTATCTTTTGCCTTTTGCTTCTTTTTGGGTGATTTCGAGGTGCCGTTTGATTTTCTTTTCTTCCTAAGTCCCTTGGTGAGTTTTGCATCTGGTGCTCCTAGAAAGTCAAGAAGACAATCAACAAGACTTTCTTTGTCCATACCTTCTGCTTTGATATCAAATAAAGAAATTAAATTTTTTAACTGTAATACTGTTAATTTGAAAGCCTTGACTGACATTTTAGTCTTGATACATGGAAAAGACAAGAAAACAATATTGAGATTCTAATAGTGCGAAGATGCCATCAATAGAGATATTCAACATTCGAATACGTACCTCAAATTCTTCATCATCTGCTTCAATTTCCTTCTCGGTTTTCTCTCCTTCGACAGGGGGTAAGTAGCCACTGAAACTTAGAATATGCTTTTTGATCAAATTTTGCTTAGGCCTACCTCTAACAGAGAACAATAAACCGTGAGCTTCCCTAAGAATAACATCATCTTTCTTCAATACCTTTACTTTTGCTTTCACAGATTCAATAGAATCAAGCTTCACACCTCGTCCAACTGGAACGATAAACTCTTTTTTAGAAGGAGTACTTGCCAACTCTGATGATAAGCGCGATGCGCTTTTTCTGGCGCGTTTTCCAGATACGGGTGTTACGGAATCTTGCTTTAGAGCGGAGGTTGGTGTTGCACCACCTTCTCCTTTTTTCTTACGGCCCCTTTTTTTGGGCGTAGGAGTTGCTGCTACTTCTTCCACTTCCTTTTTGTCATCTTTTGCCTCATCATTTGCTTCATCATTCGATTCCGATTTTTCTTCAGGTTTTTCTTCCGATTTCTCTTCAGGTTTCTCGTCAGGTTTCTCTTCAGTTTTCTCTTCAGTTTTTTGCTCTTCTTTCGGCTCCTCATTGGAATCCTCTTTCTTCTCTACATCCGCAGAGTCTTCTTTTTTGACATCTTCAGCCTTTTCTTCTTCCTTTTTTTCGGGTTCAGATGTTTCCTTACTTTCAGAATCGGCTTCTGGTTTATCTTGAGGAGCCTTCTCTTCAGTTGGTTTCTCTTCTGGTGCAGAAGTCGTCTCCTTGGTAGCCTCCTCAGTACTCATTTTGTTCAAGGAGATGTGCTGTCAAAATATAAAAATGTATAGTTTGTATCACAAAATTTTGTATGGGCAATTAGTACTGATCTACACATGCTCGGATTTTGAAATATCTTTTACGGATTTGATGATTAGAATATAAAATCTTCATACTGTAAGTAACCAAGTGATTGTTCGTACCAGCAGTAAAACATACGGAATAACTTTTTATCGTCTAATTACTGTTGTCATAAAAAAAACCGTAAAAATATACATGTATCCTTTGCAAGTACGATATTCTAGGATACAAGCCATATGAATATACGTGTCACACACTCAGTCCCAAAGGAAATATTTGAAGAGGTACTCAATCTACATACTATGTGTGTTGTGGCGCGCGCCCGGACTATTTCACCTAAATGGACGCTATGTTGCAACACAGAATCAGCTAACAAAATAAGAAATTACTACTTTTCAGAAACACTGAGAGAAGGCTCCCAACCATATCTATGCTTCTCAATAAATTTGCTCATGATCAAGTGTAATAGAGGAAGGATAATTAATTAAAGATTCTCTAGTACTCAAATTGGAGCTTCAAAATTTAGTTATCTGCTGTGAATGTGGAATTTATATTTTTACTTCGAAGACTGTATCTCTGAAATGAAGCTTATCGCAGTAAACAAATTAAAATGCCAATTTAACAAAAGCTTCAAGATCACTTTCACAAGCTGCAACTGCCTTCAAACAAATAGAACCATTCTTCTTTGAAGCAGCCTGACTAATGTCAAACAGATCCCCTTTCACCTTTTTCCCAGCTGCTAAAATTTCTTTCTTTGGGCTAGAACCTGAAATCTGATTCATTGTTTGCACCAAAGTACCCAATGGACCAGTCAAAACCCCTTGAATTTGAGACCATTTTTTCTGTTCTATCAATATTGGAATAGATTTTAATCGGATAGCTGCTTCTCCAATTCTCGTAATCAAAATTTCTCTATCAGGGCCTTGATATAAAAAAGATGACGAATCCACAACTTTATTTTTTTCGATCAGGAAATCAATATAGCTTGGTAGTTCTATAGAAGATGAATCTCCATAAGCTGCCTGAGCTGGATCTTTTGGGATCAAAAAGGAAAATAATACAGACGTAGTCGCCATAGAAGATAGAAAGTCTCTTCTTCTATATTTGCATTGTCTTGAATCATCCCCCAATTTGGATTGTTGTAGAATGGTTTTGCACTCCTTATTATTTGAAGTCTGTTTATGACCGTCCAATGAACAAAACAAAGCATTGAAAGTCAGACTTGATTTCGATCCTACACTGAATGCCAAAGAAGTGCGGAAACTCCAGATGAAAAATAAAACGGTGGTGACAGATGAAGCTGATTTCATTTTCCGTGTCTTCGGTGGTCAAACTTAATCTAATAGCCCTGTTTGATTTCAATTTGCTGAAGTTCTGCACCAATTTTTTGTGACAAATCTTTTTGCATCTTGGGGGTATGGATGACATCAATCATCTTCATCTGCCCTACGTACGTGTCTGAGATACTGCTGTTTAACGTACTGTAATTTACTAGGAAATATTCAATTTCAAAAGGAGTTACGGAAATCGTCGTAAATATCTTAAACGAAGAGATTCTTTGATTACATTTCATTAAACGAAAAATTCTTCGCTTCAGCAGAATTCTCACGTCTTCATTCAAAGCTGACATCAACCTCAAGACCCAGGATCAACAGTTCAGAAGGTTAGTTCACGCTGATTTTTCCAAAAGATTCATTATAGTTTGAATTATTGCGAGTCTGCTTCCTTTTGAAACATATCAACAGTGCTGAATGATTTTCAAAGAATGTATATTCTGATCAATTTATGACTCTTCCTCGACGTTACATAATCTAGTCCAGTAATCAATACCTTTCAAGAAATTACAATGTCACAACACAACGCTCAGACGGTAAAAGTTGTTATATTAGGGGATAGTGGGGTAGGAAAATCAAGCTTAGCTTTAAGATTTGTCACGAACGACTTTAAACCATACTCAGAATCAACAATAGGTGCAAGTTACATGTCCAAAAGAATTACAATAGATTCTATGCCAATGAGTGTGAATGATTTTGAAAAAGAAGAAGAATCAGATAAGCAATCTTCAGATGATGCTGATTCTAATAATAGAGAAATGGGCGGTCAAAACGTAAGCTCTATCGATGGAAATGATACTTCGCCTCCAACTTCGCACAAACGCATAATGGAATTTAAAATTTGGGATACAGCTGGACAAGAAAAATACAGGTCTCTTGCTACGATGTATTACAGAGGGGCTGGGGCAGCTCTATTAGTTTTCGATGTCACAAAAGCATCATCCTTTGACGTATTACAGTCATGGGTAAATGAATTAAAATTCAAAGGACCACCAGATATCGTGATGGGGTTGTGTGGGAACAAATGTGACTTAAATGAAGAGGGAGACGAACGACAAGTTAGTTTGAAAGATGCGCAGGAGTATGCGAAAAAATTAGGCTGTTTTTATCTGGAGACTAGTGCAAAGAAAAACGTAAATGTATTAAAAGCTTTTGAGGAAATAGCAAAACGAGTTCCACCATTGGAGGAAGAATTTTATGACTTGTCTGAACGTCCAGGCATCAACGTTTCTGGAAAGCTAGATCTTGGAGTAAACAATCCACCATCATCTGGGTTTCTTTCAAGTTTTTGTTAATTTTGTCACGTTTTCCGTGGACACATTGCATTCACTCATTCAGGTCGTAATTATTGTTGCCCATCATAAAATTGACAACAGAAAATGCCTCATTGACAATATTTTAATTTTAACAACTTTTTATATATTTGTGTAAAATGATACTAAGTGTGATAATGTTTGTGCGATTAAATCAGTCATGGGGTGAAACAGCCAGTATTGATATCAATGTCGAATAGATTAAATATCGAATGTGACGCCATTTGCAAATTAAGATATAATTATGTTATCGTAGAGATAACTTACTATTCAATGTTGCTTCTTGCAAACACAATCTTATGATCTTCTCATGAACTTATGCCTGTCTTTTATGAAAAGAAAATTTTAAATTCTTGCGACCGCTTGCCTAGAAATTCGTACAAGGCCATTTTACCTTTTTGTGAAAGGAAAGTATTGTAGAGTGTCAACAACCGTAATGATGGATGTCCAGCCAGAGACAAACATAATGCAATAGCTCCAGTATCATCAATTTGGTTACGAGATAGATTTATCCGATATAAAGTCCTGTGATGCTTGAAAGCATGTGCCAAAGCTATTACTCCTTTTGAGGTGATCAAAGTGTCATCCAAATCTAGCAAAACCAGAGAAAGATTATGCATTAGTCCTTCTGCTAAACTATTCATTCCACGATCGCTTAGAGGATTCCTGGAAATCATTAATTCTTTCAAGGAACAATTCTTGGTGAGCGCTCGTGCAAAAGAAGATAAGCCATTGAAGCTAATCCTGTTACCAGAAAGATCCAGGTTATACAATGTTTGATTTTTGATCAGTCCTTCTGCAATCGCATTTGATCCAGAATTCATAATAAAGGTGTTCTCTAAATTTAGTCTTTGTAAAGATGAGTTCTTTGCAATAGCATCAGCCATGGCAAAAGCACCCTCATCACCGATTCTATTGTGAGAAAGATTCAAAACCTTTAATGTTTTGTTTCTTGATAATGAATCAGCGAATTTTCTTCCTCCTTTTTCCGATATTGCTATTGAGGAAAGTATGAGTGTGTGCATAGATGGATTCAATTCAATCGCATTTGCAAGAAAGCTTATTCCATCATCACCTATTGGATTGTTAGATAAATCCAAGAATCTTAAATTGCTCTGTGTCATGAGACTTTGTGAATAATGAATTGCTCCCTCGGTTCCAATAAATTGCTCATAAATTTTTCTCAGCATATATTTCTTTTCAGAAAAAATGAAATTTGCAATTCCTCTTGCTCCTCCCTTCCCAATTTGATTACGTCTTGCAATGAGGACTTCGAGACTCGTATTTTCTTCGATAGCTTTTACAATTGATAAAAAACCGTCATCGCCGATCGAATTATCGGATATATCAAGGTCTTGAAGATTGTTGCAATTATTTTTAGATTGTTGAAGAGCTTCTGCAATGTCAATAAGTTCTTTATTTTTAAGGTGGCAAAATGACAAGGTTAAATGACTAATGTTTGTGTTGGTTTTGAGAGCATCAGCTACAGGTGGAATAAATGTGTGCATTATTTCTTCATTTTGAAAGTCATCACGATGTAAGCCAGAACTATTAAGAAAGTATTTTAAGTTGAAGCCTTTCAGTTCGGGATCGCTGCTCCTAAGTTTGTGTAAAGTTGCGTTGTATTCCATTTTGTCGCCTCAATTGTTCTTTTGTGAAAAAATGAAAGAACAGTCTTCTTGATTGATTTCGTTGGATGATGATTATGCCAATTTGAAAATTCTTACGCACTTTTGTACGATGAAAGTTTGTGTAAACCTGGCCCGGAGGGAAGCTTAGTAGGGCAGCGAACCCTGAATAAAAATATGTAAGTAATATACAAAAGAACGAGTGTACGGTACTTTTGTACGAATCGTATAAGTCTCTTGATGACACTGCATACCACAATCAGAATACTTAACGAAAAGAAAGGCCATTTTGATACACGAGATACTCGAGGAGAATTCCGGTTGACGTCTTTCAAAACTTCCGTCGTACTCATATGATGCAATTTCTTTCTTTTTCTTATTTCTTCTCTGACATGTTTTTTGGTGCTATGTACTTAGGAGGTCATTAAATGGCACGGCCAATATTTGATTCGTCAGTAAAAATCCATCACTTCATTAATTAATAATCTTCAAAACAAAGGGCAGCTCATCTACATATGTCTAAACTTTAGCAACATCCGGAATCTTTTTGAATTAAAAATGCAAATGAATGATTTGTGCTTGTTGGACGATGAAGATGGAGTGGTAATGATGTCCAATTTAGTTGGTTACACATAAGCCTATAAAACAAAAAAAAATACAAATATTAGAGCATTAGCTCGGTTTCTTTCAATGATGCTTTCAGCGCATTTGCAAGATTTCTTCTTTTCGTAGCCCCTGAACTTGCAACTGCTTTAGGTTTTGTTCTTTTTAGAACCGGCTCATGTAGCCTTGATTCTTTACTGTTTATGTCATTCAAGTTTCTAGCTTTAAGTGGATATTTTATCGAATTGAATTTTTCCACTTCTTCGATTTTTGACTCCATGTTAGGTTCAGTATTTTCTTTTTGGTCAGATTCTTCATTCTTTCCAACGTTAATTGTGTGAAACATTTCTGACTGTCTGTTCCAATCGGAGGATGTTGGTGATCGTAATCTCTTTAATAAATCACTCTTTTTCCCAGACACCTTTAATCCTTTTTGTCGTAATAAACCTTTCAACTCAGATACTTTCATTGTATCGTTGACCTTGAAAGTATCATGTACGTCCAGATTATCTTCTTGATACTTATCACCTGCATCAGAATCTTTGTGCCTTATATTCTCATTTAGTATAGTTGCACTTGAAACTTTATTATTTATAACATTTTCAGTACTCTCGATAGAATTGTCACTTTTTCCTTCGGTACTTCTTTGTCTCTTTCGTGCACGAGGTAATTGCTCTTCTGGATCCCAATCACTGTCATCGCTATCTTCATTTAAACCTTCATCATCATCACCAAAGACAAACTTCTCTTCTTCTTCATTTAGACCAATACTACGTTTCTTCTTTCGTTTTTTCTTCGTAGCATTCTTTTCATTTTGGGCCACTAAATTAATAGCAACCTGATCTACCATTTTCTTCATATCATCTTGAGTTTCTTTCACACCTTGAAGTTCTTCTCTCACGGAGTTTCCGATACGATTACAACCATCCATGTAGGAATTCAGCATATCATCGACTGCCTGTTTGATATTTGTATCTACTCCAGTACTTTCAGAATTTTCTAGAACATCTAACATTACATGACTCTTTACAGCCCCTTGTGTTGATTCTAGAAGGGACATCATGTCTTCAGAGTGTTGCATTTTTAATCTAATTATCGTGTCTTCAAATTTGCGCTTTTCTTTTGCTGTAGTTTCATTTACTTTTCTTGTGATCAACTGTTGATGGTTAGAACGATAGGTTTCAAACTTATGTTTCGTATCAATGAGACGTGAAAAGGTTAGAGTATCAACAAGTTTAAGCTCATTTTTTGACAGAGAATTAAACATGCTTTCGTCGGCAAATGCACTAGATTGGCCCTGAAAATCTGCAGTGTTGCTTTCTAGTTCAGAAATAATACTCTCTCGATTACTAATTTCTGTGTCTAAAACTCTTATTGCGCTTTGGACTGATGCGTCTCCAGATGATTTAGCCTCCAAAACCTTTTTTTTGCACCATGCTTCATCTAGCTTCAAATGTTGCTCTTCGATTTGATTCTTTATTTCCTTTACAAGAGAAGATGATTGAATTTCTCGATCTATCCACTGTGATAATTCATCCTTTCTTTGTGATGAAAGTGACCCGCTAATAGTGCTGCGCATAGCAGCTGCAGCATTTCGTTTCTTCTCTCTTTCTGCTTGATATTTTTGCCTACTCAAAGCCTCTGCTGCCTTTCTCCTGAGAACAGCAGTCTGTTTTGCAGCAATTTGTTTAACCTTATTTAACTCAACCAAAAGCTTTTGCTTATCACGCATGATTTTTGCTGCATGTGCCTGCGCAGACTTCTTTTCAGCACGACGTTCCACACTCTCTTCTTTTAATTTTTTCTGCAGGTTTGTGCGCCTTCTTTTATTATCTGCAATTTCATTTTTGAGTTGTTCACATTTCTTTTCTGCCGTATCCCGTAGACGAAGACTCCTTGAATGTTCAGCTGCTTTTTTCCTCAAGTCTTTCATTCTTTCCTCTAGGCCTATTACTTTTTGACGCATTTTCTTCATGACAGGAGTATCGTCCGAGCCTCTCCCCTTTTCCTTCTTATCTATTTTCTCCATCCTTTCCATCTTTTGTACAAGATCCTTTCTTTCTGTTGTTAAAACATTCACTTCATCCTCCAAGGATTGTATAGCCCCTTGAAAATGAGACTTTAAAGAATCCATAGCTTCCCGCTCTTTATTTGTTTGTGCCACCATAGCTTCTTTCATTTGGATATCTTTGCTTATAGCCATCAAATCAGAGGTCAGCTTCTCATTCAATTGACGTCGTTGAGAATCATCATCTAAGGAGTTTTCATCTAGAACTTTACTATTTGCAGTCAATATTTCAGACGCTTCAATATTTCCATCGTTTGCAATAATAGCTGCTGCTGTTGCTCGAGCAATAATTGCATCTCCTTCTGTGTCTTGTAATTTTGATTTCAATTCATGAATCTCATTTCGTAGCTTAACAATGATATTGTCGTTATCCAGTGAGCTCCCGCATGTCGGTATCTCTATGTTATTCTGCTTCGCCAAGAGCGATAATTCTTCAAACTGACTTTGCCATTTGTCACTGCAGGTTGAAGCAGCCAAAATATGTTGGTTCGCAGAATCCAACTTTTCTTCTAGGTGGTTAATTTTTGCTTGTAGTGATACCATATTCGCTTTTTGTCGCGTTACAATTTCCAGCTTTTCAATATTCAAAGCATTCATTGGTGAAGATATTTGAGTCCCATCATTGATCCCAAATTCTAATCCATTTACTGCTGGCAAGGTTGATGCTATGTGTCCACAGTCATTAGAGCTAATTTTTTCTTGTGCTTGTAATAGTTTTAGCTTCAGCATTTGGTTTTCTTTGCGCAAAGCTGCTGCTTCAACAGCTGACAAAGTCTTTGCAACAACATTTCTGACTGCGGTGTTTTTGATGTTCCGTGTCCTTGTTGCATAGCGAAGCGTATTTGTAGACTCATCAATATTGCTGTTTGCAGGTGAAACACATGCTATCATTACTGTGCGAGAATTACCTGGAAAGCACAATAGGGAACAAATGAGTGAATCTTTCAATTTGAGAGTATTCAATTTATATGAAAGCTTACCGCCAAGAGAATCTTGAAGCAATCTTGTAAGTTTGGAGTCTCTGTACGGAATATGAGCATTTACTAGTTTATTATCAGTGTCTTTTTGCCCCATCTCAGATAAAGCAGAAACAACCTGACCTAACACAAATAATCCTTTATTAATATTGATTCCTTCTTTCATCCTTGCTCCCTCTGCACCAGTTCGTTTGATTCTTTCTGATCCAGCTAAATCAACCTATTAAAAAATTCACGGGATAGATTGTTAAGTACAATCAATTGCAATAACGATTCAAATGCGAGAGCAAAAACATACCAGTGTAAGTTTTGAATTTATTTCTTCTACTTTTCCTTCAATCTCTGCTTTGAATACAATATTCAGTGTGCAAATAGCATGTGAACGGCTGGAAACAGCATTCATGGCTGTGCTTGCGGTTGCGCGTCGTTCAGCGGCTTGTTTCATCACAGCTGATACTTCTTGCGGGGAGGAAACTTTAATCGAAGACAAATTTGGAACCACTACTCCATCTCGAGTATCTCTGATACTCAATTCACAGCCTGTATTTTCTGTTAGCAAATCTCTAATTTCTTCATTATATATTTCCAAATATGACATATTAACACTGGTGTTTTTAATGCCACCAGGAAGTTTTGTTGCATTGTAGAAGATGTCGTAAACAGCCCGAGGGATGACTCCATCCGTCTCTGTAGGAGATTGAAATCGCCCTTGAAATTCATCATCTTGAGGTCCATTTTGACTTATACCACCTTCTGTACCCATTGTAAATGTTTTCCCACTCCCAGTTTGACCGTAAGCCAAAATAGTAACGTTAAATCCCTTGAAAATATTTGTTCTAATTAAGTCACCAGCTGCGCTATCATAAACTTGTTTTTGGGTTGTTTTAGGTCCGAATACGGCGTCATATTCAAATTGTCGTGTCTCTTTGTCATTTGATTCGGTTGACAAGGTGAGAACTGATTTTTTTGGATGAGCTATGAGAGCTTCTCTAGAGCGTTCATTAATTTCTTTAGTCGAGAGGGGCCGTAGACGAGCCACTACTTTTACATTTTGATTATTAGTCGCATTATTGGAAGCACTGAAACTGGTAGGAATTGATGAAGTAGTAGTGGAAGATTCTTCTATTTTTTCATTAGCTGTATCAAATAATACTTTTTTTTCGTTATTCAGATGAGCCATATCTTTTTGAGATTTTTTGCTATGAATCACTTTACTGGTTGAAAACGAAACAAGTCTTTTGCTTTGTGACTTAAGGACGGAAGCTGGTCTTTTCAAAACTGTGGAAGCTCTATGAATCTTTTTTTTAATGCTCTTTGGTGTTGCAATAAAACTTTTTCGTTTCATTAGGGCAGTTGATCGCTTCGTCGGAGAGTTATATTTTGAATTACGTGGACTTGAAACCTTGCTTACACTTGACTTTTTGTGTGCCTTCGATGAAGCGGAATTTGATTTCACGGTCCTTTTTTGTTCCATATTATTTCGTTTTAGAGCCGATTGCTTGCCTCTCACAGCAGCTGCAAATCTTTCGGTGCGGCTTCGTTTTGGAGTTTCTTTGCTTTTAAACATTTTCTTTTCTTTTATTATTGATTTTCATTGAGCTTGTTCTGCATATCAAGTAAAAATCATTCAACTTGTGCAATTTTGAGAAGTGTGATTCTTCTTTAACGATTTCATGTGAACGAATTTCGAAAAGCAAACGGTCTTGAATGTCAAATTTGTTCTGACTTTAACAGCACTTTTCCTTCTTAATGAAACTGAAAGCTATATTATGTAAATAAATTCTTAAGTATGGATTTTATGTATGAAATATCTAAGCATTCAAAGATAAGCATAACGTAATATAACCGCCAAAAACTTTGATGAAGGAAATAATGCAATGAATCATTAAATATATATGAATATACACATGTATACACTTAAAGCCTAATTAAAGATCTAAATGATAGAATAATAATATGTGACATATAGTACTTTGCATATGATATATGTTGCTGACCACTATTAGGAAAGAGCAAGATCTTGTAAAAAGATATCGCAACATTCTGATTATTTGTGAAAAGCCCCCAACAAAATGAACTCATCCATATCTTTCCATGACTTATTTGGCCCTGTGAATGTCGGATTTGGTACAGCTGGTCTAGGAACTACACATAATTCTTTTATTATAGAAGAGGCTTTGAAAAATGGTTTTCGCAAGTTTGATACTGCAGAAGAATCTGATTATTGGTATCATCAAGATATCCTCGGATCTACTCTGGAATCGATATTTGGAGAAGCTGCTGAAAATGGTTGTGACGATGCGAATACTGCAGATGAACACGTTTGTTCTTCATCTGATTCTTTATCATGGTCTTGCTTAGAAGAAGGTTTGCACATATCAACTAAAATTCCTCCTTGGGAATTGACCTCTGTTAAGAATATTCGTACACGAGCTATTAAAAGTCGAGAAACCTTAGTTGGATTTTGTCCTGATGTCATTACCGCACCTCTTGATAATCAGAGTGAATCAGCTTTTATCGAACCAGTACCATTTCCAATGGACATTTATTATATTCATGCCCCTAGATGTTGGGATGGATGGCATACCCGATGCAATGGAATTGGCCCCAACGATTTATTGCCTCTACGAGAAGCTTGGAAAGCGATGGAAGAAGTTCTTTATTTGGATCGATCAGCAACTCGAATTGGTTTATCAAATGTGCATGAACATGAATTATTAGATATCATTAAATTTGTTCAACGACGTCAAAATCAACGTCGATGGAATTCAGATGCAAGAAACGATAACGGTGAAATAGAAGCTCCTCCAAGAATGCCAGATGTCCTTCAATCATACGCTGATCCTCTACGTCCAGCCACTCGCCTTCGAAACATTTGTGAAAAACACAATATTGAATTTGTTGCTTATTCAACTCTTGGGACTCAGCATGGTACTTCTCCTAATAATAATCCTGTTCTGACGCATCCAACTATATTGCAACTTAGTCATAAATATCAGAAGAGTACAGCCGAGGTTGTTTTGAGTTGGGCCTTGTCCAAAGGTATGAGTATCATCCCTAGATCTACAAAGCAACATCATATTCGGGAACTTGGTAATTTACTTCCAAAAAAAGGCACAGTTGGTAAAGAAGGCAATTCTATGTTTCTAGAGGGGAGTGACTTAGCTTTGATAGATGCTATGGCTCTAGATTAAATAGGGGAGGCCTTTTTAACACTAAGACTATTCTTTATTATTCATAATTGGCAATTGCTTTCAAAAAGTTTTGTAAGATTTCCTAAGGATTGAAAAAGACTAATGAAAGATATTGAAGAGCAAAACATACTTCAAGAGTTTCGAACGCTTTACTATAAATTCGAAAAAGAAACACACATAGTTCGTTATAATTGAATTGTGTTTTATGTATCTATATCCCATAGTGATTAATTGTTCGCTAAAATGTAAATATATACAAATTCCTATTTCCACCAATTAACATGAGGATGTTTTTCTACCATGACTTTTTCACCATCTTCATTCATTATAGCATCCGTTAGGATATCCCCATATACTCCATGATATATCAATCCCCTACTGCTAAGTCCAGACATTATCCACACATCGTTAAGAGCCCATTCTCCACAAGAATCATTTTGCTTTTTCATATCCAAACGGCCAATTATAGGTACTCTCCCAAAAACACTTCTAGCACTTTGAACCCTCCATCCACTTTTAATGTAGTCCACTTTACCCTCATCCCAAAGCCTTGGGTGCAAGTGATATGACCGCTGTTTCAGATCTTCGAGAACTTCTGTATTCGAAAGTGGGGTTTCCTTATATTCATGGGTTGCACCTACTACCATGCTATATGAGTTTTTGGTAGATAGAGACGATGGGATTGGGGTTATATATTTCCCAGATAAAATGGCCTCAGAAGGGTAAGCAGTACTTTCATTTTCATTTTCTTCTTGAACACTTTGTGCTGGAATTGTCAATTGAGCAGTTTGTCCTCGCACAAGTTCCATAGAAAATGATGAACGGTCTAATATGAAATCATTCCAAAGTCCGGCTCCAGCAGTCAGTATGACTGTATCATATTGGTCTAATATATTTTCCATGCCATTTTCATTCTTTTCCTTTCCTTTCTCATTTTTATCATTCCTGATAATTTCTTTTTTCCAATGAATACCGATGCAGGAACATTTTCGATCTTCTACAAGAGATTGGCATGCTTTCCATAACCCTTTCAAATACGAGGGGACATGAACAACCTTACATCCGCCTTCTAATTTAACTCCTCCTAATATATTTTGATTTGAAGAGTCGAAGCCATGAACAGCATCGATAATATCTTTTGATGACATCCAAGTAGCTATGTCTGGATTATTTTCACATGTTATTTTTAGTTCTTTTACATTCCTTTCCGTCATAGCAATTCGGTAAAGATTTTCACGGAGGACTACAGAGGTCTGCTTTGCTGATACTTCTGCTTCATTCGTAACTGACATTTTATTAGCTGCATGAATTAGTTTGTTAGCGCATTCTAGCCCTTCAAGACCCAAATGCAACAATTTTCCTCTGGGAGAAAATGGATGAAGTAATCCACCCGCCACCGCAGATGCCCCAGTAATACCAGGTGAATGTGAACGATCCAATATTGTTATTTCAATAGGAGATGATGGCGAAGACTTCAAAATAAGATGATAAGCTACAGACAAACCTGCAAGACCACCCCCAACAATTCCAAAATGTCTCTTTCTTTCTAAATTTGGCTTCAATGATTCAGAAAATAATCTTGAATCTAGGAAATAATGAGAATAATGAGGTACTACTCGTGGATGAAGAAGTTGCGGATGTACAGTTGCCCTGCCACCTTTTACTTTATGAAACGAAGGATGTGATGTAGAGCGAGGAATCCTTGAAATAGAGAAACCTGATACTTGCTTCATCATTATTAGGATGAGCCATAATCGACCAGCATTCATTTTCTTATTTGTGTCTCATTTATTTTGTTAATATATTTTTTTATTTTTTATTTTTTTTTAATTATTTTTTTTTTCATGGAAATTGGAAGCACATCTTGAATGCAATAGAGATGACGTCATATATTTAGAAGTAACAATTTACCAATAATTTTGAATGAACTCCAAGCTTCAAAAAGAGAAAAAGCTTAAAAAGATTTGAATAGTAAGTTAAGGCAGATGTAATAAATGGCGATGTTGGATCATTTTCCAATAAAAATGATTCACATTACAGAAATGGAATCTTATACATTGTCCTCAGCAATATCAATGAAAAAAAAAATTTACCGCGTAGTGTAGTACACTACGCATTCAAAACCATTCGACCCTCCATCAAAGTTTTCAGAGCTGACTTATTTATTGATTGGGTTATGGCAGCATGACGAAAGCAAAAAAACAATAAAAATGGTCACAAATGGTGAAATCACAGTTCTTCAAAAAAAAGAAAAGAAGAATGTAGCCTCTCCCTTCTTTAGGTCAGGCAATCATAAGAAACATGTTGACCGCGACTGGCTTAAATTACTGATTGCAAGTTATAATACTGCCACAAACGCGAATTCAAAGGACTCAAACCTCGACAAAAATGGGTTACAATATGGTAATGATAAAGCGCTTATTGTAGCTCCTATGGTTGAGCAGTCAGATCTTCCGTTCCGATTGCTTTGCAGAAAATATGGTGCTAATTTGGCATTCACACCAATGATACATGCCCGTTACTTTGTTACAAAACAGTCTTACAGAGAAAAAATGTGGAAAAAACCAGCTGATATGGAAGCACATAGGGATGATAAAACTGATTTGCAGTGCTTGGATAAACCAATAATTGCCCAAATATGTGGTAGCAACAAGCGTATATTACTAAAAGCTGCTAAAATACTTGAAAATGATGTAGATGCCATCGACTTAAATTGTGGTTGTCCCACAAAGACTGCGAAAAGAGGGAGATATGGAGCGTTTTTGTTGCAAAGTGATGATTTTTTAGTTGATACTGTTCAACATTTAGCAGAGAATCTTTCCTGTCCTTTAACTGTAAAAGTTCGGTTGCTTCCCGACAAGGAAGGGAATATTGACTTGGAAAAAAGTCTTCTTTTGTATGAAAAATTAGTGAACGCAGGCGCCTCAATGTTAACTATACACGGTAGAACCAGGTTTCAAAAGGGTGCGGATACTGGGAAAGCTAACTGGGATTGCATACGACAAGTTGTTGAAAAATTAGGAGAGCGTATCCCTATTATCGCTAATGGCAATATTCAAAATCTTGATGATGTTCGAGAATGTTTTGCTTTAACAAGTGTTGATGGAGTTATGTCTTCAGAGTCAATTCTAGAATATCCACCACTGTACACAGAATCAAATACAAAAGCAGTCAATTTTAAACGAACCGGTCCCGGTCGACATCAGATTGCACGTGAATATCTTGATCTATGCCAGTTGTATCCTCCTGATAAGGGTGGAGGAGGGACTGGGATGCAATGTGTTCGTATGCATATAGATACATTCTTACATGAAGATTGGAAGTACAAACCTGATTTAAGAGAAACCATGTTAAGGGTTAGTGACATAAGCGGACTGTATGAAATTGTGCAATTGTTAGAAGATTTTCATCATGAAAAGGGGCATAGAGTCGAGAATGAACAGTCCAGCTGGTACTTGCGGCATCGTTGACACTATTTAATTAAATGCGGTAATGATGAAAATAAGTTTCTCACCAAATTTTTGCAACTTTGTATGAGCGAGTGGCAAAACTAAGATTATGCTAGTGATTTAGAAGAGCAAATGATGCAATTTACTTTAGTTTATTATTGAATCTCTACTACACCTGCCCTTTTCTTGCCTGCTCGTAAAACTACTTCCTTCTTTCCATCGGCAAAGTCAGCAGCAGTTAAAGAACCTATCTCATCCGTAATTTTTTCTCCGTCCAATTTTGCTCCTCCACCTTGAATAAGGCGTCTTGCATCTTTTTTACTCGATGCAAGACCAAGCTCAAGGAAAAGGTCTGCAAAACGCTTACCTTCTCCTTCCATATCGGCTGCTGAAATAAAAATTCGAGGTAATGATTCTGTAGACTCTGATTTAGAGCCCTTCGAGAACATTGTTTTAATAGTGTCTTGGATTTGTTGTAGGCATTCTTCTCCATGTAAAAGTTTTGTTGCCTCATCTGCAAGTACTATTTTAGCTTTATTGATATCTTTACCAGTCAATTTGGAAAGTTCCTCAATCTCTTCTAATGACATTTCAGTAAATAGTTTCAAAAAACGAATGACATCAGCGTCGTTAGTGTTCCTCCAAAATTGCCAGTAGTCGTATTCAGATAATTTATCTTTATTCAGCCACACTGCACCTCCGGCGGTTTTTCCCATTTTCTTCCCATCAGAAGTAGTAATCAGAGGCGCAGTAAGTCCAAAGAGTTGATTTTTATCGCATCTACGAGCTAACTCTGTTCCAGAAACGATATTACCCCATTGATCAGACCCTCCTAGTTGCAATTTTACTCCATACCTTCTTGACAATTCAAGGAAATCGTATGCTTGCAAAATCATATAGTTGAATTCAAGAAAAGAAAAAGGAGCTTCTCTTGCCATACGTTGCTTCACGGATTCAAAACTCATCATTCTATTGATTGTAAATTGAGTTCCGTAATCACGTAAGAACTCCAAATATTTCAATCCACTCAGCCAATCATCATTGTTAACCATAATGGCATCTGTATTACTGTTTTCTTCGCCCTCTTTTTCAAAAGACAAAAATTGTTCAAATACTGTACTAATTCCTTGTGTATTTTTCAAGATAATTTCGTCATTCAAAAGCTTGCGACTTTCGTCTTTTCCGGTAGGATCTCCAACCTTAGAAGTTCCTCCTCCGATTAAAACAATAGGCTTATGCCCCGACTTTTGCAAATGTCTCAAAATCATAATCTGAAGTAATGAACCGACATGAAGACTATCTGCTGTGGCATCAAAACCGAGATAAGCACTCATGGCACCAGGTGGAGAATCATCTGTACCTTCAGCAGCCTCCATCATTTGGCGATCTAATTCCACAATGTTGGTACATTGGTGTAAAAAACCACGATCTCTTAAAGTAATGAGGAATGGAGACTTTACTTGGGCCAACTGATCAGCTTGTTCGACATAAATGGAAGAACCTTCTGCATAAGAGTCTTCAGTTACAGTTTCTTCCGTTTCTGGTGCTGCTGTTGAAAACATTTTGGTTGCACCTGGTGCAATAGTTCCTGTTGTTGGAAGAAAAGCACTACTCACACGACGTGTGATGGCATTAGTAGAAAAGGCTGTGGTAAATGTTCGGCTGGAAGAGGATGCTAATGACATCATCAAAATCATTGTTGCTGCAAGATTGTATTTCATTTTACGATAAGTTTCACTTGAGCTTTGTATTCAAATTTTTAGACTTGAGTACTTGGTTTTACAATGTAAAAGTGACTTTTCTGTACTATGGAGTGTTAAGCAATTGCTTCTCTGAAGATGTGGTGAAAATGTTTTGAGGGTGCTTCAAGAAGCTGACAAAGTGAAAGCAAAAGTATGAATGCGATTTCACAAGTAAGTGCGTATGTGGGAAGTTTCTCATATTTGCAACTCTTCGTACGTTTCGTAGAACTTACTAAATTCCTCTGAAAAAACATCACTTTTACCAAGTCCGTGTTTTATTTCTCGATCACAAAATGTTTCAATGCCAAGAAAACTCTCTTCATGTGTAATTTATATTCATATACATGAAGAAGAATATTGTAAAATTATATTTCATATTTTGATCACACTATAAACCAAAGAACATAAGAATTTCATTATAAGCATAAATTATGGTAACAAGCTCAACAGAAGATAGATCTTTATCGTGAACGAGCACGATTTTCTTCATGTAAACAAAATTATGTTGTCAAAAAATTATTCATGGATACTACATTTAAAATTTCAGCAATAAGCGAAATGATAGTGCGAAATCGTATTTTTTTCAACGCCACCTGGAGCATAGTGAAACCATCCCGATAATTTCTTCCTAGATGATGCTTTCACAGATGCTGGAGCTGGTTCTGACAATACTTTTGGAATCCAAATCGAGTCATCTGCAAACATCTGAAAAAGTGGAATTTCATACCATGAATCAAACCATTTGGGAGTAATTTCTCCATCTTCAGGTGGACGAATTACATTTGGTTCGACTAAGATGACATTTGCATCATGTACATTATCATCATTAAGTTTCCCATCCAAACAACTGATATCCACCCGGAATAAATGTACAATCATTTGACTAGGAGTATCTTCAAAGGTAAAATCGAAGAATCCAACATGACATTCTTCCATTATATGCAAAGGTACCGTTATATTTGCTTCTTCTTTCAACTCGCGCATTGCACCAAAAGCAACTGAAGTATCTGATGGATCAATTTTCCCACCAAAAGAATTATAAAATCCTGTACCAAAACCACGATTTTTTAAGCCCAATAAGATACGTTCTTTTTGCGATTCTGTCACCATGATTAAGGTATACTCTTTCTTTTTCTTTTTGGCAAGTTGGGACTGCAGAAAAGGATCGGTTTTAAGATTTTTGTCAATTATTTCAGGACTTGCATCTGCTGTAGATGATTGATTGTACCCATAGACTGATCTATAAAAGGAAGAAAGGGAAGGGTGAGATATTCCAAGTCTCGCTGGTGGTAATCCGTGAACGAAAGGCCGTGACATAATCCAATCTCTGAAGAGCTTTGAGTTTGAGAAATTGTTGTTTTTCCTTATTTATTACATACGCGTAGAAAGATTAGCATAGAGAAACACGGAGATGCAATACCGATGCTACAATTCAGTTGAGAACTGTCTCAGCAGAACTAAACTAAACATCATACATGCAGAAAGGTTATCTAAAACCAGTATGCATAACCTACTGAACATTTCTTTGAAAAACTTATTTGCTAAAACGCGCCAAAAAAGTACAACTTATTTTATAATTCTTTTATGAAGTGATCACATAATTTTCATGCCAAAATTCATGTTACAAGTTTTAGATAATTAATTCATTAGGGGAAAATACGCTGGAGCTGAAGAAAAAAAATTCTTGTACTTTCTAAATTATGATTAGTTCTATAGTGACTATGAGTCTTACATTTAATTTTGAATTTATGGTGCAGGTTCTGATGTCTCTGCATCGTTCACTTCTGGTACTTGTTCAACTTTCGCTACCGAATTTTCCTCTTCTTTTGGTGCAGCTTCAGTCTCATTGACTTCTGGCTCTTCCTCTTCTTTTGGTGCAGCTTCAGCCTCATTGACTTCTGGCTCTTCCTCTTCTTTTGGTTCAGGTTTTGCTTCAGTGGCTTCTGGCTTTTGTTCAAAAGTATCTACTAATTCTGTAACTTTTTCTTCAATGGGTTCTTTTGGTGGTATTACTCCTTTATAGCCATCAAGTGCATCCTTGAGGAGTTTTTCCTTCTTAGTTTGTTCCTCTGTATTGACTTTATTTTGTTTTTCCAAAATAGCTGGTAAAGATTCAGACATGTATCTTTTAATGATTTGTCCGATGGTAGCAGGACCAAACTCTCTGTGCACTGAATCTGACATCTCCTGTCCATATAAGTTCTTGCAATCTTCATTTATTACTTTTCTCATTGCTCCAACTGCATATTTCACATCGGCATCAGCCCAACGATTTCCTTTTTTATATGGACCAGTTGTCTTCTTTAGTTTGACCAATTTATAAGGCACAGGGAAATGACATTGTCCGATCCATTTCTTAAGTGGGTGGAAAAATTCAACGTTTCCACTGTAATTTGTTGTGATAACTGGGATACCTTTACCCATTGTTTCCAAAATATTCATACCATAACCTTCACTACGGTGAAGTGATACAAAACAATCTTGGTAATTTTGAAGAGCTTTATTATCAGCATCACTGAGATTTTCATCCAAGAAGAACACACGAGACTCGCCCGCAGCAACTTTTTTCATTTTTTTCATATCCTTAATAGTTCCACTATGCGATTTCACAATCAAAAGGACGTTCTCATCAGTGTCTGCAAAGGCTTCAACGAATGCTTTAATAGTCGCTTTGGGGTTCTTTCTATCAACGAAACTAGCAAAGTCAAATGTGGTTAGGAATACAAAGGGTTTGTTATCTTTATGAGATTCCATTAAGCTCCGTAATGTCACAGATTCAATTTCCTCGTCCTCTTCCTCGTCCTCTTCCTCTTCCTCTTCTTTTAGAGGTTCTAACGGAATGGCAAGGACCTTCACAGGGATTCCATCGTAAATTGGAGAACTTTCGATTGATCTTTTAATAAATGATGATGGAGTCCAAATTTCATCGAATTTCTCAGTAAGCTTCATCCATTCGATTGGGAAAACATCAAGTTCCCATGCCCAGTATCCAATATTGTATTTGCGTTCCCACACAATCTCAGGGTACTCATTTAACAAAGGAATAACCATATCTGCATTCAAAACCCCTAAATTAACAGGTTCTGAGGCTGATCTAGTAAGTGGAAAATCAAGTTGTTCCGGCAACATGAACTTCTTCTTCGGTAAGACTGCGTCAGTGATTGCATTGATTGGGATTCCTTGAGTAATTGCAGCGCGAACAATTTGAGCTCCACTGATAGCAACACCCCATTGGCCAGCGTGCCATCCAATAATATTCATTCCAACAAGAGTATCGTTTTCATTCAATATTGTATGGAACTTATTATGGTTATTCCTGTGATATTCATACTTCTCTCTCCATCTTTCAAAGATTTGTGTACCCAATTTTTTGTCTTTGGATAATGTGTTTATGAAATAGACTTTGTAATCATAGTAATCGGCCCCTGCTGGATCGCCAAATTTGACCTGAAGACTAACGTCGGTACTCCAAAAATAATATTCAAGGTAAGAAAAATAATATTCTCCCTCCATATTAACAATCATGGTTGGGTGAACCTCAAGTAGCCAATCAATAAATGTAATTTTGGACTTGTCACTCAGACAGCTCTCATCAGCGCAGAAAGGGTCGGGATCTACTCGGGCATTGTAATCTACGCGTAACCATGGCGATAACCACACTGAATAGGGGGGTTCCTCATCAAGCTGAATATCTTCATCACCATAAGGAAAAATGAGACTTGCATATACTTCTCTCATCCAATCCTGAACTTTAGAGCCATCGGAGAATGATCCGTATCCGAAAGTCAATTTGCGGTAATGCAGAGTATCAAAAGCTTCTACTCTCTTCATATATGTAACAAGAATTTCACCCAAGCTAGGGAAATCATTCAACGTGAATCGGTTCTGATGCTTACTAATTTTATTCATATTGAATTCCTCCAAAAGAGACATTCCTGAAAAATGCATAAACACAACTGGTTCATCTCTACCGGTTGCAGGGTTCTTCTGCATGGGGATCTTGTCCTTCATAGATAACCCCGGACCAGTCTCATGCAAATTCCAATAGGCTATATTGTACCGAAAATCGCGGAGAATAATATGATCTTCATGATCAAAAAGAGCTGGAATGAACATACCCCAATTCTGGTCGTAAAACATAGCATCCTCAGGTCTCACAAAACCGTATAGGTTCAAACGTTCTCCCCACCAGTCTAAGAAGGCTGCTGTTTGAGGTGTGTTAGAGAAACCAACAAAGCCGAAATTATATACCCCAGAAGCAAGAATATTTTTATCTCTCTGCATTTTGCCGTCTTCTGGAATAGGTGTGGTGGAATGAGGAGTAAGTACGCACGAGCGCCGGGAAAGTTCATATTGTATTTCTCCAAGAGAGCTAGTCACCCAAATATCGTTGTCTAAAAATATAACTTGATCTGCCTTGAAAACGTTAAAAGCATACATAAATGCAAAAGGTTTCATGGTTGTCTGAAGTTCAATCCTCTCAAACTTAAATGCTACCTGCTGAGCCAAAAATTCAGGTACTACCTGCTCCACTTCGCCAATGGTAACCATATGAAAATCATCCCACGCAGAAATCTTGTTTTCAATTTCTTTCCTGCCTTCTCTAGTCCTTTCATCTGGTGCTGTAGTTGTATCACCCACAAACCATATAAAGCAGTCAACACTTGGACTATGCTCCTTGATAGAATCGTAGAGATTCCACACAAAACCGAAGTTGTTTAGTGGCGAAATTGTCATAACGCAAGACTTTGTTTTCCCTCCTTGTTTGCCAATCATAAACTGATTAATACGTTCTTGTTTGTAACGACTATCAAGAACGCTTTTCATAGCTACTAATCCTTCATCTACATTCACATCTGGCGCATGAATATCATTGTAGGTGCTATGGAATGTCACGTCTTCGTAAAGAAACAAAAATATTTGATTTCCTATAACCAAACATGCGAACATAAAAAGTCCAAGCATGTATCCTTTCGGACCTCTGCTTCTCATTCGTGTCATTTTCAATAATTTTTTGAATGTTTTGTTTATGCTCTTTTTGCCAAAGTTAAGCTAGGACGTTGAAAGAAACCTCAATTTTCGCAGAGTGTGATTGAAAGTTGATGTAAATGAGTTTAATTTTGTTGATAAACAGAATTTTGTAATCGACAGAGGATATCAACACACAATTCATATGCGGTATAAAATACTTTCACAATTTTCTTTGCTACTGGGAAATCCATCTGATTATGTTGTTCGTGCTTCAGTAGACCATGTACTGAAGTTTACACAAAAAAAGTATGTTTTATCATGTTTCTTGTTCTATATGGAAAAACTTCGCCTAAGTTTTTTTTTCTGTCCTGGTATGGCTTGCAATACTTCTATGTATTCTTATGAAGCTGATACATGAATAAAGCTGCTAATCCATAGGGTTAGACTAAGAATGTACTGTGATAGTCGTGAACAAACACACATGAATTCTGTTATGTATGAGGTTTCACTTAAGCTTAATAATCCGAAATAACTACTATACGTTTCGTATTAAATCTATTTTGATTTTAGTATGGATGGGAATTCAACCAACAAACCTACGTACTTGTAAGATTTAATAAATATGACAGATGAAATTACGTCATCAATATTCAGAGATGATTTGGATTTTTATCAAATGTATATTAGTCAGCAGGTGACGCGATGTAATGCATATTTTCCCGTTTTGGGCATGGTTCCAGGACTCTGAACAATCGTGCTCCTCACACGGATGCATTTGAAATAAAATCATTGCATTAAAGCCTAAATATACACGATATGTATGTTGAATTACAGAAGTGTGGTTCAATGGATAAAAAGAAAATGTGCTCATCTATTTATTATACTATTTCTCTTTTGAATAACAGCAAGAGATAAAATAGAATGGCGACAAACCTTGATTGTTATGAAGATGATCTTCAATTCATCCTATTGCTAAACCGTTGTGGTCTAGCTGGTACCCAACAAGAAAAGATCACAGCTGATGGATTCACAAGTATGAGAATACTCGTTGACCATTACAACTTTGATCCAAACAATGGATTTGCGAATTATGTACGCGATCTTAATGCGACACTCGGAAATGCTTCTAACGCAGAAAGGAGAGTCTATTATAGTCCAATTCTCATTGTTAAGCTGTCAGGAATTGTCCGGTACTTTATTATCAGTGTATATTCCTTTCACAAACTTCCGGATATTTCGCAAGAAGTGAATGCAGACGTTATTGCACTTCAAGCTCAACTGTATTCAGAAGTCAAAAGACTTAAATATAACCCAGACAAAAGCAAGGAGGATAATGACGCAATGCCAGAAAAGAAACTTCCTTCCCTACTGAGACAGAGTAATTGGGTGATTTTTCTTTCGCATCTTCCAAGTCGCCGTAGTGTCCACTCTTTGGCTTATCTTGTTAACGAAGAGTAACGATAGCAAACGCAAATCTAATCCTCGTTGACTCAGTAGATATTTCAACCAGAGCATCTTTCTCTACTCAAGTAGTTCATTTTGGTCCTACGTATAAGGAAGACAATAATAAGAAACTCTGGGGAATTATAGAAAGTAATCTAGTCAACACTCATCCTTATAATCACATAGTAACTTATGAGACATCTAAAGATGGGCGATCCGCCTTCTTTAGCTCAAAGCGTTCTTTGAAGGTGATGACTTCAAGCAGAGGACTCAAGACTCTGCCATGAGTATTCTTTCCACCAAATACTATCGTGGTGATTCAAAGACTTTTAAGTTTGAAGACTACATCAATTTGCATATGTGTGCTCACAAAAAGATGAAACAGATCAAGTACAACAATGGGCTTGGGATGGATAGATCTACTAAAGTTCATTATTTGAAATCGAATATTACTCCATCTCTTTGGCTAGGCCGTATGAGAAGAGGTCCTTCCAGGAGTATGTAAATTTTCTGGCTACTGAAGTTGACTTTCGTAATTCCAGAAAGAAACGAGTTGGGAAGGCAGGAACTCGAAATGTTTGCTCTGTGTCTAAGGGTAACAAAAAGAATGCTAAATTTTCCCAAAAGAAACCACTTGGACCAATGCTGTATAGAACAATAGAAGGAAAGCGCATTGAAAGTAAGCTCTATCCATGAGAATAGTATATGAATCTCTCTGAGAATCAAAAGAGAGCATTAAGGGATCTTAACAGTGAAATTCGTTGCAAGTGCAATATACAGTTAATGACCCGGCTAAATTAGTCTACGTTTAGATACAATCACCTAATTAAAACTATAGCTGCGACTTCAATATTTAGATTAAAAAGCTTGCATCAATTTTAATAGTTAAATATGAGTACGCATGTAGCGATTCATAGATGACATTAAAATTAATAAAACCAAAATCATCAAAGCTTTCCTTTTCACAGGGGAGCAGCTTCTGAAGCAAAGCTTGCAGTTTCATCCATATGCAATGAGTAGCATCCAACAGCTGTCTGTCATCTGGGAATGGCAGCTCTGTTGGACATATGATGGAATAAGAGACCAGCTGTCATCTATCTGGCCCTCAAGTGTCAGCTGCCCTTGTCGTGGAAACCGTGGGGTTTCCAATATGTGTTTAATATGTCCTGTATGTTTAATTTATGAATTTAGTCTAGGCAATTAAAATAAGCTCATAATAATCATCCTTTCAATTTTTGTATTAGTTTACTCTAATCCATTATCTGTACATAAGGCACATAAGATGTATTCTGTCATAACTAACCTTCAAATCATCTGCAAATTTTTGTATTCATGATTTTTTCATACAGGTCTTTATTCAGACAATAATGAGGAGAGCAATAAAAATGGCAGATGAAATTATGTCATCAATATTCAGAGATGATTTGGATTTGGATCAAATGTATATTGGTCAGCTGACGCAATGTAATGCATCTAATTAAAATGGGTCTAATACGCAATATTTGTTCTTTGGAAAGATAGTTTAGGCATCGGAATTTATGATGGAATAAACAAGAATTCTTTCTCTTATCTTTCATCACACAATATCTTTTAAAGTAAAACTACCTTTTAACGTGATCTTCACTCCTTTCAATTGAATAACAGGTGAGCTTTGATGGCATTATCAAATTCTCACCGTAAAAACAAATTAGATTTTTTTATATTTTGGTAAGGACAGCAGCAGGGGCATCCTTCCCTAGTCCATACCATTTTTTTGTTCGCTCTAATACACAGAAATACGTGGATCTTGCAACCAGAACTCCCTCACATTTTTTGATAATATAAAATGATAAAACATAGCATCACACTTCTCTCATTTTTTATGGATATCAGATTACGAACGGGTTGTGCAAATTCAGTTATCATCAAGAACTTTGTTTGAGTGAATTTAAAAAGTGAAATCATGGATTAATGGTTCAATTGTAAAGGTCAAAAGTTATTATCGAATTGTACCCGAGATGAACAAACGCACGAAAAGGCACAACATTATTTTGCATAGGAAGAAAAACTATAACAAAACTTGCTCATGCTTTGATTTAGGCTTTGGAACTGCGCAACGACAGTAAATGAATGATGGAATAGATATTGACAAATATAGAATCCCAGTGTTTAGTTAATCCAAGAGTTAATTTTATACTATTTTTAAATATATTGAATTCATTATAAGACGCAAGTTTCCTGCTTCTGATTAAAAATATGATACATTAGGACAAAGTACCGTATTTTGTATCATATTTTATCAGAGCTTCTTCATTAAAGATACAGAAAAAGGACCTGGCTTTACTTTTCCCTGTTTATATAAACTTGAAATAGCCTTCTTAAATGCAGCTTTTGAAGAGCCAGGAAAGATAGCATCGATTTCTTTGGGTGAACTTTTATCTCCTATATCTAACACCCCTAATCCATCATTTTCTAATTTCTGCAAAATTTCAACAGCCAAATCCAGAGTTTTCGCATTACCTGGGGGGCGCAATGATACATCTATTTTAGTACTTCCATCATTCATGTTTCTAATATTTTCCACATATCCTGGTAAAATTTCCCCCACAACAACATCCAGCATATTGCGTTTTTTACGGAAAAAACTTATTTCAGATTGCAAAATCAGTCCAGTACCTAAGGGAGGGTCGTATTCGTCAATAAGCTGGTCCTCGGAATGCCCACCAATGCCAATGATATCTACAGATGCCCCTAGACGTCCGAATCGAGTAACTTCAACTTGAATCAAATCTCCTTTTCTAAACTGAGAATCACGGAAGTCCTCTTCCTGTCCTGGATGTTTAGAATAAAAACTTCGACATGATCTTTGTGATGTTTTTGAAAGTGCTTCGTTTTGGACCCTTTTATTTTGTGGAATAGAAATATAATCACTGGTTATCAATCTTTTCTGAACAAGATGAGAAGATAAAGAGTTTTGAAAAGCAAACGCAAATTTAGTGTTCCTTGCAGTTGAAGCGCATAGCGCAGTGAAAGGTGCGAACAGTAATCTTCGTTTGTATTTCATTGTAGGGAAGAAATTCGTGAAGTAGTGATGATGCGTGAAAATGTTGGTTGTGATTTGTTTCTTGGGAAGAAGGACAAGAAATGTCTTTGGGTTAATCAGCATTACCTGTCTTGCACTCTTTTGTGTTGACAACTTGATTATTTTTAATTCCTAAAAAGTACAATTCATTCATATGAGGAATAGTCCGTATGTGTTTCCTATCCATTTACGTAGTCAAATGTTGACAACTTGCAACATGCTCATAAAAATTGAAAGTTTTCCATCCATTGAAACTTTTCTACGGCAGCTTTTAAAACTACAGCAGTCCACTACGAACATGACAAAATTCAAGCTACGGTACAGCAGTTTCAACGATAGTTTCCATCCATCATAAGATTATTTTGCTGACTTTTGTTTGATAGCTTTTTTATACAATATCTTTAATTAGTGCCAATAGAGAGCAATTCTAGAGAGACAGACATTATTTTTTCAGAGTTGGTTCTGAGTTATAATAAATTTAAAGGCCGGAAAAAGTCTCTATGGAGAATGAAAATAAGAAGCAAAAGCGCTGTAAAGATGGAGAGAATGAGAGTGTCTTGAAAAGTATTAAGAATCGTTTATTTGAAGAACAGCAAGCATTCCTTCAATCAATTCCAAAAGAAGCAAAAAATCATTTTTTTTCCAACAATGGGCCTATTACACCCGATGAAAGAGCTGAACTGTGGACTAAACAAGCTGACTTTGGTGAACGCATGGTAAATAAATATGCTTGGGCTACTCCCGATGAAAGAGCCATTAAAATCATTAAGTATTTCGCGCCTATCGTAGAAGTTGGCTGTGGCAGAAATGCGTATTGGGCAAATACTTTAAAAGAAAACGGTGTCGATATAATCGCATATGATTTCAATGTAGACAGTGGGGGGATAATATTACAAAATGATGAAGAAGGTAATCTTGAAAATGTATCCAAAAGTATTCAAGTAAAACAAGGCGGGCCAGAAATTTTGTCTCATGAGTCAATTTTTAAATCCAAGCGAACGCTCATGCTCTGTTATCCCGACGAAGATTTTTTTGTGCAAGAACCAATTGAAGAATCTAATATTCAACCAGAACATACATCTCTGGGCATAGAATGTCTAGAGCACTTCAAAGGTGATCACATTATACATATAGGAGAACTTTATTCAGATACACTTTCTATGGAGCAAACACCCTGGGGTAGATCTTCTTCATCCCAATTTCAAGAACGTTTAGCTGGTGAATATCATTGTTTATTGAAAGCTTCTTTACCCAGTTGGTTACATGTTCGTGATACTATAAGTGTGTGGAAACGCAGTGAAAGATGTTCAATTGTTTTCGAAGGTGAAATTGATGAGGATACGCAAGAGAAAGAAGAAGATGAGGAGGTAGAATATAAATATATACCGATAGAAGAAAGGATTCCAGTTGATGTTGCAGCTCCATGTGTGAAGCATTTATTATAATTCTACTCCCTTCTAAGCATTGAATAAAAACCATATAAATATTCACCTGTGAACAAAAGAACTATATTATGCTCTTGGAATAAAGAAAAGAAACAATTCAAGGATGAGGACATTCACTTTTTTTCTCAATATTTTTTAAATGAAATATGTTGTTGAAAGCATGAATCGGCAACAAGAAGTTGGTGTTTTTAAACAATAGGATTAAACCAATCATAATTTCTCATACGTTTTATGTTGTATTTTTCTAAGAAGCAAATTTATCATTTATGTCATAGGTAATCATTTATTTTTGTTCTCGTTTACAAATTTGTGGGGGTTGCAGTAATATTCTAGCTTCGCCAGGTAGAAAAGAATGCTATTTATTCTCCGATTGGAAAGAGTTGATTAAAGGGATAATTTTGTGAAACAAAACAAAGTGTTCAAATTCTATTGTAATCTTGTTCAGTTCTGAGAATTCCGAATAATTTGTGGATTCTCACAACCATGAATATTGTTCGCGACTGAAACAAAAGATGATACAGTGCCAATGGTTCGTCTATTTGATATTGCTCAATGACCCGTCCGTTTCAATGCTCCCCAAAAGTCTTTAGAGTCATTCTGTATCATATTTTACTACGTTATTCAAACCCACATTGACATTCTCAATTTGGATATGCATAATAATTGACGCAAAGTACATGCTCTTAAAGAAGAGTTTCTTTGCATGACTGCCGCTGCCAATGAAGTCTCTGGTTGAATGACATCATGCAATAAACAAGAAACAAAATGAAATTAAAAGTTGACACCTATTCGAATGGATACAATACGTCCATATAGGTCTTTCGAGAAGAACTAAACAATAAAATTACAGAATCTTCTTGCTTCACAACAATTTAACTATATCTTCTTTGTGCGATTATTGCAAACTGAACTTAATTATTTGTTGGAGAGTGTCAACTAATAATATTTTTTTTTCCTCTTTTTATTGGAGGTGAAACGATGAGAACTCATTTTTTCGTCCTGATGACGATCATCGTTTAAATATGACCGATGACGATGCATTGAAAGAGTTCGCATAACCAAATGATGGTGTGCATTTCTCTTACGTCATCGGTTTGAAAATAGTACGAGATTTCCTCATTGAACGAAAATGTTTGAATTAATTAGCTTTGTTCACAAGAAGACCAAGGGCACGCATGTACTTTTGAAAAATAGCTACTTTGAACGGGTTTAAAGAAGTTTGTGTTCGTTCTTGTGCAGATTTGAGTTGAAAATCTGTGAACCATGACTCTCTAAGTATCTTTTCCTGGTCAATCGAAACCTTCAAATGTTAGTTGATTTTATATAGAAGGTGAAACGTGTTCTTGGAACTGCATAAAATTGATACAACGTATGTAGGCTGAAACTTAAACAATGGTTTTTGACAACTTCTTTACTTTTTTCGTCACTTTTGTTTAGATTGTAAGAATGATACCTCATGTACACAAAAAAGTATGTAGGATTGAATCCCAGTTAACCCGATCCGTTCTTTCTCGACATTTGATACTTAGAACCTACCTACGTGGAAAGAACCATGTACGCAGGTGAAAACTTTCTGTACTTATTGATCGTATGATAGGTTCGAGCGATAAAGTAGTAGAACAATATTAATTATTTTAAATGCGAACATTTTGAATTTTATATAGGCTACATAGTGTTAGATTATACGAATGATTGATTTTCATGAAAAGATCCTACGTACTTAAAATGAAGAAACAAAAATGCTAGCATTATTACTGTATCGTATGTATTTTATATTGAAATAGTGGAATACGAAAACAGTTCCAAATTACATACACAAGAAGGGAACAAATCTTAAGCACTTCTATGAATTAGCTACACCAAGTATTGTTTAGATCCTTTTAGTTATCCGATATCGGTTCTACGTTGAACGCAAAACATGTTCACAGCAGTGCCTTCACGATATATTACTATTAGGAAGCAGAAGGGTAATAATAGTTGGAACTTGTCGAAATAGAGAAGAAGCTTCCAACATATCCCAACAATTTTTCATACAAATAATTCGTTAATCAACTACCATTCCACATTAAGTTTATGCTAGAGCAGGGAACTAGCGTTGCTTTGAACGTAAAGGAAGAAGTTCAAACTAGACAACTTTTCTTTCGCAACCTTTGTGGAAAAGCGTAAAGCCAGAAAAGCAAAACTTTTTAGAGGCAACAAGATATAATAATTATGTCCGCACCGACAATGGAAGGAAACAAACAAAACGGATCCGGTCGTAAAGACTTGAATGCTGAGAAGTCTGATCCAAAGGATGGTTATTCATCTGTTCCTATGACCAGTCCCAACGCAAATGGGACAAATATGAAGAACTCGCTTCGCGCCATTGATGAAAATTCTAAATCCATGGCTGCTATGGCAAAAGCTCTATCAGAAAATTCCGACAATGAAAAGGGCTCTACACCGCCAAATGGTGAAACTAATGGTAACGGATCTACGTCACAGATTAGTCCAGCTTTAGCCTCAGTACTTTCTCCGACTCAAATTAATGCTGCTATATCAGCTGCTACAACTACTTCCAATCCAAAAAGAAAAGAATCAGGTGACAAAAAACAAGCTCAACTTTTGTCAATGTACATGGCAGGTTTTAAAGCAGCAGCTCAAGCAAGTCAGCAAATAGCGCTTCGAGAAAACTTTGCTGCTGCCGTTCAGGACCCAAGTAAAAGCAAATCCAACGCATCCAACAACACCAAAAGTCCTGTAAATACTAGTTACTCTCTATCTGGCAAAGGTGGTATCAAAACCAACTTAACCTCATCTTCGAAATTGACGAATAAATTGGTTGGAAATAGTTCTAGTGCCACTTCAAGTCCTCAAATACTTTCGCAGGGTCGTCTACGCACCCCTTCTCTGAGCTCAGTTGCATCATCTACTACCTCTAGTCCTGCAATAGGAAGCAAATCTCCAAGTTCAGGGTCATCGACCCCCGTTTTATCAAACCCATTCCCTCGAAAATTAATGGAAATGTTAACCAAAGAAGATTCTGCTGTTGTATGTTGGTTACCTCGTGGAGACGCTTTCATGGTTAGGAACGCTGAAAAATTTGTCAACGATGTCCTACCTCGATATTTTAGACATACTAAGGTATGTTTCAAAGCTGCATTTTGTTTGTTTTTGCCGTTGGAAAAAAAATCTAATGAATAATTATTTTATCTACCCTTTGTAACTGCAGTTGACATCCTTTCAACGTCAACTCAATCTATACGGTTTTCGCCGAATCACTAAAGGTCCTGACGCTGGAGCCTATCGTCATGAATGGTTTCATCGTGACCAACCGGATCTATGCATTCAAATGAAACGATCGAAACAAAAATCAGGTGCATCTCCTCGTTTGGGTCCATCTCCTCGTGGGGGGCGTCCAAGATCGGGAAGTACTACATCCATTGGATCGATTCCTGAAATGTCTCCATCTGTTTCTACAAATTCCTCTTCCAATGATTTGTACAGGAGTAATTCGGAACCAACTCCGTTTGGGTTGGGTCCTTCAAGCAACGGTACAAGTGGTTCTGGAGGAGGAGGTATTAATAGTAGACTTGGTCGCGGTTTCGTAACACCAATGCAGAGCAGTGGTGACGGTCCTCCTACTTATAGAATTGAGGGTTTCGCGAATTCCAATAATGTCTCCAACACACCTCGCACTGGTCTTAGCGTGCTCATGAACACCATCAACTATGGATCCAATGGGCATTTGAGAAATAGTGATAACTCCTCCAGCAATAGCAATAATACTGTCTTGACACATCATGATCACAATATTCATCAAGATTTGGCCGATAGAGAAAGACAAGCAAGTGCACTCGCTGCCGCAGGAATGGTTGCTGAGAAGGTCTCGAGATCTAGAAGTAACTCATTCGCTACATACTCACCCTCTCCTACTAATTCTCAGCATTCACGCCATTCTCAACATAGTTTTCAACAACCATCCCGATCACAGAGTCCTCAAATTCACGCCAGTAACCATGTTATTTTGGATGATAAAAATTCTCTCACACCGAACCCATTAGATCAACCGATTGATACGTCCTCGCCTAACCATAATAGCAATGAAAGCCACCAAAATGGCGCAGATATGGTCTGGAGTGGATTAAGTGATCCCCTAGGAATGGAAGATATGGAGCTTGACTTTGCAAAAATGTTTGATCCCCAAATGGAGGTTGATGCTATGAATACAGAGGGCAGTGGTTGGCCAAGCATGACTAACACGGATGATGCTCAGAATGGTCTTACTGAAGTAGGCGGCAATTAGTTCATGACAATCATGACTGTTTAGGATAATATATATATATATATGTTGATTGTTGTCTATAGGTGAGCACCTGCAATCGGAAGATACAAGAGTAGCTTGTTGTTTGATAAACAATGCTCGTTAGGGAGAGAAAGATTGTTTATTTTCAGTCTCGCAAAATTACTCTTTATATCGCACAAAGTGCTTTAATGAGGTATTTTCATGTACATAATAACCTCGGATAGATATGAAGGTCTTTTAGTTTATTGTGAGGGTCGGATTTTCAGAAGAAATGTTTCTTTGCATGCTAAGGTCTATATTGAAACCCAGCTACCTTACCTTGTGCATAATTTGGGCAAAAAGTTGCTCATACTTAAGGGTTGGGAGCATTTGGGAAGAAAACAAGGAACATTCAAATTCGTCTAAAATGACACTCTGCACACATAAATTATTTGTGCTGTTTTTAATTTATAGTTAAAATTCATTTTTATTTCATATGTGTCTTTCCTTATTTTTGGTTACAAATGGAGAGTCGCACATCGCATTTATCTATGGCATTTTTCTCACTATTGATGCGATAATTCTCCTTAGTCTGCACCACATATCACACTACTATTGATGCCCCAACCCTTTGGTAAAAACTTTGGTCTCATAATTTCCAAAAAGTGTGTTCTCCATCCTTTCACAAACTCTTCAATTTTTTCGTCATCTTGGTCTAAAGCAGCAATGACTAATTCTGGTCCCGAAACATATTCTGGGTTCTCTTTCTTATATTCTATATTAACTACGTTCTTTATTTGCTCTTCTGTTAACTTTGTATCGTTTGCTAGACATAAATATTCCCGCACAAGCGATTCGTATTGATTTATTTTTTCTTCTGGAAGTTTATCACGTGATCGTAACAAGGCTAAAGCTACTTTGCTCAAGTGATATAGCCGCGAGTCTGTTAAATATGGCTGATATTTTCTCTCTTCTCCCTGCTTTCTGAATTGGTCCTCTAAATCCCTCATTCTCAATTGTCGTTGTTGATCGCAGAAGACATGACATTTAGGGCACAATATGACAATATCATGAGATAGATGTGTTTTGAACTTTTTTGGAAATAAGGTACGATATGCAAATGGAACAACGTAATGTCTCATATGATGCTCAGTGTTTCCACATGCAACGCATTGATTAAATTTATCTGATCGAACATATACTCCAGTTTCTCCTCTATTTGAACGATTTTTTGGTTCAAAGAAGAGTTGTATTGTGTTCTCCTTTTCATCTGTCCATTTGGCAAGTGTTTTTTGGATGTACCACTTTGCCTTTTTCTTTGAAATCGTACAGAGCAGCTCCCCTTGCGGATCCTGAAATTTGGAAGCGATTGTAAGGATTTTTTACATTATTTAGTTTATAGAAGATATATTTCATCGAATAAATCGAGGTTTGCTTACCAGCATACGAATATTATCATACATTGGAGACTTCATAGATAGGTAGCTAAGCTTAGCTTTTCGTTGCTCTTCCTTGCGCATTTGTCGCTGAATATGCGGTGGCAGATGAGAATAATCCTTAGTTACTTTTTTCGTCTCCTTGGTTTCATTGCCTTCTTCATTTTTGCCTTTCTCGTCACGCCCATCATTTTTAGTATGTTTGGTCAGATTGCTTCTTCTGTTTGACAAAATGATTAACACAGCACAAGAAGATAAGCTAAATAAAGCTAAAGCTGTTCCTGTAACATATTTTTTCGAGGAAGGTAAAGCCATATCAAGTTATGGCCAAGCTTTGATAATTGAAGGTTCTAGCCAAGGGAGTTTGAGATTTTTTTGAATTTAATCTCTGTCAACAGCAGCTACTGCTGATTCCATTTTTACGTATAGTACCGTTTCAGCAGTCAAAGATAGCCACAAGTTCAGTTATGGTACATAGCATAAAAAGTTTATTTTTCAAAACAAATTGAGAGCATTGCATTCATCATTTTGGAATAAAAATACCTTGAGAATATTTAATTTGAGATGAATTGAGCATTGCCATTTTTGTTCGAAAACAGATACATTATAATTATGAGTATCAAACTTAATTAAATTATTCCAACATTATCTTATAGTTTGAGGAAGAAATTTCTTCAAGAAATTATATAAGAAGCTCACAAAGTCTACCAAAACTTCCTGTTCCGTTTCCATATATATGAACTTTGAAACCAAATCGTGTTAATTGCTTTTGCACCTCAATATCGTGATCCACAACTAGTTCTGGTCTCAATTGTCTCACAAACGCTACCCTTCCTGTCACGGATTGTGCTGCAACAATTCGATGCTTGGGAAGAACATGTGGTGGAACTGATATAATGTCTTTTACTTGGTTCATATGGCATATGTCAACACTTTCATTGTCGAAATCTAAAATGAGAAAAAGATTATATTCAGACCCAAGAATTGTTAGAGCATTACATATCGATTCTAATTGGTTGCTGATAGGTGTCTCTGTAGAATTAACTTCTTTTTTCACCAACTCAGACCCCTTTATTGTTAGAACGACATTACATCCTCTAGTCAATTGGTTGTGCCCCAAACTAGCTACGATAACGTCTTGTTTGCTGTTTTTCTGCTTTGCTTCTAAATTAAAATCTTTCGCATCCCCATGGCGGAACGGAAGGACTCCGTCAATCAAAAGTTTAAATTTTGAATCCGGAGGAGGCACTGGTATAGTCCCAAGATCATCTTCTTCTCTGCCTGCATTGTTATGACGACGTTGGAATTGCATTTGTTGCTCTTGTTCAGCATGACGAAACAGGGCTTGTTGCCTTTGCATGTGTATTGCTGCTGGATCACCCGTATTACGGATGTTGTTCACGTTGGAAGTGCCATCATTGACATTTGTTTTTCGGCTTCGCTGAAATATTGTAAAGAGAAATATGGTCAAGATGCCCACAAATATAACAGTTGTTAAAAAAGCCTCTACTTCTTGATCTGATATCTCATCTTCATATTCTTCTTCTGTTTTACTACCCGATGCACCTTTGATGGCCAGCATTATCATCGTAATAATTGGATCCATTAACATCATGGTGAAAGATGACGGTATTGAATGAGTTCAATCAGTCGCCAGTGCTATGAATTTGGTACACTTGTGAAGAGCCTCTTACAATAAGTTTTAGATCACACAGCTGTCAATTTCAACCTCCCCACATTTTCTCTTGGATCGCATTGTACGGTGGTACATAGACAACCTATGAAATAAATACGTCATACTAGTACGAGCATAGAAATTTCCCCAGGCTTCGTAAAATGAAAGCTTGCAATCCAAAGGAGCCAATGCAATAAAAACAATTAATTACTTCATGCGATGAGATGATGGTAACATAATTCCAAACTTTTATGCAGGGATTTCAAATCAAAGCAATCAAATGAATCTTGCTGACTACTTCCATTCAAGATAAATTTAAAAGTGTAAAAGTTGCCTTATTACCTCAATAAGATATTTTTGATGTTTAAAGTAATGCTTTAATGGGAAGATGTACCTATTTTATCGAAAAGGAAGTCATATTCATATGGTATGATAAATTCATTTAAAATTGGAATTCACAGTTCGATCAACTCAAATTACCATAAATGGCATTTTTCACTCTGTTCGGAAGCTTTATCAAACATTCGGTCTTGTTTCAAGAATATTTTTTCTGATTCATCATTCCAATAGTAAATAATATTTAAGTTTCTTGGAATTTTCATAAGCTTATCTGCTGCTGCTGCTGCTGGCATTTTGTTTTTGTTATGACCATTAAGAATGTAAATAACTTATGAGTAGTATGGGAATGATGTCTCTTCATGAGAGAGCATTTTTAATTCTTAATCTTGTTTCCGATTCATGCGTTTTTGTCTTTTAGGCAAGACTATGCTGGAACTAAGAATTCCTTTGAACGTAGACTTAAAGTATATTTTCAATGTAGACTTTTTCGTCTAATCCGACAGGCTACATCATTTCACTTTCACGTAAAAAAGCTCCCGAATATTTTTCACTCGAAAATGAAGAAATGATTATTACAACTCACTAGCTACATAAAGTGTTTCTATTCTAAAATATTGCCCAGAAAGCTCAGTCAGCACCTGAAAAGATTTTGAGCACAACCTTCATTTTAGTTTATTTTGAAAAATACATCAGAATCACAACAAGATGGGATTTTATGAAGACCACTGCATTTACCTACCAGCAATGCTTGGCTGGTTTGTTTTCTCGGCTGCTTTGAGCTCCTACAACAAAATCGTTTTCGGTGAAACCAATATGAATTTCCCGTGTCCTCTACTAATGACTTCCATTCATTTCTTGACGCAATGGCTGTTTTCTTACACGATCACTTCAATTTATCCTGAAACCCATGGATCGACCCAGATTACAAGTATGAGCTGGGAAAAATTTTTGTGGATTTCTATTCCTTGTGGACTTGTTACCTCTGGAGATATAGGATTAAGCAACCTGGCTTTAGTTCGAATTAGCATGACATTTTACACAATGATAAAGTCCTCCGCACCTATTTTCGTCGTTGGTTCCGCATATTTGTTCGGCATAGTAGAGTTTAAATGGAGTTTGATCGGTGTAGTTGTCATAATTATTTGTGGAGAATATTTAACTGTTTTGGGGGAAGCTGAATTTGATTTCGTTGGCTTTATTCTATGTTTGAGCGCAACTATATTGAGTGGGTTGCGTTGGACAGTTATACAGTTGAAGTTAAAAACCCTTGAACCTCCCTTGAAAACAACATTGGCCACAATGAGGTAAGATTAAACTTTTTATTTCCTTTTTCGTATTTTGCCCTATTATTCAATCTGATGATTCAACTTCTTTCCGAATTTTGCATTTTAGAATACTGTCTCCAAGCATGGTTTTTTTTATGGTTTTGTTTTCTTTATTTGTTGAGAAACCCTGGGGAAAATTAGCAGGCACTGAGTTTTTTGCTGATTTTAAGAGTGGAATGCACACTCTTGGACTGGGATTTTTAGGTGCGATACTAGCATTATGTATGATAATGTGTGAGTTTTATTTGATCATGAAATCCAATGCTATAGTATTGATGATTGGAGGTGTTTTGAAAGAAATTGTCACGATTTATGTTGGGTAAGTTAAGCTTTATGCTCTTTTGATTATGGATACATTAAACATATTCTAACTTTACCTCTTTTCCATAACTTCTAAATTGGAAAAAACAGAGTTACTCTATTTCATGATAAATTGAACACTATCAATATGCTTGGAGGTTTAGTTGCGTTTATGGGAGTGTTATTATATAAGGCCTCGTTATATTTTGAGAAAATAGAGAAAGAATACGAAAAGATAGACGAATCGAATGCGTCAGGGCAATCTACAATTACAGATGCTGATTCGGCAGCAGGGAAACCTAGACTAAATCAGTCTTTACTCAAAGGAGATGATAATGATGATATGAGTCGTTCTGATGTGGAACTTGGTAAATTTCAGATTGATGATGACGATGATGATGATAACAATAACCACGTAGAAATGTCGAATAGTTCATTTGCAGAAAATAATGCAAGAGAAGTTATAGATGAGAAAAAATTTGACTTACCTGATGATGCAGAGATTTCATGAATAGAATGAAAGAAATTCACATTTTACTCCCTCATTGATACATTGATACCCATACATATATTCCATTAAATCTGAAATGTGCAAATAGTAAATTTATTTTTATAGAAAAATTTAAGGAACCTCGCGAATTTTTGATATTCTTTTGAAACAAAACAGTTTCTCGAAACCTTTACCAGTCAAACCATCGACATCTCTACCAACCTGTAAGACAGTATCTAAAACCCACTCTCCACTCTCAAAAAAAGAAAAGAATTCTTCATCAGCATTCGCACCTCCTCTTCCTTCCCCAACATACACAACTGTATCATTCCGCTCTTCGTCAAGTCTAACATACTCACGAGCCGTCTCCACTGCCATTGGGCCTGGTGGAGGAAATACGATTAGTAATACTCGTCCTCTGGATTCCCAGGATTGAAGTGCTTGAGTATGATTGGATTTTCGAACATTTGCATAAAAGTTGTCATGAGCTGGCTTAGTTTTGGAGTGGTAGATTCGAGGTGATAGTGGGAGAGACGACATGTCATCGTATGCCATAACGAATTCGAATTGTAATTTTTCTTGGTTGTTTGTCTGAATCTTTTTGTGATGATTACTCAGAGCTCGTGCCCATTGTCCATTTCCTGCTCCTATTTCAATAATTCCCCTAATATGATGTTCGCATCCGAGTTCATTCAGAAAATCTAAAATTTCGGCTGTATAAGCTGTGCATCCATATTTCTTTGAAAATGACAAAAACAATAATGAGGTAATTTATGCAACACCGTTTTTAATTAAATGTAACACTTTATGTCCCTTAATACTCACAATGAGAAAGTCTTGACGCATCTGCGGTGTAATACCTTTTCCATAAGCTATATCGGAAATTTTATGAACCATATGAGCAATTGATGCCACATTGCCACTCATCTTTGCCTGAATCGCTTCTTTTTCAAGCTTTGCTAATTCCATTTCATCCTTTTGCCTTTTCTTCAAACCCCTTCGTAATTCAGGGTAAAAAAAAGCTGGATCGTTAGGGGATAGCAGGCGGGGAATAGGTAAGTTATACAATTTGAGAGATGATAACATTAATCTCCATCTTGATGGTTGAGAATATGGTGATTCGTTACCATTACTCTGCTTCTTTTCGTGTGCTTCGCAATAGGAAACTTTTGGTGCCCAGTCAAGAAATCGTATGTTGACTTCCGAGTGCCCAATTACTTCATGAACATCATGATTACTGCTACTGAATTTTTCAGATGGGTAAAAATTAATTGCAATAATAGACGTGAGACATGTTACTGCTGTAGTTAGCCCAATTGGAATGCAGTAGTGTTTACTTCTCGAGAAGTTAAATGGTAAGTGGTTTGTCTTCAAAAGTTTACAAGTCGATCTTAGCATTGATTGACTAGAAAAAAACATGGTAAATGCAGCAACTTTCCCGAACAAAAGCTTAATCACGTGTTCAAATGGATGAAAAGTTCATGCTTTGTCAGAAACGTTCCTGGTTCCTGTATCTATTAATTACTTGTGATACAGCAGGTATATGATAAATTACGTATTAAAATGATGAAAACTAAAGCATTTTCATAAATGGAAATTAAAAGCGTTTTGAAAGTGAACTAACAAATCTTTTATTTCATTTAAATACTCAACTCAAAAAAGCAAGAATACGAATCAGTTGGACTTTTACCTTTTGATTGTCATCCATGGCTGAATCAACAAAAAATCTAGAACTTCGAAACATTGATTGCATATTAAAAATTCAAAGAAATACAAAGCAAACATTAACTAATCATTGATGGTACTCAAATCATTCCATGGTTTAGGAGATAGGATCCGTACTCGTCCCTGCTTTGTACCATAAACAAATCCATGACCTGAATGAGGATGGAAACGTGCAATATTAACATCATCATCTTGACTCATCATCGTTGACACGTGAGTCATACCTCCTTTTGTTCTATAAAGGGCTGTGACAGGATGACAGTTTTCATCGTATTCTTCAACAGATGATTCATCATCATCATTCTGTCTTTGTCTCCTACTATTCACGCTTTCTCGCACACCATATCCCAGTAAACAAAATTCAGCTGAGGGTGAAAATTTCACACATGTTACACCCCTAGCTTTTGTACCATCGAGAGGGGCTGCCTCGAGAAGCTTGCCTAAATGATGTGGTTCGAGTGATATAGTTACAACATGAGGGACAAAGCTACCTTCTACGTACGAAGCTCCTTTTACAGGAGGAGAAACATTTGGAGGATATGGAGGAGAACGTGTACGATCATCCCTTTGAGGATGCGATGTATTAGATGAATTTCTATTTGAAGAAAGTCCTCCAATTAGTCGTCTTCCAGGAGGAGATGGTGGAGATAATGGAATGGCCTGATGTGTTTGAGCTGGAGGAGTTATTGGATATTGTGATATTGGAACTGCTGATTGCGAGGAAGCTTGGGAATTTGTATTAGCCTCTGAGGATATGTTTGTATTATCATCATTATTTGATGGGGTAGAAGCAGATGCGGTATTAAGGGCACCAGCATTAGCTGCGTGTGATCCAGGAGGAGTGGAGATCCGTGAATTCGAATCGTTTTGGGGGGTGGAAAAAGATTCTGAACTGTCATCAATCTCCATCGATGATAAATGTTTCATCTCTTTCGGAGAACGAACAGGACTTCCGTGGATGTCTGAATAATTATCGTCTTCATCATAATCGTCCTGTGGGTTTAGATCTGTGGCACATTTGATACCATCTGGTAACCAATACTCGGCACATGCACATAGAAATTTCCCACATGGAGACACATCAAATCCGCCATCGTTATATAAAAGAGCTCGATTGACAAAAGGGCGAGACTAAAAGTGTTCATATGAATTTTGCAGGTGAGTATACTACGCTTTCATAGAAAAAAGTTGGGATGACAAAATACTTACATTTGTCAAGGGTTCTGACCTAGGTACTTCTCTTGAATTGATTCTTCTGGTGGAAACAGCCCTAATATCGAAATCCCATAAAGTCAATGAAAAAATCATTCCATCTATACCCCCTTCTCTAGTAGGATTAACACCACCTACTATTATGGTTTTTCCTTCCGGTGGAAAATGTACGCAACGAAGAGTTTGCTCGTGCCTCATCTCATGAAGAGTTCCAGTTCCTCTCCTCATTCCCCTGAGACCTCCTCGCGGAAAGTCATTTTGTCTTCCAGATCTTTCATTACGTTGACCCATGGTGATTGCATTTCTGGCATTCTGTAACGGTGATGGACGTAGTTCTTTGCCTCTATACATACTGCTTTTTTGCGAAGTGTTGAGATCAGCTTCTTCTTCGTCACTACTGTCTATTTGATCATTGTAAGCCCACAAGTATAGGGTGCTCCCACTTGCAACAGCTAGTAAATTTCCGGTTGGATGGAAAGCTAACGAGATAATAGCACATCTCAATCGAATCATATTTAAACATTGTCCCGAGTTCAAACTCCAATCCCAAACTCGAACTTGATATCCCAGACATCCACTAGCTACTATGTATTTATTCGTTGGATGAAACTTCACTGTCCACGGTGTTCTAGGGTGGCCTTCCAGCATATTCAATACTCTACCAGAGTGACAACATGTTATTTTGACAGTATGATCACCATGGGTAGAAGCTAAAGCATCACCATCTGAAGAAAAGGCTATGGATATTGTTGATACAGCGGTAGATTCGTTTACACCACCCAAGAGATAAGAAGTATGGAATTTGGTGGCTGCATACAGTTCTCCATAGTTACGAATTTCATTTGTTATTTTACACGGTGTGGAATTCATGTGAGCGCGCTGGAGTTGATTTTCTGGTGGGGAAGGAAAGTCCATAACAGATTTTCCTGACGCGGGCGATCCAATTTGCGTTTTACATGCCGTTGTTGAAGCGGAAGTGGAAATTGATAATTTTGATTTCTCTTTTGGTTGGTTTGTCTGCTGGTTCAATGGCTTTCCGTGCACTGAGTTTTGGCCTCTGAAAGATCTATCTTGTAGAATATGGAGTATAGATCGACCTTTCGCAGACCCTGCTTTTCTATGGACCCTGCGAAATCGCTCTTTCTCGTAATGCTGATCATCTTCTTCTGAGTAAGGTCGGCAGCGTGAATGAATTGGCTCATCCCAGCCAGATTTACCAACTCCTGTACCTGGCATATTCGTGGGACCGGATTAAAATGTTTGAATTTTGTTAATTAACACTTGAATATTGTTAATTTTCTCCAATTCCAATGCAGTTATTTAAATCAAGCGTTGTGAAAACAAGTTCATAAAGTGGTTCTTTTGGGAAGCAAATGGAAGGAAGATACCAAATAAGGTTGAGAACTTCTTGTACGAAAAACTCCGTCAACAACAAAACCTATCGTAGAAGAGAATTCAAAATTGTGCACGTTAAATATGTTGTTGAACGAAAAAAATATTTAATGGTGTCAATTCCTTTATAAATAAATGAATCTCAGCCTTTTTTGCGGGATATCTATTCTTGCAGAGATGAACCAACGAATTCATACTGAAATAAGCAGGTAAAATGTACTTTCGATTCCGGATTTTTAAATGTATGTTGATGAGAATTTTCCAACGGATATCTTTTGTTTTTCTTAGTGAGAAAAACTGTTCCAATTACGGCATAGGTTGGTACTTTATTAAGCTCAGCGACGCTTAAGAAAGTTCTGTTTGTAATTTTCAAAAATATCACTTAAAAAACAACATGTAAAGTTAGTTACGAGTTCGTTGTATGGTACCTCTCATTTGAGATTTGTTTCACCAGGACATATCATTTCATTGGGCAAAAACAAAAAAAGAATTGCGACATACTTCCGATTGAAATAAAGGTGAAAAAGAGGCTTCACCAGTAAAGAATTTACCAAAAAATAACGGCCACAGACTCACGCTCATAACCGTTTTTTTAATTTCTTGAAAGTATTTAGTTGGAATTTGGGCATATTTAGTACAACTTTTACGTGGACTTGGGCAATAATATTGCCCGTTTTCCTTAGTAAAATATAGTTTTCTCGTGGCTCACATCGTAAGACAGTAATCAATTTTTTTAACTAAAATATAGTTTCGGAATTTGGGCATCAAAAGTTGCCTAAAAAAATATCAGTACCTCTCAACAGCAATAAAAAGATGTGAATCCGCAATCAATGTCTATAGCTCACCTACTCTCGTGAGCCGT